>LWDU01035170.1_pt2 | contig 59196 bp, 58 predicted proteins | sample 727161 | NCBI WGS metagenome assembly LWDU01 (sample SAMN04566230, study PRJNA314399) | hydrothermal vent metagenome | isolation source: deep sea hydrothermal plume seawater | place: Mexico: Gulf of California, Guaymas Basin | collected 2004-07-11
GTCAGCGCCAGGGATTGTTTGTAGATCTCCCCGCCGCCAGCAATAAAGATCGGCTTGCCCAGGTCTGTGGCCAGTTGCATCGCCATATCAAGGTTGTTGGCTATAAGGCATCCTTGCTGCTGATAGTCTGTGCGGTGTGTGACGATAATGGTGGTTCGGCCGGGAAGTGGCCTGCCGATACTGTCAAAAGTAACCCTGCCCATGATGAGCGTGCCACCCATGGTGACTTTCTTAAATATTTTTTGTTCTCCCTTCACATGCCAGGGTATCTCGGTTCCTTTACCAATAACGTTGTTTAGTGATCTGGCGGCTACCATCTGTACTGTCATTACATTTGCTCAACAGTATCAATGCCGAGTAACTCCAAACCCTGTTTGAGGGTTCGGGCCGTGGTATCGGCAATAATAAGTCTGCTTTGGCGGGTCGGTTCATCGGCGTTCAGGATCGGACAGGATTCGTAAAAAGACATGAATATGCCTGCTAGCTCGAACAGGTAATTGCACAGAATATTGGCTTGATAGTCCTCGATAACCGCGTCGATTGCTTCTACAAATTGCAGCAGTTTTGTTGCTAATGTGAGCTCGATGGTCTCGGTTAGCGTAACGGTGCCGGTCAGTTGACTGGACGTTAAATCTGCTCGCCTGAAAATACTGCGGATTCGGGTGTAGGCATATTGTAAATAAGGTGCGGTGTTACCTTCAAAGGACAACATTGTGTCCCAGTCGAAAATGTAATCAGTTGTTCTGTTTTTCAGCAGCTCTGCATATTTTATCGCGCCGACACCCACCACCTCACCAACGCGGGCTTTTGCTTCCTCTGAGAGGTCGGGGTTCTTCGCTGTGACCAACTTCCTGGCTCTGGTGACGGCTTCTTCGATTACATCCGCAAGTTTCACATCTGCGCCATCCCTGGTCTTAAACGGTGTCCCGTCGTCCTTGAGAATCATGCCAAACGGCAGATGGCGGAATATTCTGGAATCGTCGAGATAACCAGCGGCTTTGGAAACACTAAAGAGCAGGGCAATGTGGAGCTTTTGTCGCGCGTCAATGAAATACAGGGCTTCATCAGCGTTGATCTTCTGTGCACGGTATCTTACAGCCGCCAGATCAGTCGCCATATAGGGGAATCCACCATCAGATTTCTGCACCATGGCCGGTAGTATCTTGCCATCCTTGCCTTTGAATTCGTCGAGGAAAACGCATCGGGCACCATCGGATACTTCCAGCAGGCCGAGCTGGTCCAGTTCGTTGACCACGACATTAAGGTCATCGTTGTAACTGCTTTCTGCCTTGATGTCATTAGTGGTTAAAGTGATATTAAGCCGATCATAGACTGCCTGGCAATGTTTGACTGATTCTGTAATAAATTGCTGCCACAATTGCAGGCATTTCGGATCACCTCCTTGTAACCGGACTACATACTGCCTGGCCCGTTTTGCAAATTCCTGGTCAGATTTAAACAGTGCATTGGCGCTGCGATAGAAAATCTCCAGATCTTTCAGCTCCGTCGACAGCTCTCCGCCTGCCTGTTCCAATTGATCCATGTACGCCAGCAGGCTGCCAAATTGTGCACCCCAGTCGCCGACGTGGTTGGCACGAATAACCTTGTGCCCCAGGTACTCGAGAATTCTCGCAGCAGTGTCGCCGATGGTGGTACTGCGCAGGTGGCCAATATGCATTTCCTTGGCAAGGTTTGGCGCCGAGTAGTCAATGACGATCTTTTTTTGAGGCGGCTGGCTAACTCCGAGTCGATCATCCTTCCACAGCGCCATCAAACTGCTTGCGATGAATTCCCTGGCCAGGTGGATATTGACAAACCCCGGGCCAGCCACTTCTACCTTATCTGCCTGGGGCAGGTTGAGCGTGTCAACCAGTTGAGATGCCAGTTCACGAGGATTTTTACCAAGCTTTTTAGCAGCAGCCATGACACCGTTGGCCTGGTATTGCCCGAACCCGGCTTTCTGTGACTGTTTTACGATGGCTGGGCTACCTGCCGCACCCACAGATTCAAGTGCCTGACTAATGGTGGTTTCGAGTTCTCGTTTGATGTTCATGGTTATGCAGATCTTTTAGTAAATTCATCTGTAATGTATTTGCAGATATCGGGCCATTGCGACGGTTTGCGGTTGCGCCGGAAAAAGCCCGCTATATTAGCCCAGGTGGCCGCAGGAAAACAGCAGTGTGCTGGGACAGCCACTGTAAATTAGCTGCGACCTCAGTACCGGGTTACCGGTTCAATTTCCTGACGTAGTTTGAGAACAGTATCGTCCACGTAATATCCCTTCGCCAATGATGTATTGGCATAGACCAGATTGTTTTTACCAATCAGGCAGCCCGGATTGGTGACAGAGTTGCATCCTGTTTGGGATTGATCACCAATAATGGCACCCAACTTACTTAGACCAGTATCAATGATTTCGTCATTGATCGAAATCTTGATAGTCGGTCTTGAACCATCAGCATCCTTCTCACTAGAGACCGCCAGGTTCGATAGTTTTGTACCGGCGCCCAGATTCACATGATTGCCGATAATGCTGTCTCCCAGGTAGGCAAAGTGTGGCGCTTTGGCATGATCGAGCATGATGGAATGTTTGAGTTCGCTTGCGTGACCCAGGATCGCGTTGTCACCAAGAATTGCCTGACCGCGAATATAAGCGCTGTGCCTGATTTCGCAATCTTTGCCAATAATGGCAGGGCCGTAAACAACAACCCCATCTTCGACAACCGTACCCTCGCCGACCGAGACATCACCGTAGAAACGAGCAGTAGCGGCGATTTTACCGGATTGCTGCGGCTTGTTATTCTCGAACCATTCATGCAGGTACTGCTCGAGCCTATTCAGCATATTCCATACCCAGGCATCGTTGTCGACCAGTGAATTGTGCTGGAAGGTCGCAAGATCAAAAAAGTGGGCTGGGGTGAGCATATTGGGTGGCCGGTGGAATATGGAAGAGAAGCTATGGTATCAGTTTGTGGGCTCAGGTAGCATTGGGTGGATCTGCTTTGTGACATAGGAGGGTATATGCGAAATACTGGTTTTCATCATGTTGCGTTTGCATGCAAAGATCTCGATGCAACGGTCCGTTTTTACGACGAGCTACTCGGCTTTCCCCTGGTACATACCGAGGTACAGGGCGATGCGGAGCACTTTATGCGGCACATTTTCTTTGATCTGGGTGATGGTAGCTCCCTTGCGTTTTTCTATCTTAACAACATGGGTGAGCCGAAAGATTACAAGACAGATATCTCAACCGGAATGGATCTGCCCATATGGGTAAATCACGTCGCTTTCAGTGCCGATCAGGCACGATATGATCAGATCAAGAAGAGAATGACAGGTGAAAACATTGAGCCGGTGATGGAACTTGATCACGACTGGTGTCACTCGGTTTATTATGCGGACCCGAATGGCATCCTGGTGGAATTTTGCAGGGATACGCCAGGCTTTGAGGCTAACCCAAAACTGGCTAATGAATTGCTTACAGCAGTTCCGGAGTAGTTGGTTACTATGCGACTTCTTCGTCCCCGTAGCCGTCCAGAATCTGCCTGACCTTCTTCAACAGGAGGGCGGAATGATAGGGTTTCTGCACGAACTCCAATCCTTGTTCGAGTATAAAATCCGTGTGGATCCCGCCTTCTGAATAACCGCTGGCGAAAATAACCTTGATGCCTGGCTTGATGAGGCGCATTTTCTCCAGCACTTCTCTGCCTCCCATGTTCGGCATCACAACATCCAGCAATACCAGGTCAATTTTACTGGCAAGATCGCGAAATTTCTTGATGGCGTCTGTGCCATCAACCGCGGAGAACACCTGGTAACCTGAGTCTTGCAAGGTAACACAGGCCAGGTCGCGAACCTGCTTGTTGTCTTCGACCACCAGGATATTTTCTGTGCCGCCAATAACTTTTGGCGTTGATGGCGTTTTTGTTTTGACGACCTGATCCTGCGTTATCGGCAAGAAAACACTGAAGGTAGAGCCAACGCCCTTTTTGCTTTTAACGTTGATAAATCCTTTATGTTGGCTGATGATACCGAAAACGACGGACATGCCGAGGCCAGTACCCAAACCTTCCGGTTTTGTGGTGAAAAACGGCTCAAAGATTCTCTTTTGCGTTTCATTCGACATGCCGAAGCCGGTGTCTGAGACAACGATGACTGCATACTTGCCAGTCTGGGCGTAGGCATGCAGCCTGACGTAGTCCTCGTCGATGATCTTTCTCGAGCTCGAGATGCATAGTTCACCACCTTCTGGCATGGCGTCCCGTGCATTAATCGCAAGGTTGACGAGAATTTGCTCGATCTGACCGCCGTCGGCCAATATGTTCATGGCGTCATCCTGGTGCCGAAACTCGATATGAATATTTTCCGGCAGCAAGCGTTGGATCATGAGCCTGACACCTTCCACCAGCTCGTGCAGATTTGTCACTGATGGTTCGATGACCTGGCGTCGGCTGAATGTGAGTAGTTTCTGGGTCATGTCTGCGGCTCGATCACCCGCCAGTTTTATCTCTGAAAGATAATGTGCAATGGCCTGGGCGTCCGTCTGTTGTTTGAGTCCGAGTTCTGCGTATCCGTTAATAGCGACGAGCAGATTGTTGAAGTCGTGGGCAATACCGCCGGTCAGCTGGCCGATGGATTCAATCTTCTGGGATGCAACGAGCTGGCTTTGAAGCTTGTTGCGTTCAAGCTCGTCATTCTTGTGTTCAGTCACATCCCGCGCGATTGCCGTGACGTAAAATTTACCTTGTTTTTTATGGGTGGCGAAAGATATTTCAAGAAAGATATTCTGGTTGCTGCGGGTAACACCGGTCTGCTCGATAATAGTGTTCGAGAGTTGTTCAAGTTCGTTGGGCGAGCTGTTAAAAGCGGCGGGAATAATTGCTTTTACCGACAAACCCAGTATCTCGGCTTTCGGATGTCCGAATATTCGCAGGGTAGCCGGGTTTGCAAATGTGATGATGCCTTCTTCGTCAAAGGTAAAAATCGCATCTTGCGCAGAATCTGTAATGATCTTGTACTCTTCCTCGCTTCGGTTGAGTTCGGCCTCCATGCCTTCTTTATTTGAGATATCCCGGATGATTCCCACCAGTCTGGTTGGTCGCCCAAAGCTGTCAAAAGCAAAGTTGGACTTAACTTCAACCCGTACGGTTTTGCCATCTTTTCGATAGAGATTGGTTTCGAAGGTTATTGTATTGTCAAGGTCGTGGGCGCTGTCCAGGGATTGAGTGACAAAGGTTTCTATGTTTTTTACCGTGTCCTTATGGAGAAAATCGCTCATCTGCAGCTTCGCGACTTCGTCTTCCGTATACCCCAGCAGATCACCCATTGAAGGGCTCAGGTATTCCCAGTTGAATTTCAGGTCCATGGTCCAGATTACATCAGAGACGTTTTCGGCAAGGAGCTTGTATCGGCGCTCGATTTCCGATGCGCGTTTCTCTGAGCGTTTTAGTTTACCGGCTTCCGTTTGAAGCTCGCGGTACTTTTCAAGCAGGGATTCAAAGGTAAGATTCAGTTCAACGGCGGAATCCCGAATGGTAAATGGGCGGGAAAGGAACCGGCGAAAGGGTGCCAAAAGCCCACCGTGGGGCTGGTAGTAAACGTCAAAATTCGCGCCCTGATCGTGATGATGTAGTTGTACATTGGCGTCGTTGAACCCCAGTGATTCAGGCAGACCACCCATTTGACCCGCCAGCGCAAGGTGAAAGGATCGGCAAGGTGCCAAGCCCGATTTCATTCTGAGTTTGATCTTTAAGTGACCGGGATACAGTTCCGTCAGGGACAGCTCGCAAGGATAAAGTTTTGCGACGAATCCCAGGGGGCCATAGGCGGAGGTAAATTGTTCCCTGACGCTATACAGGAGGTTACCGATAACGCGATATATCCGCATGGAACTGCTTTTCCAGGAATACCGGCCAGCTTCCCGAAACTCCGATTCGGAGAAATAAAGCAGAAAATTGTTATTAAATGTACAGAAGCTCTGCCAGTCAATAAAACATGCCGGGTTCTGCATATGCTGCCGGGTATAGGGGACATTGCGCAGGACTCGATTCGTGTCCAGGTTGCGTTCGGCGCAAAGGTCAAAGCACCAACCAATATTCCTGCACGATACTTCTGCTTTTCGCACAGAGGACACGGAATCGTCCATTGGTTGCCTGCTCAAATTTGGTTGGGCCAACCATAGTATGCATGGCTCAATGTCTGGTCAAGAATTCTGTTGGTCGCTGATGAAAGTTTCGGCACGTTGGTAAATTTCCTCGAAATCAGCAGCCTCCCTGGCACCGGAATCCGTCAGTTTGTATACACCTCGATCGACTCTCTGAAACCAGCCATAGTGGTTTTGGGACAGAATACGGGTCGTTTTTTCACCGGTGCCGAGCGCTCGAAGCGCCCTGGTTGATGTGGGTCCGAGTTGCTCGAGACAGCAGGCGATCAGGATAGCGTTCTCCCGGTAGGCAGTGACCAGCTTCTTGCGACTCACGCCGCCCGTGTTGTAATCACCGGATCGTTCAGCAATTTCCTGGATTATTGCCTTGCGTCTTTTTGTGTTTTTTCTTCTTTGTGTCGGGATCGGATCGAAGTGTTTTACCACGGTGAAGCCTATGGGGCCTTGATTAACGACCAACAAACCAAGTTCCAGTCGTTTCAATACCCTTTTCACCCCCAGCCATTGACGATGGGACTTTTTCGGTTTTGGGATTGCGACATAAACGCTGTCGGAAATACTCTGGCGTTCTGTGGCCTGGACTAACAAGGTCATATTGGCGCCGGTCTTCAACTCAACGACGACCAGGTCATCATCTTTTGTTGCGACCATATCACAGTGTTTTACTTCTCCGCGCACCGTATAGCCATGCTTTTCCAGATAGTCCTTAACGGGTTGGTAGAGATCTGATTCTAACATCCGCTTTTTTTTGGTATTGGATCTGGCATTGGCTGGCGTCATTTCCTTTCCAGTTCATCAACAATTCTTTTATGGATTCCCCCGAATCCACCGTTGCTCATGATGACGATATGCTGATTTTTGGGATTCGTTTCAATTCTCTGCAACACGGCGTCGAATAGCTCATCCAGGCTATCAAAGACGTGATTCCTGTGATCGGCTACCCTGGTTTGCATATCCCAGCTAAGGTTGGGTGGCCGAAACCACAGGACTTCGCTGGCACGCGTTGCAGACTGTTTCAAAGAAGTGGCGTGCGTACCTTTGCGCATGGTATGTGAGCCGGGTTCGATCACAGCGAGGATATCCTCACTGCCAACTTTGTGGCGCAAGCCGTCCAGCGTTGTCGCAATAGCAGTTGGATGGTGAGCGAAGTCATCGTAAATCGTTAGCGTGACAGAAGAGTAGATTTGTTCCATACGGCGTTTCACGCCTTTAAATTCAGACAGGGCTTCACATGCGGTTGCCGGGGCAACGCCGACATGCCGGGCCGCGGCGACTGCGGCCAGGGCGTTGTTGATATTGTGCTCCCCGGTCATGGCCCATTTAACCCGGCCTGTTTTCTTACCCGCGAGAGTCACCTCGAATTCAGATGAATCGGCGGATATGGCAACGGCTTCGAACTCACCTCCTGGTCCGGTCGTTATCTGATCGGACCAGCAACCTTTTTTGATGACACTCGCGATGTTTGCATCGTTCTCGGGATAAATCAGCAATCCAGTTTGAGGCACGGTTCTGATTAACAGGTGAAACTGGTTTTGAATGGCTGCCAGGTCCGGGAAAATGTCTGCATGATCATATTCCAGGTTGTTTAATATCGCGGTTCTGGGCCGGTAATGCAGGAACTTGGAGCGCCGGTCAAAATACGATGTATCATATTCGTCTGCCTCGATAACAAAAAAGGGTGTTTCTCCTATTCGTGCGGATTCACTAAAGTTTCCCGGTACACCACCTACCAGGAATCCCGGCTTCATTCCCGCGTAATCTAATATCCAGGCAACCATGCTGGTTGTTGTCGTTTTGCCATGGGTACCGGCGACGGCGATTACCCACTTATCATTAAGCAGATAACGACCAAGCCATTCTGCGCCGGAGGTATAGGCGATATTCTTCTCCAGAACATACTCCACCGCTGGATTGCCCCTGGGCAAGTTGGCATTGCCAATCATGACAAGGTCAGTACTATCAGGGATATTCTCGGCAGTGTAAGGCGAATTGACCTTGATACCTGCCTGTTTGAGTTGATCGCTCATGGGCGGGTAGACGTTTTCATCAGTGCCGGTGACGACGTGTCCTTGTGCTCTCGCCAGTAGCGCAATGCTTCCCATCAGCGTGCCGCAGATACCCAGAATATGTACGTGCAAAAAAATCCCCTAGCTCAACTAACAGGAACTAACTATCTAACTTGCCGGTGGAAAGATTGATCTTGTTGAGAAGACAACCACCAACTCAATGATGAATGCCAGCACGGTCCCCTGGAGCATGCTGATACCGGCAGATCGACTCAGGATAAACCCGAAAACCGCCAGCCACCAGAAAAAACAAATCAGGGCCAGGATATTAAGAAAATCAGCAATCCAGCCTGGTTCCAGATCGACCGTTAACAGGTGAATAGCGAGCAGCATACAGATGAATATTGCGTTGCTGCCCAGCACAGCGCTCAAGGCACTGAGAAATCGATAGGCAACATTCTTGAATCTCAACAACCCGTAGATTATCGAAGCTTCCATAATGAACTCAATAACGACGAGGATCAGGACCTGAAAAACCTGGATATCAGAATAGGTAACCAGAACAGAGATGGTTTGTATCAACAAAAAGACGACAACCAGCGAGCTGGTGATCGTAATACTTCGTGGGATTTTCTCGGGTCCGGTACGGAGCAGACACATCTGCCAGAAGTAGCTCAATATTGACAGCATTTAGTAGTCCTTCAAGGCGCAATTACCATGTTCAGCGAGTCGGGAAGCGTTTGGCCGCAAGGCGTGCCTCGAAAGGGAATGGCGGGCACGCCGAGTGGAGTCCTTGCCAAGAGGTGCAACATCGCGGACGAACGCTTCCCGGCTCGCCTCGGCGGCCCCGCCATTCCCCGCGACTGCGCCTTGTCTTGAATCATTTGGGTCGCTCTGAACATGGTAATTGCGCCTTGAAGGACTACTAGATCTTATAGCCGGTGTTAATCGCACGGATTTTAGGCATAAAGAACCCGGATATAACAGTGACGAGAAACAGCATGATACCGCTCGTTACGAGACCAGCCTGGATGCTGACATGATCCACAATGTACCCGATGGGAACCACGCCGAGGGGCATTAGGCCATGGGACATCAGGTCAATGCTCATAATCCGGCCCCGCATACTTTGCTCGACTTGAAGCTGCACCAGGCTCCGGTTCATGGACATGTTAATGGCCGAAATAAAACCGACTATTCCAATAGTAATGAAGGCGAAGCTGAATTCCGTTGTCAGCGCGAAACTGGCGACACCCACACCCCAGAGTGCGTTTGTAACAAGTACCCAATTGCCTTTATTACCGATGCCCGAGAGCTTGGCCAACAACAGCGAGCCGCCGATGGCACCGACGCCCATTGACGTCATTAAAAACCCGAGGTCGTCGGGTCCCCCCGATAGTACATCGCGGCTAAATGCGGGTAAAAATGTGTTGATAGACAGGCCAAAGAGAAAGGGAAAGATCGACAGCAATATGAGTCCCCCGACAATGGGAGAATGAAAGACATAGTGCATACCTTCGGCGAGATCGTGCATTGGCGTTTTCCTGTGTCCCTTTATTGGCTCGCCCTTATGTCTTATCAGTAAAACCGTGACCGCGGATATCAGGTAAAGTACAGACAAGACAATATAGACCAGCCCGACGCCGTATACAGAAGTCGTATCACCATCGGCAAATACCGCAATCATGAAACCTGCCAGCGCCGGCCCGAGTATTCGTGACAGATTCCAGGCGGCGGTGTTAAATGCCATGGCATTGAACATCAGTCTTTCGCCAACAATTTCAGGGATAAAGGCTGTTCTGGCGGGCAGGGAAAGTGCCATGACGGTGCCGTTAAAGAGACCGACGAGAATAAAATCTTCAAACGTAACGTTGCCACTCATCACAACATAAGCCATAGCCAGGGTGGCCACACCATTAGCTAACGGTGACCAGCCAATGACCGGTTTTTTTTTGACTCGATCTGCAAGGACACCCCCGATAGGCGAAAACACGACCTGGGGCAGCATGAAAGCGAGGGTCACGTAGGTAAGATTCATGGCGGAGGATGTCATCTCATAGACAAGCCAGCCCTGGGCCACCAATTGCATATTCATGGCAAAGGCCGAGGCCAACATCCCTATCCAGAGGTAAAAGTAATCTGCAACTTTAAGAGAGGCAAATAAGGACTTGTCGTGGTGGACGGAGTCTTTGGCCACTATTACGGTGGGCGATCCTGTTTCGGACGAATGTGTTTCGGGCGAATCTGCGGTGGGCGAATTCAAGACTGGTTTCCTGCGGTAAAGCGGGAGTATAGCGGAATTAAGGCGGCGGGAATAATCGGCATCCCGGCGTGGCAACCTGCTACGCGTCACCAGGCCAGAGTGCGGGGCGAAATTCTAATCGTTTTCCATCATCTCTTTGTAAGCTTCCCGGGTAGCCTGAAAACGTTCGAAGGGGAATTTTATGGGAACGCCCTCAAGTGCTGCCAGCATCATCATCAGGTGTGCTTCCCAACCTGCACAAGAGCGCGCAACCTCTTCATCTTCTGGGATGCCAAGTGTTAAAGAAAGTCGGGTGCGCTGATCTATGGGTTCTAACTCCCACCTGATCGGGCGCTGGGGTTCGTCACCGCTGCTCCAGGAGTATTCGAGCAGTGAAGGGGCCTGACACTTTGTCACTTCACTGTCGATGACGATTCCGCTGTCAGTGAAATTCAATGTTGCCCGCCCGCCCTGTGCAAGTTCTATTTCACCGGGTGCGAGCCAGTTCACAAAATGGCTGGGCTTGGTGAGCATGCTCCAGACTGTTGCCTGATCTTGATCGATATCACGGGTGAGGGTTGCGTTGTAGTAACCGTCTGCTTTTTCGATAGATCCTAGTTCTTCGTTCTCGTTTGCCATATTATTCTTTCCGCTGTGATGCAGCACAGGATAGACTAACAGCGCCTTTTGTCATATGACATGGATCAAGGTGAATCGAACCTGACTGATCATACCGTGTACTATAGCGTGGATTGTTTTCTGGGGCTGGCAACTGCTCATCGTTTCAGCTGTTGTCATGTGTGGATTAATGTTCAAACCTTCTGCCAGTGGGAGAAGACCACGATCGCTAACCAGATTCCCAAGGAGCGCGGGTTTCTGTTTTTTCAATTGAAGAGAATGAATTGGAGAGAATGTCCTGATCTGATCAAGTTTTAACTGCAAAAATCGGAAAATGGATTGATCCAGGTCACGAACCTGGATGAGTTTCGTTGATAGCATGTTGTAGGAAACGTGGCTGGGGATTGTTAAGTGGAGAACAACCGGTTGGGACTGGGATTTTAGCACCATGCACCTGGAGAGAATGTTTGATGAGAGCTACGAGCGGGTCATTGGGCACGGTATCGGGATCTCAGAAAGTGGGACTCGATTCTTTACGCGATTCTATGAGATATTTTTTGCGAAATCTGAGCTTGTCCGGGAGAAATTCAGGCTAACTGATATGTCTCAGCAATTGAAGGTGCTGCAGAAAGGGATGTATCAGCTGATGAGTTTTTATCTGATGAGAACAGACAACGACTACCTGCAGTCAATCGCGTTAACACATAATCGCGATCACTACGATATTCATCCGGAACTTTATGAGCTTTGGCTGGAGTCACTTCTACAGACCGTGGCTGAACTCGACCCTGATTACCATGAGGAAATCAGGCTGGCCTGGCAGATAGTGATGACGCCGGGGATACTCTACTTAAAATACTACCATGACCATACCCCGGCTGCGCCTTAGCAGCCTTCTAGGCTGCTTTTACCGGTGATTCGAACTCTGCTAACTTGACAACGAATACGTCGCTGCGTGTTTTTTCCATCACCGATTCCGCAGTGTTACCTATAAACAAACCAGAAGTCCCTGATCTGGCGACGGTACCCATGACGATGACACCAGCCTCTATTTGAGATGCGTACCTGTTCACAACAAGGTCTGCTGCGCCTTCTCCAAGATGGACATTTTCCCGCGGAATATCCTGAGTCTCTGCCAGCTGGTAAGCCCTGGTAAATTGCTCGTCTCGCCTGCCTTTGGTTATCTGGTATGCCAGTGGGTCTGAGACAGCATTGCCACTGGGAACCGTACCGATATTGTAAGCATGTACGATATGCACATCCGCACTCAGAACGTTCGCTAGAATCCCGGATTGCTCAAGAACAACCTTGTTGAGTTGATGGTGCGCGTAATCCTGGCTCGCCAGATCAACAGCGGCGACAACGGCGTTCCCCTTGATCGGATTGGCATGATTTACCAGGAGAAGAGGACAGGGACAAAATCGAATCAGATTCCAGTCCGTTGAAGTGAACAGGGCTCTTTTTATTACACCGTGTTGTCGAAGTGGCTTAAACACAAAATCGGCACCGTACCTGAGAGCGCTTTGAATAATGGTTTCGTACAACCGGTAAAATAGCTGGATTTCTGTTTCAATATCGTAGCCTTCGTCCCGTAAGGGCTGCACAAGTGTTTCGAGCCACGCTTTCTTCTCTTTAACCTTATCCCGGTAATCACAGGCTTCCTCAGCGCTGTGTGGAGACTGCAGGTAGTACTCCACTTTGAACTCAATACTACCGACAGGAATTTCTTTGATTCGGCTCAAAGCAGAATGACGTGATTCTTCAGGGTCAACAACAATTAGAATTTTTGGCATTTAATTGATCCTCAGTTTTTAGACATGGTTTGCGGAACATTGTCTACTACGGTTCAGCGTATACTTCCTAAACGAGTAATTTAACCGTCTCACCGCTATCGTGCATTGATGTAAATCAATCAATTGAGAGTTAAAAAGGGAGTGCAGGAGGCATGGTTCGCAGGCCGGTTACCTCTTTTGGCCCCTTAATTTTGCGATCGTCGTGCTGGGGCTGATCGCTTCAGGGTCGATCTTAATATGGAGCAGGGCGGAGGTATGACAGGCGAGCGCTTCATTCAACAGGGGTTCGAAATCCTCAGTCTTTTCAACCGTACCCGCGAACAGGCCATAACTGCGTGCCAGAGCCGCAAAATCAGGATTTTCAATGTCTGTACCGGAGATCCTGCGAGGGTACTCCCGCTCCTGATGCATGCGTATGGTGCCGTAAATGCCATTATCTATAACCAGTATGATCACGTGGGCACCAGACTGGGCAGCCGTACCGAGTTCCTGACTGGTCATCTGAAAACATCCGTCTCCAGCTAAACACACCACGGTTCGTTCGGGACAGCGTAGTTTCGCTGCAATGGCAGCGGGTAATCCGTATCCCATTGAACCGGAGGTTGGAGCGACCTGGGTTCCATAAGCCCGGTAGCGGTAGAATCGGTGAATCCAGGCGGAGTAGTTGCCCGCGCCGTTGGTAATAATATCCTGCGCCGACAACTTCTCCTGCAGAACACGAACGACTTCACCGAGTTGCACCGGTCCCGGGATAGTGGGGATATCATTGTTCCATTTCTCGTAGGCGGAATGTGCTTCAGTCACGCGGTCAACGGTTCCGGGTCGACACTCTATCTTTCCCAGTGATTCGACAAAGCTGAGTGGCGTTGCGTTGATCGCAAGGGTTGGTGTATAAATTCTCCCCAGTTCTTCGGTACCAGGATGTACGTGGATCAAATTCTGTTGTGGTACAGGGATGTCCAGTAGACTGAAGTTCTGGCTGGCGATCTCAGAAAGCCTCGCCCCCAACAATATAACCAGGTCGCTATCTTTGATTAACCGTACAAGCGCAGGATTTGCACCGATGCCAAGATCACCGGCGTAGTTTGGATGAGTTGCATCAAAAAGTTGCTGTCGCCTGAACGACACCGCAGCTGGCAACCCGACCGAGGTGACCCATTCCTGGGTTTTCGCGACTGCGGTTGCGTCCCATCTTGAACCTCCGAGTATCAGAACCGGCCGCTCCGAATTCATTATCAGTAATTCCGCCTGTTTAATTTGAGATACAGAAGGTGCAGGTTCAGTCGCCTCAATCCTCGGCGTGGCATGAGCACTTGCAGTTTTTACTGACTGCCGCAGCATGTCTTCGGGCAAGGCGATGATTACAGGACCGGGACGACCGTTTAGTGCAACATGGAAGGCTCTGCTTAAGAGCTCGGGAATCCGTCCGGGATCGTCAATTTGCAAGGTCAGTTTTGCCAGTCCGCCGTACATCTGATTAAAGTCGACTTCCTGAAATGCATCCCTGCCAGTCAGACCACGGCCGATCTGGCCAATAAATAGAATCATGGGCGTTGAATCCTGCTGTGCCACATGCACGCCCGCGGCGGCATTTGTAGCACCGGGTCCGCGGGTGACGAAGCAGATACCCGGACGCCGGGTCAGCTTTCCATCGGCTTCAGCCATCATGGCTGCACCGCCTTCATGCTTCGCAACAACGACCTGTATCGAACTGTCGAACAGCGCATCCAGTATCGCGAGGTAACTTTCCCCCGGTACACAAAAAATCCGGTCTGTGCCTTGCTCTTCCAGGCACTGTATTAAGAGCTGTGCAGCCGTAGTCAAGATGTACCTCCAAAAAAATAGGATAATGTCGGTGCCGACAAGTGACCTACTTGATTTCGAACGGCAATGTGTAGTTACAATCTACAAAACAGTGCTTCCAGTCAAGACCGGAATCTGTACATACCAGCAGAAACCCAGGCAGGAGAATCCTTTGAGTTTTTACGATGAAGAAACAGCCGTCAAGAAAATTTCTGACAATCAGTATCTGGGGTACGTAACTTCTCATTGGGGAATTGGTGACAACCCCAACGGCGGCTACCTGGTATCAATCGCGTTGGCTGCACTCGCAGATTCCCTACCTCATCCCGACCCGATTACCGTAACAACACATTACCTGAGACCCGGCATACCGGATGCTGAGTGCTCTGTACGAGTTGAGATTATCCGCACGGGGCGTACCCTGAGTACTGCCCGAGCTTCATTGTATCAGGATGATAAAGCGAGAATCGAAGTGCTGGCGGCATTTGGAGATTTGACACAATCTGTCGGGGTTGACACAGAGATTCGTATTCCGGCGCCAGTAGTCTCTCCTCCAGAAGACTGTGTTCAACGATCCGGAGCGAGGCAGGGGATTCACCTTCCGATCCTGGGTCGTGTTGATATCAGACTACTACCAGAATCAACCAAACAGGTCAAACGCGCAGAACTTTCAGGCTGGAATCGATTCGTTGATGATCGGGAACCGGATACCCGATCGTTGCTGTTGTTTGTAGATACCTTTCCTCCTTCTCCATTTCCGCTGCTTGGTGAGATTGGTTGGGTACCCACCCTGGAACTTACCGTTCATATTCGACGCCGACCGGCACCGGGCTGGATCCAGACTCATGTGAAAACAGAAGACCTTTATCTGGGTCGTATGATAGAGAATGGAAAACTCTGGGACAGTGAAGGAAACCTGGTAGCCCAGAGTCGACAGATTGGATTGGTCATGAAGCAGGATTAGACTGAGCCCCTACTCCTATCGGCGTGCTAAAGTGTCCAGAAGTGGAAAAGGACTCAGTACGCTGGGATGACCCAATGCAGAGGTTCGCTCCATCAAATTGGGATTGAGATCGGCGATGTCGGCAACCCCCAGAAGCCCCATTGAAAGCCGCAGTTCCACTTCGATCAACTCAAGTGCTTTAACCAGTCCCGGCTGTCCCGCTGCTGCCATCGCCAACCCTTGCAATCGGCCCATGGCGATGATGTCAGCACCAAGACAAAGCCCCTTCACGATATCGGCACCCCGCATAAATCCACCATCGACAATGACGGGTACGCGACCATCGACAGCCGCTGCCACTTCAGGTAAAGCGTCAATACAGGCCCGGGTGTGATCCAGCTGGCGCCCGCCGTGATTGGAAACCCATACCACGTCGACCCCGGCAGCAACACAACGTTCGGCATCTTCCGCCACGTTAACCCCTTTGATAAAAAGAGATATATCAAATTTTTGTTTAATATGAGCGATCGTTTCCGTGGTGATCCTGGCCTGGTAGTTCGCTCCCGTCCAGCCTGATCGGCTGCCCCCAGGGGGTTGAAAACCGTTGTGGATGTCTCTTTCACGCCTTGAGTAAGTCTGGGTATCAACCGTCAGGCAGAAGCCGATGTACCCCGCCTCAACAGCTCTTTCGATAATGTCATCCATCCATATCTGATCGCCCATTAAATATAGCTGATAGACTCTGGGGCCCGGTACATCTTTTGCTACCTGTTCAAAATCCGGCAGGCAGGATGAACTCAGTACTTGCAGAGTGCCATACTCCTGAGCCGCAGCCGCCACTGATGTGCCGCCACCTGATTCAAATACCTGTACTGACCCGATAGGCGGGAGAATAACCGGTATTTTTAGTTCTTGCCCCAGCAGTTCAGACGCGTAACTCAGCTGGCTAACATCATTTAGCACTCTTGGGAGGAAGACCCAGGAATCCAGTCCGTGTCGATTTCGGTTTAATGCGGATTCTGTATCGGCGGCACCCATCAGGTAGTCCCAGCAATTTCTGTCGAGGTTGTTTCGGGCCATCTGGGCCATTTCGGTGAGGGTTGCAAAAGGCATGCGATATCCTGTTAATGTAGTGTGTAGAGTAGTGCTGGTGACGGATTGTATAGTTTTTCGTCTTCAAATCCTTTCTTAAAAAATTGAGTGATATCTAAACAAGGATTCATGTCATGACTCAAACCACATTCGACACAGCGATAGAAGAGAACGACGGGGTCATCAACGGGCCGTTCCGCTTCCCGGTACAGATGCTCGCGGCACAGGAATATGGGGGACATTTGTCGATTCATGATGACGATCAAGCCCAGGAACTTGGCTTCAGTGGTGCGCCCATCGAAGGTCCAACACACTTTTCACAGTTCGATCCACTGATGCATCATATCTGGGGCGATCGCTGGTACGAATCCGGATGTATTAGTTCCCACTTCAAAAACGTCGTTGTGGAAGGTGACGAGGTGCAGGTATTTGTTGAGCGGCCAGGCGAGGCAGCGACCATTACAAAGGTCTGGGCAGTGAAAAAAAACGGTGATCTGGTGCTGGAAGGAACAGCGTCATTGGGCCCTGATCATCCTGAGACGCGACTCGATAACTTAATAGCCTCTCGACCAACTCCAGAAAAACTGGTCCTGTTGGAGCATGTGAGTATCGGCGACAGGTCCACAGGCGACTCGGTTCATATGGACTTCGATCAGCATCTGGGTAACAGCTATCCATTTACACTGCAGAACAAGCTTACCAAAATCACGGAGCTTTGCCGCTGGTACCAGCCGGATCAGGCGGAAGCATCACCCTGGGGTAAAGCAATTATCCCAACAGAAATGGTCAGCCCGCTCGTAGGGTATACATCCTCGGGGCTAAAGGGAGCAAAAGGACCTTCCATTGGTTTATTTGCAGACCTGGAGGTTCGAATGATCAAAGGCCCGTTGTTTGTCGGCCAGCACTACATGCTTGAGCGTGAAGTCGTTGGCCTGGGTGAAAGCAAGCGCACAGAATCCATGTGGATTAAGACATCCATCAAGGATCCTGAGTCAGGTGAGGTACTGGCGACCGTACTGCTAAACTCCGCGACCTTAAAGCAGTCTTACGAAAAGTATGATGAAGAAGCGGAGCGGATTGGTAAACAACGCTAGAATTTTGCCGTGAACATAATCCAGCCTTTCTTTGTATCGGTAAACAATTCGTCAGCATCATAGCTTGCGTACTTAAACAACAGGCTATAGTTTTTGTTGATTTTGAAGTTTACCGACGCATTCCATTCTGTGCCGTAGTTGCTTGAAGTGGTGTCGGAACTCAGGTCATGAAACGTCAGCATGAATGCGGCTTTTTTCCAGTTTGTACCGATTGTCAGGTAGCGATCATCGATGCCCGTTGCAGGTGTGGAGAGAAACTTATCTGCCCAGCCCTGGAACTTGTGCAGGGTTGCCAGGGGTGTCTGGAATCCTGTGCCCGCTTTGTCGTCTCCTTTCAGGATCTCGTTACCGAGAAGAATTCTGAATTTGTCAAACGTGAGTCCGACTTCGCCAAGAATGTAATCAGCCCGGTAACTTAGAGGGTTGTCTGCATAATCGTCCTGCCGTGCGTATTCGATGTTCAGTGGTACCTTGAAGCTGGCGAAATCGAAATTGTTTGTATATCGAAACCCCAGTGTTCGGTTGGATGCGCAGTTTCCAGGAACACAGGAAGAGGTTGGTGCTGATTCCAGATCCATAAGGTATCCGTAGAGAACGACGGAACCCAGGGTGTCAAAATTTATTTTTGCATTCAGCAGATGAGTATCCGAATCGAATTCTTTTTGTGGGCTGCCATCATCCGGCCCAAATATCCTTTGAACTTTACTCACATAGTTGTATTTGAGTGTCGTATTCCTGATCGTGCTATTTTGAATTGTAAATGCATCATAGGTCTGTTCATTTTGACGCCACGCGACCCCACCGATGAATCGTTGATTGTCAAGATTGAGCCGCTGACGACCTAAATACAGTGAGGTATCGTGACCCGTGTATTCAATCAGTACCTGGTTGATGTCTGTTCCGTCCGGATCGGCAATGACAGGGTAGGATGTTTGGCCGTTTCGGGAACTGTTGAATTTGTCATTACCGAGATAGGTGACATCATCGAATTCAATGAACAGTTTGAACCCATTGAGCGAATCAGTTTTATAGTTGAGCCTGGTTCTTAAGGTTGATGCCAGCGCGTCTTTGGAAAAATCCTTCTGATCGACTTGTTCCAGCCGGTAACGGAAGTTTAAATGTGCATCGCCTCCGGTTATGGCTTCAGTTAACGTCGTCGCCTCTGCCATGACAGGGATAGAAAAAGAAAACAGGAAGCTTACAAAAAGTACTTTCTTCAGCATGTTCATTTTTTCGACTCACTACGAATTACTACGAGTTAATTGAGTATAGGTCCCCTAAGTTCTCACTACATTGACTTTAATCAAATTCGATTTAAGGGAGGATCTTAGACTATCTCGTCCTGGTTCGGGTAGAGACAGATGCCTTAGGTGAACGCAGTGTTATTGATCCAGGTCAAATTTTAGGCCTTGTCTGCAAGTTATGATCGATTGGATATTGTGACAAGGTCCTTCTTATTAATAGAAAGTTACCAATAGAAAGTTGCCAATGGAAAACGAAAAACAATCCGGGAAAGAGCAGATTGAGCCACTGAAGGCACACGGCAATCGTCATCGGGAGAGGCTGACCTTGCCGGATTCATGTCAGTTGAGTGAATCCGAGATTCAGCTGCGAAAGAAAAGAAGCCGAGCGATGAGTATTCGTCGATATCGGTCCCTTCGCAGGACAATAATAAAACCAGCATCCGATTGATAATTTCTATAATCTGAATCAGCTGCAAAGCAGAGGCAGCTGAGGCTTCAGCAGGCATGAACACAAATTCCGGAACCTATGTACTGATACTTGGCTGTGATCGAAGAAAGCGCGTGCAGGTCGGTCGCTGGGATACTGTCCAGCTCGAACGGGGATTCTACATCTACGTTGGCAGTGCATTTGGTCCCGGTGGTGTTAAAGCGCGGGTCTCCCGGCATTGCCGCAAAAACAAAAAGCACCATTGGCATATTGACTATATCAGGGAGTTTCTCCTGCCACTTGGCGCATGGTACCTCCATGGTTCAGAGTATCTGGAGCATTCATGGGCTGATAGTCTGGCATCTCTCGACGGATATTGTTCCATCCCGGGATTTGGCTGCAGTGATTGTAAGTGTGATTCCCATTTGTTCCACAGCATCAATAAACCAGATGTTAAAGAATTTTCAAAAGCCGCTGGCTGTTCCGTTGAATACTGGTGTTGCTAGCGGAATGTTAAGGGAATTCGCGTTCTCAGTATCAGAAATAAGAGGAATGCAAGAATGGAAAATCTGAATTTCGATAAGCTATGTGGGCTGCTGGCACGGATACCGGCGATTGAGCAGGTCATCTGGAGTACAGAACTGCATAACCCCTGGCAGGTCATGTTCAGGATCGACCTGTCACATCCAATAGCATGGAACATTATTCAGGAGTTGGGCAGCATCCTGAATTACGCCTCTTATGATGAAGAGCTGAAATCTGTCTTCAAACCTGTGTCCCTGCCTCCTTTCAAAGTGGGTGGGCCAGATGGAAATCTCATGTGGCTGATCGAGTCGAACTCAACGGAGTGGGGCCCGGATATTTGTGCCACCTGGTTGACGAACAAGTTACCGGAACCCGTTGATGATCCCGACGCCTGGTTGATGGCATAAACAGAAAGCTGCCTCTTGGTCCTTAAATATTGAGGCTGCGAATATCTACGGCTCTTGGGTCGGCAATACAGGCCTCTCTGCATAATCCGCAGCCAACGCACAGGTCCGCGTTTATTGTCGGTTTTTCGTCACTGAAAATCAGCGCATCAGGTACAGGGCAGGATTCGCGACACGCACCACATTCCGGGCCGAGGTATGGCAGGCACTGATTTGTGTTGATTTCGGCGATCGCAAGGAGCGGAGGGGATACCGGCAACTGGTTTTCGGTATCGGCTTCGGGCGCCGCGTCAATTGAGGCAGGCGAAAAAACCAGTGCGTCCGGTTCGCATGCAAGCACACATGGCCAGCCTTCACAAAGATGACATCCATGATTTATAAGATCCAGGGCTGGTGTCTGTGCAAACTCCACTCCACGAGACAGTGGCAGTGGAAATATTATATTGTGCGGACAGGCTTCCATGCAGGCATCACAGCGCGTACACGTTAAAAGGAAATCAAGTTCTTCTCGTGCAAAAGGTGGTCGAATCCAATGTTTCGCTTTTTTTCGTGCAGCTGTTTCGGCGGAATTAATGACACCACCGACAACCTTACCGAAACTACCTTTAAAAAAATTTCGTCTATCCATCATTCACATCCTCATCAGCATGGGTTGTGTCAGCAGCCAAAGGTTGGCCATCGTCATCAATGCAATGAACGCAATAATTGATAGTGAGTTTGTAGTTTTGACGCCGAAGAGTTTTGATCCCCGATGCTGGACAACCTGCATGGCGAGCCAGAACCCGAAAACCAGCAGGCAAGCCTGAATCAGTGAGACGATATCGGCGGGAATCAGGAGTTGCATCGCCCGTTCGTGCTTCTCGAGCATTGAAAGGGGCTGTGTATTGGTGCCCAGGGGATTGAGAATCACAGCCTGCAAACTGCCGCTTTCCCGCAGAAGATGACCGATGTTGTGAGCGACGTGGTAAGAAAACGCGATCGGCAGGGTGACAAATGCAAATCCGGAAAAGACCTGGCTGAACCTGAACCGTCTGTTTACCAGGATGAATAAATAAGTCGCAAGACCAAAGGCGGCAAAGATGATTGCGAGCTGCAGCATGAGTAACAGCGTAAAGGTAATGATCAACTGACCACTGTCACCAATCCAGCGAGCGAGCTGGCTGACGATTTCTTGCCATTCGGGCAACATGGTAAGGCCATGAAAGCTCGTTAAACCCAATAACCCGATCATAAAACAGGCTTCATCCATATGTGGTCTTGCGTCCTGAACAGCTTCAACATTAGGTGTACGTAATTGCCAATTGATATTATTGTCAGGGCAACTCTGGGTACAGTTCCCGCATGAGATGCAATAGGTGCTTTCCTTCAGCCGCCCCATAACCAACCTGGTTGGGCAGGGGGAGATTGTCTCGTTGCCATGGTAGCAATCAAGGGTTGAGCAGGATGTACAAATTTCGGGATCAATTGGCCGCAGGGCAACGGGCGAGAGTTGCGAGTAGACACCTATCGTTCTGCCAACCGGACAAAAATATCGACAAAATGCCTTATCCTCGTAGATAGCCAGCGATAACGTTGCCAGCACCACCATCATTAACGCCAGGGATGCGGTGGCATAGGGACTTTCGGTAACACCAATGCCCAGTTCAAGCCAGGTGAGCAGCGTCAGCAGTGCAAGTGCTGACCAGAGACTGCGGAAGATCAGCGGGACTTTCAGGTTGAGCCCGGTTGGGTGAGGTTCCCTGCGCCACAATCGGCGCCTCGCTAACCAGTTCGCGATCATGTCCCAGGGACAGACGGCACACCAGCTTGAACCAAAGAACCATACAGAAATGATAATTCCCGTCCACCAGAGGTTCCAGGTAAGGACAGTTGCGATATTTCGCTCAGCAATTGGCGAACCCCAGAGTCCGGCTACGATGATGAGTGAAAAGAGCGCCAGGAAAACGAGTTTCAAACCGAGCAATATTTTTGTTTGAGACGCAAGGTAGAGGAAAAATTTCCCAATAATCGGTAAGTGGCTAAAACTGATGGTGCCATGTGATTGTTGTATGGATGGATTCAGAAACAGGTGCCTGACGGTGATGCCAATCACCGCCAAAATGACAAAGAGACTCCAGAAAACAGACAGTCCAGCGTGGGTCATGCTCACGATGTTGAGTCTTTTTTATCGGGCGAGTTCTGCATTCTGAATTTCGAGATTTGAGACTTACGCCTGGCAACAATGTTAATGCCTATTAACGCCAGCACCAGGATCACTACGGAAATCAACAAAGGTCCCCAGGGAGAGGGTTCTCCTACCTGTAATGGGAAGTCTATGTCGTAGGGTGCATCATTGGTATAAAAGTGCGCGCGTATGAAGTACTCCCCTTCTTCGCTGAAAACAAAACCCTGACGGTAAACGCCATCATCAATGGGCTGGGTTCCGATTGGTTCCTCACGGTCGGAAAAAAATGAGTCATCCAATACCGAGAAAGTCACTTCTCCCGTGTAACTATCTCGCTCATCAATACCTTGAATATACAGGTTGATACGCCCTGGTTCATTGGGTTTTGGGAATGCAGGGAAAACCATATAGGTAACAAAAAAATCCCCAATCTGGGTTTCGACCGCCATACTGGGTGGTGTATTTGAATCTTCGTTTAGACTGTAAGCTGGTCTGCCCAGAACGTGATGGGCAGGTGCTTGCGGGGCAAGTGTCAGCAGTAAGCAGGCGACTATGCAAGGGGCTAGACAAGGGACTATGGACAGTAGCTTATTTGACATTGGCATCAGACACGATGATGTTGGCCGTGGAATCCGCGGGCGAGTAGTTGCGGCCCATATGACCAGGACCCTGATAGGGTTGATCCTGGAATCGGGTTTTAAAACTAAGTGCATCAGTCGGGCATATGGCGATACAGGCGGTACAATTATTACATTCCTGACCGAACTGATCCTGCATGGGTTGAAGACCGAACTCACAAATACTGTTACAACGATTGCAGTCGTTGCACTGGCTGACACTGCGCTGGATACGCAGTACACGATAGCGGCCAAGGAGTGAATACAGTGCACCACCAGGGCACAGATAACGACAAAATCCCCGACGGGAAACCAGAATGTCAAAAACCATGGTTAGCAGAAAAAAAATCGCACTGGCACTCAGCCCATCCATGGCTATCGCGTAGTAAATTTCTCGACCCAGGATTGCCGGTGGGTAAATTGCAGCCAGGATCATCAGGCCCGAGAAAAATGTGATAAGCGTACCGACGAGCAGAACCGCGTATTTTATTCGTTTATCCAGTTGCCAGTAATTTAACGGTAAACCGAGTCGATTCAGAAGCAGGGCGAAATTTGTATTAAGTTCGTACAAAAATGTTGCCGGACAAATCCAGCCACAAAAAAAGCGTCCTACGAACAGCGTAAGGACTAAGGGAATCAGAGCCGTTATAATGAAGGCGGGGTTCAATGATCGCATCGCTGCGGATTGACTGACAACTGCCAGTGGATCCGTGATTTTCCACCCCAGGATATTAGCAGACCACGTGGTTCCCTTAACCGCGTCAAGTTCAATCGGGTCGGAGATGAATGATGCCGTGATTGCATCCATTGAGTCGTAAAGAAATTTTTCTTGCGTGTTCAGGAAGTCGTAGGCATGTGCAGCATGATAGTTCTGGTAGACAGTGCCAAATGGGATAAAGATGAGGATCAGGAAAACACTCCCAAGACAAATCCACCTCAGTTTGTTTAGTTGTTTCATATAAAAAACGTGGTTAGGCATGGCTGTTCTTGTTAACCCTGGACAATATGTGAGGGTATTATTTTGATTGCCTGGGGCAACTGAATGCAGGATCGCTCGCACAACCCGCAGCCAACACATTTGTCTGTTACATGGGGTTGTTCCAACAGACCAGCTGTTATTGCAATATCAGGCAGGGGGCAAGCACGATAGCAAACACCACATGTTTTACCCTGGAAGGACAGGCATAAATTTTCGTCTACCCGGGCTTTTCCCATGTGGACTTGTTCAACTATCTTTTCAGCAGAGCGAACTATTGGAGTGATTGCACCGGTTGGGCAGACTTCACCGCATTTCATGCACAAAATGCAGGCTTTCTCTCTGGGAATAATAAACGGGGTGTCTTTGAGTTTGACCCCATCAGTGATATCGAAGTACTTGATGCATCGATTTGGGCAAATCTGCCCGCACTGACCACATCTGATGCACTGGTTCAGAAACTGGTCTTCTGCAACTGCCCCGGGTGGTCTTAAGTACCGCCGACGAACGATTTGGACGGCTTTCTTCGCTACCGCCTGAATTGGGGACCATAGTGCTAGTAAAAAGGCGCTTGCAAGTGTGCCGGTGACAATCTGGCGTCTCTTCATGTGTCAGCCTCTGCTGCCGAAGAAACTACACTTTCTCTATCCGACAGGCCAGTTTCTTAAAATCAACCTGACCGGATACGGGGTCCCAGACGCGACTTGATATGCCGTTAGCCAGCCACTTGTTCTTTTTTGGGTCCGCGCTGTCAGCAACAGAAAGATTCCACGGGCCGAACATATAACCTCTGGGTACGTTGTTACGTGCTGGTTTTACCAGACTGTTTGTACCGACTTGTGCCCGGGCTTCTAAGGAACCGCGCCGGGTAATAACCTTAACCTTGTCCCCGTCTTTAATCCCGAGATCACTGGCGTCCGCTTCGTGCATTTCCACATACATTTCCGGGACGAGTCGTCGGGTTGTGGGACTGCGGTTGGATTTTGCAGTATGAAAGTGTTCGTAAACAACCCCAAGGCCCATCCAATAAGGATACTTGTCTTGAGGGATGTCCTGCCATTTCTTGCTCCGATATTCCTCGTCTGGAAGATCTGGTGTCAGGCCTTTGTCTCGCGCTTCGACCATCAGGTCAATATTGTCAATAGTATAGAGGCCTTCGCGTTCCCCAAATGCCATCAGCTTGCGGGTGATTTCCTTGCGATCAGAATAGTCCTGGCGACACAGTTTCATATGTACATTGCCGTCTTTGGTTCGAAAATAACCGTATGGCCTGTTTTTCCAGCCCCCTTCCTGGGCCATATAACGTCGTTTTGTGCCACCTTCCTTAGCAATTGCATAGGTAGGTGCTGGCCACTGGATGCCGCGCAGGTTCGCCAGCTGTTGGTAGGGAGAAACGCCATCCAGTTTTTCGACTTCTAAAATCCCAGTGAGATCTGTGTCTGTCCCTGCAGACGCGCGAATGACATCACGCAGAACCTCTTCAGCGTCGTAGGTACCATCTTCTTTTTTCTGATACGGAAAAATTGCCTCTGCATCCAGCCCTAACAGATGGGCAATTTCTTTGCCCTTGTCGATGACCATATCCATATCAGGCCGACAGCCCGGCGGTGGTTCAGCGGCCTTTTGGTTGATATTGATTCTGCGTTCTGAGCTGATATAGATACCTTCGACCTCGCCCCAGGTTGCGGCGGGAAAAATCACGTCCGCATATAGATTGTTGGGTGCATGGCGATAAATTTCCTGGACAACGTTAAATGTTTTCAACAACGCAGGGCGAACAAGATTGTAGACGTCGGGGAGATCTATATGGGTGGCGTATACCCAGAACATGGCTTTTACTTCACCCTTAAGTGCGCGTTCATGCATCCCAACCGCAAAACCAGGATTTTTTGAATTCATGGCGTTTACCAGGTTTTGCTCCGGTACCCGCCAGAATTCGGCCATTCGTTTACGGTGTCTGGCGTTCGTCAGCGGTTCGTTAAAGGGTAATCGATCGGTTAAGCCGCCGGTGAATCGCTCGCCCATTGCATTAGGTTGGCCCGTCATTGAGAAGGGTCCACAGCCTGGTTTGGCGAGGTTACCCGTGAGTGCGAGAAGATTAACAATTGAGATGACATTGTGCTGGCCGTGGATATGTTGGTTGTAACCGATGCCCCACATAATGATCACCCCACCATAGCCATCTCCCGATTGATCGCCTTTACTTCGAGCCAGTCTTTTACGGGTTGCATCAGCAAACATGCTGGCGACGCTTCGAATTAGCTCAGGTGGTACGTCTCCACCCATTCGATCCTGCACCTGTTCAGGGCTGTAGTCTTTTAAAACACCGTCAACATATTCCTGCCAACCCGTGACATGTGCTTTCATAAATTCCCAGTCTATGACATCGTCATGGTCCTTGAGCAGAACATGGGCGAGGGCATTTAAAAAGCTGATATCTCCATTCAATATTGGAACATGAATATGATTATTAGAGTTGATGTCTTCATACCCCATGGTGGTGCCGGTATGTCTTGGGTCAACCACGACGGTGGGAATGTTGTTCTTTTTCTTGTGATCAGCACAGCGCCAGTAAATAATTGGATGTGACTCCCGCGCATTGTGACCAAAATGCATAATCATGTCTGATATTTCTATGTCCTCATAGGCGAGGGGAGGCGTGTCAGAGCCAAGGGTTGCAAAATACCCGGTGACAGCTGAGGTCATACACATTCGTGCATTGGCTTCGATGGTGTTCGAGCCGAGCACGCCTTTCATGAAAAGATTTTCGAGGTACTGCCCTTCCATGGTAAGTTGGCCAGAACCATACAGGGCGACTGAGTTCCCGCCATGCTCCCTGGCGAAATGAGCGATTTTGTAAGAAACCATTTCAGAGGCAGCGTCGTAAGGAACTCTTACAAAATGTTCTTCATCGAATGAGCCTTTGGTTGTACTGATATATTCGAGGTTGCCGTGATCCGGTTTGTTCCATTCATCCCAGACATCTTTACGGACATAGCTGTCGCCTTCCATTCGATCGACGTACATCGGCTCTGCGGCGGTAAGCCCTTTGATGCACTGCAATCCATAGTTGGTCGGGTGATCCTTGTCAGGACGCATAGAGACAATCTTGCCGTTCTCCACCTGGATCACCGTGCCGCAACCGACCCCACAATAGGGGCATTGAGCCAGGGCAGTGGATCTGGATTGTTTCGGTACCAGGGGTGCAGCCTCCAACTCGGGATTGTTAGCAACAAACAAGCCAGCACCGGCGGCGGTAGAAGCAATAAAAGAACTCCCTTTAAGGAAGTTTCGCCTGGATGTCTTTATTCTTTTCATATGGGTTTTCCCTGCTCCGCTGAATTCGGTTTGCTGTACTTTTACTGTGCGAGAGTCCGCATGTAAGTAATGATGTCGTCAATTTCTTCGTCAGAAAGATTCGCCAAACCTTCAGGACCCTGGAAAGGCAACATTCTGGTGTTGGATCTGCCTACCTTGACAGTTTCTCGAATAAATCCGTCACTCACCTTGGATAGAAATCCTGCCTTGCCAATCGCAGTACCTGAGCCACCTGCAAGGTATCCATCTCCCCTGGGGCCATGACATGTCTCGCAGATCTGTTCGAACCATAGCTGGCCTAATCTTGGGTCCCCCCTGGCTTCGCTTTGTGCGTCTACCGCTGCTGCCCGATTCGGCAGGGTTTCATGGCTGCGGAGAAAAGCGACGATTGCCTGAACCCCCTCACGACCCAAATGTGGATATGGCGGCATGGATGTGCCGGTTCGACCATCCCGAATAGTTGCCATAAGGTATTTGTCGGTTGTAATTTCCAACAGTTCCGGATTTGTCAGGGAAGGCGCAAGCCCCGGCTTGCCTATTGCGTCAGGCTGGTGGCAAAAAACACAATTTTGATTAAAAAGAGTTTCCCCTTGGTTGATCAGGTCTGTCTGATCTGCCTGAAGGTGCCCGGTAAAAAACAGGTACAGCAGGATCGTTAACTTTTTCATCTAAAGACCTTCAGTGCTTGCTGGTGTTGATTGAATTACTGTTTCGTTTGGTTGTTAGTCGGCACGATAACAGGGTTGTGCTAACGAAATAACAAGAAGTGTCTATTGTATTTCAGATTGGCTCATAAGTGCATTGATCTGTATCTACAAAATCAGAGGTTCTCTCGATTATCAATCCCAGATCACCAATCTTCCTGCAGGTGGGCGAGACCGGCGTGGCAGTTACCGCAGTGGGTATTTTCACGTTCATAACGACTGTGTTCGCTCTCGATAAATTCTGCGGGTAACTCGTGCGCAATGCCCTTGTGGCAGTCGATACAGGTCATTGAAGTTTCAACGGCACGCGTATGTGCTTTGTTGTTCGTCCGCATATAAGTCAATTCGTGACAGTTTCGACATTCAAGGGAATCATTGGATTCCATGGCCTCCCAAACATAACCCGCTAATGTGAGGCGTTTTTCGATAAACTTTTCCCGCGTGTTGATTGACCCGATCACTTTGTGCATCAGCTCGTTGGTTGCCCCGACTTTGCGTACGACCTTGTCGAACCAGTTTTTTGGAACATGGCAGTCCGGACATGTTGCCCTGACGCCGCTGGCATTCAGAAAATGTACGGACTTCTTGTATTCCGGAAGAATATTGTCCCGCATCTCATGACAGGATACGCAGAAAGTTTCAGTGTTAGTAAGTTCTAGAGACCAGTTAAATGCACCCCAGAAAAGTATGCCGCAACTAAATATGACGACAAAAACGGAGATCGGGTTTTGTGTGGTCTTGAGGACGATATTCTTTCGGATAAAGGAAATCAATTGTGTAACTCTTTTGTCCATAGCCATCCGGTGGTTGGTTTTTCAACGCAGTGTCGCCAGTATATAGTACACGCTGCTGCGACATATCAGTCACCATGAACAACACCAGCATTGCGATGGTCAACATGTCGAAAACTACCATGATTGAAAAAAGCCGCAATCAAAAGCGGGATAGCGAGTTTTAACAAGCTGAACGGGGCTATTTCGAGGGGCTGGACAATAACGCCCTGAGCCAGCAGGGAACAGAAATAACCGCCAGAGCAGCGACGGCGGGACCGAGAATTGCGCCAAGATTATTTGCCGCACCTGCCGCGCCCATGCCCTTGGTTCGGGTAGCAACATCTGTGATATCGGCCATGTAAGCAGTGGAAGCAGGCATGGTTGCGGACATCGTCCCGGCATGCAAGGCGGGCGACAATCAGGCTCAGGTACAGGGGAAGTCCAACCAGCACAGCACTGAGTCGCAGTAAGTACCGAATTAAAAATAACTGTGCCCAGCGTAAACCCGAAGAGGTCAATCAGCATGACACGTTTTCGACTCCATAGATCACTCATGCGTCCCCAGATTGGGGCACTGAGAAACACTGTGAGTGGAGAGGCGGAGATAGTGCTCGTAATCTGGAATTCAGAAAGCCCCATTTCCCGGCCCAACGGAGATAGTATGGGGAAGAGCACTGAGAAGCTACCATTTACGGTAACTGCTCTCAGGCTCTCCCGTGTTATATTAAGTTCATGCTTCTTGATCTGAACCATTGATAGCGTGCCAGAAGACGTTTCTCCGTTTCGCAATACTGAATTCCGGAAACTTTTCGTGGCCCAGGTCGTTGCGCTTTTAGGAACGGGCTTTGCGACCGTGGCACTGACCCTGTTGGCCTATGATCTGGCCGGTGGCCACGCCGGGGTCGTGTTGGGTACAGCGCTGGCGATAAAAATGGTTGCCTATGTTGTTTTTGCGCCATTGGTTGGTGGTTTAGCACATCGGTTTAATCGTAAGCGCTTGCTAATTTCCCTCGACATAATGCGCGCAGTGATCGTGTTGGCGATGCCCATCGTGACGGAAGTCTGGCAGATCTATTTGCTTATCTTTCTGCTGAATATATTTTCGGCGGGTTTCAAGCCCGTTTTTCAGTCAACAATCCCCGAACTGATTGTGAACGAAAGAGCGTATACCCGTGCACTCTCATACTCTCGCCTGGCCTTCGACCTGGAAACGCTGCTGAGCCCAATGCTGGCGGGAATTGCGTTACTGTATTTTGGTTATAGCGTGTTATTCGTCGCCAACTCCGCCGCATTTCTTGTTTCAGCGTTCATGGTCCTGTTAACGGTATTGCCAAAGGCAGAGTGGGTTGACCGGTCGGGTGGCATGTGGGATGAAGTTACTTTTGGCATTCGGTCTTATCTGAAGACCCCCAGGCTTAGAGGCATGCTGTTCTTCTACTCAGCCGTCGCCTGCGCCAGTGCGATGATTCTTGTCAACACGGTGGTGTACATTAAAGGTCAACTGGGTGGTTCAGAATTTGATGTTGCGCTGGCGTTTGCTGCTTCAGGTGCAGGGTCTATGTTGATTGCCATGGTGTTACCCAGACTCCTGGATCGACTCTCTGACCGGATCGTCATGATCTGGGGGTCCGTTGCAATGTGCGTTGGTTTGATGCTGATTTACCTTGAACCGGGCCTCCTCGAGGTTCTGCTTATCTGGTTTATCATTGGTATGGGCTGGTCTGCTATTCAAACTCCTGCAGGACGTGTCGTTAACCGATCATCTGCCAAAGCGGACAGGCCTTCGTACTTCTCCGCCCAGTTCGCCCTCAGCCATGCCTGCTGGATGATCGCATATCCGGTTGCAGGCCAACTGGGTGTTCTTGTGGGAATCGAAACAACCGCATTGCTGTTGGGTATTGCAGTGGCGTTGTTTGCGCTAATCGGTGCCAGAATGTGGCCGGACTTTGATCCGCTGGTGCTTGAGCACAGTCACGACCAGGTTAGTCATCGACACGCGCATTCCCATAGTGAACACCACCATGACCATCAACATGTGGAGGAAGATGAGTCAGCGTCCGATGATCACGAGCATTTGCACCAGCATGTACATAAAAGTATCACTCATTCACATGTTTTTGCGATTGACGATCATCATCCTGAGTGGCCCCGATGACCATGGGAGGTCAGTCGTTTACTAAGGACCTGCGTTGAACGGGATCGGTTTCCGGTTCAGCGGAGGAGCGAATGCGATTAACAAGGTCCTCACGTGACAGACCAGCGAGAAGCTCGATCCCGAGTTCATTGTAGCTCATGTAATCAGCGAGTTTGTCTGACTCACCTACCAGTATAATTCGAGTAGAAATGAGCGTTAACCCTATGAGAGTTTCGAGGGATTGATAGCTGATTGATTGGGGCGAAATGCAACATACCACTATGTCAAAGTCTTCGTTTTGAAGTTGGTCGAATGCTTCGCTAAGGTGATTGGTGCGGCAGACAATCTCTCCCAGCTCACAGGTGATCGCATCGCTCAGGCTCGTTGGCAGGTTTATTGTCAATATTTGCATAGCATCTTATGCTGTACCCAAAATTCTGTTGAGTCATTGACGCAGATCAATGATTTGTCTTCCGCCATGTCCCAAGCTGCCCTGCATAAGCTAAACGACAAAAGGGATTACCATGGGGTTGAGTACAGCAGATATTGCGACGTTAAAAGGTATTGGAATCAATATGCTAGTACTGATGGGAGTAATGCTGGGGTTAATTGCGATATCAAAGGTCATTGGAGTATGAGCCAAGAGGCCTGGAGAGATCCAGTTGGAGTGAATCAGTAGTACACTTGAGTTGATCCAGGCCTCACTTTTATTGTTAATGGCCTAATCAGAGGTTCCCTAGATGTTAGGGCACTCGTTGAATGCCACGACACAGAGTTGTTGGTGGTCTAAAATTTCAACTTCCTTGCCGTCCACTTTAAGCACCTGTTGAGCTTGTAGTCGAGTCAGTACACGGCTAACGGTTTCTACTGCGAGACCTAGAAAATTGGCTATGTCGGTTCTTGCCATGGGCAGTCGAAACAGGGTCGCAGAGAGTTGTCGATCCTGGTATCGACCGGACAGGTTGAGTAAAAATGTACCGATCTTCTCTTCGGCAGTTTTCTTGCTGAGTAACAGGTGCAGCTGCTGATCTTGCCGAATTTCTTTGCTCAGCAATCGATACATGTAGGATTGCAGGTTATGAATTTTTGTTGAAAGTGCTTCTATCTGCTTGAAGGGTATTTCACATAACGTCGAAGATTCGAGCGCCTTTGCCGAGGTTGGGTGACTGCCACCATCGATTGCATCAAGACCGATTAGCTCTCCTGGAAGAAAAAATCCAACAACATGCTCCTCTCCCGCTGCATCAATGTTGAATGCCTTAAACGCACCGGAACGAACGGCGTAAAGAGAGGTGAACTTATCGCCGGTTTCAAAAAGTTTGCCGTTTTTCTGCAGGGGCCTGGAGCGTTTGATTTCTGCATCAACGATGTCCATTTCCTCCCTGGTCAGGGAATTTGGTATACAGAGTGCACTAAGACTGCAGTGCTGGCAGGAAACCGTGAATTTTTGATTGTTACTCATAGGCGCGGCGCTGTTGACAAGATACTAATAGCATGATTCGTATGATTGCACATCGAATGGGTTCAAGTTCCGATATGGTGCCGATTTTCCTATCCTTGTACAATCAGCATTTCGAAAACTTAGTACAAGGTATGGATGAACTAGATGCCAGACTCGAACAGAGCAACCATTATATGGCTTATGGCCGTTTGCTTCACTGTATTTGCCATGGTTGTGGTGGGTGGGGTCACTCGATTAACTGAAAGTGGCCTGTCGATGGTGGAATGGCGGCCATTGATTGGCATCATACCGCCGATGAATGAAATTGAGTGGCAGCGAGCGTTTGATGCCTATAAGAACTTTCCTCAGTACCAGAAAGTCAATTCGGGCATGGATCTTGAGGCTTTCAAGAATATCTTCTATTGGGAGTATGGTCACCGGGTGTTGGGGCGCCTGATAGGCATTATCTTTTTTGTGCCTTTTGTGATTTTCCTCATTCTGGGAAAGATCGACAAACCCATGGTGCCTAAATTGGTCATAGGCCTCGCCCTGGGGGGGCTCCAGGGGCTAATGGGTTGGTACATGGTCAAGAGTGGTTTGGTGGACATTCCACGGGTCAGTCATTATCGATTAGCCGCCCATCTTATGCTTGCCTTGCTGATTCTGGCTTATTTGACCTGGTTGGTGCTGCAACTGTGGGAAACCAAAAAGGAATACGCCCCGCAATTATTTCACAATCTTGTTTACCTGCTGGTCGTTGTTTTGATTTTGCAGATACTATACGGAGCCTTTGTGGCGGGAAGTCGCGCGGGATACGGCTACAACACATTCCCTTTGATGAATGGTGAATTTATGCCACAAATCGTCTGGTATATGGCACCCTGGTGGCAGAACCTGTTTGATAACAATGCCATGCTTCAGTTCGTGCACCGTTGGTTAGGTGCTGTTGTGCTGATCCTGGCGAGTACGGTGTTTGCAATGTCATTGCGTTTCAGTTCACCCGTTATTCGAAGTATGACAAGTCTGCTTCTGTTCGTAGTGTTGAGCCAATTTTTGCTAGGGGTCTTTACATTGTTGAATATGATTCCTATTGGTCTTGCGAGCATGCACCAGGCTGGGGCTTGTATCGTGCTGGTGGTCATGGTGTGCCTGGTTTACATTATAAAACCCGTGCCCGCTACCTCAACATCCACGGCCTCGCCATCCAGTACCTCGACAGCGGCTTGATCAAGGTGAAGGTTTGTCTTGGCCAGATCAACACAACCCCCGGTGATTTTGCCGGTAACGTGGCTGCAATAAAGTGCGGCATAGATGCTGCCGACAAAACAAAGTGTGATCTGGTGGTGTTTCCCGAGTTAACCATTCCAGGATATCTCAGCCAGGATCTTATCTACCACCCTGAATTTATTGATCGAAACAGCGAGTCCCTGGACGAGATAATCCAGTACGCGGCTAACTGTCACGGCGGTTTGCATATTGTGGTGGGTTACATCGAACGAAACCCGGGTACCGGCAAACCTTTCTACAATATGGCAGTTGTTGTTACGGCAAGAGGTGTCGTCGGGCGCTACAAAAAGCAATTGCTGCCTTTTTACGATGTGTTCGATGAACTGAGATATTTTGAGTCAGGTGATGAGTTACTGCTGCTTACCATCGCAGGACAACGAGTCGGGGTAACAATTTGTGAGGACCTGTGGAATGACAAGGGGTCCGATGACTACAACTACAGCAACAATCCCCTGCAGAGATATCGAAATGCGGGTGTCGATGTCATCGTTTCCCTGAACAGTTCTCCCTATGTGCACGATAAGGCGTGGCAAAGATTGAGTGTCATTGCACCCGGGACGGAACCGGGGATAAGTGTTGTTTATGTCAATCAGCGCGGTGGTCAGGACGAACTGGTGTTTGATGGGCAAAGTTTCGTGGTTCGTGATGGTGATTTGATTCATAGTTCCAACCGGATTACTGAGGATTCGTTTGACGTCGTTGAACTGGATGCGGTACCCGTCATCAGGCAAGTGTACGCCCCAGCCAATCGTCGGATTGTCGTTGAGAATTCTCCCGGCCTGTTTGACTTGCTGGTCCTGTGTTTGAAGGACTATGTCGAAAAATCAGGTTTTAGCCAGCTTGTACTTGCCTCCAGTGGTGGTGTTGATAGCGCCGTCGTTTGTCTAATAGCCTGTGAGGCGGTGGGGGCAAAGAATGTGCATGCGATTCGTATGCCGTCCATACACAGCAGTGATCATTCCCGTGATGATGCATTGGCTTTACACAAGAATCTGGGCTGCTGGGATTATGAAGTGGAATTGGAGCACGAGCCCCTGGTAAAGATGTTGAATGAGCGCTACTTTAACTACCCGAATGATCCTCTCAACCTGGTCACCGCAAGGCTAAAAGAAGATTATGGCGGTGTTGCAGACGAAAACATACAGGCCAGGTTGCGGGATGTTTACGTTATGCATTTTAGTAATGCCTTTGGCGCGATGCCTTTATCAACGGGTAACAAAACAGAATCTGCCTGTGGTTACTACACGCACTTCGATATGAATTTTAGTTTCGCACCGATAAAAGACCTGTACAAATTCCAGGTCGTGGATATAGCCATGGCCCATGATGAGATCCCGGAGAACATCTGGCGCAAACCTCCCAGTGCCGAGTTGGCCAAGGGTCAGACTGATGAAGAAAGCCTGTTGCCATATGCAGTACTCGACCCGATTGTGCGTGCTTATATTGAGGACTATGTCAGCACCTTTGATGAATTTTTGGTGCTGATAAAAAGCCAGATTAAAAATGAACTCGAAATATCAATGAACCCAAAGGTTCTGGAGGATTGGCTTCAGGATCCTGGTGCGACAGGCGATTTTTATCGCATTGTTAGTCTTATCGGCAAGATGGAATACAAGCGACGACAAACCTGCCCTGGCACCAAGGTGTCGAAAGTTGCTTTTGGTATAGGCCGAAGGATTCCGATTGTTGAGAAGTGGTCCTAGTAGCCCTGACTTGAATCAATCCGAACAGACTGTATTCGAGTAGTACACCCCCGAGCTGGTGACTGGCAAAAAATATTTGACGCAGATCAACCTGCCAATTAGTTGTTTACGATATAATTGCGCTGCTTCTCTCGCCGAGCATGTCTCATGAATCCTTCAGAAAATCTATCGAAGCTGGTCTTTGATCCCGGTCTAATTCGTCGTTACAACGTCAGTGGCCCACGGTATACGTCATACCCCACGGCCCTGCAGTTTTCAGAATTTTCCCAGTCGGACCTGGGACAGGCAATCAGATCCTCCAGCAACAAAGACAAGGATCTTTCTGTGTACGTCCACATCCCTTTTTGTGCGACGCTTTGTTATTACTGTGCCTGCAATAAGATTGTTACCCGAAAGCGGCAACCCGCGGTTGAGTACCTTGAACTCTTGCAACATGAAATTGAGCTGGTCTCTTCCCTGTTTGAAAATCGGGTCGTATCGCAACTTCATTGGGGAGGCGGCACGCCTACATTCTTCGAAGATGAGCAGATACAGCAATTAATGGGTTCGATTAACAATGCGTTTGATTTTCGTGGCGATGACGAAGGTGAATTCAGTATTGAAATCGATCCCAGAACAGTTGATCCAGACCGGATAAGGCACTTGCGTGAATGTGGCTTTAACAGACTGTCGTTTGGGATCCAGGATTTTGATTCAAAAGTACAGAAAGCCGTCAACAGGGTGCAGTCGTATGAGCAAACTGAAGTGGCAATCAAATCTGCGCGGCAGTATGGTTTTCGATCAGTTTCAGTGGATCTTATTTATGGGTTACCTCACCAGAGCGTAGAGTCTGTGGCCCGTACGTTGAAGCAGGTAATAACACTCTCGCCGGATCGGATATCTATCTATAACTACGCTCATTTACCCGAGCGATTTTCTCCGCAGAAACGCATCCTTGTTTCCGATATGCCGAGCCCGGATGAAAAGCTGGAAATCCTGCAATTATGTATTGAGACGCTGACAGCCAGTGAATACGTCTATATTGGTATGGATCATTTTGCGAAACCGGATGACGAACTGGCAATCGCCCAGAGAGAGGGAACGCTGCAACGAAATTTTCAGGGTTATTCCACCCGGTCAGATTGTGATTTGATTGCTTTTGGCATTACTGGTATCAGCCAGATTGGCAATACCTATTGCCAAAACGTAAAAGAACTCGATCAGTACCGAACGTTGCTTGGTCAAGGGCGGATTCCGGTGGAGAAGGGAGTGGTGATTGATGCTGATGACCTGATCAGGAAAAAAGTGATTAAGTCCCTGATCTGTCAGTTTGAATTGTCATACGGGGAGGTAAATCGGGAATTTGGAATCGATTTCCAGACTTATTTTGCGTCAGGGCTTGATTCCCTTCGGCCAATGGTGGCGGATGAACTTCTAAGGCTCGATCGTGACGGAATAACCGTAACGCAGCAGGGCAGGCTGCTCATCCGCAATATTTGTATGGTCTTCGATCGTTACCTTCAGCAGCAGAGTGCTTCGTCGACCCCGCGATATTCCCGCGCTATCTAGCAATGGGGCTGTTTTGGAATTTAGTCTCCTCGAATCATCACACAGTCCACTTCAATAATCGTCCCACGCTTCTCACGAGATACAGGATAAAATCCTGTTACCTCAAAACCTTGTGCCAGATAGGTCTCAAAGCTCTTTGTAAAATCAGGCATTGCTTCATAGAGCTTTTTTAAGGCAATCTCCGACTGCAATGCTGCGACGAAGTGGATAGTACCTGTACCGCCTTTAAATACTTCAAGATCAAATCCCTGGGTATCCATCTTGAGAAATACATTGCGCCGTTGTACATCGGTTAGTTCGTGAGACAGAAAGTGATCTAACGTGGAAATTTCAACAGTTTCTTTACGGCGTCTTTTAAGTTCGCCGTGAGCAAACTCAACACCATACTCAGACGGTTCCAGAAAAGATGATAGTCCGCTGTGGACATGGATTTCATCACTGCCGACTTCAGCTCCCAGAGCGTATTGATAGATGAACCAATTCTTGTCAGAAGCACTTGTTTCCGCGAGAACATCAAAGTGCACCTTGATGGGTTCGAAGGAATGGATTTCGTCTTTGTATCCAATACTTCGCAGCATCTTGCCGTATTGGCCGATATTCGCACCAACATCGAGAACTGTGTCGATACCCAGTTCCCTAAATAGCTCAGCGAGATGCTACTTGATATTCAGAACCTTGCGTTTTCTCACAAGATCGTACCCCAAAGCTTGAGCGATAGGTCTAAGAATATTCAATTTTGATAATTCCTTTTATCTGCATCGCGGTGAAGATCGTCCTGGTTTACTGAAACCATGGGCATGTTCGAGTGGCTGCTGAATTTGCACCCCAACCACACCTGATATGAGTCACCATATTGCAGCAGAATGAGATGGCAAGAGGTTCTAATTCAACACCGTCGACACCATATCTTCTGGATTAAACGAATACAAGCTGTTGTGTTGTTGTAGCCCCGTTCAATATAAAATGAGTCTGAAGGGGTCAGGATTTGTCCATTTATGGGGACAAAAACCATCAGGAAACGTCGACTGAACAGGCATGGCCGGAATAGTTTCCATTATCCGCGCTACGGTTTCAATGACGAAAAATATTCCCCCAGATCGGTAATATCCTCGTCGGACAGTGCAGTAACCATGGGTGCCATCATGGGGTCACTTCTTTTACCGTCACGGAATGCCGTTATCTGATTAATCAGGTACTGACGCTTTTGCCCAGCCAGATTCGGCCAGATTTCGTTGTTGGAAATGCCAGTTGCACCGTGACAAGCTGCACACATGGCTGATTTAGCTTTGCCTGCTGCCGCATCGGCTGAAGAGGTATTGGCATACCCCAGGATCGCGACGATCAATAAACACGTTCTCGTTACTTCTTTCATTTGTACAACTACTCCAGTTATTCCAGTTTATGAATATTGCCAGGTGATCACCTGATAATGGCTAGTATTGCCGTTTCGGTAAGTGTACCTGCATGCCATCAAGAGCATTGCTGACCTCGATCTGGCAAGCGAGTCGACTTTTCTCGTTTACCTCAAACGCGAAGTCCAGGATATATGTTTCGAGTTCTTCTGCTTCCTGACAGTGCTGTTGCCAGTCTGCGGTTATATAAACATGACAGGTGGCGCAGGCGCATAAGCCACCACAATCGCCTTCAATACCCGGCACAACATTGTCTATAGCCCCTTGCATCAGTGAATTGCCGTTGGGTATTTCTATTGTGTGTTGCGTGCCATTAGATTCAACGAAAGTAATTTTTGGCATCTACTCCAACTCGCCTATTTCCGTTAAATCCCTTCCCTCTGCAATGATGTAGGCCAACTCGCCATCGTCACCTTTCACGGGTATAAGTGAGAAGTCGATGGAGCGATGACCGGACTTTGTCGGAAGTCTGGCTGTTGTGCGGACGATTTTCTCGCCGGATTGTACCCGGGCCAGGTTCTCTTTCAGTAACATACTGCGATCAACCTCGCGATCCATAGCTTTGTTGTCCGATGACTCATCATCAGATGACCACCAGTTGAGTTCCCAGAAAAACGCGTCTTTTGGACTGTCTTCTTCCGGGAGTAATTTTTTCGCGGCTGCATTTATTTCCATCACGCGCCCACTGGGAGCCAGTAAAGCCATGGCCTCGAATGCATTTTCGAATACGGCACGAAAGCGGGTCTCTGAACTACGCAGTAACTGTTCATTTCGTTTTCGTTCTGATATGTCTCTTATCTGCGCGCTGACCAGGACCTGGCCGTCCACAGTCGTCTTGGTGATTGACGCTTCCAGTGGAATAACATGGCCGTCTTTGTGCAATCCCTGAATCTCGGACCGATCACCCATGGTCCTCGAAGCCTCGGTGCCTGTTGCAAAGCCGTCGATGTATTTTTTGTGTTTCTGGGAGAATTTATCCGGGATCAGCAGGTCGATTTGACGCCCGATGATTTCATCCGACTTGTAACCAAAAATCTGTTCTGCCTTGAGGTTCCAAAACCTGACGGACTGGGTTTCGTCAATGGTCAACACGGCATCTTCACCAATGGCGATGATTCGTTTGCTGATCAACTGCGCATGTCGTAAATCCAGGGTGGTCTGATATTCCTCGGTAACATCCTGCAGTACGACCAGAAAATAAAGATTTGCTTTTTCCTCAAATGACGAAACTCTGACTCGAAGTCTTAGTTTTTCTGCCGTTTTTGTCAGGCCGTCCAGGTGAAGGTGACGCAACTGATGAGCATCCGGATTCTGTGCCCATCGCTCAAACCAGGTCAGGGCATCGAGATGAGCTCTCTCGCCAGCGGGCATTAGTCGTGAGACATGGTTACCCAGTAAATCCGACGAGGTAAATCCCATTAGAGATTCGAGTGCACGATTGACGTACACAATTTCTCCCTTGTCAGAAGTGACCAGCAATGCTTCCGGCAGGTTGTCGATAACCTCTGCGGAATTGAATTGGAACAGACTCATGAACCGTAGCTCTATTGCCTCTCTACGTTAGTAGCGTGCACCTACCTCATTAAGAACGTTCATGTCAGATTTCGCATCTTCCATGGCGTTCAGGACGGTCAGGTCTTCGTTCACAGGGACCCCGGCGTTGACAAAAAGCTCCTTGGTTCTGGCTGTTATCAAACCCGCTCTCACGAGTGCCGGGACCATGAGGTCACTCAAAGAGTGGACCTGTCCGGGGGGTAGCTTAAGGCCAATACCATGCTCCCTGGCCTCCTTTAACCCTGCGGCAAAATCCTGAGGGTCAATGTCACTCACTTCCAGTACCTTCAAGAATCCAGGATCAATCTGCTTTTGTGGGTTGGTCAGAATTGATACGCCGTCAAAGGCAAATTGAGCAAGGTCTTCGACATCATCTGGATGCAATTTCGCTACCAGGGGCTTGAGGAATACGTGACCGAAGGAAACGTGCCTGGATTCATCCCGCATAACGTTGAAAGTGATCGACTTCAGCAGGGGTTCATCGGTTTGGCGATACATATTGTTAAACGCGCCAAGAGCCAGGCCTTCAATGATCATATTCATGCCGATCATTATCTTGCGATAGTCTTCTGTTTGAAGCGTGACATCGACCAGTTGCTTCAGCCAGGGGGTCATGGGGTAGTGAATATCAAGTTTTTTGATATATCGGTCATAGACTTCCACATGTCGAGCTTCGTCTATTGTTTGTGTGGCAGCGTAATATTTTGCCACCGTGTCAGGTACCGCGTGGGTTACAGTGGCAGCCGTCATCACCGCACCTTGTTCGCCGTGCAAGAACTGACTTAGCATCTGGGCGGTGGAATGTGCAACAAAGGTGTCCTGTTGGGTCTGCGACAGTCTTTCGAAAAACTGCATGTTGGAATATTGTGTATCTCCCCGTCTTACGATGGGCTTAGAAGGATCGATTACCGTATCCCAATCCAGTTCATCGGCATCCCACTGGTTGGTTTTCGCTCGCCGGTAAAGATCCTGAACCTTGTCAACTGCGTCGTTGTAATCGAAGTTCCAACTGACTTGCATAACAGCTTTAAAGTTATCAACCAGGTTTTGCTTTGTTGAATCGGTTTCTTTTGTGTTTTCTAGTGACGTCATGAGGTGAGATCTCTGTATGGAGGTTACTTTGCTTGCCCGGCTTCTCTCAAATTGAATGCGACCGAAGGCCAGTCAGGTCACGGGCGGTTGTAAAAAAAAACACAAATCAACAAAGAGCGAATTTGTGATTCCTGTCAGACAAGGATCAGCCAGTAGACTTTGAGATTCGAATTGATGCTAACGATAGTGCATCGGCAGTGCTTGCACCTTGATCTATGTCAGTCCTCGGTAGCCTGCTATACGTCGATTTTACCCATTGCGATCGCGAGTAGCGTCAGGCCGATGCCAACAACTGAAACAGTTGCCAGAGTGATGCTTGCTAGAAATACCAACTGGTCCATAAAAAATATCCCCGAGCGTGTTAGGTTCAGGAATGAGCGTACCAACATTGAGATCAGCGAATATTGATCCAGATCAGGAAAAGTAAGGAAAAAGGCAGTGAGCCGGGGAATCCGGCTCACTGGAGACACAAAGTGTGGTGTCCTGTATGGGTAGCTTAACCTTCAACCGAAATCGATAATGGTTTACTTTTCTCCAGTTTTGGAATCGAAACTGCCAGAACACCATTTTCAACTTTGGCGGTTATATGATCACCATCTGCCGTTTCAGGTAGGGTGAACGATCTGAGAAAGGAGCCAGTAGATCGTTCCAGGCGCTTAAAGCCTTTTGCTTCATCGTTTGATTCAGTTGTCTTCGAGCCCTTGATTGTTAAAGTGCCTTTATCAACGGTCACGTCAACGTCTTTTGATGCGACACCCGGGATGTCCAGCAAGACGTTGAAACTGTCTTGATGCTCTCGAATGTCAGCGGCTGGAATCCAGTTGTGCTTAGCTGAATTAGTTGAAACAGCATCGTTGGTATAATGATCATCGAACACACGGCCAAGCCTGTGTAATCCATTAAAAGCGCTCAGTGGTGAATAAACTAATTGACTCATTTTGGGTCTCCATTGGGTTAATTTCGTTACCCTCCCTTCATAAGTTCGGATTTATTTTATTCAAGTGTCATCTATAATAAATTTCTGAAAAAGAACACGGGGAAGCTTGATACAGATCAGAGCTGAACCTTTTTTAAACTGGCTTAATAAGTCAGATATTAATCAAAGGTGAAATGGCCCATGGCAAAATACCGGAAAGTACTATTGGCATTGGATTTTTTTGGCGATAACAATCATGTGGTTGAAAAAGGCAGGGAGGTGGCCAGTGAAAATGATGCAGACCTCTATCTCATACACGTCATCGAACCCTTGTCTGTGGCCTACGCTATTGATGGTCTGGGAGTGAATGAACAGCTGATTGCAATAGAATCCGGCATCATGCATGAGTCTAAAAACAAGATGATTGAGCTTAGCAAAGAGTTAGGTGTGCCGGACGAAAGAACACTGATTTGTCATGGCAACCCTGCCCATGAAATTCATGGTTTTGCCAAAGAACATGACATTGACCTGATTGTTCTGGGGACCCACGGTCAGAAAGGTCTGCAGCTATTGCTGGGTTCAACTGCAAACAGCGTATTACACGGTGTATCCTGTGATGTACTGGCGGTACGGATCAAATAAGCATTGCCAAAAAGCCTAATGGGTGGTGCATTCGTGCAACGGATACGATGAACGCAAAGGTCGCCAGGGCCAGGATGAATGCCAGGATCCTTTGTTTCCTGGTTTTTCCTCGCTTGAGGGCTATCGTCCCCAGGAGGATATAGGCCACCATGGCAACCAATTTTACCGTGAGCCAATCGTTGACCAGAGGATACTGGTTTATCTGTAATGTAAGCACCAGGGCAGCTAAGAGGAGCACTGAATCGACAAGATGAGGTGCGATACGGGTAAATCGAGCCTGTAACAGGCTGCTGCCGTTTATCATCCACAGCCCTCTTAAGGTGAAGAAAAGTAATGTGGCAATGGCACAGGCCACATGGATACCCAGAGTGAATTCATAACTACTCATATATTTTCAGGACTCAGGTAAAGCAGACAGTCATTGCTGGCTATATAGGCGTCGGTCGTCGCCATAAATATGGTCATCGGAACAATGTTGATAAGAAACCCTTCATGATCTTTGAACAGCCTGGCTGAAATGTCCTGTTTGTGTTTGTCCAGGACGCTAAGAGGTCTGATTCCATCGGGACCGAGCCAGCCAAATACCGTTCCAACCTCCAACCGCGAGAAGTTCATCTGGTCGATGGTATTGAAGATCGTAATATCTGCTTCCCCCTGGACCGACGCCGAGTAGTGTAGATTGGTCACCTTGTCTATTTCGAGCCGCAGTGGGTGACTGAGGATTTGCATTTCCTCTACCTGAGACTGAAAAAGTTCGTTAGATTGTATAAACGCCGCCAGGGCATCTCTGGCTAATTGGTCTGCCAGCGGATCCATCAGGCCGCCAAACTCCACGGTCACAACGGGGCAATCCATGTTTTGCTCGATCAAGGCGCCCAGAGAGAGGTTAAGAACCACCAGGCGGCGGGTGAACATTTGACTCAGTTGCTGGACATTTGCGTCATCTGAAACTGCGACTGCGAATGGATTGCTGTGGGCTGACGTGTTGTGAGTGTCGATGATCGCCTCGGGCGAGTATTGCTTCAACGTGGCGAGAATGTCGTCTGCAAGTGCTTCCTGGTCTGTAGTGCGCTGATTTGTTGGATCCATTGTTGAGAAACAGCGGTTAAAGTCTTTTTCACCGGGAAGATTGCGGTGAGACAACAACGGAGCATGGAGTGCAGCTTCAACCGAGACGATAAAGATACCCAGATTTGTTGCGGGCTGCTCTGCGCCAAGCAGATATCTGTGGATCGCTTTTAACCCGGAAGGCTCATTGCCATGTAACAGGGTGACTATGGCGCGGCGCCGGGACGAATCGATTCCATCTAATGTGATCCAGGTTGGTTTTTTAAGAATCCTGAGAAACTCTATGTGGTCACTGCCCAGACGCTGTGATTCAGGATTGTGCCAGTGTTGAAAAGTTGTTGGGGCTTGCATAGTGCGAACAGGTTTGATATTTCTGCTTGTGAATCAATTGAGCGAGTAAGTTTACATGCTGCTAGAGCTGGTATTATAGACTAAACTCAGGGGACTATCTAAACGGGCTAACTAAACCCATCAAACACCATGAACATTCAAGAACCCACATTCACACTAGGCGTGGAGGAAGAATACCTCCTGGTTGATCTACAGACTCGCGACCTTGTCAACGACCCGCCTCCGGAATTGATGCAAGAATGCGTTCGTCTGTGTGGTGACCAGGTCAGCCCCGAACTCATGCGTTCGCAGATAGAAATTGGTACCCGAGTCTGTACTGATGTAAAAGACGTTGCGCAGGAGTTAAAACGATTACGTCGGACAATCTCTAACGTGGCTAACAGTTATGGTTATGCACCTATTGCCGTTTCAACCCATCCTTTTGCACAATGGTTGGCACAAAAACAAACGGACCGGGACCGATACATTGATCTAACGAGAGAGCTTCAGGCTGCGGCAAGAAGGTTGTTGATCTGTGGGATGCATGTTCATGTAGGTATTGAAGACAAGGAACTCAGAATTGACCTGATGAACCAGCTGTCGTACTTCCTTCCCCACCTGCTGGCCTTGTCGTGTTCCTCGCCATTTTGGGAAGGTGAAAATACCGGTCTGAAATCATACCGTCTGACGGTGTTTGATGCGCTGCCAAGAACAGGGCTGCCGGAACAGTTTGCCAGTTTTGCCGAGTATGAGCGCCATGTGGCGATACTGATTAATGCGGGTTTGATCAACGATGCCAGCCGGATCTGGTGGGATCTTCGCCCCAGTGCCAGATTCCCGACCGTAGAAACTCGAATTATGGATGTATGCACCAGCATTGAGCATGCATTTAGCATGGTTGCCCTCACAGTTTGCCTGTTCCGCATGCTGTTCCGTTTGCGAAGAGATAATCAACGCTGGCGAGTTTATACCGGTATGCTGATCAACGAGAATCGCTGGCGAGCCATGCGGTATTCCTTCGATGATGGGATGGTGGATTTCGCCCGGGGCGAGGTCGTGCCTTTTGCCGAGTTGTTGGAGGAAATGATCGGGTTCATTGAGGAGGATGCAGAAGCCCTGAATTGTGTAGAGGAAATTAAGCGATTACCCCGGATTCTGGCGCAGGGGACCAGTGCGCATCGGCAAGTTCAAACTTATGATCAATCAATATCCGCAGGCAGGAGCCATGAGCAATCGCTGATGGACGTGGTTGACTGGTTGATAGGTGAAACTGTTTCCGGGATAGACGAGGCAATTGCCTGACATGGTTCAACTCGGCTAACGAGCGATTCGAGGGCTCCAGGCTTTAAAACGAGGTAAGTTGTGGTAAAGAATATTTTTTATGCTCAGTCCGGTGGCGTTACAGCAGTCATAAATGCCAGTGCCTGTGGGGTTATTGAATCTGCAAGAACCAGCAGGAAAATTGGCAAGGTGTTCGCTGGTAAGAACGGCATTCTCGGCGCCCTGAGGGAGGAACTGATTGATACCTCCCGGGAAACCAGGTCAGCGATTGCTGCCCTGCGTTATACACCGGCAGGCGCCTTTGGCTCCTGTCGTTACAAATTGAAGTCCATTGATGAAAATCGCGCCGAGTACGAAAGGCTGATTGATGTATTCAGGGCTCACAATATTGGCTATTTCTTTTACAACGGCGGCGGGGATTCGCAGGATACAGCGCACAAGGTTTCACAACTCAGTGAAACCATGGAATATCCCATTACCTGTATTGGTATCCCAAAAACCGTTGATAACGATTTACCATTGACGGATTGTAGCCCGGGGTTCGGTTCTGTTGCCAAGTATGTTGCAGTGTCTACAAGAGAAGCGGGGCTTGATGTCGCATCGATGGCAGAGTCCTCCACCAAAATATTTGTGCTTGAAGTCATGGGGCGACATGCGGGGTGGATCGCATCTGCAGCCGGGTTGGCGAAAGAAGAAAAGAATGATCCACCGCATATCATTTTATTCCCCGAGATAGCGTTCGATACAGTCAGGTTTCTGGCGAGAGTAAAAGCCACCGTAAACAAGGCTGGTTACTGTGTGATTGTTGCGTCTGAAGGCGCGCAGTATGCTGATGGCACCTTCGTTGCCGGTACCGGGCAAAAAGATGCATTTGGACACACTCAGCTAGGGGGTGTTGCTCCAACGCTGGTTGAGATGATCAGGGAGTCCCATGGCTATAAGTGTCATTGGGCGGTAGCAGATTATTTACAAAGGTCTGCCCGGCATATCGCCTCGGCGACGGATGTCGAACAGGCTTACGCAATGGGTAGAGCGGCTGTTGAGTTTGCGCTAGCGGGAAAAAACGCGGTGATGCCAACTATCGTCCGGTCGCGGACGAAATCCTATCGCTGGTCGGTTGGAGAGGCAGCGTTGTCGAATGTGGCCAATGTTGAGAAAAAGCTGCCCCGTAACTATATCAGCCCTGACGGTTTTGGTATTACACTTCGGTGTCGGCAATACCTGGCACCTCTGATTACCGGTGAAGACTATCCACCCTATAAAAATGGCATGCCGCAATATGCCAGGCTCAAAAACGTGCTGGTGAAGAAAAAGCTGAAAGGATTTGCAGATTAAACCCGCTATGCATATCCGGCCGAGCAACCCGAACAAATTTCTTCAATGCCCTTGGTCTTAACTTATCGGGTAGCCTTGTCGATGGCATTATGGCCCCAGCCAACCAGCGTCATGTCAATAAACACAAACGGAGTCGTTTCGTCCTTGGTGGTTCTGCCATCGCTGTCAATTCGTTGGGTTCGATAATAGAGAACCTGGTAGGTATCTCCATTTCGTTGGAATGATTCGTTAAAGTCCGGTTCTCCGAGATCCAGTTTGACAACCCTGACGCTTGTTCCCAACTCCAGCTGGTTGATGTAACGATTATTTCTCTCCTGCCGTGCTTGCCAATCTGCGCCATCGTTTTTGTCGCCGTTACCGATGGCGATGACACATCCGTTCAAAGCGATGACGAGAATGAGAACACTGGTGATTTTAATTAGTTGATACATAGGTCTTCCTGCAACTGAAATATGAGTTAATCCGACTGGACATGTGCCGATGACGAACTTTCCAATCACTAACTTTCCAATCACTAACAAAAGCAACTACTATGCCAGAAGATAAATTGCATAGAATACAATGGTTTAAGTCGGAGGGTTTCGGTGTAGTGGTTATCTGGATGAGTATTTAGTGAAATTAACGGAAGTTTGGAAATTCTGTTCAGGTATCGGCGCAGGATATCAGGTGTTCAGAATTGAATTGCTGCATCAGTTTCATTCCGAAGGCGCTGAAGCTGCCCACGTTCTGATTTAATTCATCTGCCTTGTTTGCCAACCAATCGCTGACATGCACACCATTGTTATCACGCATTGCGGTCAGTAGTTCGAACGCCAGGGACTGTATTTCAAAAAAACGCACTGAATCTGTCTTGTCCCTGAATAACAGCAGGTAGGTTGGACATTCGTTCTCTACCCAATCCGATCTTATTTGATGCACGGGATAATCGTAGGCAACAGGGATGGCGAGGTCGGTCAATTCAAGGCGTTTTGACTGCAGTGATTCAGGGTCAACCGGTGAGCCGGGCAACTCGGATTCGGATAAAAAAAGACAGAGCTCTAACCATTCATAGTGTGCCAGGGGCAACAGATAGTCAGGCGTATGATTGGCACCTTCCCGACCCAACAAAAACTGCAGGAATTCGTCAGCCAGCTTGGGGAAATAAGGCGTTTCTGCCTGATAGGTAATAAAAAATTCTCGAACTAAGCTGTCCCATTCATCGTCTGTCATTAATGAACGGATGACGGGAAAAAAGTCACTGACCAGGGACGAAATGTTATGGAAAATAAGGCTACTGTAAATACCCATTCTCCTGGGATCCAGACCCTCCGGGACCGGTACAGAATCGGGATTACGCAAGTGCTGGGTGAAGTTTGTCTGCAGGCGCAGCAGTTCGGAATCAGGCGGCAACGATGTGAGCATCATGTCTGACTCGGTTGAGTTTTTCTTGAACAGTCCTTATTTGATTGACCTCAAGCATCAACTGCTCGACCTTTGGAATGTTAAAATCTCTCTCCAGCAGTGTGGGTTTTACGCCCATTAGCGTGTATGTCTGCTCGAGTAGTTGCCAGACAGGATCAATGACGTCAGCACCGTGGGTATCGATTATGATGCCATCGTCTTCCACGTAATGACCCGCCATATGGATATAGGCGACTCGCTCTGCAGGCATTTGCTTAATAAATCCCAGGGGATCATAGTCATGGTTGACGCTGTTAACATAGACATTGTTAACATCCAGCAGCAAATCGCAATCTGCCTCCTGGATAACAGCCGTCACAAACTCAGCCTCGGACAATGCTCTTTTGGGTGTGAGGTAGTAGGAAACATTTTCCAGTACCATGCGCTGCCCAAGGATTTCCTGGACACGTTTTATTCTTCCTGCCGTATAGTGCACGGCTTCATCCGTGAACGGCAGGGGCAGAAGGTCATATAACTGGCCGCCATCGTTCGAGTAACTTAAGTGTTCACTGTAGAGGGCTACCTGGTGCTGGTCGATAAATTTTTTTATCGCAACAATCAGGTCTTCATCGAGAGGTGCGGGACCACCAATTGATAGTGAAAGACCGTGAGTAATCAAAGGGGTGCGTTCGCTAATAGCGCGTAGCTGCTTAGCGAACTTACCACCCAGTCCAATCCAGTTTTCCGGAGCCACTTCGAGGAAGTCGATCCCGTCTGGTACTGCCTCGCAGAATTCTGAGGCCATCGTGCGCCGCAAACCGAGACCAGCTCCATGAATTGGCTTTGATTGACTCATGTGTGGTTAATGTAACTAGTTACCGCACTTGCCTTCGCCACATTTGCCTTCACTTTTGCCTTTCTTGCTTTCACCACACTTACCTTCGCCTTCAGCTTTCTTGCCTTCGCCGCATTTGCCTTCGCCTTCGGCTTTCTTGCCTTCGCCGCACTTGCCTTCGCCTTCGGCTTTCTTGCCTTCGCCGCACTTGCCTTCGCCTTCGGCTTTCTTACCTTCGCCGCACTTGCCTTCACCGCATTTACCTTCGGCTCCGGCTAACTGCATGTAACCACTAGACATTTCAGTTGCTGCAAAGGGATTGGTATCTGCCGCAAGCGCCAGGGGTGCCATAAACGTCATGGCGGTACCCATGGCCAGAACCAGTGCTTTACGAGATGTTTTTAATTTCATTAATCTATCCTCGAAGTTTTATTTCCTGAATTGAACGTACTCATTGAGCCAAGGTATTTCTGAATAAGGTCCAATATCCCCTTAATCAGACTTTCCCCAACTACGTGTTTTAAATCACACAACAAACAAGACCGATGAACATTACGAGATATTTCTTCTTTATCCCGAAATATTAGTCACCGATCATGCAGGCTCAGCTTGCGCTGCTCAATTTGACCAGATCAACTAGTTCTTGTACATGTAGTTGTTGATATTCGTCGAAAACACAGGACGAATGGGGCAGTAGAATGACTTTCTTGTGCCGCCAGAGTGGTGAACTTGTTGGCAGAGGTTCTATTTCGGTGACATCGATACCCGCGCCAGCGATGATTCCTGTGTCCAGAGCCCAGAGTAGATCCGATTCCTGAATCGTTGAGCCGCGCCCGAAATTGTAAAAAAAGCACCGGGTTTTATTTTTGCCAGCAGATCTCTCGACATAAAGTACCGCGTCTGATCGCCTCCGGGCAACAGATCGATGATGTGATCGGCGAGACCGAGGCTTGTTTCGAGGTTTTCATCATCGATATATTTCACCCCCGTTTCCGGGTCGAACCCGCCTGGGTGTCGTCTCTGATAACCCGACACGCTCATGCCAACCCCGGTCAGCAATTGCCCGCAGCGCCTGCCGATGTTGCCGTAACCGACGATCAACGCAGACTGGTTTCTGAGCAGAGTCGAGCCTTGCAGAGCGTTTCTGTCCCAGATTTTTTTGTGTTGCAGCGCCAACATTTCAGACATGTTGCGATTGAAATGTAACATCAGGCCAAGCATCGATTCCGCGATCATGGTGCCGTGGAATTTACCGTAGTAGGTCGGGATGAGATGTTGTGGATCCTCATATACCCAATCCTTACCTGCTGCCGGTGTAAAAACAGCTTGTAATCTGGGTGCCAGAGCAAACCATTCACGCTTGAAATACCATGTATCCAGCCACTCAACTGATGGCAATGCGTCCAGCAGAGCGCTTTCATTGTTTAGAAAGGTGAGTTCTATCTCTGGATAGCTGGCTGAAAACAGTTTGAAGTGATCCGAGGTGAAGTGGTTACCGGTATCTTCGGATACCAGATAGACAAACATTCTTTTGGGGTGCATCTGAATAGGTCGACGTCAGAACTGGAACTATGGATTATAACCAGCGGCACCCGGAACTGTACTGCTGAGCTAACAAAATGTGAGCTAACAAAAAGCAGTTAGTAAAAAAGCGGGCCAATTGAAAAAGCGAGCCGAGGCCCGCTTTCTTTTAAAGCTTCAATTGTTGTAGATAGTCCTCACAATAGTGGTGCAATCACCAAACTGACAATTGCCATTACATTAATCAGGATGTTCATCGAAGGGCCAGAAGTGTCCTTGAATGGGTCACCAACCGTGTCACCAACAACGACAGCAGCATGTACATCTGAACCCTTGCCTCCCAGGTTACCTTTTTCAACATATTTCTTGGCGTTGTCCCAGGCACCACCGGCGTTTGCCATCATCAGTGCAAGCAATACACAACCAAGCAAGGCACCAGCAAGCATGCCGCCCAGACTGGTTGCGCCGAGGCCAAAACCCACCACGGCGGGCATGGCAACGGCGATAATTCCAGGCAGGATCATCTTTTTCAGCGCCGCCTGGGTCGCGATGTCGACACACTTCTTATGATCAGGGTCTGCTTTACCTTCCATCAGCCCTTCAATCTCCCGGAACTGCCGGCGAATCTCTTCGATCATTTCCATCGCGGCATCACCGACGGCAGTCATGGTGATTGAAGCGATCAGGAATGGGAGGGCACCACCGATGAACAAACCAACGAGGACTTTGGGATCTGATAGTTCCAGTGAGAATCCTGGTTGTGAGATACCCATGGTCTCGACAAATGCGGCGATTATCGCCAGCGCTGCCAGAGCGGCTGCGCCGATGGCGAACCCTTTGCCTATTGCAGCCGTGGTGTTACCCACCTCGTCCAGGCCATCTGTGATTTCACGAACGTCGGCGCCAAGCCCACCCATTTCAGCGATACCGCCAGCGTTGTCTGCAACGGGGCCATAGGCATCGAGCGCCATTGTCATACCGACAGTGGCTAACATACCAACCGCGGCAATCCCGACACCATAAAGACCTGCGAAATCAGTTGAGAAATAAATTATTGCAGCAATAGCAATAATAGGAATGACAACAGACTGCATTCCGATAGCCAGTCCGGTGATCATGACGGTCGCAGTGCCGGTCTTACCGGCTTCGGCGATCTTAATGATCGGTCCCTTCGCGGTGTAATATTCGGTGACCAGACCGATCAGAATACCACCAGCAGTGCCTGCAACAATTGCCCAAAAAACACCCATGCTGATACCCATCGCACTGGTCAGAAAATAGGCTGCAACAATAAGTGCGAATGCAGATATCTGGTGGCCCATTCGGAGTGCAGTTTCTGGTGCACTATTGGACATACTGCGAACGATCAGGATTCCGATGATGGAGCAAATCAAACCTGCTGACGCCAACGCAAGTGGTAGAAACATCAGTGCAGGTTGTCCTTTTCCAGCTTCCGCTTCAGCGGCCAGGACATTGATGCCAAATGCTGAATCGACGACGAGTGTCGATGCAATCGCAATCGTGGCGATCATAGCGCCACAGTAGGATTCGAAAATGTCTGATCCCATGCCTGCAACGTCTCCCACATTATCTCCTACATTATCCGCGATAACGCCGGGATTTCTCGGATCATCCTCTGGAATACCGGCTTCGATTTTACCGACCAGGTCGGCGCCGACATCGGCACTTTTGGTAAAAATACCACCCCCCACCCGGGAGAAGAGCGCCACACTGGATGCACCCATGCCAAAACCATGAATGTAGTGGACCGTCTCCGGATCACCACCGAAGTACCAATAGAGTGAACCGAGGCCGATCAGGCCCAGCGAAGCGACGCACAAGCCCATGATTGATCCGCCGTAGAAGGCGACGGTGAGCGCACCGGCGGTACCTGTATTTTGAGCTGCAGTCGTTGTCCTGATATTTGCCTTGGTGGCAGAGAACATGCCCAGATATCCGGCAGCGGCGGAAGTGAGCGCCCCAACGGCAAAGGACAGGGATGTGTACCAGCCCAGGTCCGTCAGGCCCAGTATGATGCACAATGGCACGGCGAACAGGGCCAGCATCGTGTATTCCCGGTGCATAAATGTCATTGCACCTTCATGGATAGCCCTGGCTATTTTCTTTAGTTTTTCGTCGCCTTCAGGGTATCTCGTCATCAAGACGTAGATAATGAAAGCACAAACGAGTCCAAACGCGCCAAAAATTGGCGGCAGGTTTGTTATATCACTCATATTCGGTACCGGTTGGATTGGTTATTTTCGTTGTTAATCCAACTCGCGGCTTGTCGCCTGATTTGGATGGGGCTAATACTACAAAAGAGCGTGCCACGGGTGAACTGTTAATTCGATTTTTTGACGCTGTTTATGACGATTCCCATGTTTCGATAAGGAATCCACGGACACTGACGTAAATAAACCACAATCAGAGATTCCTGGGGACAATTGTGACAGGATCGTTAGCCTGTTAACCTTCCTGCAAAAGTCGAATCAAATCAATAATGGCGGCATTGGCGCGGGAAATATGGGAACCCATGACGAGTGAGTGGTTAGCGACGAAACCAAAGCCACTCCCGTTCAGGATGATTGGACTCCAGACAGTATCCTGTGTGGGTTCCAGTTCCCTGATAATCTGCCGCAGGCTCACCAGGGCATTTTTCTTTTCCAGCACATCCTTAAAGTCTATCTCGATGGCTTGCAGCAAATGAATCAAGGCCCAGGTGGTGCCTCTGGTTTCGTAGAAAACATCGTCCAATTCGCTCCAGGGTGTTTTAACCTGCTTTTCCATTTGTACAGCCGTTGACTGAACAGCCGCCGAATCACCTGCAAGTGAAATATCCAGTTGTTTTTTTCCGACACTCGCGCTCAGGCGCTGGGACAAGCTACCGAGCCGGGTTCCCACTTCCGATAGCCAGGTCCTCAGGTTATCGGCCCTGGCGTAAAACTGCGCGCTTGGTTGCCCAGGGTCTCCGAGCCGAAGCAGGTAGCCCCTGAGTGCCTTGATGCCTTTTCCATACTCTGATTCAGTTTCTGGCAACATCCAGCTTCGGCTGTCAAAGTAGAACTGATTTTCGGCGGTGACCAGACCTTGATCTTCTGTGGACTGTGACTGGGAGCGACTCATGTTATTCCGTAATGTCCTGGTCATATCCCTGATCTGGACCAGAACGCCATATTCCCAGTTCGGCATATTGTCCATCCAGACACCCGGAGGGAATATATCATTCGTGAGGTAGCCGCCCCGCTTGCTCAACAGTGTCTCGGCAAGTTTTATGGTCGTTGCCACAGTAACACTGCCAGGCACATTTTTTAGAGCCAATTCGCTGGTGATCTGTTGTGTGTGAGGTAGGACATCGAAGAGCATGGGCTCATCGTCCCAGAGGTAGCCAAGGATGCTGATCACAACGACCAGTGCACTGGCCACACCCATAACGCCCTTTGCACCTACCGATGCGCTCGAAGTCTCAAGTCGGTCTGATACGCTGGATTTTATATTCTCAAGTATTGACAATCTGCTCACCATCCACGTCGGTCTAAGTGCAGTATCTTAACACGTCGATCTGGCGGGAACGCATTGGTAGGCCATGGTATGGGTGATTATTGGTTTTCCGGTACTATAAACCGCAAGTGAATGCTGGGCCTTCGACCAGTTTCGAAGGTTGCATGTACCCTGGTACCGGTAGTGTCATTCAGCTGTTGGTAAATCCAGCGGCCTTCCGGGTCGTTCCTTGCTGTTATGATGACTGTGGCCTGTTTGCGCTCTACCATTCTGGCGATGTTATGCAATTGGGTAATTAAATCACTGTGCCTCGAATCCAGGGCATCTGCCTCCAGGTTATAGATCTCGTGGGTCGCTGATCGCCGATCGGTAATTAGTCTTTCTACTGCGGAAATGTTTGGGTGAGTTTCATCTATTGAACGGGCCTTGTTCAGGTAGTCCACCGCAGAACGGAAGTGTTGAAGCTCTGCGGCGTCGATAGCCCATGCCAGATACTTTTCTATGATTTCTGTAAGACCTTGCTCTGCAAATCTGTTTGCCGGATCCATCGAGAACACTCGCAAATACCGATAATAGGCGTTGTCATCAAGGGGTGTTGTCAGGCGATCACCTTCATAGGCAAGATATGCTTCGTCTAATAGCTGGTTTATTTTTTTCTGGGTTGCGGGGTCAATGACCTGGGTCGGGGTATGAGCGGGTTGTTCAGATGGTTCTGTTGTTCCACGAACGCTGAGGGATTCGCAGCTGGCGAGCGTGAAAATGAATGAAAAGCAAAAAAAAACCCGGTAAATGGGCAACAATGCTTTCGTGCTAAGGTCATACATGTAAGCTTACTTTGTTTCTGACCGGAAACACCGAATACTACACGGTTACAGAATAACTATGGTTAAGCAATTTAAAAAAAAGTGGGTCATCCTTGTCATGGTGCTGGGCGTTTGCAACGCTCTGGGTGAAACGCCGTTTAATGATAGAAATACGTTCCTTGAACCATCCGAGATACTGCCCGTCGAGGACGCTTTCAGGTTGACTGCCGCCAGGTCAGGAGACGAGGTCATGCTGTACTGGCAGATTACTCCTGGCTACTACCTCTATAAGCATCGGTTAAAGGCTACATCCGAGGTGGCTTTAGGGGCTTTGTTCATGTCTCCCGGTCAAGCAAAACACGATGAATTTTTCGGTGATGTTGAGGTGTACTATGATGAGCTAGAGGTCATAGTGCCGATTTTATCAGAGCGAGCTGAGGGCTCTTTATCAGAGCGAGCTGAGGGCTCTTTATCAGAGCGAGCTGAGGGCTCTTTATCAGACCAGGCAATGACTCTGATGGTTGAGTACCAAGGGTGTGCAGACGCGGGAATCTGCTATCCACCGCAGAAAGTTCTGGTATCTCCCTGAAATTACCAGTAAAACCACGGCGTTGTATGAATTCACCTTGGTATAGGCATACCGTTGTAAAAAAATCTGAATAAGTTCTGGTAAATTGCCGGTATCATCTAGAAAATAGCCCGGCAAACATAAAGGTAGGCAAAGTGGCTAAAATTCTTGTATTACACGGTCCTAATCTAAACTTGTTGGGGATGCGCGAACCGGAGGTCTATGGAACCGATACATTGGATCAAATCAATGCCCGGCTGGTTCAAAAAGCAAAAGCTAACGGCCATGAGTTAGTCGCCTTCCAGTCAAATGCTGAACATGAGTTAGTAGACAGGATCCACGCGGCCAGATTGGAATCAATCGTCTACATCCTTATTAATCCTGGTGCATTTACTCACACAAGCATCGCTTTGCGGGATGCACTGTTAGGTGTCGCTATCCCGTTTATCGAAGTGCATGTGTCAAATGTCCAGAGCCGGGAATCGTTTCGAAAACATTCTTATCTTGCCGACATAGCAGTTGGCTGTATCTCGGGTCTGGGTGTACAGGGTTATGAACTTGCCCTGGAGGCAGCAATGTCACAAGTGGGGGAGCATTAGTGGATATTCGCAAGGTTAAGAAGCTTATCGAACTCATGGAAGAATCAGATATCGTTGAGATTGAAGTAAAGGAAGGAGAGGATGCTGTTCGAATTTCAAGGAGATCAGCCAGCGAACAAGAGGGATTATCGCCTCAGGCTTCATCGAGTTACGTAAACCGCACAGAAACAGCCGTATCGCCAACCAAACTGCCGACGGTTAAAGGACATATTGTTCATGCTCCGATGGTGGGTACTTTCTATTCTGCGCCGTCACCAGGTTCACCCGCTTTTGTCGAAGTCGGGGATCGTGTGAGGGAAGGGGATACCTTGTGCATCGTGGAATCAATGAAAATGATGAACCAGATAAAGTCCGACAAGTCTGGCACCATCGAAGCAATTCTGGTCGAGAATGAGTCGACGGTGGAGTTCGACCAGCCCCTGTTCACGATTGTCTAAATACTCCTCTTCAGCAGGAAATTCTTGATGTTACGTCGTGTACTAATCGCCAACCGGGGTGAGATTGCTCTTCGCATACTCCGTGCCTGCCATGAGATGGGTATTGAAGCGATCGCAGCCTACACTCAGGTTGATAAGGATTTGCTACACCTTCAATTTGCTGACGATACTGTTTGCGTCGATCGCAGTAGTTATCTTTGCCCGGAAAATATGGTAATGGCGGCTACTACTATGAACTGCGATGCTATTCATCCCGGGTATGGGCTGCTGTCGGAAGATGTGGAATTTGCAGAGATGGTCGTGAAGAATGGGCTGGTGTTTGTCGGCGCAAAACCTGAACATCTGCGAGCCCTTGGAGACAAATCCAAAGCCCGCCAGGTCATGGCGTCAAATGGCCTGCAAGCCATTCCGGGTAGTTCGAATAGTGTTTTGAACCTCCAGGAGGCAGTAGAATCCGCCAGGGACATAGGATATCCGTTGGTCATCAAGGCGACGTTTGGCGGAGGTGGACGTGGCATCCGTCTGATTCATAATGAGTCGGAACTGGTTGGTGTTTATTCAGAAGCAAGATCAGAGGCAAACGTCAATTTTGGACGGGATGAATTGTACCTGGAGAAATATCTAGCAGACGCCAGACATATAGAAGTACAGGTTCTCGGCGATGGTCGCGGTACAGTGGTTCACCTCGGTACACGGGATTGTTCAATTCAGCGTCGGCATCAGAAAATCATCGAAGAAGCGCCTGCCCCGGGAATTGATTCGAAGTCGCTGGACGCTCTGGCGAACTCGGCGGCATCGGCCCTGACAAGGTTGGATTATCAAAATGCTGCAACCCTTGAATTTCTCTACCAGGATGGGGAATTCTATTTTATGGAAATCAATACCCGGCTCCAGGTTGAACACCCGGTCACCGAAATGGTGGCTGGCGTGGATATCGTACAAGCTCAGCTTTCCATAGCTGATTCCGGCGAACTGCCGCTCACCCAGGAAGATGTCAAAATCGAGGGATATTCAATTGAATGCCGCATTAATGCGGAAGATGCCAATTTCAACCCGAGCCCTGGTTTAGTTGTCAGGTATGATGCCCCGGGAGGTCATGGGGTAAGGGTAGATTCGCATGTTTACGCTGGCTACCTGGTCCCGCATCATTATGATTCATTGCTGGCTAAGCTTGTGGTCCATGGCAAAAACAGAAATGAAGCCATTGCCAGAATGCGCAGGGCGTTGAGCGAATTTCGGATCGAAGGTATTGCCACAGGGATTCCACTGTTACAGGAAATCCTTGCCAGCACTGACTTTCTTAACGGGACCTACAATACCCAAACAGCCGCTGGTATCGTTTCCTGATGGATTGGAAAAGCCTTGCCGTTCGAACCGACTCGGGACACCTACGAGGTTTGGAAGATTTGTTTTGGAGGACTGGGGCTGTTTCGGTGACACTGGTAGACGCACAAGACAATCCTATTTTTGAACCTGGGCCCGGTGAGATCCCGGTCTGGGATAAGGTGACAGCAACTGGCCTGTACGAAGAAAAAATCGATGTTGAGGTGATTCGCCAGTCGATGAAGGAGGCAGGGTTTGAACTGCTCTACGTTGAGTCACTGGGGGATCGTGTCTGGGAAAGAGAATGGCTTACTCGATTTAAACCGATGCAATTCGGACAACGCCTCTGGGTTTGCCCTACCGGCCACAAAGTAAGCGAGTCGGGTGCGGTTGTCATGGGCCTCGACCCTGGGCTTGCATTCGGGACCGGCACTCATGCGACGACGAAGATGTGCCTGGAATGGTTGGACAGGTCGATTAAACCCGGGATGAAAGTGGTGGATTTCGGCTCGGGGTCCGGAATTCTGGGCATCGCTAGCTTGTTGTTGGGCGCCAGTTCTGTTGTTGCCGTGGACAATGATCCCCAGGCGCTTGTCGCGTCCCGGGACAATGCGAAGAGGAACGCCGTAGATAGCCGGTTACAAGTCTGTTTACCGTCGGACATCAAGCCTGAGAAGTTTGATGTCGTGGTTGCCAACATTCTTGCACAACCCCTGATCGACCTGGCCGGGCAACTGATTGATATGATGAAACCGCAAGCAAATCTTCTCTTGTCAGGTATTATGGAGTCTCAATCGAACTCGGTAAAACAAGCCTATCCTTTGCAATTCGTGGGTGAGGAGATTGATGATGGCTGGGTGTGTTTGCACGCGAGAAAAAACTAATGGCAGAAGCTGAACATTTTACCCGCTGCCCGAACTGCGACACGACTTTCAAGGTGACCGACGTCCAGTTAGGAGCAGCCAATGGCGTAGTACGATGCGGTGCTTGTTTACAGGTCTTTCGTGCCAATGAGAGTAACTCCGATCGTGCTCCGGAAATTAAGAACACCGACCCTGTTGATTTCCAGCAGGAATTAGAAGACTTCCAGCGCTACGAAGAAAACAGCATCTTTGCGGTAAACAGTTCGCAAGCGGCAGACAAGGAAACAGAAGACGCCACCGGTACAGGTACGATAGATGGCAATGATGAGTCCTTACGGGGAGGCAGAGGGTTTAGTGAACCTGAGGGCTCTTCACAAAAACAGGCTGAGGGCTCTTCACAAGAGCAAGCTGAGGGCTCTTCACAAAAACAGGCTGAGGGCTCTTCACAAGAGCAGGCTGAGGGCTCTTCACAAGAGCAGGCTGAGGGCTCTTTACAGGAGCAGGCTGAAGGCTCTTTACAGGAGCAGGCTGAGGGCTCTTTACAGGAGCAGGCTGAGGGCTCTTTACAGGAGCAGGCTGAGGGCTCTTTATTAGCGCAGGCTAATGGCTCTTTGTTAGCGCAGGCTGAAGGCTCTTCACAAGAGCAGGCTGAGGGCTCTTTACAGGAGCAGGCTGAGGGCTCTTTACAGGAGCAGGCTGAGGGCTCTTTACAGGAGCAGG
>LWDU01040369.1_pt2 | contig 59141 bp, 47 predicted proteins | sample 727161 | NCBI WGS metagenome assembly LWDU01 (sample SAMN04566230, study PRJNA314399) | hydrothermal vent metagenome | isolation source: deep sea hydrothermal plume seawater | place: Mexico: Gulf of California, Guaymas Basin | collected 2004-07-11
GCGGCGGATTTAGACACGGCCGAAGTGGCTGCCTATGCGGCCCCGTGCAGCTTGATCTTCAATCTCGATGAGAGTATCTCGACAAGCTGACTTCAGCCGCCCGTGATTCCCGTCAACGAATTCGGGCCGAATCGTTTTGACCGCGGGACCGCTTTAACTGGCGATGGTCGCGTCGAATGCTTAGAATCGTAGGCGACTCAAGGGCCGTCGCAATGACAGTGGTCTGTTTTCGGCGGGGCGCAAAAACCAATCTCCAACGCGCCGGTTGTGTCGTGTAGGCCATAGATTGTTGGCCGAGGCGAAATTCAATCGGTTCATCCACTGCAAAATCACAAGTGGCGAAAGAAGATTTCATGACTCGACGATTCAATCCGACAGTGGCGCGATCCAGCGTTCTTCGCGTTCTAGTTGCCGTCTCGTTTTTTGGATTTGGCGCCATCGGTATGCGTACCGCGGTGGCAATTGAACCTGCCTTGAAACTCCAACCCGGTGATCACATCGCCATCATTGGCAATACGCTCGCCGATCGAATGCAACACCATGGCTGGTTGGAGACCTACATCCACGCCCAGCATCCGAATCACGATTTGACATTCCGTAATCTGGGTTTCTCCGGCGACGAGATCAAGAGTCGCCCACGTTCGGCTAATTTTGGATCGCCGGATGAGTGGCTGACCAAGGCGAAGGCGGACGTCGTCTTCTGTTTCTTCGGTTACAACGAAGCGTTGCGAGGTGAATCGGGGCTCGTCGGATTTGCCAAAGACCTGACCGAAATGATCGACGCGATGTCGAAGCAACAGTACAACGGAAAATCGGCGCCGCGTCTCGTCATCTTTTCACCGATCGCACACGAAGACCTCGACCTGCCCTACCTGCCCGACGGAGTCGAAAACAACGTCAAGCTGGAACTCTACACAAACGCCATGCGGAAAGTGTGCGAGGCGAAAGAAGTTACCTTTGTTGATTTATTTCACGAGACACAAAGACTGTACAAAACTGCAGACGCACCGCTCACGATGAACGGGATCCACTTATTGAGTCGCGGCAACGAAGCGATCGTCAGCTTCGTGGTCAGGTCACTGTTTCTACACGAAGGCATACCGGCGAACATCTCAACGCGTGAACTGCGGGAAGCTGTGCTGGACAAAAACCTACATTGGTTTAGCCGGTATCGCGTGGTTGACGGGTACAACGTCTATGGAGGTCGTTCGACGTTGAACTGGCATGGTCAGTCAAATGCCGATGTCATGCGGCGAGAAATGGAGATTTTCGACATCAAGACGGCAAACCGCGACAAGCTGATTTGGGCTGTCGCCAAAGACAAGGACTATAAAGTTACCGACGACAATTTGCCGATCGAAATCGGGGTCAAGACCAACAAGCCGGGAATTCTCGAAGATGAGAAACACCCGTACTTCGGTGGTGTCGAAGCGATCGAAAAAATGACCATTCACGAGGGCATGGAAGTAAATCTATTTGCTTCAGAAGAGATGTTCCCTGAAATGATCAACCCGGTTCAGATGGCGGTCGATACCGATGGCCGGCTGTTTGCCTCGGTCTGGCCTTCCTATCCGCACTGGAATCCAGCGCTACCGCGAACCGATCGCATCGTCTGCTTACCTGACGAAGATGGTGATGGTATTGCCGACAAGTGCATTGTCTTTGCCGACGAACTAAACAGCATCACAGGGTTTGAATTCTGGGGAGGTGGCATGTTGGTTTCCGCCCCACCGGAAATCTGGTTCCTCAAAGACTCTGACGGGGACGACAAGGCCGACGTCAAAATCCGCATGTTGCAGGGCCTCTCGAGCGCAGATACGCACCACACGGCCAATGGATTGGTGATCGGCACCGACGGCTGTCTCTATTGGTCCCGCGGTGTGTTCCACGTCACGAACATGGAAACCCCGACCAAGACGTTTCGCTCCAAATCCTCAGGAGTCTATCGATTCGACCCGCGCACCTTCGAGATAAACTTCCACTTTCCGATCGGGCCAAACCCGCACGGTGACGTGATCGACCAGTGGGGCTATCAGTTCGTCAATGACGGAACGAGCGGCACGGGGTCGTATGCCAACATTGGAAAAGGCGTGGGAAACAAGCAGTGGTTTCAGAAGCAATGGCGGCCAGTGGCGGCGACCGGGATTCTCTCCAGTGAGCACTTTCCAGAAAACACCAACGGCAACTTTCTCATCTGCAACACGATCGGTTTCCTCGGTGTTTTGCAACACGAAGTGCACTACAACGGAGCGGAGATTACCGCCAAAGCGAATCGGACCCGAATTTTCGTCCCACAGATATTGAAGTCGGTGGCGACGGCGCGATCTATGTTTCCGATTGGTGCAACGTCTTGATCGGACATATGCAACACAACATGCGAGATCCCAATCGCGATCACGCGCACGGTCGAATCTATCGTGTCACCGCAAAGGGGCGACCGCTCACAAAGCCCGTCAAGCTAAAAGGGAAACCCGTCGAAACAGTCCTCGACTCTTTCTATTCGAAAACCAATAGTGTGCGATATCGAGCTCGATTGGAAATGAGCGGCCGTCCGACCCAAGAGTCGATGGTCGCCGTCTCGCGATGGGCGGCGAAGCGAGATCCGAGGGACCCGGACGACGCTCAGGCACTGCTCGAATGCCTCTGGGTTTTTGAGGAGCATCGAGTACTGAACTTGCCGTTACTGAAAACTGTTTTTGCTGCCGAAGAACCGCGTGTCCGAGCCGCGGCTATCCGGACGCTTGGACATTGGGGTCCCCGAATCTCGAATTGGGAACCGATCTTGGTTGCCGCCGCACGGGATGAGTCCGCACTCGTCCGAGCCGAAGCCGTGAAAGCGGCCACGTCGTTCCCAGGACTCGATGCGGCCGAAGTGATCTTTGAGGCCGCTACACGTCAGATGGATCCGGAATTGGTCACCGTGATAAATTACGCTCGACGCCAACTGAATGTGGACGCAATCGTTCAAGACAGCATCAATTCGGGTCGTAAACTCTCATTTGCCGCTCAGTCGTACGTACTGCGAAACGCCAGCGTCACCGATCTTCTCAAGTTGGACCCGACCGAAGCGGTTTACTTGGCCCTCTTGAGTCGTCCGAATGTTCCGATCAAGAACATGCGTGATTCGATTGATGGTTTGGCGAAGATGCGAAAGGCGACCGCACTTGCGCTGATCCTTGATCTGATCGAAGAGCGTGACAGCAGCGAGTCCACGGAGGTCGCGAGCTTAGGTGAATTGCTTTTTGAGCAGTCTGAAGGTGATCTCACCTCGGCCAAGAACCGCATCGAACACCTAGCTGTTGCGGCCAGTACATCGGAGACCAAACAGATCGGGTACGCCGCCTGGATCATGGCCGACCAGTCGGTTGGTAATGCACTACTGGCCGCTACACAAGACAAGGACCGGCTGCGGGACTTTTTGGAAGCCGTGCCGACAATTCCCGATAAGAAGCTGCTTGGCAGCCTCTATTCCAAAATCCAACCGTTCACTGCTGAATTGCCGGTCAACCTGAAAGCCGAGTTGGGTGGATCTCTATTCCATCAACCCGGAATCAAAGTTGATTATTTTTATCCAAGCGCTGCGGACGTCGCCATCGAAACACTTGCCAAGATGAAACCAAAGGCGAGTGGCGTCGTTCCTCAGATCGTCATGAATGTGCCGCAGAAAAAACAAGGTGATAGATTTGCACTTCGATTTACCGGCTCCATTCTGGTCACTCGCTCTGGCCGCTATCAATTCTTCACAAAGTCCGACGATGGCTCGCGACTTTATATTGGGGACAAATTGGTAGTGAACAACGACGGCTTACACGGCATGATCGAAAAGAGCGGTCAGCTGGACTTGCCGGCCGGAGTTCACCCGTTGATTGTGACGTACTTTGACAATGGCGGTGGGGACGGGCTGTCTGTCACATGGTCGGGACCAGGCATTCGAAAACAGTTGATCCCCGCAGACCGATTGTTACTCGCTGGCGGTGAATCGCTGCACGATGTTGCCATCCAGTGTCTCGCGTCCATTCCCGGTCATGAAACGCAAAAGTGTCGTGACTTGATCGCACTCGTCAAGGCGGGCACGCATCGTGCATCCGCCATCAAAGCCCTGCGGACGGTTCCGATTGAGCATTGGCCCAAGGAGGAGATTCGTCCTCTCGTGGACAATTTGGTCGGGTACCTCAGCGAGATACCTTCCGAATACCGAACAGGTCTGGCAGGAGTCGATGCAATGGCATTGGCCCGTTCATTGGCCCCATCACTGTCGTCCAATCGATCCAAATGGCTTGAAGATCGACTTGCCAATCTAGACATTCGCGTCATTGCCATTGGCACGGTTCCCCATCGCATGATTTTTGATAAAGAGCGAATTGTGGTTCAAGCTGGCAAGCCGGTCGAATTCCGTTTCTCGAACTCCGATAACATGCCGCACAACTTTGCGATAACCGTTCCAGGTGCGTTGGAGGAAATCGGGCTGCTCGCGGAATCAACTGGAAACGATCCCGATGCGATGGATCGACAGTACATACCGGAGTCCGACAAGATCCTATTAGGCAGCCTGTTGTTGCAATCTGGCGAGGACCAGGCAATCGCGTTCGATGTTCCGTCGACACCCGGCATTTACCCATACCTATGTCCTTACCCTGGACATTGGCGTCGAATGTACGGCGCTTTGATCGTTGTGGAGAACTTGGCGGAATATCAAGCTTCACCGACGAAGTACATGGCCGCCCATCCGCTACCTCTAAAGGACGAATTGCTTGCCTTCAACACCCGCGGCCGTCAGTGGAAGTACGACGACCTGATCGACGAAGTAAAATCGCTCAGCGGGGGACGATCGTTCGCAGTGAGTAAACAATTGTTCAAGGTCTCCAATTGCGTTGCCTGCCATAAACTCAACGACGAAGGGCAGGTATTTGGACCCGATCTGGCGAAACTCGACGAAAAGAAGCGAACGTACGAACACATTCTGCGTTCGCTGCTGGAGCCGTCAAAAGAGATCGACGAGAAATACCAATCCCAGGTCTTCGAATTGGTTTCGGGAAAGATCATTACGGGAATGGTCGTTGACGAGACCGGCGACGCGGTGAAGATCGTCATCGATCCAGTGGCTAAGGGCGAACCGAACGTGATTCCCAAATCGGACATCGATGTTCGAGTCAAGTCAAAGATATCGATCATGCCGCAGGGCTTGTTGGATCGACTCGCGCGCGAAGAGATTCTCGACCTGATCGCGTATATCTACGCCGGTGGTGACGAAAAGCACATGCTGTTTCAAAAGCACGATCACTGAGCCATCATCCTCGCAGCGTACCATTTTTTGCGAACATTAAGCACGTTTGACGTCGAGCCCGTTTTGAGGCAATTCCGAAAGGCGTCCGATTTGACAACTGACCTCGGTTTACTGGCAAAGGGGCAGTCAATTGACAAAAAGGAACTCTGCGAATTAAAACTCGGTTTCTGCTGTGCGGCCTAATGATGGTGATAAGCTCCGATACTGTCGTAGCTCAGTCGAAACCATTAGACCCTCCGACTGCCGAAGAACGCCGCGAGTCGCGAAAGAAGGCAAGGGAACGCGACGTTGATAAACTGCTGGGCCAGTTTGACAAAAACAAGGACAAAGTGCTGGCTGATTCAGAGCTGCCGAAAGCACTAAGAGAATACCTTGCCTTGTTGGACAAAGATGGAGACGGCATGCTCGATCGAGTCGAGTTGCTGAAGATGAGTGGCAGGCCCGGTTCGAAAGCTGGCGAGATCATTACCGGACCGGCAAAGGGAGAACGGTACAACGACAAGATCGAAGTGGGCGATACAGCGCCAGACTTTCGCCTGGCGGACTCTTCGGGAAAACGCATGGTGACGCTGTCTGCCTTTCGAGCCAAGAAGCCGGTGGTGCTCATCTTCGGCAGCTACACGTGACCGCCCTTTCGTCGCCAGGCTGGTGACTTAGAACGCCTATACAAGACGTACAAAAACGACGCTGAGTTTCTTCTAATCTATATCCGAGAAGCCCACCCCGATTCGGTGTTGTTCGTCGAGTCGGATGGCAAAAAAGAGTTGATAAGGGTGACGCAGACTGAGACGTTCCAAGACCGAGTCGCAACGGCCAAAACGTGCTCGGCAAGCTTACATTTATCGATTCCCACTCTAGTTGACAAAGCCGATAACGCTGTGAATTCGGCCTACGCCGGCTGGCCCGACCGCATGGCGATCGTGGATCTCGACGGAAAAATTGCCTACTACGGCGAAAAGGGGCCTGGCGGATTCAAGCCGAAGGAAGTGGAAAAGTGGTTACAAGAGTTTCGTGGTGATCGATCGGACGACTAGCCAGACACTGGCAGAGCCCAATAGTGTCCGGTATTTGAAAAATTGGGGCATTGGAAGTACAAGCACGAAGTGCCACACACGTTGGTCGCGTGACCTTGCGAAACCCGAGGCTAACGCCTTCGTGCAGCCATATCACTTAACTTGGCGGTCCAAGACCCGCTGCATGATGTCCGTCCATGTCGCGTTTAGCTGCAGCGTGACGGTATCAACTCTACCTTCGGCATTCGGTCCGAACTCAATGAGAAAACCAGCCTTCGATAACGTGTCGTTTGTTCCCTTGCCAGCTTGACAAGACTTCCAGAATCTCGGTGTCCCCAGGACGGTCGATGATTTATCTGTTGCGGTTTCTCGGATGATCTCTTCAACGGATTTTGTCACTTCCGGCGTCAATTCCGCCATCATCGTCTGGCGTAATTCTTCCGCCCATTCCTTCCAACGCACTTTATCTCGTATTGTCATTCCCCACCTCTTGCTAATGGCTATTCTTGTGCCGCATGGCGGTCGGCAAAAAACCGATGTTCGCCACTGGCAACGCTGTATTGAGGGATCGCTTTTTTCCGAGTCCCAAACGCTTGGATGTTGAACTCGACCGTCTCTGACGGGACCCACAGTTACTTATTCTTCTTTTCTTTTTTCAGCCTTCGCTTCTCCTTTGGGCTGAGTTGAGCTTTTTTCTGTTGTTCTTTCTTCCCTTTGTCTTTACCGGCCATATTCGTTTCTCCGTGGTCGAAAACGGGCTGTTTCTCTCAACGCACGTTAAATCGGTGTAACGTTTTCGGCTCTGGGCCCTTTTGGTCCCTGTCCCTCGGTGTACGAGACTCGTTGACCTTCTCGGAGTTCCTCGAAGCTCACCCCCTCCAAATTCGACATATGAAAAAACATGTCGGTGTTTGTCCCGGTATCGATAAATCCAAATCCCCGGTCCGTAAGTCGCTTGATCGTGCCTTCTGACATTTGTTCATTTCCCAAAAAGTGTCCTGCAGCGTCTCTCAAAGAGCACCATGCTCGAGCCGTGCCACCGCAAAGGTGCCATTCTATCGGGCAGAATGACCTCGAATCAAGCCGCCGCAACGATATGACTGGCCAGTTTATGTGACAGTTCTCGTCTTGGGCGCGAACTCGGACGACATCCACAGGCTACCAGCGCCACGATTGCGGTGATTTTTCGTCGGGCAACTACTGGAGCACCGTTCTGCACGGGGTCGCAACGGTATGCAGCCGCTCCCTCGCTTACGCGTCGGGTTACGAAGCCCGCCCCAGCAATATGAGAGGGGGAGAGAGTGGCAGGGCAGGTTTTGCGGGGCGACGCAAGAACTCACGGCCGCCGCCGGTGAAACCGAATACGCCGACGACGCCCGCTTTCTGCGTATTTCCGAAGACAAGATGAAGGAACGTACGGTGTTCACCCAACGGCGATCCACACTATTGTTCGAGGATTAATTGCAATGTCTTCAGGCGGCCATCGAGTTGACGGATCTGTGATGCAGCGGATGTTCGGTTCACTAAACCCTTTTTTCACAAGAGATTGTTCTCGTTTTAGCTAAATCTCCGCTGCTTTTCGATCCAGTTGAATGGCATCGATTTCCAGTTCGACAATCGCCATCAGCAGAGTCACCTTCCGTTCCGCAATCTGCAATTCCAAGCGGATCGTTGTTGCGCTGACTTCTGTGATCGCTCCACTCTGAGCATATCGAACTAAGTCCTTCGCCTTCAACTGCGCCAACTCTTTGACGCCAATCATCCCGACGGCGATTGCCGCTGCTTTTTTTCCCGCTTCTTACGGAAGTGGACGGCCCACATGATCCAAACGACGCCCAGCGGGACCAAGCAGAATATGCCGAAGCCCCGCCCTAGCAGAGCGGCCCGCTCATTGCCGGCCCTCAAGTCGACGAACATGAAAAGCACAACAAGCCCCGCCACAGCCGCTCCGATCACGATGGCTGCCGAGGCGATGATTGCAAATTTCGTCGTCATGTACGGCTCTCCAAGAGGAGCAGTAGCAGTTAAGAAGGGAAAAGCGATCGAAGTCTAGTCGTCGCTTCGATTGTCTTTCTTGTCGCCACTCTCGACGCCGTCTTCTAGTATCGCAGCCATCTGCTGCATGCACTGATCGGTTGTCCCTTTGTCTCGCCAAAGGACAACAACGTGTTTGCCTCGTTGCCATATCGTAAAGAACCGGTCCTTCTCAATTGCGTTCTTCATCGCACGCTTCGCCACGTCTATGTTGGTGAAGGCCCATCCGATGACGCCAAGATCGTTCAATTCTGAGTAACCGCCATAGTATAAAATCAACAACCTCCCTTGACGGACATCCTCAGATAACTTTGTGTGTGACAATGAAACAAGCTCACATAAAGCCACGAAGTGTCGGTCTTGCTACGCGACGATTTCGTGCACGACTTTCCCATGGACGTCGGTCAGTCGAAAGTCTCGACCCGCATGACGGTAAGTCAGCTGTTCGTGATCGAGGCCCATGAGATGCAGAATCGTGGCATGAAAATCGTGGATGTGAACAGCATCTTCCTCTACGTGATTGCCGATATCGTCACTCTTTCCGTAGACAACGCCGGGACGAACTCCCCCGCCCGCCAGCCAACAGGAAAACGCTGACGGGTGATGTGTGCGGCTCTTGGTTCCCTTGCCGTCCTGAGCCCATGGACTACGACCGAACTCTGTACAGAAGACAAGAAGTACGTCGTCAAAAAGGCCGCGCTGTTTCAGGTCACGGATCAGTGCGGCAATCGGTTGGTCAACTCGCAGGGCGTACTTTGCGTGCGTTCCAACGTCGCGATGAGCGGCATCCCAATTGTCCGCACAGGCCCCGACTGAGTCGATAATTTCCACAAACCGAACTCCGTGTTCAATCAGTCTCCGCGCCATCAGGCACTGAGCCCCATAGGAAGTTCGGTCACCTGGTTGGGTCGCAAACATCGCCAACGTCGACTTCGATTCGCGGCTCAGATCGAGCACTTGAGGAGCCAGATCCTGCAAGCCTTTCGCGGTCTGGAATGAATCGGCCCGCCCGATCAGTTGCGGATCGTTGGAACGACCGATCAAGTGCCGCTGGTTCAACGATCGAAACAGGCCGAGTTCCAATTCTTGAAGCGCAAGTGGCGAAGCTGGATTCAGATTCTGTATAGGTTGATCACCGGGATGAATGCGGACCCCGCCGTGGACGCCGGGCAGAAAGTTCGCGTCCCAAATCTGCGGCCCGTTGTACGGTCGATGCTCGGAGATCACGACATGCGCTGGCAAGTTCTTATTGAATGTGCCCAGGCCATAGCTCAACCAGGCACCAAGACTTGGCATGGCGACGGCCGTGCTGCCTGTGTGGAGTTGCATCGTCGCCTCGCCGTGATCGCGATGATCAGCGTGCATCGACCGGATCAAGGCAACCTCGTGCATCACTTCACGGATATGAGGAAACAGATCGCTCACCTCTGTTCCGCAAAAACGATTCGGTCGAAATCGCCACAACGGCGCTTTGAGAAATCGGACCGTTTTGGGTTGGCCGGAAACGGCTGCCCGCAACTCCGTTCCGATCGTCTGGTCGTGATCGCGGATCAGCCGCGGTTTCGGATCGAATGTGTCCACATGCGAATAGCCGCCAGACATATAGAGTACGACGACGTGCTTGGCCCTAGGAATGTAGTGTGGCGGGCGGGCCGGTGATTCGTGTGCTGACAGCGACTCGCCCATCGCGGCTGTTGCACAACCGGCAACGGCCGTGCCAATCGCCGCGCGACGTGAGAGTTGTTGAGGTTGTCTTGTCATTACGCAATCATTCGATAAAGAAGAATTCGTTGCCTGTCAAAACGACACGTGACAGTGCGGTCAGCGCCTGCAAATGCCGCTCGGCGGCTGGGACCGATTGACGAGCCTCTTCGCGATAACGCTTCATGAACTCACGAATCGACTGCTTCTCGTCCAGATCAGGATCGCGTCCAAACGCCAATTGATACAGCCTCGCCACTTGTAAATCGTCTCCCTGCACTTCCGTGATCAGCCGTTGAGCAAGAGCCTCCGCCTGTTCTCTTACAAAAGGCGAGTTCATTAGATAGAGCGCCTGCGACGGGACGTTGGAACTACTGCGGAGCGACGTGCTGGAGTTTCGGTCAGGGCCATCGAACAAACCGAGGAACGAATTTCGAAACAACCGTTGCGTCATGACGTAGACACTGCGTCGGTTCGTGGGAAACTCCTCATGAAACGGCCGATTCAGGCTAAATCGGGCCGCATGCCACGGCTTAAATGGATGGGACCCGCCCTGACTGCGGTCGAGCAGACCGGCGACGGCCAGCACGGAATCGCGAATCACTTCCGCTTCCAATCTGCGGCGAGAGAATCGCCACAAATAAATGTTCTCCGGGTCCGTAAATTCAGGGTGGTGGTTTTTGGTCTGAAGCTGATGTGAGACAACTTCTCTGCCCGGCAACCCGATATCTGAACGCAAACGATATGTCTGGCTGAGCATGATCTGTCTGTGCAGTTTTTTTAGCGACCAACCGTCGTTGACAAACTTGTAGGCGAGCCAATCCAGCAGTTGGGGATGAGACGGTTCGGATCCTTGTCGGCCAAAGTTGTCCGAAGTCGCCACTAATCCGCGACCAAAGTGCTGTTGCCAAATGCGGTTCACGATTACGCGAGCTGTTAACGGATGCTGCGACCGTGTAAGCCAGCGAGCCAATTCGAGTCGGCCAGAACCCGAGGGAATGGCCGGCGGTTCCGGGCCATCAATGATCTGCAAGAAACGACGAGGCATCTGCTCGCCAAGACGTTTTGGATCCCCACGACGGTGCCGTTTGGCGTCGTGCGGCGGTCCTTCGGAAACCGCAAAAACGAACTCGACGTCCGGATGTTCGGCCAGCCGTTTCTTCTCTTTCTTGATCCAGTCCAGATCGTGGAGCATCAATTCGCTGAACTTTCCTTGATAGCGGGCAAGCAGCAACTTACGTTTTGCTTCCAACGCATCAGTTAGCTGGCCCGCCGCTTTCGCTTGCTCAATCTCCTTCGTCGCGTTCTTGAATTCGTCCAGCGTCGGCTTGAGCCATGGACGATGGTGATTGTTGATTTGGTACTCGTAACGCGAAATCAATGCCCAATACTCGTCGGCTCTGCGAAGTGACCGTTCGTCCGGAATGGCCGGAGCCAGCGCCGAGGGCGATTTCTCGTTCGACGCGCCCATCCACGGATAAATGGTGCTCTCGAAGATGCCGTAGAGCCCGTAGTAATCGCTGCTCAGAATCGGATCGAACTTGTGATCATGACAGCGGGCACAGCGGAACGTCAGTCCGAGTACACCTCGGCCGAGCGTGTCGATTGTGTCTTCGATTGTCAGGTGCATGTCATCGTTTTTTGTATTTCCGAATCTTCGCGAGATGGCGATGAATCCGGTCGCCACCACTAGCCCGCGGGCTACCTCAGCATTCTCCTCGTCACGGGCGAGTAGGTCGCCTGCGATTTGAGCCCGCAGAAACTCGTCAAATGGCATGTCGGCGTTTAGTGAGTCGATGACCCAATTGCGGTATCGATACGCCATAGGAATTGGAAAGTCTCCCACGTCACCCTGGGTGTCCGCGTATCGGGCGACGTCGAGCCAATATCGTCCTTGCCGCTCGCCATAGTGCTGGGAAGCGAGTAACCGATTGATGACGCGTTCGAACGCCACATCGTCGTCACGCGAGTCGTTCAAGAAAACGGAGACTTCCTTGGGAGTTGGCGGAAGTCCAATCAAATCCAGCGTCGCTCGCCGAATCAATGTACGTCGGTCCGCTGGTTCCACCGCGGTCAGCTCGAGCTGTTGACGCTCTGCTTCCACAAATCGATCGATTCCAGATTGGGCCCAGCGGAGATTGGCCACTCGCGGCGGTGGATCATGACTCGGCGTCTGAAAGGCCCAATGGGTTGAACGCAGGGTGCGGCGTGCCGATTGAGGCGTTCTCGTATCGTTGCCGCTTGGATTCTCCGTTGTGAATTCTGTGCCTCCCCAAACAGCGCCCTCGTCTATCCAGCGTGCCAGATCCGCTATCTCGGTCTTCGAAAGCGCGTTGTCATTGTCTGGCGGCATTTGCAGCTCTTTGTGGATCCGCTTGACGGCGTGCATCAATAGACTGTCCACGGCGCGTTCGGGAACAATGGCCGGCCCATATTCGCCACCGGTAAGCAGTGCTTGCCGCGAACCAATGGCCAAGACAGAATCCGATTCCGGCTCGCCGGAATGACAGTCGGCACATTTTTCGATGAACAGAGGACGTACCTTTAGCTCAAAAAACTCCCGCCGCGCCGCCAGCGTCGAAGGCGGTTGATGTTGCAACATCAACTCCCGACGTCCAGATTCAAAATGGCGAGAAACGGTAGCCGCATCAATGGCGCGATCGTAGATGGCCAACTCGTCGATCCCGCCACGCCAAGTGGCATTCGACGAGTGGTTGTTCCCGATAATTAGCGGACCGTCGTTGTCGATCGCAACCTCGGAGTCGATGACCGAGTGGGCAACTTGTTTTCCATCCAGAAATGCGAGTAGGCGTCCCTTGCCATCTTTCGCCTCGGCTCGATCGACGCTAATAACCAAATGATGCCACTGGCCATCACCTGCCCTTTTCTCCCCAGCGGGATTCGCAATGGTGAGACCGAGCTGCCGACCCGATCGTCCACGAATTCGGAAGTGGTATCGGCCGTCTTGGCGCGCGCGGTACAACCATAGCGAGTTGCCAGTAAACGACTTCTCGTCGGCCTTGTAAAAAATGCTGTAGTTTCTCTTGCCGTCGGGTGCAGTGGCCTCGTCGAGCAGCCAGAGCTCTACGCTGAACGAACCGTTCAGAATTTTCTCGATTGTCCGGTCTCGCTGTTCATCGAATCGCATTTCCACGCGGCCGGCTCGATGTTGATGGTCAAACATCGCAGCAAGTCCACTCACGCCTGGCCGATTGATTGCCGACGCGAAGTATCGCCCCTCTGTCGTACCTGGTGGAAAGCCCGGAGCATGGTTGCGAACCAACTGATTTGCCAATCCATCAAAACACCAATAGGCTGCCGGGCGATCCGTCAGAACATGCTGGCGATAATCGGCGTGTAGACTTCCAACTCCGCTCGACAGCAGTACGCACGCCAATGGTATCGTGGCAATCTTCATGATTCGATTGTACTACGTAGCGTAATTGGCGGCATCCCTCGCCGAGCTGGTAGAGACCGTTAGCTTACGGGATAGGGGTCACGGGACACCCGACGCTAGCGCGTTCGGCTCATATCGCTATGTGATCTCAACTGGCTCAATTTCGTCGGCCGTTTCGAAGCCGAACACGCGTGAATAAAAATAGAGCTCCGCATCTAAAGCGCGCTTGATGTTCTGGGACTGTCGAAATCCGTGCTGTTCGCCGGCGAACAACAGATAGGCGACGGGGAGTCCCTTGTTTCGTAGGGCTTCGACCATCAGCTCGGCCTGGTTGGGCGGTACGATCTTGTCCTCGTCGCCCTGAAAGAAAATCACCGGACACGACAGCTGATCGACGAAATTGATAGCAGAACGTTGTGCGTACAAGTCGCGACACTGTGGATAGGGACCGATCAGCGAATCGAGATAGCGACTCTCAAACTTGTGGGTGTCTCCGACAAACACCGTCAAATCGCTGATACCGTATAGGCTGGCGCCTGCGTGAAATACGTCGCGGAACGTAAGTGCGTTGAGCGTAGTGTAGCCGCCGGCGCTGCCGCCATCGATTGCCAGTCGATTCTCATCCGCTAACCGTTGCCGGGCGAGATATAAAGCGCTGTTTACACAATCATCGACGTCCACTACTCCCCATTCTCCTCGCAATCGATCACGGTAGGCGCGACCGTAACCGGTGCTGCCACCGTAATTGACGTCCATTACGGCAAAACCGCGACTCGTCCAATACTGAATCGTGAGATTAAAATCGCTCGATGTCGCACTCGTGGGTCCACCGTGGCTCTTCACGAGTAACGGGGGAAGTTCGTTTTCCGGTGCCTCGAAGTCACCATTTTTCGGAGCATAGTAATAACCATGCGAGGTAAGGCCGTGTTCCGTCGGGAATGTCATCGCTTGTGGGACGGACAGATAACCCTCCTCGATATCAACGGAACTCGAGTGTCGAAGGACGTCGATGTCATTTGTGTTCAAGTCAATCCTGGCAACGACAGTCGGCCGTGTGAGAGAGCCGGCTACGAACACGGCAAAGTCTGATCCCACTTGTAGATTGCGGAAACTGCAAAATGGAGTCGTCAGCGGCTTCAACTCGAGAGTGCGCGTATCGAGACTCGCCAAATATTGGATTCCATTTTCGGCATAGGTGCAAATGAGGGAGTCCGTGGATTGAAAACCGTAAGACGACATCCCGAACACCCACATCGGATAGCCGAACTCGGCATCCTTCGAACAGAGAGATTCGGCCCGCTGGTCGACCCAGCGATAGAGATTCCACCAACCGCTACGGTCGCTCAAGAAATACAACACACCGTCGGGCGACCACTCGGGCTGAAGCACGGATTCCGTCAGGCCACCGGCAATTCGTATCGTCTCGCCCAGCGACCCGTCCGCCGCTCTGTCGGCCACGCACAACTCCGTGCCATCCCACGGCATGTTGGGATGGTCCCACTCGACCCACGCCAGTTTGGTACCGTCGGGACTGAGCCGCGGCGACGCGTAAAAATCACGACCCGAGACAATCACCTCACCGCCGTCGATGCCATCCAGACGCTTGCTAACCAGACAGTTGACTGCCTCCGCATCCGGCACCGTATGATCCTCTCGCACGCAAATCAGCCGATCGTGCTGTCTATCGAAGACACCATCTGCGTAGCGTGTGTCGGTTTCTGGTGTGATCGGAGTTGGCGTTCCATCCGACGACTGTCGATACAGCCGCTGGTCACTAAAGTTCGAGAAACAGACAGCACCGTCGCCAGCAACAAAGGCACCGCCTCCATACTCGTGGACTCGAGTCCGAACGTTGAACGACTCCGGCGTTACATCCGCACAATTGCCGTTGAAACTACATCGCACGAGCACATATCGCCCGGCCTCCGTGGGCCGCATTTCGACCCAATAGATCTCTTCACCATCAATCGCCAATTCGACCAGCTTGACGTTGTCCGAGACGATTAAATCAGATGTGACCGGAGACGCCCACGATCCGTACGGCGATACATTTCCCTGAGGCATGGCGTGCTCCCAAACGAGTCTTGAACGATTTATCAATAGTGTCCTGGAAATCGTTGCGTGTTCCAATGACAAATCAGCCGGCACGCATTAGCGTCCGGTTCTTGCCACAACAAAACGGGGCACGTAAGGCAAGAGCCGGTGCCACACATTTCCCACAACACGAAGGCGAATCACACCAATTCTGTGATTGGTGTTCCCTCTTCCACCAGATAGGTCGGACGTCCCTGGTTGCTCATGATTTGGATTCGATGGTCGATGCCAAACATGTGCAGTATGGTGGCCATCAAATCTTGGGGAGTAATCGTGGTCGATTTCGGGTACTCGATCTTGGGCGACGATTCGCCGATGACTTGCCCCATGCTCAACCCGCCACCGGCCAGAGCCAAGGTGCACAAACGACCCCAATGATCACGTCCAGCGCGTTTGTTGATGCGCGGAGTCCGGCCAAATTCTCCAGTGATCACGACCAATGTGTCGTCCAACATCCCGCGTTGGTCCAAGTCGGTGATCAACGCCGACACACCTTGGTCCATTTGCTGGGATCGTCCTTTCAGTCCCTTGACGATACCGCCATGCATGTCCCATCCACCGTAGTTCAACGTGATGAAACTGCAGCCTGCTTCCGCCAGTCGGCGCGCCTTCAATAGATTTTCGCCCAGACCTTTGCCATACAACTTGCGAGTCTTGGCATCTTCCTTCTTGATATCAAACGCGTCTTGCGATCCTCCTAAGACCAACTCGAATGCCTGTTGTTCAAAGCCATCCAAGCCCTCCATCATCCCCGTTCGGTCCACTTCACGATTGATCCGATCGAGGCTGTTGAGCAGATTACGTCGTCCTTGGAAGCGATCCGCCTGAACGCTAATGTTCATGTTCTTGCGAGCTTGGCCACTAGGATCGAACGGACTGTATCGAGTGCCCAACCAACCGGGGCCCTCGGAGCGAATGCGGCCCATGCGGACGTACGTCGGCATGCCAGTCGCGTCGTTTGTGGTACCGAGAACATTCGAGACGATCGATCCTGTCGATGGTCGCATGTTCGTGCGATCGTTGTAGCCGGTCATGAGCCATTGAGTTCCGGTGCCGTGACTGCTGCTGCCGTGGGCAAACGAACGCACGATGGCCATCTTGTCGGCAACGGAGCCGATCTTTGGGAACGTTCCACCAACGGTGACACCAGGAATCGGGGTCGGCGCTTCGCCGGTAATACTCCGGAATTCGACGGCCGCCGTCATCTTGGGATCAAACGTCTCGACGTGCGTCGCACCGCCAGACAACCAAAGCCAAATGACCGTCTTGTTCTTGACGTCGGACCCCTGCTCGCGAGCCAGCGCCTTCGTTCGCAGCAAGTCCCCAAGTGTAAATCCGGCTGCACCCAATCCTCCAACACGAAGGAAATCACGGCGAGTCGAACCGGTACAGTCTCGACTGCTGTTTTTGCCAACAAATGTCAACAAGGCTCCGTCCCTTTATGGTGGTGAGTGCTGTCGGTTTCTCTTCAATGAATATATCGGCAATCGCTGATGTGTTCAGCTTAACAAATTCAAGAAACGGACTCAATCGAGATGCAACGAATGACAGCTAAAGAGTTTGCGCAATTACTTGCATTGTGATTTTTCCGTGCTGTTCAAACCAAGACGGCACCTGCGCCGCCTTCGCGATAAGACGACTGGGTCGAGAGGCAATCGAATGTGAGGCACTGGGGATTACCGCTGTTCCCTCGCTAACGCTTCGGGTTACGTCGCGGCTCGATCAGCGGATCCGCTGGCTACTCTGAGATTCTAGCCGATCAGTTCCGCCTGCTTCATCGCCTCGCGGATCTGCGCTAGCCCGCTCGCATCACACGGCATCGAGGGCGATCGTGGCGCTCCGGCATCGAATCCCAATAGGTTGAGGGCTGCTTTTAATCCTGCAGCGCCGCGGGAAAGAACCTGCCAGTCCATTTCCAAAATACGGGTCTGAATTGCTTGCGCCTTGCCCAACTCTCCCTGCGACACGAGGTTGATTATGTCATGACAAGCTTGAGGCGCGACGTTGGCGAGCATCATGCACCCACCGTCGGCGCCAGCGACTGCTCCGGGAAGTAGCAGGCTTCCATTACTGACCCAGAACTTCTTGTTCTTGGGTATCAGGGTACGCAGCCGCGACTCGAATCGTAGGTTGTCCGACATGATGTAACCGAACACGTTGTCCATCGCCACAATCTCGCCAATCAGTTCCGCCGGTGCACCGATCGCCACCGGCGCGTTCAAGAACTGTCCAGGTGCCATTTGATGAATCAAAACGACAGGTAACGATGCCCGAGGGACCAATTCAAAAAAGTACTCACGAACGTTCGCGGCGACGCGAGGAATTCGAACGCGAATCAACTCGGCCCCTGCATCCGCAACTGCGTCAGCGAAGCGGAGTGCGTCGGTGACTGACGGGCTGTCGATACCGCCGATAATAAACTTGCGTCCGCCGAGAGCGCGATGGACCGTTCGTATGATCTCTAGGCGTTCCTGTTCCGAAAGAAACGATTCCTCGCCGTTCTCCGAGTTCAACACAAATCCCGATAATGAAGAATCAAGCCATCGCTGAACATTTTTTTCAATCGCGCCATAATCGACAGAATCGTCGTCTCGAAACGGTGTCGGACTCGGCGCGACGAGGAGAGGGTCCTGGGACGGTACTGGCATTTTGTGTCCAAAAGATTCGAGAATAAATCCGCACCACGGATCGCGGAATTCGCCTAGATTGTACTCGGATCGATATCCACAGCCACCGCCCAAAAAAGCAGGGTACCGAATCCGACCACAACCATCGTCGCGACGTAAGTTCGTACCGCACAACGGCCTTGGTAGAGTGGCATCAGGGCTTACGCAGGCGGAATAACCTTTCGACTTCTCGCATGACAAGCGATTGCGTCAACTACTTTTGTATTACTTTAATCAGGTTCAAGGTACAATTGAGTTGCTGGTCCTATTTCTCCGCAGAGGAGTGAGCCATGAAGATCACCGACATGCGCTGGCTTGGATTATCGGTACAGGTTGCGATTTGTGTTGTGTTCTCCTGCGCCGTTCATTCATCGGCACAAGACCTGACCGAAGAGGTGGCTGTCCTCGAAGGACCGAATGCCGCTCTTGAATTTGAGAAGAGCTTTCGAGATCTTGAGAATGCCAAGAAGTCAAAACCCATTCAGCTACAGCAATGCGAGAACATCACGGAGCTGACGAAGGAGCTGTGGAGCAAAGAGCACGTGTTGGCCGATTTCGAAGAAAATCGCACGCCGGACCAGATAGGAGTGATCGTCTTTCTCAAGACGGAATACTGTTGCAGGGGATCACGTCTCTGCGCGGTGACGACAGCGTGCATGGAAAAAAAGTCGACTCCATTGGTCGGTCAATTCCGTGTCTACGCCGGATGGATCAAAAACAATGTCGACCACCCCAAGGAAGAGTGGAGCGAGTGGGACAAAGAAGTCATCAAAGAATATGGTTTTGTCCAGGGACCCGGTGCCCGGGTTGTCGTCATGCTGCCGTTGGACGACGGAGAAATCCACGAATCACGAAGCACTGCTACAAAACTAGGATTCGGCAAGAAGACCTTTGAAAAGCACGAAGGCGAAACACCGAAACTCAAGAACTGGCTGGAAGACGCGCTCACGCACTTGCCGACCGTGAAGCCGCCGAACCCCGCAGTGCCAGAGGATTCTTAACGCCGCTACGACGTTCTCGACGTGTGTCCCTAAACCCGATTCTCAGGGCAAGACAGAACTGATCGGACGATGTTCTTCTAATGGCGTGAGCAGTTGGCGAGGAATTCCGCGAGCAAGACGGAGTCGACCAATGTCCAGCAGCAAGTGCATGATCGTGGCCATCAAGTTCTCGACACCGACTGGATCAGAGTGAGGCACGTCGTTCTTCGGCGCGGATTGGCCAACGATTTGGCCCGTCTTCAGGCCACCGCCAGCCAACAGCAGCGTGCTGAGGTTCGCCCAGTGATCACGACCGGCGAACTTGTTGACCTTGGGCGTACGTCCAAACTCTCCGGTGATGACGAGCAACACTTTGTCCCGTAGTCCCCGCTCGTCCAGGTCGCTCAAAAATGCGCTAACTGCTTTGTCCAACGGACGGCCGAGCATTTCCATGCCAGATGCGAGACTCATGAAGTTATTTCCCGAACCGCCATGCATGTCCCAACCCGAGTTTTGCACTGTGACGAATCCGCAACCAGCTTCGATCACTCGCCGCGCTAGTAGCATCTGTTTCCCCAACGTGCAGGAACGAACCTCTTTTTCACCAACGCGATACATACTCGTATCGTACCGCTCGACGTTTCGCGGATCCTCTCTCGACAGATCAAGCGCTTCCGTTGCTGAACCGAGTACGACATTAAATGCCTGTTGACGGAATCGGTCCAAGCTGTCGATCGCATCATGACTGTCGGCGTGCTTCTTAAACCGATCCAGTTGGGCCAGTAGGTGTCGCCGGTCATCGAGTCGACCGTGAGATACGTTCAACGACATATTGTCGATGACTGGGCCTGTTCCGCTCGGATTGAAAGGTGCGTACACCGCTCCCAATTCGTGGGGTTGGGAACCGTCGACGATCCGCTTCTTTGGGTTTTGAAATCGTCCGATATCGGGCGCGGTGAGCAGTGCCGTTGTCGGCATGCCGGTGACTTGATGATTCGTGCCACGCAATCTCGAATAAACCGTGCCAATTCCACCCGAGAATACGTCACCCCCGGAGAGTACATAGGGTACGGCGGTGCTGTGGCTACTATCGTTATGGTGAAACGAGCGGACGATAGCGAGCTTGTCGACGTGTCGGGCGAGTCTAGGAAACGTGCCGCCCAAAGTGATTCCGGGAATCGCTGTCTTTACCTCACCGGTCATGCTCCGAAATGGGGAAGGAGCACCCATATTCGGATTAAATGTCTCGATGTGACTCGGTCCGCCACCGAGGAATAGCAACACGACCGCTTTATCTTGTACGAATCCTCCCGGCTCCGCCTTTGCCTTCAGCAACGTCGGCAGCGTCAAACCACCCAATCCGAGGCTGCCGATTTTCAACAACTCTCGCCGCGAATAACCGGCACACGTCTTTTGGTGAGGATTCGTTTCAATCGTCAACACGACATTGTTCCATTGTGCTGGATTGTCATCCAACGCGACTAGAGAGATCAGATCTCCATCGCACTTGAGTGATTTTATCGGACGCGAGACGGGGCTTGCAAGGACAATTGGAAACGGTGGTGCTGGCGAGACTTTCTATTCCGTGAAATGGTGCTTACCCGCTACCGGTCGGACCATGAGATTCGCGATAAGTGCCAGACCGAGCAGCGCAGCCATGAGGTACATTGTAGAGTTATAGAGTGTACTTGAAGGATCGACGGTCCCTGGCGGCGCGCATTCCATCAGTCCAGCAATCGTAACGACATTGTTTTGGACCAACGTGTCGAGCTGACTAAAGGGAGCGCCAAACGCCTCGCGAAATCGTTGCGGATCGACTTGCATGGCCAGGTCGTGAATTCCGGACAAGACGGAACGCTCGCGAAACCAGGTGATGGCCCACGGCCCCAGTACGCCGGCAACGCTCCAGGCGGTCAACAGCCGTCCGTGAATCCCACCCACAAATCGCGTCCCGAACAGATCGGCCAGATAGGCCGGTATTGTCGCAAACCCGCCTCCATACATGGTGAATATGATCATGGTGACCGCATAGAAGACCACCAACCAGACAACGGCCGGCGCAACACTCATCCGATAAGCCGAAAAAGGTACGGCTAAATAGAGGACAATCCCCAGAACGAAAAACACGGAATAGGTGTTTTGACGACCCAAATAATCGGAGGCACTCGCCCAGAAAAAACGGCCCACCATGTTGAAGACGCTGATCATCAACACGTAGGTGGCCGCGAAACGCGCGTCAACGATGTCTGGCAACGTTGACCCGAAGATGTCCGTGATCATTGTCTTGGCGACGCCGAGAACACCGATGCCAGCGGACACATTGAAACAGAGCACGATCCACAACAAATAGAACTGCGGCGTTCTCACCGCCCGATCGATTGCGACATCGCGAGAACTGATCAGGCCTCTTGCCGATTTCTCATGACGCGGCTCGTCCCAGTGCTTTGGTTTCCAACCATCCGGCGGTACGCGATACGAAAACGCCGCGAACAACATTACGACAAAATAGACTATTCCGAGTACGAAGAACGCTTGGGCCACACCAGTTCGACCCGTTCCAGCGACGTAAACACCTGCCGGACCCTGGACTAGCATTTGTCCGACGTCGTTCGCACCGACAACGACCACCTCGGCGAGTCGTCCGGAGACGTCAGCAAAGCGTCGCCCCGCCTCGGTCTTCAGTACCACATCGGCGACGGGACCGAGGTAATCCGGCGCGCGATAGAATGATCGAATCAGAAACTCCTTCAACGGAGCTCCAATCATGGCTCCGCCACCAAATCCCATGATGGCCATCCCAGCGGCCATGCCGCGGCGGTCCGGAAACCAGTGGATCAAGGTGCTGACCGGAGAGACGTAACCGAGACCCAACCCGCAACCGCCAATGACGCCATATCCCAAATAGAGTAGCCAGAGTTGGTGGGTGAGAATCCCAAACCCACCGATGATAAATCCGCCGCCCCAACAAAAAGCGGCGACCGTTCCCACCAGCCGCGGCCCAACCCGTTCCAACCACCGGCCGGCGACGGCCGCGGACAGACCGAGACAGACGATCGCGACGGTGAAGATCCACACGACCTGAGAGAGTGTCCAGTCGTCGGCCGCGCTGGCAGCGACGCCGTGCACCCTGACCAGCGCGGGGTTAAAGATACTCCAAGCGTAGACCGAGCCGATACAAAGGTGGATTGCCATCGATGCCGGAGGGATTTTCCAACGATTGAATCCCGGCTCGGCAACAATATGCTCTTTCGTAAGTCCAATCACAATCGTCTCGCTTGGTTAGCTCAAATCCCAGTGCCGAGATTTTGACCATCTCACGCGTCTGGGTCAAATCTCCGCGGGCTGTTCCCTCGGCTTCGTCGAATTCGTGGGATTTACCCCACCGGCCCTGTGTCGGTGCGGCTTACGATTTTCAGCCGTAAGTCAGCAGACCGCTAGCACCTATGGATCAATCCAAATGGGCTGAGTGAATGCTCCGTTTGCGGCAATGTCCCAAACCTCCAAACGAGCCCAACGACGACCTCTCAAGTCCAGTTGGATTCGAAGCGTGCGCTCGTCGAACTCAGGAGAGTTTGACAGGTCGATTCGCTCTCGATAGACACGATCGCCGTCCCCGCTGATCACTTCAGCGAAGCTGAGGGGAAACGTCCCTTCCATCTTCACCACTGCCTTAGAGCGTTTTCCGGCGACGAGTGTGAGAGTCTCTCCACTGCGTTTTCCGTCGATCTCGAATTCGGGGATGAGCACCTCACCAGTGGTGACGAAGAAACGACCCCCACGCAACGCTTCGAGGATCGGCTGCCAGCCATCTTGAAACTTCGGTAGTTCGTCCAGTTGCAAATAATTGACGTTGATGTGCCCGTACAACTCATGTGTATGATCGATCTTAAAAACATCCACCTCACCCAAAATGTACTTGACGCTTTGTTGCGAGTCAGACGAGACGGCCCAATTGGCCATATCGTCGAGTAGGTCAAGAACTCTCATGCCGATCTTCGGTCTTGATAAATCGGCGGGCATCGCTTTCCAGGCGGCACCCAGAAACCGATCGGAAAGAAAGAACGGCTCGCGATTATGCTTGTCCGGGTAACCGTGCGATCCCTTGATACGGGCGTGCGCGGTCCATGCTAAGCCCTGTTCTTGCTCGAGTAACCGATGCATCTCCACAGCGTTGCCAACTCGATAAACACGACCGTATTGCGGGTGCTCCTCGACAAATGGTTCACCCTCTTTCCGACCCATGATCCAATAAACCTCATGGGGGAAAAAACTCATCCAGTGACCACCGAGATGAACGTTGGGCTCCTCGCCGGGAAGCAAGAGAAACCGATCACTAGAAAGCCGTTGACACTCGCGGTGCATCAGCTCAAGTTGTGGCAGTCGCTTGGGTCCTTGATCTCGGGGGTTGCCATCGCCGTGAAACTCGGCCAAGTGAACTATGTTCAAACCCATATTTTGAAACACCGAAACGAAGTCCGGCACGTTGTCAACATTCTGACCGGCCGATCTGCGCTTCATGACGTCCATTGTGTGAGCGACATGGTAGTGGCTTGAAAACGTCTGAAAACCGTCGATGGCCTTGAATCGATCATTGCGAGTGTAGCGCAGGACGTGCTCGAGCGCTCCGCTGGCGCCAAGGCGGCTGATCAGCAGGAACATCCCCATTCGCTGTTCGGTTCCCTTTGGAGCGTTGAACCAAGGGACATATCTCTGGTCGCCTTGGGGGTGTTGCCGAATGCCAATGCCAAATCTCTTCTCGCCGTGAAATTCGAATCCGGCCCAGTTGAATTTTAGGTTCGTCGAATTGTCCAGTGGAAAGAAAAACTGATGTGGTGAGGGAAAGACAGCGACAGAACCAGCGTTCTCGCGCGACGCCACAACAGCTCGATGTTTGGCTGCCAACGCCGGTTCACCTCGGATCGTTTCCGGGGCGCGAACTCGCAAATCACCTTCGACATCCCGCCAGGCAACTTGCTCCCACTTGTTAGCACTTGCCGCAAGTCCGGCGTCGTAGAGAATGGCACGTCGGTCCTGCGTCGTCTGCATTACCGCGTCGACCTTAATCAACGGACTGCCGGCGAACACTTGGAACTCCAATCGTCCATGGAATTGGCCGGCGGTCAATTCGTCGATCTCGACGACTGCCCGGGTACGGCTGCTTCGCATCCGCACTTGTCGCGGTTCCAGCTGCGCCTGATGTGTCTTGTAAGGTCGCCGGTCAACGTGATCAAAAAAAACGACCCAACCGTCTGTTTTGATTCCCTGTCGCGATCCCACCGTTAGAAAAAACGTCGGATCGACATCCTCCATGATCAATGCTCGTCCAGCATTCTTGGAAATCGCAATCGACTCGATAAGTGGCCGTTGCCCATCCAATCGAAGAACAAGATCACCGAAGGACCCGTCCTCATCAATCGGCCAGTGGACCTTTATTCGGCCGCCGTCCATAGTCAGTTGCACCAGCGAATCCGATTCCAGTTCCGATTTGTCGACGGCTACTGTCTGTCCGGTCGCACAATTCAATGCAAGAACCAACCAGACAACGCCGATCATCAGTCGACAAACGGAGTTACGACCTATCACTTGACGCATTGTGAATGCCCTTTTTTTATGACAACGGACTGATTGTCGTCGGTACGTTGTGAGCGCAAGGAGAAGTGTAAGCGAGGGACGGCGCAAGGACAAATTGTCGCGTTCCCGTTCGGGCTACGTTTCACATCTCTCGCTAACACTTCGGGGTGCGAAGCTGATCGTAAGGGTGTCTATCATCGCGTGGTCGCTCAAATCGAATTCACGACGTGACCTCTTGACGGGGTCATCAGACTCCCAATACTCAAGTGCCAGTCGCCGGAAGAGGACGTGGAGCTGGATTGCACCAACTTAAATCGGAGCTTAGAGCATGAAACTGGTCGTAGCCAGTCGCAACGCGAAGAAGAGTATTGAATTGGAAAAACTTCTCTCACCGTTGGGGGTCCATGTCGAATCTGTTACATCGTACCCAGACGCGCCAGACGTCGAGGAAACAGGTACAACGTTTGCTGAAAACGCTGCTTTAAAAGCTACCGAGGTGGCTCAGTTCCTCGACATGTGGGTGATCGCCGACGACAGTGGGCTTGAAGTGGACCATCTCGACGGAACGCCTGGAGTTTATTCCGCTCGTTACGCTGGTGAGAACGCAAGCGATCCAGAAAACAACGCCAAGTTGCTCCGGGAGTTAGAGGGCGTGCCGGCCGAAAGGCGAGGCGCGCAGTTTGTATGTCACTTGGCCGTGAGTGATCCGAATGGACAAGTGCGTTTGACGGCCGATGGGAAGTGCCGAGGCAAGATTCTGACCAGCGAGGAGGGAAACGGCGGATTTGGGTACGATCCACTTTTCCTACTGCCTGAGTACCACCAAACTTTTGGGCAGTTATCACCCGTCGTTAAGTCCGTGCTTAGTCACCGCGCAAGAGCGATGGCCAGACTGTTGCTCCAATTCCCAACATTGCAACGCACCTGGCTCGAGGACTCGGCGTAGACTTTTGGTTAATGCCCAAACGCGATCTTGGAAATCTCAACTGCCAAACATTCTGGCGAGGAAAAACATGGCAAACTATATCGGAAACATGATTGCTAACAGCGGTACGCTTGCTATGGGATACGCGGAAGGACTCTTGAAGGGTATTCCGGCGGAACACTTCGCTCGCTTTGCAAGTCCGGGCGGACAAGTCGTGCATTCGAACCACGCGGCTTTCATCATCGGACATTTGGGGCTGTACGGTCATCAGATGGTCGAAGAACTCGGAGGTCCATTGGCCGCCGATACGATCCCCACGCGGTTTGCTGAACTGTTTTCCAAGACGGCAACGTGCGACGACGACAGGGACGGTTCGCGTTACCCCTCCCCCACGGAAATCACCGACGTTTTTTTCACGGGTTACCGCGCCGCAATCGATGCACTCCGCAATACGGATGACGAGTTGTTATGTGGCGAGAATCCGTCGGATGGCCCGATCAAGAAACGATTTCCGACGTTGGGTGGACTGCACGGATTCTACATGGGCGGTCACGTGATGATGCACCTCGGCCAACTTAGCGCATTTCGTCGGATGCTCGGTCTGAAACCGGCTTGAGCGTACGGTTCCCTGACAAATTTGTTCGGCGGCCGCGAGCCGACGGCGCGACACTTCCGATTTGACGACAACCGCTCCGGCTCGCTACAAGTGGGGGTTGGGGTGTTCATACTGAGACGACCGGCCAACCACTCCAATCTGCCGCGATTTTGAAAGCTCCGGATGCCCACTTTCCGTGATTGCCGTCGCCACCAGGGGTTTACGTTGGTCGAGTTGCTAGTGGTTATCTCGATCATCGGCATGCTGATGGCGTTGCTGTTGCCAGCCGTTCAAGCGGCGCGTGAGGCGGCCAGGAATTTGCAATGTAAGAACCGGCTGCGGCAGCTGACCTTGGCCACAATGCATTTCGAGGAACGGCATGGCAGGTTTCCGTATTACCATACCGTGTTCCCTGGGGCGGTCCCTCAATCAGGTGGCACAGGCCCCGAGACCAATCGTCCAGGCCCACCAAAACATGCCGGCTGGTTGCCGCAGATCAGCGCTTACTTGGATGACAAGCCGCTGTTTGAAATATGGAATGATGAAAAAATCGCCTACAACGATCCGGACCTTTATCCCTACATGCCCGTCTTGGTCTGCCCGAGCACCGGCAGTCAACAGATGTCACGTGCACCCTATGGGGCCACGAATTCCTTTGTTGTCAACGCTGGCTTTTATCCTCGCAAGGAAGGTTGTATCGCGTGCACCCGCTCTCGAGATCACGCTCCATACAACACCGATGCCTATTTCGTGACGCCAGGGTTGGCGGCGCGTTCAGCCAACGGCTTATTTCACGATGCGTCAATCGGTGTACATTCGGGAATGCGGGACGTCCGTGACGGGTCTAGCCACACGCTGATGTTTGCGGAAAACTTGCAGGCGGGAATGTGGAATGATGTCTTTCATCCTGTTACGAAGCAATACGACGTGCGGAGCGCCAAACAGAAAATAGTCATGGTCTGGATGTACTCAAACCATAGCGATGATGATCCGGTCAGTCCGTCTCGAACACCTGGCCATTACAATCAACTGATTCCGATCCGAAGCGACGAACATATCGTCCACCCACACCGGCCGATCCCTTGCGGATGCACGACTCCGCAAGTCCTCGTCAACGGGCTACTCGAGCGGATCCACGGTGGGACGTTCGATACGGCTCGTCCGTCGAGCTTCCACCCGGGAGTGGCAAATGTCTCATTTGCGGACGGCCACATCGGTACCCTTTCAGATGGCCTGCGTTACAACGTCTACCAATGTCTGATGACTCCGCAGACCCGGCGATCCGACATGCCGTGGAATCGATTCCGCGCCGACGAAAACGACTTCGTCCATGTCAATTAGACTTCTGTCGTAACCCAGCGAGCAAGCACTTGTCATTCGCGGCAGACGAAAGCGAGTTGCGACAAAAAAAGGGACTTGGATATTGATCCAAGTCCCTCTTGAAGTTCGTTCGTCGAGCGTGCTAGTTGACGCCTTCCTCGACCTTCCAGGAAGCATCGACGGTGCCGTCGCAAACGGCCTGGATGAGCTTCGGCGTCGAAGCGTCCATCTCTTTGACACAAACGACGTCACCACAAGTTACCGATGCACGCTGACGCGTTGAACCGGAGATGCCGGCAGACATCGGACGTGTCAGCGACTGGCTTACGCTTAACAGATTGATCCAGTCCTTATGGTCTTTGTCTACAGATTCGCCCTTGATATCACCAATCTTCAAATAACCGGCCATTGTCACTCTCCCATTAAATTGGTTCGAAAAACGCTCAGGTCTGTAAAAATTGTTCGCTCTGAAGAATCGTGGCCCGTTTGGTTTCGGGCTCCCTTTTTGGCCACCCACTCGGTGACATAGTCGTTATCTGGGATTTCCCTCAACTGTTGCGGGATTCCCCAAAAAAATCTCAATTCTGCCCGATTTCTCCGGCGTTCTGCTGTCGAAAAACAGGGGTTCAAGTCAATCTCCGTGACCGGCGCCAGGTAGTAATCTCCGTGACCGGCGCCAGGTAGTGAGGTATGCTGGGAAAATGGTTCCAATCTCGCGATGGTCACCGGCTCACTCTCCACGCAGTACGCTCGTTTTCGCAGGCAGCGTCCTATTACGAGCGATATTTGCGATTGCTCTGACCGCGTTAGTGCAACTCCCCGCGAACGGTGATGAAGGCGACGCTATTGGCTACGAGCTACAGATTCGCCCCCTCTTCAAAGCCAAGTGTGTCGCTTGTCACGGTGGAAAAGAGCCGAAGGGGAACCTACGGCTCGATACACGTAAGGGAATTCTCGCTGGTGGCGAATCCGGTGCCGTAATCGTTCCGGGAGACGCAGCGGCGAGCTATCTGTTTGAGCTTGTGCACGACCGTTCCATGCCGCCGAAAGAGAGCAAACAGAGTCTAACAACAGAAGAGGTCGAACGGATCGGCAGCTGGATTGCAGCCGGGGCAAAGTTTCCCGACCTACAATCGAGCACGGTCGTGGCGTATCACGACATCTTGCCGATACTGCTGCTACGGTGCGCAACCTGCCACGGCGGACAAAAAAGCGAAGCGGATCTCGATCTGAGAACGCACAAATCGATACTTCGCGGAGGTGTGTCCGGACCTGCCATCGTCGCTGGCAAGCCCCTGGAGAGCTTATTACTGCGCAAAATTCACGCCGGGGAAATGCCGCCGAAACGGCGTCTGGTTGAAGCCAGCATCAAGCCAATCGAACCGGGAGAGGTCGAACGAATCTCGCGATGGATAGAACAGGGAGCTCCCACAGCTCCAACACCAGTCGAGACAAAGCACTCGGCCGTTGAGGTGGATTCGTTCTGGGCATTTCATCCGGCTCGGAAAGTAGACGTTCCCAGTGTCGACGTCAATGGCCTCAATGACGTTCATCCGATCGATGCATTCGTATTCCAATCACTCCAACGCATTGGCCTTTCGCTTGCGGAGTCCGCCGGTCCGCTGACTCTATTGCGCCGTGCTTACATCGATCTTACGGGCCTGCCTCCCACTCCAGAGGAGATTCGCGATTACGAAGAGTGTGCGGCACAGAATCCCAATTCGGCCTACATCGATTTGATTGAACGTCTGCTGGCTTCGCCGAGGTACGGCGAGCGGTGGGGACGATACTGGCTGGATGTGGTGGGCTACTCAGATTCGGAAGGTGTTCAGCATGCTGACTCCATTCGATCCAACGCCTGGCGATACCGTGATTATGTCATCCGCGCCTTTAACGACGACAAGCCGTACAATCGCTTCCTCACCGAACAGATTGCCGGCGATGAACTTACCGACTATCGGAACGCAGAGGTCATCACTGACGAAATCTACGACAACCTGGTCGCAACTGGTTTTCTAAGAATGACGCCAGACGGCACTTGGGCCAACATAACGAACTTCGTGCCCGACCGCTTAGATATCATCGGTGACGAGATCGAGGTCTTGAGCTCATCGGTCATGGGTCTGACGTTCAAATGTGCTCGCTGCCATTCACACAAATTTGATCCGATCTTACAACGCAACTATTTTGGCCTTCTCGCGATCTTCAAAGGTGCGTTGGATGAGCACGATTGGCTCAAACCCTACGGGGCCACGCAGTTTAGTTCCGGTCCATTCGGACGACGCCAACTTCCGTTTGTAACAACCACTGAGCGAGATGAATGGGAGGCTCATGAGAAAAAGATCCAAGGACAGATCGATCAGTTGAAGATGGACCAAGAACTACAGAAGAAAGAGATAACAGAAGCAGAATTCAAGGAGCTTGAGGCAAAAACAGCCAAAGCTATCAAGGCACTTGAAGCACAACGAAAAGCCGAACCGCTGGTTCGAGCACTTTGGGATCGAGGCGATCCGTCACCAACCTACTTGCTACGACGGGGTAACTACCTTACGGCAGGTGACCTTGTTTCGCCTCACGTGCCCGATTTCCTGGAGACGACGCGGCCGTTTCACGTTGAATTACCAACGGGCGGCGCGACAACTGGACGCCGCCTGGCATTCGCCCGTTGGCTAACGCAACCCGATCACCCGCTAACGTCTCGCGTGTTAGTCAACCGCCTTTGGAAACACCATTTTGGCGTAGGCATTGTCAGTACGCTCGACAATTTCGGGAAGACTGGGGCAGAGCCGACTCACCCGGATCTACTCGATTGGCTGTCCATCAGATTTGTGAAAGATGGTTGGAGTATCAAGGACTTTCATCGGTTGATCATGACCTCAGCGACCTATCGTCAATCGTCTTACGTGACACCCAAGCGTCAGATGCTTGACCCGGAAAACCGGTTCTTGTCGCGAATGCCACTCCGCCGATTAGATGCTGAATCGTTGCGGGATTCGTTGTTGTTCATTGCCGGCCGCCTTGACGCGACGCCATTTGGTCCGCCCGACCCCGTGACCATTCGTGAAGATGGTCTAGTAACGTCCGTTGGATCGAAAGAAGGATGGCGGCGAAGTATCTATGTTCTTCAGCGGCGAACGCAGCTCGCCTCGATTCTCACGAACTTCGATCTTCCTCAGATGGGGCCTAACTGTGTCACAAGAATCGAGTCGACGGTCGCACCTCAAGCCCTGCACTTGTTGAATAACCAGATGATCCACGGCCTTTCGCAGCAGTTTGCTCGACGAGCCATCGAGCAAACCGATGGCGGGCAAGTCCCCGACGATGAGCAATTGGGCCGGCAAATCGAGTGGATCTATCTGGCTGCGTACGCCGAGCACGCTACGGCTCGACAACTGCGAATTGGCAGGCAAGCCGTGCAAGAACTAACGTCCGCCTGGCGAGACGATTTGCCGGCAGACAAAAAGGGCGAAGCGTACGAGAGGGCACTCTCCAACTACTGCCACGCTGTTATGAATTCTGCATCACTAATGTACGTTGATTGAGGACGACTATGTTCCCAGCGAAAAGTGACCGCCGCAGCTTCTTCGGACAAGTTGCAACTGGGCTAGGCACCACAGCACTGCTGCAGATGCTGGGAGAGGATGTGCAAGCGGAGCCGCAACCCACCTCAACTCCGTCTCGTCGTCAATACACCATGAGCCCTCGAACGCCTCACTTCGTTCCGCGCGCCACATCGGTGATTCAGCTCTTCATGAACGGTGGACCAAGTCAGATGGACCTGTTTGATCCCAAGCCGGAGCTTGACAAGAATCACGGCAAGCCATTTTTTGAGAACATCTCTGGGGAGGTCGAGAATCCAGCCGCGGCAGGAGCGCTCATGCGTAGTGCGTTCGGCTTCCGCCAGCGAGGACAGTGTGGGATGTGGGTCTCTGACGCACTGCCGCATCTGGCACAGTGCGTTGATGAAATCACACTGATTCGATCAATGCACACACCGAACCTAACACATGAACCTGCCCTCTATATGGCCCATTCCGGCAACACACTACCCGGATTGCCATCGATGGGATCGTGGGTGACGTACGGTTTGGGATCACTGAATCAGGATCTTCCCGGTTACGTCGTGTTAGACGACCCCCGTGGGTTACCAATTAACCGAAGTCAAAACTGGCAATCTGGCTATCTACCACCGGTCTATCAAGGGACGCGATTTCGCTCAACGGGATCTCCAGTCTTGAATTTACAACGCGAGTTCGAAGAACCCGATTTGGTGACTCGACTGGAACGCAAGTTAATCGGAACACTCGACCGGATTCATCAACAGGGGCATCCCGTCCAACAGCAGCTCGCCGCCCGCATCGCGAGTTATGAATTGGCCGCCCGTATGCAGATGTCGGCGACCGATGCGTTGGATCTTAGTCGCGAGACAACGTCCACACTGAACATGTACGGTTTGAATCACGAGACAACGGAATCCTATGGCCGACGCTGCCTGTATGCCCGGCGGCTCGTCGAACGTGGCGTGCGATACGTTCAATTGTTTATCGATTCACAGATCTGGGATAATCACACCACGCTGAATAGTTCGCTGAAGACTGCCTGTGACCGCACAGACAAGCCGATTGCAGGGCTCCTCAAAGACTTGAAACAACGCGGCCTGTTGGACAGCACGCTCGTTGTCTGGGGTGGTGAAATGGGCCGGCTACCGATCGCTCAATTACCTGGTGACAAGGACGAGAAAAAAGCCGGACGCGATCATAATAAGAATGCGATGGTCTGTTGGATGGCAGGTGGAGGCATCAAGTGTGGTTACACACATGGTGCGACCGATGAACTGGGGTTCGCTGCAGTGGAGGACCGGGTGAGTGTCTCGGACTGGCACGCGACCATCTTGCACCTGCTAGGCATGGATCACGAACAGCTTTTCTTCCGACGCAACGGACTCAAAGAAAAGTTAACCGGCGTCAATGGAGCGCGCGTCGTTCGCAAGATTATTGCGTAGGCAAACGGAATATGACGATAGGACGCGGGCCACCGGTAACAGACTGGCAAAGCCCAATAGCGTCCGGTAACTTGAAACACTGGGCATTGAAGATACAAGCACGAAGCGCCAGCGAGTGAGTCATTCGTCGTTGGATGCGCGGTGCGCAGCTAGACCTTCTAACGATACGATCTTAAGCTGATGACTCGCCGCCAGCTGAAACAGGTCCTTGAGTCGCGCTAACTCCCCGTCTTCGCGCAAAATGTGAATGGTCACACCGGCCGGTGCAAGACCCGCTAGCCGTGCCAAGTCTGTTGCCGCACTAGCAAATGTCGAGCATTCCAGCACGCCAGCTGACGTGGTGAGAGCGGGTTGGACGAAACCCGGCGTTCGCAAATCCGCTGGCGATGTCGCCGGATCGACAATCGCACGAATGGCTGTGGCCCGGTCGCTTGTGGATTGTCCCGTCGGCGATCCGTCAACAGACAAATTGTATGACAGCGTATAGCACAACCCATCGGATCGAGTGTTCTCCAGTGGACGCAAACCGAACTTCAGGCAGATCGACTGATCAACGGGAACGGATAAGAAGCCGCGACCTTCATTTAAAAAGAAACTCAGTACTTCGGCCGTTACGTGATTCGCCGCGACAACAAACGCCCCACACGATTGGTTCGGGTTCGTGTCAACTACGATCACGGCTTCACCGTCGCGGATCGATTCAATAGCCAACTCGGGCGAATCGAATGGGTTACTCATTTGGTTCTCAGACAGGGTCAGGTGGTCGGATCCGTGCTGGAAATAAGGGCCTCGAAAAGGCCTCTCCGAATCTTCGAGAAACGATTATCGCTGTCTACTCGTCAAGGTGTCAACGACTCTAAGGAGTGTCCGACGACGCCCGTCCCCGCGAGCGAAGCTCGGTAGGCAAGTTTCGAGACCCGCTCCTCGTCAGTTTTCTGTTTCTCTCTTCGTGCGAGACAATGAAATAGCTCACACAAAGCCACAAAGGCACGAAGTGTCGGTTAGGTGCGGTGGGACTAGGTTTGAAACTACGGTGTAGGTAGATCGACAGCTGCACCATACTGAGCGCTGTCGGCGACCGCATCGGTAAATTGCATGTACTCAAGTCCCGCGGTGAAATGGGTAAACTTCACTTGTTCGTTTCCGCGAATGGCGGCAATGAACTCTTGCTCCACCCTCCAGCCGCCCACTTGTTCGGCGGGTATTTCCGCAAGCCGCAGGCAGCTCTCGCCAACGCGACCCAGCCAAAGCCCCGGTTCGGGGGAGATTTGCAGCTTGATCGTTCCCTGACTGCCGTAGAGATGGATCTGCAGTCCGGGTCCAAAGAGTGCGCAACCACTTAGGTGATAGATTCCACGGCCGCCATTGGCCAATTGGGTCACGACCTGAGCGCTGTCGGGAACCGTCACTGCCACCGAGTCGCCATTTTTGGTTCTCGTCGCTGCGAAGGTGGCCGTTTGAGCGAACACTCGCGTCGTTGGCGGCGCCCATCGCATGGCAGTTTCGTGCAAAATCCCCATGGCCAACAGGTTCTTGCCACTGATTTCCTGATCCTGGCGCCAGTGGAGTGATGCGGTCGCATCTTGAAACTGATCATCAGCACCGATCACAACCAACTCGCGGACATCTCCAAGAAAACCATCTTTCAGGAGGGACATGACATAATCATGCTCTCGCAACCCAAACGGACTTGGAACGACTTGGGCGACCAGCTCGGCGTTCCGAGTCGAGGCGACATGCATCTGGCGGGCCTCGTCCAAGTTGCGGGCCATCCTCGCTTCAGTCAGGACGTGCTTACCATTGTCGAGCGCCGCGCATGTCACTTCGGCGTGTAGATTTGGCCAAGTGCCAATCATGACGGCGTCGATCTCAGGATCGGCAACTAGATCCTGCCAAGATGCGTAGGTCTTGGGAATAGAAAATTCTGCCGACGCCTTGGCAGTGGATTCGGCCGAACGATTGACGACACCCAGTAATTGTACGCCACCAATAGCCTGAAATCCTGGGATGTGCCTCAGCCGTGTGTTGGCGCCTGCACCGATAATACCAACTCGGATCGTACTGTTCATGGATTGCAATCCAATCATAAGTGAAAAGAATCAAAGAACTGCGAGTTGGTCGATGGAGGGACGTGGCCAGCTAATTGTGCTGGATGGTAATCACATCGCCATCCTGGATCACGTATTCCCTGTGTTCGCGGCGGACAAGATTCTGAGCTTTCACTTCGCGTTCGCTGCCCAATCGTATCAGATCTTCGCAGTTCATCGTCTCCGCGCGAATGAACCCTTGGGCAAGATCCGTGTGAATGTTGCCCGCTGCCTCAACTGCGGTGCCTCCTATGGGCAACATCCAAGTCCGCACTTCTTTGTCACCCGCAGTAAAAAACAACATCTGTTCCGACACGTCCATCATCTGCCGGATCAAGCACTCTGGTACGACCGTTTCCACTCCCATTTCATTACAAAACTCGGCACGTTCCTCGGCACTCATTTGGGCCAAATCCCGTTGAAGCCCGAGTGAGACGATAAAGCACCGCTCCACAGCCATCTCCGGGGCAGCAATCTGGGTCGGATCCACGTCGTCCGCGATGTTAATGACAACCATTCGCGGCTTTTCACTGAACAACTGGAACGAGCGGATGGCTCGGGACTGTTCGGGGTTCAGCTCGATTTCACGGAGCGGTTTTCCTCGGCTGAGCGCTTCGAGAAGCGGCTCAAGCGATTCCAGTTCTTTTACCTGTTCATCGCGATTGGGGCGAGGTTTTTTCACCGACTCACGTAAACGCTCGACGCGGCCACTGACGATTTCCAGGTCCGCCATCAGCAGGTCGTCTTCGAAGTTACTCAGGTCCGCATCCGCGTCGACGTCGTTATAGGCGCCGACAACCATGACCAGGCATCCCGCTTCACGAATCGCCGCCAATTTGGCCGCATTACCCTCGTGCGATCGGCTCAAACCGGGCGTGTCCACGATTTCCAATGACGCGAGCGTCACCTTCTTGGGCTGGTAGATTTCGCACAGCTGAGCGACTCGTGGTTCGGGGACCGTCGCCATTGCCATCTGAGTCAAGTGGGCGAGTGACGGATCAGCCGTTTCCCCAGTCACCCATTCAAATAAGGAACTCTTTCCAGATCCCTGGTAGCCAACTATGCCAATCTTCATGATGACGAAATACCGACCAATGTTGAGAAGTAAGAGTAAAAGCTCGATGTCTTAAAACTACCATCGGATCACTTTCGAGCAACCCGTGGATCGCTAATGTCGTAGCAGTAGATGATATCCTGATCTCGCAGATAGAGTCGCCCGTTCAAAACGACCGGATGAGTCCAGATTTTCCCTCTCGGACTGCGGATCTCGGACTTGGGGTCCAATGTGAATTGGCCGTGCAATGCGAAGCCATTTGGTGATGCGTCGATCAGGCCAATCACACCACGCCTTTCACCTACCAGGTAAAGCTGCCCATTGACACAGGTCACCGATCCTTTGCCGACATCGTTGTCCTTGTCATTCCATACGATCTCGCCAGTCTCGAAATTCAGGCACGTCCAACCCACCTGGTCTGAATAGCCATACAGGTGGCCTTCATGAAACAAGACGCCACCATGCTGGTTCTTCATGTTCTTGTTGAGATAGACGTCTTCAACCGTGTTGTCGGGTCGGATCTTGACGAGCTTGCAACCGGCTCCGTACCCAGAAGAAACGAATACGTGATTGTTGAAGAAAATGGGCGTGGGAATGACGGCAGTCCGCCCGGACCAGTCCGATCGCCACAGCACATCCCCGTTGTCCGGATCCACACCAATAATTGACTTCTGCAGAAGTTGGATGTACTGCTTCGTGCCATGTGGTTTGGCGATGATCACTGACGAATACTGTGCGCCTTCCGTGAACCCCGTTGACCGCCAAATTACTTCACCATTCGACCGGTCGAGGGCAGCGATTGTGCCCTCGCTACCACCGGGTGTGCAAATTAATCGGTCACCGTCGATCAAAACCGACTCGCAGTAGCCCCAGTTCGGTTTTTTGCCGGCCAGGTCCCTGGTGAGCGAGACGCTCCAAACCTGTTCGCCGGAGTCCTTTGTACAACAGACCAATTCCCCGATGCCAGTCAGGACGTAGACATGATCATCGTGTACAGTCGGCGTGCTCCTCGGTCCATTCCCCCAGCCGTTACTTAGAATCGGCGACAGAGGAGTGGTCCAACGTGGCCTACCCGTCGCAACATCCAACGCGATGAGCACTTCCTGTTCACCTTCAGTACCCAACGTATAGAAGGTCTCATCGACAATCGCCGGACCGGAATACCCATTGCCGGCTTCACGGTAGATCCACAGTAATTTCGGACCTTGCTCCGGCCACTCCTTCAGTAGCCCCTTTTGACTCGAGACATTGGTCCGCTCGACACCCTGCCAAGATGGCCAGTCCTCGGTCTGGGCAGCAGCTTTCTCGGCAGCGACGAAGCCAACATGGATAGCGAGCAAAGCGTGTAGGGCAAGTAACCGATGACTCATGAAATCAATCCTAGGTTGATTGGCAGGCTTGGAGACTGAGGTGGGATGGCTCGTAAGGCAAGAGGGCAAGAGGGCAGAGGGCAACGAGATCGCCAACCTCGCGCGGTGAAACAACATCATAATCGCATTCGGCATCACCGTCGCCCCCGCTCCGATAACGTACGCCGCGTCGAACACCCAACGCACGTGCGATGTCGACTGTGTTACACTGTTTTCACTGAGTCGAAGTACAGCTTTCAACAAGGACAACTGCCGTGGGCGACATCCAGATTATCGATCACCCGCTCATCGGGCATCATCTCTCTCGACTGCGATTGCACACAACCAAGTCAAGTGAGTTTCGACGGCTTGTGAGGAGATTGTCGACGCTGCTAGCGTTTCATGCTACGGAAGACCTGCTGACTAAAGAAGTGGAGGTCCAAACTCCGGTTTCTCTCGCCAGCGGTGTCCAATTAGCCCAACGGGTTGCCATAGTGCCCATTCTGCGTGCCGGGTTGGGAATGGTCGATCCGATTCAAGAGTTGATTCCTGATGCGGAAGTTTGGCACTTGGGTCTTTATCGAAATGAGTCGACGGCCGAACCAGTTGAGTACTACAATCGGTTGCCTCCGGACGCGCCAATCGATGTCGCTCTAGTGGTTGATCCCATGTTGGCGACCGGCGGATCAGCGGCACTCGCGTTGGAAAAACTGTACGGGATCGGAGTTCAGCGTTGCAAACTACTATCGATTATTTCGTCACAGCCGGGAGTCGATGCTGTACTTGAAAAATATGCCGATGTGCAGATCTACACGTGTTTTGTAGACGCCGTCTTGAATGACAAGAAGTTCATCGTACCGGGACTAGGCGATGCGGGCGATCGCATCTTCAACACGTAATCGCCTGTGGACGTTGGGGCTTGTTTACTTAGTCGACATGCGATTTAACCCATCGACCCGTGTCGGCGAGGCGCTTGCCGGCTGAATTCCCGGACACTCGAATTACAAGGAATCAACGCATGCATTCGGGACAACTCGTGAGTTTCACGGGGTTGATCGCCATGGTTGTTTTGACGTGGCTGTTGAGTTCCCACCGAAAGCTATTCCCGTGGAAAATGGTACGCAATGGGATTCTGTTGCAATTCGCTTTGGCGATGGCCATCCTCTGGACTCCGCCTGGTGAGATTCTGTTTGAGCTGATTGGAGCGTTCTTCAATCGTGTCCTCAGTTTCGTCAACGATGGCTCCGGTTTCCTTTTTAATATTAACGCGCGATCGGATGACCCGGTACTTCCTCCGCGATTCATACTACTTCGCAGTTTTGCTTTCGGAGTGTTGCCGACGATCATCTTCTTTTCGTCGTTCATGGCGATTCTCTACCACCTCGGTGTCATGCAATGGATCGTCAGTCTGATGGCCGCCATAATGCAACGCACGATGGGAACATCTGGGGCCGAGAGTTTGGCGGCCGCTGCAAATGTCTTCGTCGGACACACCGAAGCACCGCTTGTGGTGAAGCCGTATATCGCATCGATGACTCGGTCCGAACTCAAGGCATTGATGGTCGGTGGGTTCGCCACGATTTCTGGCGGGCTGTTAGCCGCCTACGCCGGAATGGGAATTGACGCCGCTCATCTACTTACAGCCTCCGTGATATCGGCGCCAGCCGCGCTTGTTGTCGCCAAGATCCTTCAGCCGGAGCAAGAACGTCCTGCGACGATGGGCGAAGTCAAGTTGGACATAAAACGCGATACCGTCAACGTACTTGATGCGGCTGCAAAAGGAGCCACTGATGGCCTCAAGTTGGCATTGAATGTCGGAGCCGTTCTGATCGCGTTCTTAGCCCTGATTGCCATGGCCGATGCTGCTTTGGGTGGCATTGGCAGTCTGTTCGGATTTGACGGTCAACCTGGCCATCCCGAGTGGAGTCTGACTGCGTTACTTGGTTTCCTCTTTTCGCCGATTGCCTGGCTGATGGGAATCGAGTGGAATGACTGCCGGGCGTCTGGACAACTGCTCGGCCTCAAGATGTTCGCCAACGAGTTTGTGGCCTACGACCAATTAGGGAAGTGGCTAAATCCCGATTCCGATGTACAACTTCAGCCGCGCTCTGTGCTGATCATGACGTATGCATTGAGCGGGTTTGCGAATTTCGGTGCCATTGGAATCCAAATTGGCGGAATCGGTGGCCTGGCTCCCGAACGGCGCAGTGACTTGGCTCGACTCGGCTTGCGGGCGATGCTTGGCGGAGCGATCGCCTGCTGTATGACGGCCTGCATCGCCGGCATGCTTATCCCGTGACGTAGATCCAAATGTCTTTACCCTCGCCGAAAGGCATCGGGTAACAGTTGTTCCAACGACGTGTCCAAAACAACTTGGCCACGTCCATCGATCGTCAGGACGCGGACGTTGCCAAATTCGCCAATCACTTGGCGACACGCGCCACAGGGTGACCCTCCGTCCTCGGTGCAAATTACGATCACCTCAAATTGTTGATCTCCACTTGCCACAGCGGAACAGATGGCGTTTCGCTCGGCACAAATCGTCAGACCGTAGGAGGCGTTTTCGACATTGCAGCCGCTGTGGATGGTGCCATTGCCAGTAAGCACAGCGGCGCCGACTCGATATTCCGAGTAAGGAGCATAGGCGCGTTCCCGCGCAGACGTCGCTGCGTTAATCAGCCGTTCTATTTCCATGGGCATCGAATTCACAAGTTCTCTCTCTTTTCATCGTCACGGTCGCCTATCGAATTGTCTCCAGGATCGTCTCGATGGGATCCGACGATTGATCAACGATGGTCAATGCGCCCGTGAGTTGCACGGTGATTTGTTCGGCTACGTCATTGTTGTCGACGTTGTAGAGTCGTGCCCAAGGCTGGCCCATATCGACAGGATCACCGATTCGCACCAACACTTCGATTCCCGGACGTGGATCAATCTTGTCGAGCATTGTCCGACGGCCTCCCCCCATGTCAATAATGGCCTGGCCGATGACTTGTGCGTCCATTTCACCCACAAAACCATGTTGTGGAATAAGAACGTCACGGCTATGCCTCCGACCGGGAAGTTGTTGCAGGTCGCCGCCTTGACAACGCACCATCTCGGCAAACTTCTCAAAGGCTGATCCTTCCGAGATCTTCCTTTCCAGACAACGATACGCGTCGTCAAAGGTTGCCGCGATTCCTGAATTCTGAAGGATCGGGATCCCCAGAGCAAAGAGAAGTTCCGAGACATCGTCGATGACCTCGCCCTGCAACACTCGCACGGCTTCGTCCACCTCGACTGCATTGCCGACCATCCGTCCGACGGGCTGGTTCATATCGGTAATGACAGCCGTGGTTTGCACACCATTTCGAGTTCCGGTCCGGACCAGACTTCGCGCCAGTTCCACCGCTCTCAACTCGGTCTTCATGAAAGCGCCAACACCAAATTTTACGTCGAGGACGAGTTGATCCAGGCCCTCGGCAAGTTTCTTGCTCATAATGCTGGCGGTTATCAAAGGAATCGACGAGACCGTCGCGGTAACATCTCGCAGGGCATAGAGTCGGCGATCAGCGGGGGCAATTTCATCGCTGGCGCCCGTGATCACACAGCCGATTGACTCGACCTGAGCTTGTAACTCGCTCAGCGACAGATCGGTGCGGAAGCCAGGAATCGCCTCAAGTTTGTCGAGCGTACCTCCCGTCGCACCTAGCCCGCGACCAGAAATCATCGGCACACGTAGACCGCATGCCGCTAGCAAGGGCGCCAGGACCAGTGATATTTTGTCGCCGACGCCTCCGGTCGAATGTTTATCAACCACCGGAGACCCGTCGCCCCAGGCGATAAGCGACCCGGAAGTCGTCATCGCATCCGTCAATGCGGCGGTCTCGACAGGAGTCATACCCTGAAGAAAGACGGCCATTGCCAAAGCCGACATTTGATAATCTGCTAGCCGACCGACGGTAAATTCGGCGATCATCCAGCGAATTTCCTCGGGGTCCAGCTCCTCACCGTCTCGCTTTTTCCGTATGATTTCGACGGGGTTCATGTTGACTGCAATTCGATATTGCTGGGATTGCGGTTGGTTTGGGATTGGCCGTCGGGCTAGATTGGGCAGCGATATCACTAGTGCCACACGGATCACAAGCAAAGCACATCGTAAGGAATTTGAGACAGGATGACAGAGTCAAGCCAAGTGATACAGAGATACGAAGAGCGAATCGCCGTCCTTCGCATCGACGAGGAGAGACAAATTGGCTGGGATCAGCGATTTGGCGTCGCCCGAATCGTTATTTTCCTGGCGACGTGCCTGTTGGGGCTGCTAGGTTTTTTTTCCGCTGACAAAGCCGTCCTGCTTTGGTTGGCCGGTGGCATGTTTCTGGTGTTTGTGGGTGTTGCGTTACGGCACGATCAAATCCTGAATCGACTGAAAATTCTCAAGGCGCGGCGGCTTGTCAACGAACGACGCATGGCGCGATGGCACCGTGATTGGGAGCAATTCCCAGTGCCGAAGGTCGAGATCCCCGACGAGTTTTCCAGCCTCGCCAATGACCTCAACCTCTTCGGACGCGCATCGCTGTTTCAATGGCTTTGCGTGGCCAATACCAGCATGGGTCGCGAGACGTTGAGGGATTGGATCCTACATCCGGCCGCACCCGACGTCATTCGTGATCGCCAGGCCAAAGTCAAGGTGCTGGCCAACGAAAAGGCCTGGCGGGAAGATCTCGAGGTGACGGGCAAGATGCTCGCCGCCAGCCCTCGCGGTCCGCAAGCATTTATCGACTGGTCCGAGGTTGGCATCTGGCAAGACAAACACCCACTGCTCCGGTGGGTAGCAAGACTGCTGCCGGTTCTTTCATTCACCATGTTGGCGCTGACATTTTCCGGTGTGTTGCCCTCTTCGTTCGGTTGGTTTGGCGTAATGAGTTTATTGTTGGCTCAAGCCGCCATTTCCATCCTTTATACGGGCACGATCCATGACGTGTTTGACAGCATTGCGGCGAGGCAAAGGGAAGTCTGGCACTATGTACGCCTACTGGAAATTGTCAGCTATCTGCCAGCTGATGTCGCTGATTCGAAAGGTATCGACATCCGCGAAACGGCCAGAGAAGCGGTCCCCAACCTGGCTGCACTGGGAAGAATCAGTAACTTCGCAGCTGCCAGACACGACAGCATATTCGGCGTGTTGTTCTTCACCGCTAGTTGGCTGCTCTTGATCGATTTTCAAATCTTGTCGTTCATGGAAGTATGGCACCGTCGTTGCGGTCACCGTGTGCGGAGTTGGTTCGACGCGATTGGTGAATTGGAAGCGACTGCCTGTCTAGCCAACGTGACTCACGACCATCCCGATTGGTCGTTTCCACGGGTTGATCGATCGGAAACGCGTATCGTCGCCATCACCCGCTGCTGACGAATAATGATCGAGTTAACAACACCGTAGAGGTTGGGCCGGCGGGACGGTTCCTGCTGGTTAGTGGCTCGAACATGTCAGGGAAAAGCACATTGTTGCGGTCTCTGGGAGTGAGTGCCGTGTTAGCTCAAATGGGCGGTCCGGTTGCCGCCGGCGAACTTCGCCTGCCACCAATGACGATCGCGACCAGCATGCGTGTTCACGATTCACTCGAAGATGGCGTCTCGTTCTTCATGGCAGAACTAAAGCGTCTTAAGGAAATCGTCGACATGAGTCGCGCCCAGAGCGAGGGAGACGAACGAGTGCTATTGTTCTTGCTCGACGAAATCCTGCAGGGAACGAATTCTGTCGAGCGGCACATTGCCGTAATTCGAGTCCTGCGACACTTGGTAGGTCAGGGCGCAATGGGCGCGATTTCCACCCATGATCTGGATTTGGCCCGCAGTGAAGATCTGGCGCCGCACTGCGACGCAGTCTACTTCCGCGAACAGATCGATAAAGGGGATGGGACAGGAAAAATGACTTTTGACTACCGTATACGTGAAGGAGTGGCGACGACCACCAATGCTCTTCGATTGCTGGAATTGGTCGGTCTATCGGAGATTGACGACGATTGAGCCGTAGACGCAAGCCTCGGGTATCGTTTTCAAACATCGTTCCACCGTCACAGGACCGGTGGGTTAAATCCCACAAAGTCGACAATAAACAGACACTGGCGAAGCCCAAGAGTGTCCGGTAAATTGAAGGACTCTGGCACTGAAAATACCAGCACGAAGCGCCAGCGAGTGAGTCTCGAGGGCGGCAAACGACTCACTCGCTGGCGCTTCGTGCTTGCATTGCTGTCTCTTCGGGATGTTAATAGCAATGATGAAAAACTGACGCTGCGTAGGGACTGTCAGAGCCGGCGAAGCCAATGGCACGTCAAAGAGGTTGTTAAAAACGGATGACAGAGACTCGATCCGATCCCGAGATCGCCGTGATCGGCGGTGGCATTTCTGGTCTGTCGGCCGCGTTTCGTCTCACCCAGTTTGGACATCGTCGCGTCACCGTGCTGGAATCGGAATCGCGTTTGGGTGGTGTGCTGCGGACAGAGAGAGTGAATTCGGCGCTGATCGAATGTAGTGCCGACATGTTCACAACAAAACAAGACGGCGCAATTCGTCTGTGTCAGGACTTGGGCTTCGAGCACGAATTGATCGGGACAAACGACCGTTTTCGCCGCTCCTTCGTCGTCAGGAAAGGCAAATTATTAGCCACTCCATCCGGCTTGGTCTTGCTACAACCCACACGATCATGGCCGATCCTGACCAGTCCGCTACTGAGTGTCCGCGGCCGTCTACGAATGCTGGGAGAGTTCTTCGTTCGAAAGAAAACAGACGTGGACACATCACTTGAGGAATTTGCCATTCGCCGATTCGGTCGCGAGGCCTATGAACGGTTGATCCAACCAATGGTCGGCGGTATTTACACAGCTGATCCGACGAAACTCAGCGTGCGGGCGACCATGCCGCAATTCCTGGACATGGAAGAAGAACATGGAAGTCTGATCCGGGCTGCGTTCGGGGGAACCAAAACTCGCGACCGTTCCACGGACGAAGAAGCGAGCGGCGCTCGCTATTCGGCATTCGTCGCACCACGGGATGGAATGAGTTCACTGATCGACAGCCTGAAACAGCGCCTGACCGACTCCGGTGTCCAGATTCGTCTGAATTCTCAGGTCGATGGCCTTCATCGAGGCGATGTGGGCTGGCATGTGGCAACGCATGACAAGGTGTCTGTTTACGATGGAGTCGTCTTAGCGTTGCCGGCAACGCGTGCCACAGAGCTGTGTCGCGAGTTCGATTTAGATCTGTCGAATTTATTGAGCGAAATTCCATACGCCAGCGCGGCGGTTGCCCTGTTCCTCCTCGAACGCTCAAAAATTACTCACCAGCTCGACGGCTTCGGGTTTGTTGTACCGCAAACCGAAAAACGGAAGATATTGGCGGGGAGCTTTGCAAGTGTCAAGTTCTCGGGCCGAACTACCGACGACCAAGTGTTGGTCCGAGTGTTCGTTGGCGGAGCAGTGCAAAAAGAATTGCTCGAGCACGACGACGACGCGATCCTTGACTTTTCCTATCGCGATCTAACTCAATTGCTCGGTATTGAAGGTCCGCCGATCTGGTCAAGACTTCAACGATGGCAGCGTGCAATGCCACAGTACCACGTCGGCCACACGGACCGCGTGGCCGAGATTGATCAACGAGTCTCGCTGCAATCGGGGTTGGAACTGGCGGGCAACGCGTATCACGGTGTCGGAATCCCCTTTTGCGCCGCGAGTGGTTATGCAGCTGCCGAACGACTTGACGCATCCTTTTGAGGCATCCTCGCGCGAGTAATGATAAGATGGCGACGTGTTATTCGGCTGATCGCCCTCTTGCTCAGACCCAATTCGACCAATGGAGGCACAAATGTATCGTGTAGGACTAATTGGTCACACAGGAAAAGGAAACTACGGCCATGGCCTCGACAGCGTCTGGAAAGAGATTCCCGGCTGCCAGCTGGTAGCGGTGGCAGACGCCAACCACGCAGGACTGGTCGCCACGAAGAAACGGCTCGGTATAGAGAAGGGCTTTGACGATTACCACCGAATGCTTGAAGAAACCAAACTGGATATTGTCGCCATCGCTCCCAGATGGCCAGCCGAGCACCATGACATGGTATTGGCAGCAGCGAATCGGCGAGTGCATATCTACATGGAAAAGCCGATGTGCCGTTCGTTAAAGGAAGCCGACCAAATGGTCGCTGCCTGCGAAAAGAACCAAGTCAAACTGGCGATCGCCTTTCAAACACGTTATTCACCGAAGCTACGAGTTTGTCGGGAAATGATAGAGGACGGAGACCTCGGCACGATTCTCGAACTGCGAGGACGTGGCAAAGAAGACCGTCGAGGTGGCGGTGAGGACTTGTGGGTTCTCGGTAGTCATATCATGAACCTCATGACCTACCTTGGCGGTGGGCTCCCGAATTGGTGCTTCTCGACAGTCCAGCAAGATGGTCACCAGGCAACGCGTGAAGACGTCGCCCCAGGAAATGAGGGAATTGGACCGCTGGTCGGAGACAACTTGGCTGCCATGTACGGAATGAGCAATGGCGTCACCGGGTACTTTGCATCGCGACGAAACACGGCGGGAGGTCGATTTGGATTGCAGGTGTTGGGCTCCAAAGGCATGCTAGAAGTGGTGACAGGGCACCTTCCTGCGGTTCATTTCCTCGCCGACCCTCGCTGGTCCCCTGGTCGCAGTGGCGCTCGCTGGGTGCCCGTCACATCGGCCGGTGTTGGAAAACCCGAACCACTCAAGGATGGTGGACTTCACGCGGGAAATCTGTTGGCGTGCGGAGATTTATTGGATGCGATCGAAAATGATCGGGAGCCGGAGTGCAACATCTATGAAGCGCGGGAGACCGTCGAGATGATCGCCGCCGTCTTCGAGTCGCATCGATTACGTCGGCCGGTTGCCATGCCGCTCAAGTCGCGTGAGAATCCTCTGACGCTGCTGTGAAACAACATCGTGCGTGAGTCTCCGTTGTCTGTCATTGTTACGTCAGCGCGTCCAAGTACGATCGGATTTTAGCATCAATCTCATCTCGCACTCGACGAAAAAAATTAATCTTCTGCTCGTCGTCACCCGTTGCATCAGCCGGGTCATCGAAAGGCCAATGCAGCATTTCGATACTTGCCGGATAGACCGGACAGTTTTGCTGAGCATTACCACACACCGTGACAACGAGGTCAAGCGACTCGGGTGAGAATTCGTTAAGGTGTTTGCTGCGGGCGTCACTAAGATCGATGCCACTCTCCTCCATCGCACGGATTGCCAGCGGGTGTACATACCCAGCGGGGTTGGAACCGGCCGAACCGATGCGCCATCGATCTCCTCCATGCCGCCGCCACAACGCTTCCGCCATTTGAGAACGGCATGAGTTTCCAGTGCAGAGGACAAGAACCGTTTTTGACATGGCAATCACTTCAGCTGTCTTGAGGCGAAAGAAAGAAAGGCAAGAACGGTTAAACATGATACTACAGACGTATCGTTTGCCGGTGACCGAGTGTCAACTTCGACTTTAGCGAATCGATACGCAGCAGTAGATCGCCCAGTAGTGCGCAGCGCTGCCGGCAACTACGAACAAATGCCAGACAGCGTGAAACCAGGGCCGTCGTTTTTCAAGCAGCAAGAACGCAGCTCCCAATGTGTAAAACAGACCGCCGATGAGGACCCAAACAAGCGGCGACCGGGGCATCTGTTTGGCCGCCTCCAGAGCCGTGATTGCCGGAAACCACCCCAGCAGGAGATAGAGCGCTATGCTGACTCGATTGATTTGAAATCCAAAACCAATCTTCGAAACGAATCCGGTCAACGCGGCGATCCACATCAGGACCAACGGCAGCGGCCACCAGCCGTGCCCCAAGTACATCAAACTGAATGGTGTATAGGACCCGACGATCAACAAGTAGATGAACCCCTGGTCCAACATACGCCAACGTTGCTGCCATACAGGCTGCGTCACTCGATGAGACATCGATGAAGAGACGTAGACCGCGAATAGAGTGGAGAGAAATGCGGCACCACCGAGCGACGCACGCCATTCGCCTCGACGGAACGCAATGAGACACAGCGGCACGGCTGCAATCAAGGTAAGGATGGCAGCGGAAAAATGCGTGGCGAAATTGAGCTGTTCGTCGCGTGGGGACCGCGCCGCCAGAATCGGATTGGCACTCATCGCCGTCCTTTTTTGCATCAATCGGCTCTCCCAAATTACGCAAGTCCATCGGTGTCTTGCGAGATCTTATCGGTTCGCCTGTAGAAAACCCACAGTGATTCGCCGCAGCACCGTGGTGCCGCGCAGAAAGTAAATGACTATAATGCCGGTTCGTACACGTAGCATTCCCTGCCCCGTGATCTTGTTCTCCCGTCCGAGTTCCATATGGCCGAATGGCTAGACCCCACCGTAGTCCTAAAACTCACTGTAGCCCTTGGCCTAGTCGTTCTGAACGGTTTCTTCGTTGCGGCGGAATTCGCGCTGGTCAAGGTGCGAGGCAGTCGACTGGAGCTCTTGGCCGAGAGTGGTACGATATCCGGCCGAACCGCGAGTTGGCTAGGGGCTCGCTTAGATCACTCGCTTTCTGCCTGCCAGCTAGGGATCACGTTGGCCTCATTGGCGCTGGGTTGGATTGGTGAACCAGCGTTTGAAGTCTTGCTAATCCCCATCTTGAATGCATTGGGTATCGACGCGACGAATGTCGTTCATACGGTCTCGTTTATTTTTGCCTTTTCAACAATCACGGCGTTGCACTTAGTCATTGGTGAACAGGCCCCGAAAATATTCGCAATTCGGCGGCCGGAGAAAATCCTCCTGAAGTGCGCGATTCCAATGGCGGTGTTTTATTTTGTTACCTACCCGCTGCTGGTCGCCTTGAGCCGAACGACAGACTTCCTGTTGAAAATGGTAGGAATGGTCGATTCAGACTCGCACGAAGTGCCTCACACCGAGGACGAAATTCGTACTCTGGTGACTCAAGCCCACGCGCATGGGGAGCTCACCGGGTCCGAACATCATCTGATCAACGCCGTATTTGAATTTGATGACTTGATCTGTCGCCGCGTCATGGTGCCCCGCAGTCAAGTCGTTTTCTTTCGCACGGATCAGCCGATCGTGGAGTGTCTCACCATCATCCGCGACACCATGCACTCCAGATATCCGGTCTGTAACGGACAACTGGAAGACGTTGTCGGAGTGCTGCACATCAAGGATCTGGTCGGGTTGGCCGATCCCAAAATGGCGAAGCTGAAGGTGTTGGCACGTACGGCTCACCACGTGCCGGAGACCATGTCGATCAGCCGACTTCTCAAGCATTTCCAAGCCACACACCAGTTGATGGCCATCGTCGATGACGAGCATGGCACGGTGGTCGGTGTGGTCACACTCGAAAATGTACTCGAACAGATCGTTGGTTCCGTTGAAGACGAATTCGATCTGGAGGAAACCCCTCTGCAGGAGGATGGCATGGGTGGCTTCATCGCGACAGGAAATGCTCCACTGAGCTTGATCCGCGAGCGACTACAGATCGAATGGGCGGCAAAGGATGTGGACACACTTTCGGGATACCTGACGTTGATCGCGGGACAGCCGATGCAAGACGGAGACCGGCTGGAAATCGATGACATCCAAGTGGAAGTCGTTGAGGTGGACGGAATGCGGGCGACACGTATACGCCTTCGCCCCCGCATGGATGGCTAGCAAACGGCCCTCGTCCGCTGAGCGGGGAGTTTTTTCGACTTTTTTGCGTACTTTGGCCCGGCGAGCCTTTCCACTGTTCTTGCGGGCACAGCGAGAAGACGTCATCTGATGTCCCGCGTACAGAAGCTCCGTTGAGCCACATCAAGGGCCGAGTTTTCACCTTACCGAAGAAATCCCAAAGAGTGGGTGCACCGCGGGCCAGCAGGGGTCCTGATCGAAAAGATCCGGAGGAACCGATAAACAAGGACAGCGAGAACGTGAAAAACGCATTCGCCCGCCCGATTTATGAGATTTGACCTTCCCCATAATGTGAAAACTAATAAGATTGGTAGATAACGACGATTTGGCTGATGTTAAGGCTGGCTCGTTGCGATCTAACTATGTGAGACGGATTTCCCTCCCTAAAGCAATCGTCTCACCTGCTCTGCCAAGAATTGGCCTTTTGGTGTTCAAGTGGCTGACGACGTTGGAAACGGAGCACATTACCCCGCGGATGTGAAAGTTCCGCATTGAAGGTATCGAGAAATGAACTTGTCCAAGCTTCGGAACATTGGTGTTTCCGCTCATATTGACTCAGGCAAAACGACGCTCAGCGAACGCGTCTTGTTTTACACCGGCCGCATCCACCGAATGGGCGAAGTTCGTGGAAATGATGGCGGCGCCACCATGGACCATATGGACCAGGAGCGCGAGCGGGGCATAACGATAACCAGTGCGGCCACATCGGTGGAATGGAAAGGCCATCCAATCAACCTGATCGATACACCCGGCCACGTCGATTTTACGGTCGAGGTCGAACGCAGCCTGCGAGTCCTCGATGGTGCAGTGTTGGTTCTCTGCGCTGTGGGTGGAGTCCAAGCCCAAACGATGACGGTTGACCGTCAAATGAAACGGTACCATGTGCCACGGCTTGCCTTTATCAACAAGATGGACCGCACCGGTGCCGCGCCACTACGAGTGGTGAGCGACCTGAACGAACGGCTGGGAGCGAACGCGTTTCTCATGCAGTTGCCGATGGGTGAGGGCGAGACTTTTACTGGTGTCATCGACCTGGTTCGTATGAAGTCGTTGTATTTCGAAGGAACGGATGGGGAAAAAGTGCGGGAAGACGAGATCCCGGCTGAGTTTATTGAAGACGCCGAGTCGCACCGCCAACAGATGCTCGAATCGCTGGCAATGTACAGCGACGAGTTGATGGAACTACTACTTTCCGAGGAGTCTATTTCCGAGGAACTGGTCAACGAAGTGGCGAGAAAGGCCTGCATTCAACAGGGAGCGACGCCCGTCTTCTTGGGTACGGCCTTCCGCAACAAAGGTGTCCAACCGCTTTTGGATGCGATCATCAAGTATTTGCCGTCACCGCTAGAGCGTGAAATTCGCGCCTCGGACGTATCCGACCCCGACACAAAAATTCAGTTGCACGCAGATCCCGACAAGCCTTTTGTCGGAATGGCCTTCAAGATTGTCGACGATCCCTTCGGACAGTTGACCTTTCTGAGAATCTATCAAGGTCGAATTACGAAGGGTGGTACCTTCGTCAATCAACGCACCGGAAAGGCGGAGCGATTTAGCCGCATCGTGCGTATGCACGCCGACAAACGTGAGGAGATTGACACCGCATCGGCAGGCGACATTGTCGCTGTCATGGGAATCAACTGTGCCAGTGGCGACACCTACACAGATCGACAAAAATACTGTTCGTTGGAGAGCATGTTCGTCCCGGACCCGGTCATTACGATCGCCGTGGCACCGACAATCCGATCGGAAAGCGATAAATTGGGCAAAGCGTTACATCGATTTCGCCGCGAAGATCCGACCTTTCGTGTTCGCACGGACGAGGAGACCGGCGAGATCTTACTTTCCGGAATGGGCGAGTTGCATTTAGAGATATACACCGAGAGAATTCGTCGCGAGTACGGCGTCGAAGTGGAAGTGGGCGCCCCGAAGGTCAGCTATCGCGAAGCTCCCATGAAGACCGTCGAATTCAACTACAAACATAAGAAGCAGACGGGTGGTTCCGGCCAATACGCACACATTGTTGGCAAGTTGATTCCCCTGCCGGAGGACGCAGACGAGCCGTACGTGTTTGAAGAGAACGTCGTTCAAGGACGTATTCCCAAACAGTATATTCCCTCGGTCGACAAGGGATTTAAGAACTCACTCAAAAAGGGTCCCGTTGCAGAATACCCGGTTGTCGGTATCAAGATGGTCCTGGACGATGGCACTTTCCACGATGTCGATAGTTCGGATAAGGCGTTTCAAATATGCGCCCAGGATTGCTTTCGTGAGACGTTCCGCAAGTCAAACCCAGCGTTGCTAGAACCGATCATGAAGATCGAGATCCAGTGCCCGGAACAGTTTCAGGGGCCGGTCGTCGGTGACATCAACTCGCGACGTGGGATCATCGCAGCAACTGAGACACGTGATAACGAAGCAGTTATCCTTGCCGAAGTACCCTTGGCCGAAACATTTGGTTATGCGACCGACCTTCGCAGCATGACCCAAGGGCAAGGCGTGTTTTCGATGGAGTTGTTATGCTACCGAAAAACGCCAGCCAGCATCCAAGAGACGATCGTCGCCGACAAGAAGGCCCAGTTGGTCGGCGCCAAGTAGCTGGCATCTCTTGAGCCGAAGGCGCTAGCCTCGGGTTTTCCGGACCGCAGTTCACACAACGCAGTTCACACAACGCAGTTCACACAACGCAGTTCACACAACGCAGTTCACACAACGCAGTTCACACAACGCAGTTCACACAACCAATCCTGTTAGTCTAGCCCTCGTCCCGGCGTCAGCGTGCGATTTGCATCCGCTATCGATACAGGACCTAATCGATGCACCGCACAGTCCTTCCGACCAACGCCGCATCATCGTCGAAATCAAACGCCAGACGAGACAAGTCAATCGCATATTTTATGCGGCTCAACCGATCCCGAGCGCGGTGCGAAAAATCGATCCGTGACATACGACTCGCTGACGATCGTTGAAACCGAATGGAAACGGCTGGCGATGCGAGGACTAACGTGGATTTGAACGGGTCATCGATGAAGCTGGGTGAACGTTAAGCTAGTATTGCAGTCGAAGGATTACTAGAATGATGCGAAAATGTGGCGACTTGTTCATGGCCAATTGCATGGTCTCCATCAGGTCAATCCACACGATTCGAGTCGAACACAAAGCCGTTGGGGTACAAGGTTCATGACCATGCCGTTAAAGCGTTGCGCTTTGCTGTTACTCTTTTTTACCCCAATCGTCGTTGCCCAGGAAGAGACCGCCATCCGACAAGGCCCCGTGGTTGTCCGAGGTGGAGACCACGGCGTGGGTCGCATCGCAACCGATGTCCGTTTTCAAGACTTGGCTGGCGAGTCCTTGCAAATCAGTCAGTTGACGAAAGACCATCGGGCCGTCGTGATTGCGATGACCAGTACCAGCTGCCCACTGAGTAAGAAGTACTTACCGAGTTTGATAGAGCTCGCTCAGACTTTTTCATCTCGCGGCGTCAAGTTCGTGGTCGCCAATTCCGTGTCGGCTGACGATATGGATGACATGCAAAAATCACAATCGGCATTTGGCCGCAACGCCGTCTATGTGTTTGACCAACTGGGTACTCTAGCTGGCGATTTGGGTGCGGAGACGACCACCGACGTGTTTGTGCTCAATAATTCGCGGACCGTGGTTTATCATGGTGCGATCGATGACCAATACGGTTTTGGCTATTCTCTCGGCTCCCCGCGGAACACGTATCTATCCGACGCATTGCACGCTGTGCTCGATAATCGAGCGCCTGCAGTGGAAGCCACCAAGGCCCCGGGTTGCGAGCTTGTCATTGACAGAAAACCAACAACTCAGCAAATAACTTACCATGGTCGAATATCAAGGTTGATTCAGAGAAACTGTGTCGAGTGTCACCGCGACGGCGGCGTCGCTCCGTTCGCACTCGACACTTTCAAGGACGTCGTTTCCCATGCACCAATGATCCGAGAGGTTGTTCGGCGAGGGATCATGCCACCATGGTTTGCCGCCCCAGCGAAAGAAAATCACGCCAGCCGCTGGGCAAACGACCGTTCGCTTACAAAAACGGAAAAGTCGGATCTACTGGCATGGATCGAGGGGGACCAGGCAGAAGGGGAGGGATCGGAAGCGCCTAAGAAGCGAGAATATTCTTCCGAGTGGCTGATCGGTGATCCTGATGCAGAGTTTTCGTTCCCGATTTCTCAGCGGATCAACGCGACCGGCACCATGCCGTACAAATACATCATTGTCGACACGGATCTCACGGAGGATAAGTGGGTTCAAGAGATTGAAGTGAAGCCCAGCGATAGTAGCGTCGTGCATCACGTTTTGGTTTTTGTCGTGCCACCTGGTCCCGTCACGCGACGATCTACGAATGGGATCGACTACTGGGCGGCGTACGTCCCCGGCAATGGAGTAAAGGCCTATCCAGTTGGCTTCGCACGCTTGTTGCCAAAGGGTGCTCGATTGCTGTTCCAAATGCACTACACGCCCAATGGAACTGCCACAAAGGATCGTACTCGAATCGGTTTGAAATTCGCGAAACAACCGCCCAAGCATAAGGTAAAGACCGTAAGTATTGTGAACAATCGGTTCCGAATACCGCCCGGCGCCGCGAACCATAAGGTCGAAGCGTCACTGCGTGTACCAGCCGAAATGATTGTCCTTGGTTTGTTGTCGCACTCTCACCTGCGGGGAAAATCGGCGAGATACGAACTTGCCAAGTCTGTCGGTGAGTCAGAAATATTGCTTGACATACCGCGGTACGATTTCAATTGGCAACTCTACTATGAGTACGCAAAGCCTCGAGTCTTCCAACGTGGAGAGACCATTCGATACACAGCCTGGTATGACAATAGCGAGTCGAATCCCGCCAATCCAGATCCAAGTAAAACGGTCCGTTGGGGATCACAAACATACGATGAAATGCACATCGGCTATATCGAGTATGCACTTGTCGACGAGCAACCGGACAGCTCTTCTAAACCCGAAACCGCTGCGGTAGATTTTTCGTTCGCGGCGTTCGATGCGAATGGTGACGGCGAGGTTTCGCGTGAAGAGATTTCGGCGAAAGTACCTCGTATTGGAGAGAGACTCCAAAATGTGATCTTTGGCCGTTTCGATACCGATGGTAATGGCACGTTGAGTGAAGCTGAATACAACCGCTTGCAACCGCTGCTTCGGCAGCGATGAATTTCAATTGTGAACACTGATGTCGATGGAGTTCCCTACGAATTGAATATTTAGAGGTCACCAGTCAATCGGCCGTTGTGTTAATGCATCGTGACCGTCGCAGAGGATTCGAAGAATGAATGTTGAGGGCAAGGTAGCCGTGGTGACGGGCGCCAGTCGCGGCGTGGGCCGCGCTACGGCCATCGAATTGGCCCGCCTCGGCTGCCGGATCGTGCTGAACTACCGTCAATCAGCGGACGCAGCTGAGAAAGCGACCGAGGAAGTGCGTTCGCAGGGTGTGGCAGCGATGGCTTTTGCTGCCGATGTGTCGGACGACGACGCGTGTCGAGAAATGGCAAAAGCGGCGGCGGGTGAATTCGGACAGATCGACATTTTGGTCAACAATGCTGGTACGACACGATTCATCGCTCATTCCGACCTGGAGGCTGTGAGCAGTGAGGACTGGCGGCACATCATGGACGTTAATGTCCTTGGACCCTTTCAGTGCACCCGCGCTCTACTGCCTTATCTAAAGGCGGCTTCCACCGCCGAGGTTGTCAACGTGGCAAGCGTCGCGGGATTGAACACGCCCGGAAGCTCCATCCCCTATGGCGCATCCAAAGCCGCACTCATCAACATGACGGTTAATCTGGCGCGTGCATTGGGGCCTAACATTCGCGTCAACGCTGTGGCGCCCGGGTTCATCGAGGGACAATGGCTCCGCGACGGTTTAGGAGAACATTATGAAACCGTCAAGACGGCCGTCGAAGGCAAGTCGGCGTTACAGCGAGTCAACCAACCGGAGGATATCGCTGCGGCAATTGTGTCGTTGATCACCGGTTCCGACCTGGTGACAGGGCAGACTCTGGTCGTCGATGGTGGCTACACGATCGGTCCCCGCGCTTCCTAGTTCGACCGAATCGCCCACGTTACTCTGGGCACTTAACACGGTCCCCATCTCAAGTGGGATTGCCCCGTTCGACAGAATTCCGTTTGACGGATCGTTTAGCCAACGTTTAGCTGAGACCATGATCGAAAATCAAATCCAAACCATTCGCGTACCCAATCCATTCTCCGAAGGGCGAAATCGCGTCTATCTGATTCCGTCGAACCCGTTAACGCTAATCGATACGGGAACGGCGACCGAAAGAGCATTCAGTGCACTGGTCGACGGATTAAGAGACCTGGGCATTTCGATTCGCGACATTGGCCGGATTATCTTGACGCACAAGCATATCGATCACATCGGCAATGCCTGGCGGATCCAACGCGAATCGGGTGCGGAGATCTTGATTCACGAGAGCGAGATGCACGCGGTTAGCGACGTCGATCCGGATGGCCAAAGGTATCACGAGCTTGTCCGCACGAGATCGGCCGATTGGAACGTCTCAGAAGATGCGACGGCCGAACTGGATGAATTCACAGGGCTGAAATGGAACATCGAATCCGCAAATCCAATCGGCCTACGTGATGGTCAACTTATCGATATCGGCGATGGCGAACTAGAAGTCATTCACACTCCTGGGCACACTAAGGGTTCCATTTGCCTGCGACAAGGTGGCTTGCTTTTCTGCGGAGATCATGTCCTACCCGATATTTCACCCAATATCGGTGGCGGTGATTTGCGCCACCAAGGTCTGCTGACTGACTATCTTGTTTCGTTGCAACATACGGCCGAACTGTCAGAAGAGATTAAGCAAGTATTCCCGGGACATGGTGACCCATTCAGCCATTTACAGCGACGTTGTCTCGGTCTCATCGCTCACCATCGCCAGCGATTGGAACAGGCGGTCGGGATCTTAAAACGTGAGGGCACGATGTCGATCTACGACATGGCATTGGCTCTGTTTGGCGAGATGCGCGGCTTCCATGTCATTCTCGGGTGTGCAGAAGCACACGCCCATCTGGACGTGCTTGTCGATGAGGGACGTGCACGCTGTGATGAGGGCGAGTATTTGTTGTACCGGAACTGTTAATACAAGAGTAACCCGACGCGTAAGCAAGGGAGAATAAGAGCCGTCCAGTGACGTGACGCTTGCCCCACGCACCGCTTCAAATCAGAGGTCCTGGCAACTAGACTGGTCACATCGGTTTTTACGCCAAGACGGTGAGTTTCGTCCAAAGCCAGTGGAGCGATCAGTATGTCCAGAGGTTCTTTGTTGTTTCGATGTGGAACGATCGGCGCTATTCTCATCTCGCAGGTCATCCTAAACCTCTCAACGGCAACGGCGGCAGAAAGTGATTGGCGTCAGTTTCGTGGCGCCGGCGCCTCCGGGTCAAGTGATTCGGAATTGCCCGTGAGTTGGTCGAGTCGAAAAAATCTGCAATGGAGAACTCCGCTGACAGGTCGTGGGTCTTCCAGTCCAATCGTGATCGGGCAGCGGATTTACCTTACCGCGTTTTCCGGTTACGCGATCGACAAGGACCAACCGGGTGACCGCGCTGACCTTCGTTTGCACGTGCTGTGCTTCGACCGGCAGAGCGGAAAGCCCGTTTGGGACAAGTCGATTCCAGCGGCACCGGCAGAACAAGAGGCTACGCGTCGTGTGATCGATCATGGATATGCGTCGAATACTCCGGCTGGCGATGAAACGGGCGTGTACGCGTTCTTCGGCCCGAGCGGTATGGTCGCTTATACACCAGAGGGGAACCTAAAGTGGCAAGTCGACGTGGGGGCCAAGACCGCTGGGTTTGGGTCGGCCTCGTCACCGATCGTCTATCAAGACTTGGTGATCGTGAACGCGAGCATCGAAGGCGGTACGGTCTATGCAATCGATAAGGAGACGGGGAAAGTCCGTTGGACAATTGAAGATGTACTGCGTAGTTGGACGACACCCCTTGTGGCCAACACTCAGGACGGGAAACCTGAATTGGTGCTGAACCAAAAGGATATAATCCGTGGTTTCGATCCACAGACGGGTAAACAGCTGTGGATCTGTGATGGAATCGAAGACTATATCGTACCGTGCGCCATCGCCAAAGACGGGATTGTTTACTGCCTGGGAGGGCGAACAAACCGCGCCATTGCCGTTCGACTGGGAGGTCGTGGCGATGTGACCGAAACCCATCGCCTGTGGGTGTCCCGGACAGGTGCCAACGTGACGTCACCCGTTCTCTACAATGGCCGGCTGTACTGGTCCAGCGATAAGGGTTTCGCTAGCTGTCTGGATGCGAAAACAGGGGAGGAAGTGTTTCGTGAGAGACTGCCAACGAAGACGCGTGTTTACGGTTCCGCAGTTGTCGCCAACGGAAAAATCTATACGCCTACCCGGGACGCCGGCGTAATTGTCTGGGCCGCTGGTAATCAATACGAACAGTTGGCCCAAAACCAGTTCAGCGACGACAACGATCCATTGAACGCAACACCCGCGATTGCTGGTGAACGACTGTTGCTACGAACAGATTCGTTTCTCTATTGTGTTGGGCTAGAGTAGCGGAGGCTACTGCGAAGTGACAAGCGGCCGATTTGACTTCTATTCGGCTTCACCTTCGTACTTGCCAAAGATCATTCGACCGGCGCTTTTTTGCAACACGCTTGTCACTGAGACCCTAGCAACCTTGCCGATTTGGTCATGACCGTTTTCAACCACGATCATCGTTCCATCGTCCAGGTAACCAACACCTTGGCGTGATTCTTCGCCGGCCTTGACGATCGTCACGTTGATGAACTCACCGGGCAAGAAAAGTGGCTTGAGGGCATTGGCGATGTCATTCAAGTTGATGACCGGCACGTTGTGTAGTCGAGCAACCTTATTCAGGTTGTAATCGCCAGTCACCACTTTTCCATCCAAATGTCTCGCTAACAGGATGAGCTTCATATCAACGGGTTGGTCGACCATTTCAGGCAACTCGCGATCGTAGATCTTGAGATCGACAGCTTCGTCGGCTCGTAGCCGATTCAAGATGTCCAATCCACGTCGGCCGCGGGAACGACGGAGGCGGTCGCTACTGTCGGCAATTCCCTGTAGTTCCGCCAGTACAAATCGAGGCATGATCAGTTGATTGTCAAAGATCGACGTCTCGACAACGTCGGCAATCCGACCGTCGATCACCACGCTGGTGTCGAGTATGTAGGGTTTAATTCCCTTTACTTCCTTGGAAAACTCAACGTACGGAATGATGAAACGAAAATCGTCCTTGGTTTGAAGCAAGACGCTAACGCAGATGTAGCATAGCCCCACCGTAGTCAACAACTGCACGGCCGATGTGAACTTTGTTGGATTCAATTCCCTGTCAAGCAACAGAGGGTTGATGGCCTCGGTTGCCAAGTGGGCTAAGAACAGCCCCACTATGACGCCAAAATAAACACACGATATGATCTCAATGCGTTTTTGCTGAGCCGCCAGGTCGATGGCGATAATTGCGACAGCCGATAGAACGATGCCGATAAATACTAGCCAGCTCGTGTCCCCATCCGCTTCTTCTAGCGCCTCGCTCTGTATGATTGACAGCGCGACGCCACCGGAAACGACCAAGAACATCCCGCGAAGAATATGTAACGACATAGTGACGTAAATCGCTCGGCTGTGGGTGGGCACCAAAAATGTTTTGCCATTCTGCAGCGCTGCCGTTTCGCCGCAGCTTCAAAGACAACATTCTAATCTCAATGGGGGCTGGTGAGCATCCCCCCAGAACAAGTATTTCCCGCAGCGGCGTAGAAGAGAAAACGGGCCTCGCTCAGTCGCCGGCTGCGGTGACCTCATCGAAACGTTGGTCGCAGTAACGATCGGTCATGCTCGCCAGGTATTCGCCCACCGCTCGTGGGCGACCAATCGTCTGGACGCGTTGCTCGTTCCTCTCCGGGAGCGACTGGTGTTGAGCACAGAAATGGAGAAAAAGCATCTTGAGCCGGTGTTGAGCGTCCGAACGCACCCGAATCAACTCTTCATGTCGGTAGACGCGGTCGTACAGAAATTCTTCCAATTCGGACTTTTCGCGTCGCAGTTGCTCACTGATCACCAGCCGAAAACGAGCTTCCTGGACACCCGCCGAGGATGAAAAGTCCGTCTGTTCTAACCGCGCCGTGGTCGTTTCCAACAGATTCGTCACCTGCAATTCGATCAGATCGTGGGCCAGGTTGCGACGGAGGGTTCGAGGGTCGGCAGAGGTGAATTTTTGCTGTATATCGCGTAACAGTCGGCCGGTAAGTGAAAGCTCCGACAAGTCGTCCAACGTAACAAAGGCCAGTTTAACGGCGTCATCGGTGTCGTGAGCGTCGTA
>LWDU01039947.1_pt1 | contig 59124 bp, 53 predicted proteins | sample 727161 | NCBI WGS metagenome assembly LWDU01 (sample SAMN04566230, study PRJNA314399) | hydrothermal vent metagenome | isolation source: deep sea hydrothermal plume seawater | place: Mexico: Gulf of California, Guaymas Basin | collected 2004-07-11
CGCAGTTCTGCATTGCCCCGCACCTGCTCCGGACGAAGCCTCACAGACTGCGCGTCCCGCACCAAGCCCTCCGGTTCCGGGTTTGCCGCAACCTTGCCGATCTCCTCCAGCGCATCCAGCGAGTCGGGCAGCCGTGCCCGGTAGTGATCCAGCGATTTGGGAGCCTCCATCAAGAAGTAAGGATGCTCCAGCAGTGCTTCCAAAATCCGTTGATCCGCATTGCCGGACAACGCCAGCTTGCCTCCGGTATCCTGTTTTTGCCCCAGCCGGAGGCGCATGAAGCAACTTCCACATTTCCGATTCAGGCGCCCTGATGCTGCATGTTCGAGGACATGGGCTTGAGTGAAATCCGCAGCTTGTAGCGGTTGCCCAGATAGACGGAACGCACGAACTCAATGGGCTGGCCTTGCGGGGTGAAGGTGGTGCGGGTGAAGCCCAACACCGGAGTCGCAGGGCCGGTGTGCAGCTTGTCCATTTCGTCTGGAGCGGGACGCCGGGCCTCGACCGTTTGCTGGGCTTCGGTCAGTTGCAGGGCATACTTCCCCCGCAGCACACCATAGAGTGATTCCTTGGAAAAATCGTGGGCTTGCTCGATTCCGGGACACAGTAAATTTGGAATGTGGGTGCGCTCCAAGGCAATGATCTCTCCGTCGGCGAGGCGCAACCGCTCCAGCACAAAGACCGGAGTTCCTGTCGCCAAACGCAACTCTGCGGCCACCTCACCAGCGCAAGCCTCCACTCCGGCATATAGGACTTGGCTGGTCACCTGTCGGTGTTGAGTCTTCATGTCCTCGGTGAAGGACGTCAGCGATTCCAGCTTCTGGTCGATCTTGGTACGGGAGGCGACAAAGGTGCCCTTGCCCATACGGGTGTAAAGCCAGCCTTCCTGCTCCAAACCCTTGAGCGCCTTGGTGACGGTCATGCGGCTGACCTGAAACCGTTCGGCCAGCCGCCGCTCTGAGGGCAGGCGGGTGTGTTCCGGATAATCCCCAGATGTGATGCTGTCCTGACAATACTCCTTGATCTGGAGGTAGAGCGGCGTGGGGGAGTTTGGGTTCATCGGGGTGGCCTGATTGTCGCTCATCAGCTTCCTGAGGTTTAAGAAACGGTCTGCCCGAAAGTTTCAAGCCTAGACGGCTCTCAGAGTCCCTCATGCGGAGCGTATTCACGTTCCACTAAATTTTTCTGTACAAATCTAGACCAATCTGGTATAGTCCAATATAGTCCGATTTTTCCGGAATGTCAACAATAAATTTCAAGGGGGCGATTTCATGGAAATTCTGATTCGGGACACTCCGGAGGCCAGCGCTCAGGTGGCGGCAGACGTGGTGAGCAAGATCATCCGCGAGCGGGCCAATCTAGTGCTGGGGTTGGCCACCGGAGGAACGCCGCTGCGGATGTACCAAGAACTGATCCGGATGCATCAGGCCGGAAAGCTGAGTTTCCAGAACTGCACGACCTTCAACTTGGACGAGTATGTCGGGCTGCCTCCGGAGGATGAGCGCTCCTACAATCATTACATGCGGAGCAATCTGTTCGATCGGGTGGACCTTGATCCTGCCCAGACGCACCTGCCGGATGGCGACGCCCCCGACCTGCGCGAAGCCTGCCGGGAGTACGAGCAGAAGATCAAGGATGCGGGGGGCATTGACTTGCAGGTGCTGGGCATCGGCGCGAACGGGCACATCGGCTTCAACGAGCCGACCGGTTCGCTGGCTTCCCGCACTTGGGTGAAGATTCTCAGCGAGCAGACCATTCGGGACAATGCGGTGCACTTCGATGATCCGCAGGAAGTGCCCCGGCATGTAGTGACGATGGGCATTTCCACCATCATGGAGGCGCGGCACTGCCTGCTGCTGGCTAACGGCGCAAAAAAAGCGGACGCGGTGCGCAGGATGATCGAGGGTGCGGTTTCGGCCAGTTGCCCGGCTTCGATCCTCCAGATGCACCCACGGGTCACGGTTGTGCTGGACGAGGAGTCCGCCTACCTACTGGTCGCCAAGGAGCATTACAAATGGATCGAGCGCAACAAGCTCGACTGGCAACGTCACTGAAACCCTCCAATCCCAAGATTTTCAATGCCGCTCACCGAACTCCCTGCCCCTACGGACACACTCCCTCCGAGCCACGCGGAGCAGGGTTGGGTACAGACTCCGGGACTTGTGGATTTGCAGGTGAACGGTTTTGCCGGAGTGGATTACAACACGCCCAGCCTCACTCCGGAACAACTGCACCACTCGCTGGAGGCCATGCTGGCCACGGGCGTGACCACCTGCCTTCCGACCGTGATCACGGCAACGGAGGCCCGCCTCAAGGCATGTTTTTCCGCTTTGGAACGTGCCCGGACTGCTTCGCCTCTCGCCCAAGCCATGATCGCGGGCTATCACTTGGAGGGGCCGTTTCTTTCGCCTCTGCCCGGCTACTCCGGATGCCACCCGATAGCTGCGATGGGGACCGCCGATCCAGAACTGTTCGCCCGTGTGCAGGATGCGGCGGGCGGTAGCATCCGGTTGGTGACGGTGGCACCGGAGATTGAGGGCGTTCTGCCGCTGATTGAGAAACTGGTTCGGGATGGGATCCTCGTTGCTTTGGGACACACGGCGGCAGACACTGCCACCATCCGGAAGGCCGTGGACGCCGGAGCTTCGCTCTCCACCCACCTCGGCAACGGCACCGCAGGGGCACTCGCCAAGAACAACAACCCGATCATGGCCCAGCTTGGCGAAGACCGGCTGCACGCCAGTTTCATTGCCGATGGCTACCACCTGTCTCCGGAAGTGCTGAATGTCTATTTGCGGGCCAAGCAAACCCAGCGCACCATTTTAGTGACGGACGCGATGGCTGGCGCCGCTGCACCTCCCGGACGCTACCGACTTGGGGAACTCGAACTGGAGCGCGGGAAAGAGCCGGTGGCCCGTGACCCGGTCACTTCTCGTCCTGCTGGTGCTGCGGTCAGCCTCGACCAGTGTGCGCGCAACGTGATGCGCTGGTTTGGGGTTTCGCTGCACGAGGCCGTCGTCTGGGCGGGCACTCAACCCCTACGGTTTCTGAAAAACTCCGGGACCATTGCCTCCTCCTCCGAGGCGAATCAGTTTGTTTGGTGGGAAGAGCAAGAGCAGGGTTGGCAGGTCAAAGCCGCACGAAGCGGACAGTTCTTGTTCAACGGGGTTTAAATTAACCCTTGACTCCAAATTGAAGAATGATAACTCTATTGTCTGTTAGATTCGAAACTGCACGAATGCAGTGCGGTTTTTCTCAACTTTTCCCTTAAATCAGGAGAAACTCATGCGCAAGGAACAAGAACTGCTCTACCAAGAGGAATTGCGGCAGCAGTTGCTGAACGGCGAGATCGACCGCCGGGAATTCCTCTCTCGAACCATGACCGCCGGACTAGGATTGGCCGGAGTGGGAGTTGCGGCGAACTTTGGGACCGGAGTGGCCCACGCAGCACGACCGCTGACCCCGACCTTCTACCAATGGATCGAGGATTTGCATCCGGGCATTCCGAAGGTGAATTCACGGTTCCCAGATGTGAATTACCAGATTGCTCCTGTGGAGGGGTTCGGGATTGAACGCTTTGTTGCTGAAGCCAAGAAGGGCAAGAGTACCTGGGACGTCTATGTTGGTCAGACTCCGTTCGTCGAGATGACCGCGATGATTGAGGCGGATGTGATCGAGCCATGGGACGATTACATTCCAAGGGATGTCCTCAATGACATTATCCCTTCGATTCGTGAGGAGTGCACGATCAACGGCAAGCTCTACGGTTGGCCTTTCCTGTTGGATGTGATCGGCATGAGCTGGCACTCGGGTATTACGTCCAAAGCAGGCTTGCCCGCTGGCCCCCCTGCAACATGGCAGGATTACTTGGCCCGTTCTTGGCGCGACCTTTGATGCACACGGTTGGCGCTCGCTCGCTCCCTTCACACATAGCTTAACCCGTGATGCCTACACGTCCGATGGTCTGTTTGATTTTACTGGAGACGCAGCCATTGAAGCCTTGATGTTGATGAAGAACATCATGCGGGATGCGAATCCGGACATTCTGCTTGCCGGTGCCTCGGATGGTGGAGTGAACGGAACTCCGGACGAAGTGGCCTTTTCGACCCAGCGGGTGGGGTACTACACCAAGTACTTCAACGCACCGCTGCGGATGGCCCAGTATTGGGACAACCCCAAGGATCTGAAACTGGGACCGCTGCCAAAGTTTGCTGGCGGAGAAGGTTCCACCGTGTTCTGGACCACGGGTGCAGCCTTGTTCAAGCACGGACAGAACAAGGAAAAAGCTGCCGAGTATGTCAAGGCTCTGACCTATGACATGCAGATCTGGAAGGATTCCATTGCCGGAACTTCCACCGGGCACCCAGGACATTTGCCTCCCTACAAGTCCATCTATGCCAAGTGGGCCGCGAACAAGCCCTCCTGGCTCCCTGATTTTGTCGGACTCGTCCGTGGGCAGCTTGATGAGGCCAAGGCCATCCCCAACCACCTCTTTGGACTCCAGCAGTTCATCATCGGACAGCCGGTCTGGGAGACTTACCTCAAGGGAGAAGAGAAAAATCCACGGGTTGCAATGCAGAACGCGATGGATGCGGTTCGTGCTGAAATGAAGCGCGGATAAGCTAATCCAAGATTTGGAGAAGGGACAGCCTTCGCTGTCCCTTTTCTAGCTTGCCTCCTGCCGACAGGGTTGAGACACAATGAACCGTCGGCTTCATCAAAGCAAAGTTGATGCTTCCGTGACAGCAACAGCAATCCCATCTGTTGGAATGGCCAAACGGAGTTTGTTTGGACTGCAATTCAGCACTTGGACTTTTTTGCTTCCCGCACTTTTGTTCTTTGTCGGATATCAGGTCTTTCCTATCATCCGCGTCGTCTGGCTCAGTTTCACTGATTTCAAGTACCTCACCAATGATCCTGCCAACTGGGTCGGACTGGCCAATTATGCGGAAGCCCTCAGTGATCCTCTGATGTGGAAAAGCCTAGGCAGGGCCGCATATTTCACGCTCATGTTCCTGCCCGGAACCATCATCTTCCCTTTGTTGCTTGCCATCTTGGTTGACCGTGTTGAAGGCCAGCGCTTGTCCACCTTTTATCGAGTCATCCTGCTGCTCCCTGCGGTCATTCCAAGTACTCTGGTGTTTGTGTTGTGGAAATGGATGTACAATTACCAGATTGGACCCATCAATCACTTTTTGGTTGAGGTCATGGGGTGGTTCACTTACCGGAACGCGCCTCAGTGGCTTGGAGGCACCCCGTTGACCCTGCCTTCGGTGGCCATCATGGAGGTCTGGTGGGGACTGGGGTATCACAGCATCTTTTTTCTTGCCGGACTCGCTGCGATTCCTAAGGATCTGCCTGAAGCCGCTCGTGTGGACGGTGCGAGTGAATGGCAAGTCTTTTGGCATATCACTCGACCCCGGCTACAGCCGATCATGCTCATTCTCGTGATCCTGCGCTTCGGCACGGCCATGGCTGTGATTGATGAATACCTGATTTTTGGCGGCTTCAACCGTGCTTCACCAACCTACACTTGGACGGTGTTCATGTACGATCAGGCCTTTAAGATCGGACTCTGGCGTCAAGGATTCGCATCAGCAATCGGCATGATAGGAGCCTTGGTGATGATGTGCTTTGTAGCTTTCCTGATTTACGTTTTCCGTTCCAAGGATTGAGGAGGAGATGTCTGCGACCACCCACGAGAATCCCTATCTGAAGAAGAAACTCGCACGTCAGCGTCGCAATGCGGTGATCCAGCATGGCGTGATCATTTTCTTTTTACTGAGTATTTTGCTTCCTCTGAGTTGGGTTTTGCTGCTTTCGGTCAAATCCCTCCCGGATTCCATGCGTGGGAGCCTCTGGCCCCGGCGTTTTGATTTCTCGCATTATGGCTATGTTTTCGATAAAATTGGAACGCTGCCCACGAACTTTTTCAACAGCATTTATGTCACCGGGGCGACGGTGTTGATCACCACCTTCTGTGCCGTTCTGGCAGGCTACGCTCTGGTTCATCTCAAACCCCGTGGAGGCGCATTCATTGTCGCCATGTTTCTCTCTTCTCTCTACTTCCCGACACGCGTGGTTTCAGTCATCAGCATTTATGAAATCCAAGATTATTTTGAGTTGATCAACAGCACCAGTGGCTTAATTCTGCCCTACATCACTTTGAATCTGGCGATTAGCGTACTGATCATGCGCAGTATTTTTCAGTTGGTTCCCCATGAAATGATCGATGCTGCCCGCATTGATGGTGCGGGTCCGTGGAGGACACTGTGGGTGGTTGGTCTGCCGCTCGCCAAAAACGGACTTGTGGTGGTGATCATTGTCAATTTTGTCACAGCGTGGGGGGAATACCTGCTTGCTACGACACTGACCAACGATCAGGCCGTGAGAACCATGCCCGTGGTGCTGGCCGCCGCACAGGGAGGCATGGGGCAGTGGGCCTGGCCCCGTATCGCCGCAGTTTATGTGCTGGTGGTCCTGCCAGGGATCATTGCGTTCACCTTCGCCCAGCGCCTCTTTTTCAAGGGACTCATGGACGGTGCACTGAAGACCTGATCAGCCCTTGGGCTTTCAACCCGAACAAAGCAGACGGCCGTCCACTGCGGCTCCTTGCTGAATCCAGTTTCATATGGCTTTTGCACCAGTCAGAATGGGTGTGGTTGGAACAGGGCGTTTCGGTTCTCTCCATGCTTTGACAATCAATGGTTTGGCCGAATCGGATTTGGTGGCCTTGGTGGACAGCGTTCCCGCCAGTCTGGATCGTTTACCACCCGAACTCTCAGACATCTCGAAATTTACCGATCTTGACGAGGCAATAGCCGAAACCGGTGCAGAAGCTTGGATTGTCGCCTCGTCCACGGCTTCCCATGTGCCGATTGCAGGCAAGTTACTGGCATCGGGATCTGCGGTTTTGTTGGAGAAACCGCTGGCCGACAGCCTGAACGAGGCAATCAAGCTTTCCGAACTGGCGGACGCAAACCCAGAACGCCTGATGCTTGGCCACCTCTTGCTCTTCAACAGCGAATTCCAGGGTTTGAAAGCCGAGTGTCGCCGTCGAGGCTCTTTCCGCTATGCCTCATGTTACCGGATGCGGCCAACTCGGCATGCCAATGATTATCCAGGGGAAACTCCGTTTCACCTCACAATGGTTCATGATCTTTACTGCATCCAATCCTTGGTGAACGCCGAAGATCCACTGTATTATCACGCTCAAAAACACGTCACTTCCCTGGGGAACATAGATTTGGCACTGGCCCAACTGCAATGGGCTGATGGCAGGTTGGCGACTTTTGCCGCAGGGTTTCTTACACCAGAGGGGATGTCCGGGGAAGGGTTTGACCGCATGGAAGTTTACGGTGACGGGTGGTTTGCTCGTTTATCGCCCAACCCGCGTCCGCTGGAAGTGTGGGCCGAACGTTATGTTCCGCCGTTGACTCTTGAAATCCAAACCGATCCCGGTCATCCCAGCGGCATGCTGGCCGAAGAACTGCGCTGCTTCTGTCAAGTTGTCAGAGGTCTGGAACCCGTCCCTGCCGGAGCGCGCTATGCTGATGGGGTTCAAGTGATGCGCTGGCTGGAAAGACTGTTCGAGGCGGCTGAACAGGGGCACGGCTCACAGCATGGGGAGACCGAGTGAGATCATTTGCGCGGGCAGACGCCCACGTTCACCTCTTTGAAGGTAGCTATCAGGGGAACTCGTTCACCCGGCGTCCGGGTGTTTTGATCGATGAAGTCCTTTGTTACCAATCGTTGATGCAGGAGTACCAGATCCAAGCTGCCTTGGTGATAGGCTTTGCCGGAGAAAGCTGGTGTGCAGAAAACAACGGTTTCCTTGCTGAGTTGATCCCGCGCTGTTCATGGATGCAGGCCCTTGCCTACTGGGATCTGAATTCGGACAGAGATCCCCTCGAACAATTGGAAGAATGGCGCGGGCAGGGATTCATTGGAATCAGCCTGTATGTTTTCGAAAAACTGGAGATTCAGGGTCTGGCTGGAATTAAAGACGAGGTTTGGAACTGGCTTGAGTGCAATGGCTGGCTAATCAGCGTCAACTCATCCGGGGGTCGCTGGAGCTTGTGGAAGCCGATTCTGGAAAAACATCCGAGGTTGAGACTAGCCGCCTCTCATCTGGGTCTGCCTTCCAAGTTTTCGAGGACGCCTTCACGGGATGAGGCTTTCAAGATGATGTCGCCGTTGAACGAGCTATACGAGTTCCCAGAAGTGCATGTCAAACTCAGTGGCTATTATGCCCTCACCGATCCCGCGCATGATTTTCCCCACGAAGCCGCTTGGCCCGTGACGGAAGTGATCCTGAAACATTTTGGATCCGAGCGGCTTCTGTGGGGAAGCGACTTTTCGCCTTGCCTGGATTTTCTTTCCTTCCCGCAGACTTACGGACTGTTCTCGAAGATGCCTTTTTTCAATGAGGAGGATCGGGGAAAAATACTGGGGGGAAATCTCCTGAGACTGATTGGAGGCGAAGCATGATTTTCGCATTCGCAAGGGTGTGGGGTGAACGCAGTTCATTTCCCGATGATATCTTGGATCATCCGGAAATTGCCTGCGGTCAACCCGCCATCCACGGTCAGGGAGGTCCCATTGACAAACCCGGCTTCATCCGCACTGAGGAAGGCCACTGCGGCCGCGATGTCCTCCGGTTGCCCCACCCTGCCCTGCGGGTACCAGCTTTTTACCAGCTCAAGTACTTCTGGACGCGCCTCCACACGGTGACGCCAAACCGGCGTTTCCACCGTCCCCGGAAGCACGGCATTGCTGCGGATTCCTTTGGGCCCGTATCCGATTGCTAGTGTTTGTGTGAAAGAAATCAGTCCGGCCTTGGCTGCGCTGTAGGCGGGATTTCCGAGGGCTTGAATAGCGTTCACGGAGGAGACATTGGTAATCACTCCGCGGCCTTGTGCAACCATGCCGGAGAGGACCAGACGTGTCAGTACAAAATGCGCGGTCAAGTTCAGCGCAAGGTCCGCATTCCAACTCTCTAACGTCGTCTCTTCATAATCCTCACTGAAGGCTCCCCCGGCATTGTTGACCAGCACATCAACGTGTCCCAAAGTTTCCAGCACTTTTGCAAACGCTCCTTCCACTGCGTTTTCATCCGTCAAATCCGCTTCGACAAAAAGTGCAAGTCGCCCCAAGTGTGTCAACTCGTTTTCAACAGTCTTACCCGTTTCCACGTTGCGGTCGATGAACACCAGTTTTGCTCCTTCGGAAGTAAGCCGATGGCAGATGGCCAAGCCGATGCCCGAAGCTCCGCCGGTCACAAGCACGTTTTTATGCTCAAAGCGTTTCATGACAAATCTCCAGAAGTATTGAAGGCTAAAACTGACATGGCTCCTCCTATCATCATTCAAAGGTGTCGTGGGTACCCCGGTAGATTTGCAGGAAACGGGGCAGGTAGGTGACGAGGATATAGATTTCGATGGCGCTGGAGACGAGCAGGACGGGCAGGATCACGGAATCGTAGGACAAATCCGCATGGCCCAAATCTTCCAGCCAGAGCCGCACAAAACCGTAACCGAGGATGGCGAAGTTGAACGCTGTGCCCCACTTCGGAATCCGTTTGGGAGCGACCTTGAAGGCGATTTTTTTCCACCAGAGCAGCACCGGGATGGAGGCCAGTTGGGCCAAATCCCGGACAAAAATCAGCGCGACGTACCAGCCCGGAACCCGCTCCACGGCAAAGAGGTAGCCGAACATTGCCAGTGCGACGAGCTTGTCCGCCACCGGATCGAGGATCATTCCGGCTTGCGTGACAATCCCCAACTTGCGGGCCAGTCGCCCGTCCAGATAATCCGTCAGAAACACCCAGCCCGCGAGCAGGAACCCGGCAGTGAACGAGCGCTGGTGGATCAGTAGCAGCACCGCTGGAATCAGCAGGATGCGCGAGAGTGTGAGCAGGTTCGGAAGATTGAGCGGCATGGTCGCCTCACGCGAGAATCTTCTCTCCGAGTTTGCGGGTCTCCTCCTCGCTGCGCCGTTCCGGACGCGGCGGAATCGTGATGCCCTTGGCACACGCCGGGCGTTCTTCCAGCGTGGCGCACCAGCGGCTCACATTTGCTAGGTCCGCGATTTCTACCCCCGCCCACTTGTGAATCCGCACCCACGGCCAGGTGGCGATGTCCGCAATCGAGTACTCTCCCGCCAAAAATTCCCGATCCGCCAAGCACGTGTCCAGCACCTCGTAAAGCCGCCGCACCTCGCGCTGGTAGCGGTCAATGGCGTAGGGGATTTTTTCTGGAGCATAGCGGAAGAAGACGTGCGCCTGCCCCTGCATCGGCCCCACCCCGCCCATCTGAAACATCAGCCACTGCATCACTTCCGAACGCGGCTTGGGGTCGGCAGGGAGCAACTGCCCGGACTTTTCCGCAAGGTAGATCAGAATGGCCCCGGACTCCATCACGGCAAAGTCCTCGCAGTCGTGATCAATGATGGCCGGAATGCGCCCGTTTGGGTTGATTGCCAGAAACTCCGGCTGCTTTTGTTCCCGGCTGGAGAGGTCGAAAATCACCGTTTTGTAGGGGAGTCCGATTTCCTCCAGCATGATGGAAACCTTGTGGCCGTTTGGCGTGGGGGCGGTGTAGAGTGTGATCATGCGGGTACCTTGAGGGCTTGGGGTTGAAGTTTTGACTGTCCGGAACTTCCGGAGGCAAACAGAGAGGCGTTGCGCCACCTCCATTCTTACACTAGCTTGAACAAATGGGAAGCCTACTGCTTCCTCAAGCTTCCATCTAGTTGTGGACGAGGTTAGTGATTATGCGGAAGCGGTGGAGAGCAAGCTGGAAATTCGCTGGATTCCTTTGTAGAATTTGAGTTTGTGATTCCCTTTATCCAAACGCAACCCGTACCCAACCCCAAAAGAAACACGATGAAAAAAGTGATCACCCTGTGTTGTGCGGCCTTACTGCTGCCGAGCTTTGTCTTCGGCCCTCTGCCCGTGGGGGAAAAACCTTCGCAGGTGGTGCTGGAGGGCGATCAGGGCGATCGCGTCAATGGTGGTTCGTGGAGCAGCGATGAACTGGTCGGAGCAGTTCATGTGCTGTTCTATGTTGATCCGGACGAAAGCGACCTCAACAATGCTGCCAGCGACGCGCTCAAGGCGGAACACTTTGACAAAGCGCAGTACCGCTCGGTGGCCATCATCAACATGGATGCGACGTGACTGCCCAACGCAGTGCTCCAAATGCGGCTGGAGAGCAAGCAGGAGGAGTACCCTCCGAACGATTTATGTGCGGGACAACCAGATTGCTGGTGGAGAAGTTGGGACTTGGCGGACGACAGCAGCGACATCGTGCTGTTCGACCGCGATGGCACGGTGCTGTTCAGTGTCGATGGACAACTCACGGAAGTGCAAATCCAAGAGTTGCTGGGGCTGATCCGGGAGCGGATGAACGGATTCAGGCGGCAGAATCCTGAAGTTCCATACGAGCGGCAACTGCAAGTTCATCGGCGCGGTCGTTCTCCGGATGCCCGGCGTGGCCCTTCACCCAACGCCAGTTGACCTCGTGCTGGCCATCCAGTTTGAGCAGAGCTTGCCACAAGTCTTGATTGGCGACAGGCTTGCCGCCTTTCGTTTTCCAGCGTTTGCGCTGCCAGTTTTCCAGCCAGCCCTGCTCGAAGGCGTTCTTGAGGTACATCGAATCGGTGTACAACTCCACACGGCACGGTTGTTTGAGAGCGGTGAGTGCATGGATCGCAGCGGTCAGTTCCATGCGGTTGTTGGTGGAATCAAATTCCGAACCGGAAAGCTCGCGGCGATGGTCGTGTGCGTGGGAGATCAACACTGCGCCCCAACCCCCGGTTCCGGGATTCGGGGAGCACGCGCCATCGGTGTAGATTTCAATCTGTGGTTTCATGGATTGCCTTGTGCGCCGTTTATCCTTAGCATCATTGAAAACGCTTCGGCAAGCACAAGGCAGATTCTGTGAACTACTACCGACAGCACGGCACTTGGATCTACATTGATCCGGACGAGCAGCGCATCGAGTTGATCGAGGAGGCGATTGATCTGGAAACGCTCTGCGAACTGCTGCGCTGCGATGCGACCGACTTAGTGCAGCTCACTGGCGACTACCATGCTTACATTGATGGCGAGGGCGAGTTGCAGGAACGGCAAACTGAGTGGGATTTCAACGGCAACCCCTGCTGGGGACCAATCCTGATTTTCCGGCTCAACGAGGAAGAGGAACGCATGGATTTCTGCACTGAAGCCGATCTTGAGCAATTTGAACCCGTTGTGCATTTCGACAACAACTGAACCCCAATTCAACATCCTCAACCCACAGCCATGACCGATTCCACGTTCCGCGCACTTGTCATCACCGAACACCCCGAAAAGGCCTTCAAGCGCACCATCGAAGAGCGGCGCATCAGCGACCTTCCGGAAGGCGAAGTGCTGGTTCGCGTTCACTACTCCTCGCTCAACTACAAGGACGGGTTGTCCTCCATCGGCAATCGTGGAGTCACGCGCAAATACCCGCACACGCCGGGGATTGACGCCTCCGGAATCGTGGAATCGAGCGCATCCGACGCATTCAAATCCGGAGACGAAGTGATCGTCACCAGCTACGATTTGGGCATGAACACTTCCGGGGGTTACGGGCAGTACATCCGGGTGCCTGCTGCATGGGTGGTTCCGCTTCCAGAAGGGCTCACGCTCAAGGAGGCCATGGCTTATGGCACCGCAGGTTACACCGCAGCACTCGCCGTGGACGCACTGCTCAAAAACGGGGTCACGCCAGAGCAGGGCGGCGTGGTGGTCACGGGATCCACAGGTGGCGTCGGCAGTGTCTCGGTCGCCCTGCTCGCCAAGCTCGGCTTCGAGGTGACGGCGGCCACCGGAAAGCCGGACGAGGCGGCCTTTCTGAAAATGCTTGGCGCCTCCGGAATCGTCTCCCGCGAGGATGTCAATGATGAATCCGGAAAACCGATCCTCAAACCACAATGGATTGGTGCTGTGGACACGGTGGGAGGCGTCACGTTGGCAACGCTGCTCAAGTCGCTGGACCGAGGTGGGGCGGCGGCGGCGACTGGATTGGTCGCATCTCCCGACTTGCCAACCAGCGTGTTTCCCTTTATCCTACGCGGTGTCTCTTTGTTGGGGATTGATTCGGGGGAAACCCCGATGGCGTTGCGTCAAGCAATCTGGGGAAGACTCGCCGGAGACTGGAAACTGCCGCAACTCAATGCGCTCATGGTGGATTGCACGCTGGACACGCTGGGTCCGGAGATCGACAAGATTCTGAAAGGTCAGCAGCGCGGTCGCGTGGTCGTGGACCTTGAGAGCTGAACCCGTCCGCAGCTTAGATAGATTTTCTCGACATGCAGGAAGGCTTGCCCCTCGACGACGTGAAGCGCAAACTCCGGGTGGAGCAGGCGGTTCGGGACTTCCTGCATGTACTCGATCACCATGAGCTTGAACTCGAAGAGGGGCTGGTGGCGTGGAATATGCTGGGATTTACCATGTTTCAGGAGCAACTCCCGGACGCAACCCACGAAGAAATCCAACAGCGCATGATGCAGTACTCCCAAAACCTGTTCAACTCCGCACGCCCAGCTTGACCTTGACGAAACGATTTTTTCAGCGCGTCACCGTTGGCCTGTGCTGGCTCGTCGCACTAAGCGGAACCGTCGGATCCGTGCAGGCGGGGGAGTATGCCGCCCTGCGTGAAAGCCTGCGCGCCCGTGGCATGGGCGGTGCCTTCACCGCCGTGGCCAACGATGAATACGCGCTCTTCTACAACCCCGCCGGGTTGCGCTCAGTCTATTACAACATCTTCACGCTCGTCGGGTGGGGAACTACTATAAACCAAACCACCGAGGATTTCAGCAAAGAAGCCAATGCCAGCAGCGCCCTCAGCTCGTACTCCGGAAAAAAACTCTATCTGGAGCCGTTTGACCTCGGCATCCTGAGCTTTGTGAACTCGCGGTTTGGGTGGTCTGTTTTTGGAAACAGCGTCTTTGATTTCAGTATTGATTCGATCTCCGCTTCCAACGTGGATGCCACGTTTAAAGCCTATGGGCAGTTGGGCGGGGTACTCGGCGGGGCATGGAGTTTTCTGGATCACCAGCTCGATTTTGGGATCAGTGGAAAGATCGCTTCTCGGACCGGAGCCGAGACAACAGTCACCGTGACCGAGCAGGCGATCATTGATGCCTATGTTTCACAAAACACAGCGGCTCTGGAAAATTCGGTTAAAACCAGTTACGACAAAAAAACCGCCTACTCTGCGGATGTTGGAGTTGTGTATCATCTGGAATCCTTTTACACGCTTTCTCCAAAACTGGCACTGAGCTACCTCGGCGGACTCGACTTCGGAGGGGCAGGCAAGATTCCCGGAACTCTCAATTTTGGAGCAGCGACCGAATCAGAGTTCAGCGGGATTGACATCATCATGGCCGCTGATTATGTGGACCTGCTAGACGCGCAGAAGCTCACGGGTTCAAAGCTGCGGCTTGGCTTTGAACTGGGAGTAGAAAAACTCAACAACGGCCACCACATCGCGTCTTTCCGGATTGGGCACAACGGTTATTTGAGCAATGGAATTTCCCTCAATCTCTGGAAACTCAAGATTGATTATGCCCAATACTCGCAAACCATCAGTAGTGGTTTGGAGGACAAACGCAAAAGCTTAGGGTTCAGCCTTGTCTTCTAAGATGAAAAAACGTGTCATGATTCTCCGTCTGTTCGCTTTGGCCGTCGGCGTCCTGCTGGTCGCGGGTTGCACCACACAGGGTCGTCGGACGGCCCTCACTTTTGAGCGCAGCTTCTTCTATGAAGAGTTGTACGACTCAATGGAGCAGCTCAAATATTACGGCTACGACGAGTCGGTCCAGCAAAGCATGAGTGTCCTCAAAACCGTGCGTTGGGTTTCCAAATACGAACAAGAGCCGGGCAAGCGCGAACTCGCCGTGCGGGCACTGGTGTTCCTCGCCTTCTCCAGCGATGACGGAGATGTCCGGGCTCGTGCCGAGTCTCGACTGGAGGCGATTCTGGAGGATAACGACTGGCCGCTGCATCTGAAGATGGCGGTGCTGGACGGCATCATTGACCTCGCCAACGGCTCCAACGGCTTTCCGGAAGAGTACGACGATCTGATCACGAACTTCGGAGTGGTCAGCGGTGAGCGGGAGGATGCACTCGAATTTCTGCTGGACCAATTTGAAGACCTCGCTCCCGAACTCCAGTACCATGCTGCCAGCGGCCTCCATCGTTTTTTGCGACAGTCGGTTGCTTTGGAAAGTTGCCCGGTGAATATTTGCGACATCGACATTCGCATTGATGTGGAAACTTGGGAAAAGGGCAAGGAGGTGCAGCCGATTGTGCCGTCCAACGCCGATCCCAACGCTGTGGCCGCAGGCGCCTACGGCGAGGCCGAATGGAAGCCGATCTCCGAAAAACTCGACTGGCAGGAGGAACTGGATGATCTCAAGTTTCTCGTCTGGGAGGAATTGGAGGACATTTTTAAGGAAACCGACGATGTGCCGCTGCTTGTCCGGCAGCGCCTCGCCCGCTTCATCGGGGAGATCGAACAGTTCTCCTTGAACGAAGAAATGGCGCAGTCCTTCCAAGACCGGGTGGACGAGTGGATTCCCAACGAATCCATCAGCATCGAAGTCCGGGATTTGATGCGTGACGGACGCGAGCGTGTCAGCACTTACGGAGCAGAATTGGACACTCCGGCCAAGTTCAGCAAAACCCAACTCCGGGAGTTGCCCCAACGTAATGTGGGCTTTCTCGAAATCCACCTTGCGGCGCTTCTCAAAAGTCAGCACAACCGTCAGCGTAGCGGCTTGCGTGCTGGACCTCCGGAGCTTTCGGCACTCGCATTTTCGGGGTTTGACGACTCTGCTAGTGGACTGATCCGGCATGAGGTCATCTGGCGGACACTGTCTGAGGCGCTGGAAGCCGGACTCGTGATCGAGGATGCCGGGGTGGATTCAAAAGCGTTGCGGATGCTGCGGCAAGTCGAGGATCGCACCCAAGTGGCCGAGGATGCCGAACTGACGGAAACACACCTTGCGGCTCGCATGGCGCTTCAGCCCCTGCTGGAGTTGATCGGAAATCTCTACCCTTCTCTTAAGCAGCGTCGGCAGGATCCGGCACCCTTGCTGGAGGGACTGGGTGGTAGTGCGGCTCAGGCGTCCCGCATTGCTGATCAACGGCGCTACCTTGAGGTGCTTGCTGCTGGAGCAAAAACTTTCCCGGAGGACACCTACACGGTCTCGGAAAGCTTGACCATGGAGATGGACCTCATCATTCGACATCGGCTGACCACCGCCATGGAGCTTTGACCCGCCGATACCATCAGACTCATCCTGTGAGATCAAGAGGCCGACTGTTGGCCAGTGGCTTGCTCACGCTTTTCCTGTTCCTGCCTTTTTCCGCGTTTTCCACCAGCTTTGTGTTCTCCGGAGACCTCCGGGGTGAAATCAAGCCGTGTGGTTGTGCGGAGGAAGGAGACATGGGGGGATTGTTGCGACGGGCGACGGCGCTTCGTGAGCAGCGCACCACCAGCCCGGAGTTGGCTTACCTCGATCTCGGTAATAATTTTCCAGAGCCTTCCGAGCAGGGCAACCTGAAGGTTAGGCTCATCCACACGGCTCTCCGACAATTCCAACCTGCCGCTATCCTTGTTGGTCCCAACGAGTGGGCCTCTGGCCTCAACACGCTCGCTCCGGAACTTCCCTACTTGCTCAGCAACCAGTCTGAAAACTTGCCATTTCTATCTCTGAAACGGATCGAGCAACAAGGTCGGCACAACGAAATCCGGGGCTTTCTTTCCCCTAGCTTGGTCTATCAGAACGAGAACGGTCCGCCACTCGTGAAAACCGCAGAGGCGGTGATTCCGGAATGGAAAACCGCCTTGGCGAACTCCAAGCCAGATTGGTCGATCCTGCTCTTCCGGGGGACGGATGCAGAACTGGAGGCGTTTCAGCACAGCAAGCTGTTTGATCTCATTGTTTCCGGCAGCACCAACGATGACGAACTCCAGCAGGTGATGGTCCGCAAGACAGAGCTTGGCGAAGTCCCGATGATTCCAACCAAAGGACAGGGATTGGTTTCCGGAACGTGGGATGCGCAAGCGCAGAAGTTGCGTTCGTCCGGGGAAGTGTCACTTCCAGCAGGGCTTTCCGTGGACTGGCTGCGGCGCAATGTTCTGGACGACCCAGAGTTGCTGCCCGCGTTTCAGGTGTATGACGCGGAGGTCAAGGAACTCTTCTTCACGAACCTCGACCGCATGGACAAGCAGCAAGAGAAATCTCCCTTCGTGGGTGCCGCTGTGTGTCAAGGTTGCCATGCTGAAGCTTTCTCGATTTGGAAGAACAGCCGCCACGGCCATGCCTTTGCCACGCTAGAAACCAAGGGCAAGCACTTTGATCCGGAGTGCTTGGAGTGTCATGTTGTGGGTCTCAAACCGTGGAAGCCGCCGCTCAATTCGGTTTCTCCCGCGCTGCAATCGTTTGTCGGGCGCACCGGATTTCTAAGTCCGCAACTCACACCGCAGCTGCTGAACGTGCAGTGTGAGAACTGTCATGGCCCCGCCCGTGTGCATCTTGCCAACCCCGTTACGGAAAAACCTCCGCACCCTGCCCGTGAAGCCTGCACGACTTGTCACGTCGGCAGTCACTCACCCAGCTTCAACTTCGAGAGCTACTGGCCGAAAATCCGGCACAAGTAACTGCGGATTCCAGCTACCCCATCCAGCGGTCGCGGGACTCCTTGGCGTTTTGTAGGAGTTTGAGGATGCGGTCGCGGTCGCCAGAGATGATGGCAGCGGTGAGAGTGTCGAGGGTTGCTCGGAAAACCCGGACGCGGTCGAGCAGGAGGGTTGGGTTGTCGAGAAAAATATCCGCCCACATTTCCGGGGAGGAGGAGGCGATGCGTGAGAAATCCTTGAGGCCGCCTCCAGAGTAAGCGAGGGCTTCGGGGTGGTCGCTGCGCACAATCGCGTCAATGCTGGCGTAGGCGAGCAAGTGGGGCAAGTGGCTGACTGCCGCAAAAATCTGGTCGTGCGCCGAGGCTGCCATTTCCAGCACCTCCGCACCGAGAGCGGTCCAAAGATTCCGAACCCGATCTGCCACGGCGGATTTCGTCTGTGCTTCCGGAGTGAGGATGAAACGCTTGCCACAGAACAGTTCTGGAATCGCAGCTTCCGGCCCAAAACGTTCTCCGCCTGCAATCGGATGCCCGCCCACAAAACAAACCTCCGAAAACTTCGCATTCCGCATTGCCTTCAACAGCGGACTCTTGACGCTGCCGGTGTCTGTGAGGATCGCTTTGGGATTCCAGAAGGGCAAAAGCTGCGCAGCAACGTTTGGCAAGGCGCGGACCGGCACCGCCAGCAGCACGAGTTCTGCTGTCCGGAGGGATTCGTCTAAATCGGGAGACGCAGTATCCACCAATCCAAGTTCCAGCGCTTGAGCGCAGTGGTCCGGATTCTGGTCGTAGCCAATGATTTTTTGAGCGAGTCCGAGACGTTTGACATCCAAGGCGAAGGAGCCGCCGATCAGGCCAAGCCCAACGACGGCAAGAGTCCGGAAGGGGCGAAAGCCGGCCTCCGCCATTGGCTCCGCGATTCAGGAGGCTTGCTGTTCCGGCGCCGGAGCTTTGCTCTCGGCGTTTGCGGAACGAGGGCGCTGTCCCTTGTTGAGCCGCAGGACGAGCGGACTGGCGACGTAGATGGAAGAGTAGGTTCCGATCAGAACTCCCACCAGCAGGGCGAAGGCAAAGTCAAAGATGATTTCGCCACCCAGCACGAGCAGGGCGGTCACCACGAGCAAGGTGGTCCCGGAGGTGATCAGGGTGCGGCTGAGCGTTTCTGTGATGCTGAGGTTCATCACCCACTCCAGCGCCTGCTTGCGGAAGCGTCCTTGATTTTCGCGGATGCGGTCGAAGACAACGATGGTGTCGTTGAGCGAGTAGCCCACCACGGTCAACAGTGCTGCCACAACCGAGAGTGTGAATTCCTTGTCTAGCAATGAGAACACGGAGACAACGACCAGCACGTCGTGAAGCAGCGTGAGGATCGCGCTCACGCCTTGACGCCACTCGAAGCGGAAGGTGACGTAGAGCAGAATCAATCCGAGTGCCACGACAATCGCGAGCAGCGCGTTTTCTTTGAGTTCATCGCCAACACGCGGTCCCACGGTTTCGATGCGGCGAATTTCCAGACCCGGGTACTGAGTGCCAAGCACGCCCCGCAGTTTGGCGGTCAAATCCTCGCCTGTCCCTAGGGCGCTGTCCACTGGAAGGCCGAGCAGGATTTCGTGTTCCTCCTCACTCCCGAAGGTTTGCAGGACAACGTTGCCGAGGTCCTGTTCCTTGAAGAGTCCACGCAGGCTGTCAAGGTCCACGGCATCGGCGAAGCGGATTTGCACATTGGTGCCACCCCGGAAGTCAATGCCGTAGTTGAGTCCGCCGTGGGTGATCACAGAAACAAATCCGGCAATGAGAATCACTGCGGAAAAGATGATCGCGAAGCGGCGTTTGCCGAGGAAGTTGATGGAGTGTGGAGTGTCCGTGGTTGGTTTCATGAAGCCTCAGATGCTGATCGCCTTGAGTTGCCGACGCTGCAAGTACACGAGGTCGAAGAAAAGCCGGGTGACAATGATCGCAGTGAACATGCTCGCCAGAATGCCAATTGAGAGTGTGACGGCGAAACCCTTGATCGGACCCGTGCCGAACTGAAGCAGCGCGAGGGCCGCAAACAGCGTGGTGACATTGGCGTCAAGGATGGTCCGGAAAGCCTTGGCAAAACCCTCCTTGATTGCGGCCCGTGGGTTTTCAGTGCGCCGCAGTTCTTCGCGGATGCGCTGAAAAATGAGGACGTTCGCGTCCACAGCCATGCCGATGGTCAGCACAATCCCCGCCATGCCCGGCAGTGTGAGGGTGGCGCCAAATGCGCTCAGCACAGAGAGGATGAGGATGATGTTGAAGACCAGCGCCGCGACGGCAAAAAGACCGGAAACGCGGTAGTAGACTGCCATAAAGACGAGGACGAAGAGACCTCCGAGCAACAGCGCGTTGAGGCTGGCGGCTACAGAATCTTCTCCGAGGCTGGCCCCGACGGTGCGCTCCTCGCGGATTTGGATGGGCGCGGGCAGTGATCCGGAGCGCAACACCAAGCCGAGGTCACCGGCCTCCTCCACCGTGAACTGTCCGGAGATGGAAGCCTCCCCGCCCGTGATCGCTTCCCGGATCACCGGAGCGGACTGCACCTTGTCGTCCAGGACGATGGCAAGGTTGCGGCCCACGCTACGGCGTGTGATCTTGGCAAAACGGTCGGCACCGATCGAATCAAACGAGAGGCTGACATAGGGCTGATTCGTCTGCGGGTCGAAACGCACCTGCGCGTCTCGGATAAACTCTCCTGTGAGTAGTATCTTCTTCTCCAAGACGTAAGGATTTTTACGGAGCAGCGTGTTGGTGGCCTTGTCCCAAACCTCTTGATACTTGACGATTTCGGTGAGCCGGTTGTAGGTGTTTGGGGTCGCATCCGGATTGGTGAGATAAAACTCCAGTACCGCCTGCGGGCCAATCAGCCGGATTGCCTTGTCACGGTCCTTGAGTCCTGGAAGTTGGATGACAATGCTGTTCTCGCCCTGAAGTTGCAAGGACGGTTCGCTGATGCCGAGGCCGTCAATGCGGTTGCGTAGCACCTCCAACGCTTGTTTGATCGCGTTCTTGCGGATACGCTTGATTTCATCCGGACGTAGCGTCAACCGGATCAGATTGCCCTCGGTGAGCAGGTCGTACTGCACGATAAAGCGGTCGAACGGCGAAACTTCCAGATCAACCGTTTTGCCGGATTCCATCTCAATCACGGCCTCGGTTGGGCTGGTTTGGCGCACCTCGATGAAGTCAATCTGTTCGTCAATCATCACGTCTTCCAACTCCTGCGCCGTGCGCCGTGTGACTTCACGAACGGCCTCCCCTGCTTTCACCTCAACGTCAAGATACATGCCCCCCTGCAAGTCGAGTCCGAGGTTGAGCTTGCCCTCCACACTGAGCGGGTCAGCGTTGGTGAAGTAGGCGCGGTAGGTGGGGAAAACGTAGTAGAGTGCGACCAGCAGCACGCCAAGGATGAGGAGACCCTTTACTCGAACATTCATGGTGCCGTCTCGATCAGCTTTTCTTCTTTACGGAGGAGAGCTTGGCAACGCCAGATTTCTCCTCTTTCTTGTCGTCCTTCTTCTCCTGCTCCTTCTCGGCCTTGCGGCTGCTTTCGTCGGAAAGCCGCGCAATCTGGCTGCGGTCGATCTGCACGTTCACTTTCGGAGCAATCTCCAGCGTCACCCGCTCGTCACCCAGCTTGACGATGCTTGCGTAAATACCGCTCGCAGTGACCACCTTATCGCCGGTTTTGAGGTTGTCCAGCAACTGCTGGTGCTGCTTACGCTGCTTCTGTTGGGGGCGGATGAGCAGGAAGTAGAAAATCACGAAGATGAGGATGAACGGTAGGAACTGCACGAGCGCACCTCCCATGCCTCCGGTTCCTCCGGAAGATTGGGCGTAGGCTTCAGTCACAAAGGGGTACATACTCTATTCTTTCAAGGTTCAGCAAAACAAATAAGTCTAGCAGTTTGCCTGGGAAAACTCACGCGATTTCTGCGTTCAACGGACGTAGGACTGATCGAGCGGGAATTCGAGGCCGTGGGTGCCCAGCGGGATCAGTGTGTTGGAGCGCCCCACCACCTCACCCGGAGCCGAGTGGAGGGGTTGGTCGTTCTTGTCGGTGAGAATGCGTAGCGAGAACGGTCCCTCTAGCGGTTGTCCCCCCATTGCATCCGATGCGCCAATCCGGAAGTCCTGCCCATCGAATACATGAGGAATGATACGGATGGCGGCGGGGCGTCCCAGTTTCGGATCAAAGAGCATCACCACGAGCCGGTCTTCCGGACTCACGCCCGCTTTGAGCGAATCCGCAATCGTGATGTGGCCGCTGATGCTTTGCTCTGGGGCATCCTGACGGCTTTGCAGCAGTTCCGGAGGAAAGCTCTGGAAGGGTCGGTCCAGCGTGTATTCAATACCTTGGTGACCCAAGTTGTATGAAGGGGAAAGTGGACCGATCACTTCTCCGGAAGCCGGGCGATTGGGGTCACCATCTTTGTCGGTCAACACGAGCAGCCGCACTTGCTTGGACAGTTTCGCCCCTTGTGCGTCATCGGTTCCAACAAGAAATGTCGTGGGCGGCAGAAAGGGATTGATGACCTTGGTGGCCACGATCTGGAAGGAATCCGGATCAACGAGCAGGAGGTAGGCGTTGTCGGTCTTGACGATTTCCGCACCTGCGCGCGGCGTGGCCAGAATCGTTCCGCTCAGGCTTCCAGAGAGTTCTGCTTCGTTGCGCAGCAGTTCCTGCCAGAGCGCGTAGCCTGCGAGGGCGACGAAGACGACGATACCAGTGAGGTAGAGCAGCACGTTGCGGCTCATAGCAGTGCTTCAGCCTGCGGAGTGGTGGGGAGTTCGGACACGCCCATCAGGTATTCGTCAATGCAGCGGGCAGCTTCCCGGCCTTCCCAAATCGCCCAGACCACCAGTGAAGCGCCACGCTTGGCGTCCCCTGCGACGAACACTCCGGGTTCACTGGTCATGAAATCCTTGCCTGCGTGAACTGAGTACATCGATTCTCGTTTCCGGAGTTGCTCGATCATCTCGGCAGGCGAGCGCAACTCGTGCTGCCCGCGCACGCCGATCTTCACACCAAGCTCGTGGAGCAAACCTTCCAGCACAGGGCCGATGAAGCCCATCGCAAGCAACACCAAATCAACCTTGACGGTGAATTCTGATCCCGGAATGCGCGCCATCGTCATCTGCCCGTCAACGGATTTCCACTCAACACGCACCGCCTGCAAGGCCTGCACCCCCCCCTGCTCATCACCCATCAGCCGTTCGGTGAGGATGTTGGCGCGGCAGTCCGGATCGGCCTCCTCATGGACAGGAGTGGGACGAGGCTGCATGTTGACGATTTCAAACTGATGGATACGCGGGTTGACGCCCTGCCGGTTGAGGTTGCCGAGACAATCCGCTGCCGTAAAGCCGCCACCGAGAATCGCCGCCGTCCGGCCTGCAGCCTCGATGCGATCCGCCTCCGGAATGTCAGCGCCTGCGACTGTGCGGTTGCGCTGCGGCAGATAGTTCATCGCATAGTGCACCCCCTGCAAGTCGTGTCCCTCGGTGGTGAGTGTGCGGGCAAATTGTGCTCCGGTCGCCAACAGGATCGCGTCAAACTGCTCGCGCAACTTCGCAACGGACAAGTCGCGTCCCACCTCGCAGTTCGTGTGAAATGCCACCCCCTCGGCACGAAGCTGCTCAACGCGGCGTTCCACATGACGTTTCTCCAGCTTGAAATCCGGAATGCCGTACACGAGCAAGCCTCCGGGGCGGTCGTCCTTTTCAAAAACCGTGACCTCGTGTCCAGCGCGACGCAGTTGCTGTGCTGCTGCCAGCCCGGCGGGTCCGGAACCGATCACCGCAACGCTCTTGCCCGTCAGCTTGCTTGGAGCATGTGGCACAATCCAGCCTTCGGTCCAGCCGCGCTCCGCGATGTGTTTCTCGATCTGCTCAATGGTGACGGAGTTTTTCTTCTGCGCCCGGTCAGCTTCGTCGAGGGTGTAGTAGGCGTTGAGGACGCAAGAGTCCTCGCAGGGTGCGGGGCAGATGCGCCCGGTGAACTCTGGAAAATTGTTGGTGCTGTGCAGCATGTCCAGCGCCTCGCGCCAGTGCCCACGATAGACGAGGTCGTTCCAGTCCGGAATCATGTTACCCAGCGGGCAACCCGTGTGACAGAACGGGATGCCGCAGTCCATGCAGCGTGCGGCCTGTTTGCGGATATCAGGAACCTCAAACGGAGCGTCGTACTCCCGGAAGTCCCGAACGCGCTCCGCCACTGCACGACGCGGCACCGCCTGCTTCTCAATCTCAATGAATCCTGTGTCTTTTCCCATCTTTAGAACGACATGCTTCACACGTCACTTATTGGTTATTTCCGTTTTTTTATAGTCAAAGTTACTGGTTCTAGGACACATCTTGGACTGGGATAAAAACCGCCAATTCATTGATATTAAAAAATATTTATTAGATGTCACTGCCGTGTCATAGTGTTCGATTTTTAATGATTATTACTATAATTCACTAATGATGGTCTCGTAAAAAGTCCACTGGACGCAAAATACAGTCAGATTTAGGGGCCATCAAACCATTCGACACCCTCGTTCCTCTCAATACACGGCGTTCTGAGTATCCGAATTTTACCAGAAGTTGATGCCTCTGACTTTTTACGAGACCATCACTTCTAGCCATACATACTTTAGAAAAAATCCCATAATTTTTTTAAAATAAGATGATAAAAAAGGTGTCGCCTGTGGACCAATCAGACTAAAAATTTCTGGGAACTCTTGGCAAAGTCAAACAAGGAGGTCACCCAGCCCCTGCTCTTTCAGCAATTTGCGCAACCGTTCGACTTCAATTCTTGCTTCATCACGTTCTTGCCCAGTTTCTTCTTTCCGGGCGGCAAGCCGATCCACTTCCGCCTCGAACTCCGCAATCGGCGCGTCCTTGGTGGCAGTTTTTCGTTGAGTCGGTTCAGCAACTCGTCGGTGAACAGCACCTAGAAACCGTCCGGATCAACGGTTTGCGAGAAGTCTTCCATGAGAATTTCTCCTTTGCTTCGAGTTCAGAGTCGCGCGCCGTCTTGGTGGGTCAGGCCGCCTTGGCCTCAAGCCGTTCTAGCACGGCACGGTACTCGGTCGGTATGACACGGACAAAGTGCGCGAGGGTGTCGTCCCAATTCTGGAGCAAGCGCTCGGCGTGGTCGCTGTCGGTGAAGTCGCGGTGTCGTTCGATCTGCTCCCGGAGCCACTGCTGCTCCGCTACGTCAACAACCGATTCCAGTTCGACCATGTCAAGGTTGCAGTGCGCCTCGAAAGCCTCACGCTTGTCGTAGACGTAAGCAACGCCGCCACTCATGCCTGCTGCGAAATTTCGTCCGGTGCGCCCGAGGACGATGACGCGGCCTCCGGTCATGTACTCGCAACCGTGGTCGCCCACGCCCTCGACCACCGCAAGCGCCCCGCTGTTGCGCACGGCAAAGCGTTCTCCGGCAATGCCCCGGAAATACGCCTCACCGCTCGTCGCGCCGTAAAGCACGGTGTTGCCGATGAGGATGTTCTCCTCTGCTTTGTAGGCTGCCACCTTCCAAGGGTAGATGATGAGGCGTCCACCGCTGAGGCCCTTGCCCGTGTAATCGTTGGAATCGCCTTCGAGTTCCAGCGTCACGCCTTTCGCTAGAAACGCCCCGAAGCTCTGACCGGAGGTTCCGGTGAAGCGACAGTGGATAGTGCCGTCCGGCAGCCCGTTTTCGCCATAGCGTTTGGCGATGCGACTGCTGAGTAGGGTGCCGATGGCGCGGTCGGTGTTTTTCACGGGCATCTCAATGTGCGCGGGTTTCTGCCGCTCCAGCGCCGCTTGCGCCTTTTCGATGAGCCGATGGTCAAGCTGCTGATCAAGCCCATGATCCTGAACCTGCGAGCAGAAGCGCGAATCGCCACCGGCGACGGGCACCGCATGGAGAATCGCGGTGAGGTCCACATCCTTCGCCTTCCAGTGATTCGGGAGGTTCTGCACCAGCAAGTCCGTGCGTCCGATCAATTCGTTGAAGGTCCGGATGCCCAATGAAGCCATGATTTCCCGGACTTCCTCGGCGACGAAGAAAAAAAAGTTGATGACATGTTCGGGTTTACCGATGAACTTCTTGCGCAGTTCCGGGTCTTGCGTGGCGATACCAACGGGGCAGGTGTTGAGGTGGCACTTGCGCATCATGATACAGCCAATCGCAATTAGCGGGGCTGTGGCAAAGCCGAATTCTTCGGCGCCAAGCAATGCTGCGATCACCACATCCCGTCCCGTCTTGAGTTGACCATCGGTTTGGAGTCGCACCCGTCCCCGGAGTTTGTTGAGCAGCAGCACCTGCTGTGCCTCCGAAATGCCGAGTTCCCACGGCACTCCAGCGTGCTTGATCGAGGTCAGCGGAGACGCGCCGGTGCCGCCGTCGTGTCCGGCGATGGTGATGATGTCCGCATGGGCTTTGGCGACTCCGGCGGCGATGGTGCCGACTCCAGCCTCGGCGACGAGCTTGACGTTGATTTTTGCGTCCGGATTCGCATTCTTAAGATCGAAGATGAGTTGCGCGAGGTCTTCAATGGAGTAGATGTCGTGATGCGGCGGCGGCGAAATCAGCGTCACGCCCGGAGTCGAATGCCGCACCTTGGCGATGTACTCGCTGACCTTGCGTCCGGGAAGCTGCCCGCCTTCGCCGGGCTTCGCACCCTGTGCGACCTTGATCTGGAGTTCGGTGCTGTTGACGAGGTAGTGAATCGTCACCCCGAAACGTCCGGAGGCGACCTGCTTGATTTTACTGATCGGCCAGTCGCCGTTTTCGCGGACGGCGTAACGTGCGGAGTCCTCCCCGCCTTCACCGCTGTTGCTGCGCGCGCCCAAGCGGTTCATCGCGACGGCCAGTGTTTCATGCGCTTCCTTGCTGATCGAGCCGAGCGACATCGCTCCGGTTGCAAAGCGCTTCACGATCTCGGAAGCCGCTTCGACCTCTGCGAGCGGAACCGGCTGCACCGCAGTTGTGAAAGCCAACACTCCGCGTAGCGTGGCGAGTTTGCGGGACTGATCGTTGGCGAGTTGGGAGAAGCGTTGAAACGTCTCCGGATTGTTGCCTTGTGTGGCTTTTTGCAGCAGTTCTGTGGAAATCGGATTGATCTGGTGAAACTCACCACGCCGCCGCCAGTAGTAATGTCCGCCCACGTCAAGGGTGCGGGCGATGTCCGGAGTATCGAGGTACGCTTCATAGTGCCGGATGAGTGCTTCTTTCGCAATCGTCTCCAGACCGGCTCCACTGATGCGCGAGGGAGTTCCCGCGAAGTATTCCCGCACCACGTCCTCGTTGAGTCCAACCGCCTCGAAAATCTGCGCTCCGCTGTAGCTGAGCAGCGTGGAAATGCCCATTTTTGCAAAGACCTTGAACATCCCCTTGCGGATCGCCTTGAGGTAGTTCTGCTCGACTTGTGGGAAGGTCAGCGAATTCGGAAGCATGCCATCCCGCAGTAGCTGCGCGAAGCTCTCGAAGGCGAGGTAGGGGTTGATGCCCCCGGCGCCGTAGCCAGCGAGCAGGCAGAAATGCGCGATTTCGCGGGCCTCTCCGGTTTCAACAATCAGCCCCATTTTGTAGCGGATGCGCTTGCGAATGAGGTGATGGTGAACTGCGCCTGTGGCCAGTAACGCCGGAATCGGCACATTTTCCGCGTCCACGCCCCGGTCGCTCAGCACCAGCAACGGACAGCCCTCCCGCACGGTGGCTTCTGCGGCTGTGCAAAGCTGCTGGAGCGCGGAGGCCATGCCTTCCGGACCCGCTTTTGCGGGAAACAACAGCGAGAGCGTCTTGGTGTAATAACCCCGGTGGTCCAGCTCCCGGAGTTGCGCCATCTGTGCATTGGTCAACACCGGATGCTCCACCTTGAGCATGTGTGCGTGTTCGGGGCCGGGATCGAGGATGTTGCGTTTGCGGCCAAGGTGGTCGGTGAGCGACATCACCAGTTCCTCCCGGATCGAGTCAATCGCGGGGTTGCTGACTTGCGCGAAAATCTGCTTGAAGTAGTCGTAGAGCAGGCGTGGTCGGTCGGACAGCACGGCCAACGGGGTGTCATTGCCCATCGAACCGGTGGCCTCGCTGCCCTCGGTTGCCATCGGCGTGAGTAAAACGTTCACATCCTCGGTGGTGTAGCCGAAGACCTTCTGCCGCGAGAGCAGCGTTGCAAACTCCGGTTCCGGAACGTGCGTTGGTTCCGGGAGGTCGCTGAGTCGCAGCATATAATCGTCGAGCCACTGCTGGTAGGGTTTGGCGCTGCAAATCTGCTGCTTGAGTTCCGTGTCATCAATGATGCGGCCTTCCTCCAGATCAATGAGGAACATCTTCCCCGGTTGCAAGCGGCCTTTTTCGACAAACTCTTCCGGGTGCAAACCCACGGCCCCGACCTCGGAGGCCACCACGATCAGGTCGTTCTTAGTCCGGACGTAGCGGGCAGGGCGCAGACCGTTGCGGTCGAGGATCGCCCCAATCTGCTTGCCGTCGGTGAAGCACAGCGCCGCCGGGCCGTCCCACGGTTCGATGAGGTGTTCGTGATATTCGTAGAACGCTTGCTTCTCCGGAGTCATCTCCGGATGGTTCTGCCACGCTTCCGGCACCATCATCATCATCGCATGGGCCATCGAGTAGCCCGACTGCACAAGAAATTCCAGCACATTGTCAAAACACGCAGAATCGGACCCGCGCGGCAGGACGATGGGCAGCAGCGCGGGAATGTCCTCGTAGAGCGGTGAGGCCAACGCACCCTGCCGAGAGCGCATCCAGTTGATGTTGCCACGCAGCGTGTTGATCTCCCCGTTGTGCGCGAGGTAGCGGAAGGGTTGGGCGAGATCCCAGCGCGGGAAAGTGTTGGTGGGAAAGCGCGTGTGCACGAGTGCGAGGGCGCTTTCCACCCGTGGGTCTGCAAGGTCCGGGAAAAAGCGGTCCATCTGCTCCGCCGTCAGCATGCCCTTGTACACGACGATGCGCGTGGAGAGGCTGACGACCATGAAGAGGTCCTCCTCGGCGAGCGAGTTACGGATGCGCTTGCGGGTGATGTAAAGCTGGCGTTCAAACTGGGTTTGATCCAGCGTCAGTTCGCCCTTGCCAATGAAAAGCTGGCGGATTTCCGGACGCGACTCGGCGGCTTGCTTGCCCACGAAACGCAAATCGCACGGCACATCGCGCCAGCCCAGCACCGCCAGTCCGGATTCGGCGAACATGCTCTCGGTCAACACCCCGCAGTGCCGTCGTGCGGACTTTTTCTGCGGCAAGAAGAGCGAGGCGACTCCGTACTCCCCCGGTTCCGGAAGCGTGAACCCCAGCTTTTCGCACTCCTCCTGGTAGAAGCGATGTGGGATTTGCATGAGCAGGCCCGCGCCATCCCCGGTTTCCGGATCCGCCCCCAACGCCCCGCGGTGCTTGAGGTTGGAAAGCATCCGTAGCGCCATCTGGATGATCTTGTGCGACCGACGGTTGTGCAGGTCGGCGACAAAGCCAACCCCGCAACTGTCGTGCTCAAAGTCAGGATGGTACAAGCCTTGCGGCTCAGGGTAGCGCATCTGCAAGTTCGATATCTGTCAGATTTGGAGTTACGGCCAACTTGATTTTATAGCACCGAACTCCCGCACAAGCAAATACCTCTCCTTGATTTGGCCAGCACCTCACCATGCCCGTCAAGGGTCACAAAGAGGTGTGGAACCTCATTACATGACAGCTTGTATTCGAGTCATTGGGAGATCTGGAGGCTTGTTTTCTGGAGGACTCTGGATGGGTTGCTGGCGGAAAGGGAGGGATTCGAACCCTCGGTACGGTTGCCCGTACACGTGATTTCCAGTCACGCACCTTCGGCCACTCGGTCACCTTTCCGCAATTAGACCAGCGTAGCCAACCCCGGCGGATTTTGCAAGCCATTCGGAGGTGAAATCCCTAGGCTGTTGGTTTCAAGAGTCGAGGGGCAACTTCCGGAGTCACACAGGAACGAATCGAAAGAAAAGGGTGGACATGCAGGACATGCAAGACGGAGAGGGGCTGGATTTCGAGATAGAGTTGAAGACCGAGGGAATTTCCGGAGGCACAGCTAAGCGGACGTGGCAGCATCCCCAGCCGCCCTCCCGGATCAAGCAGTGGTTGCAACAGCTTTTGCCGCCAACTTGCCACGACTGTCGAGTGCTAATTCCAGCCAATGCCTACGCTGAGGCTGGAACTCCATTTTTGTGTCCGGAGTGTTTAAGACACTTGCCGTGGTTGGTTCCAGCATTCTCTTGCCAGCGCTGTGGAAATTTGACGGCGGAACCCATGCGTCAGGGGTGTCCGCAGTGCTTCGATTCCAATTGGTCACTCCACCAAACCATTGCCGATCTACGCTACGAAGGCATCGTGCGCGAGTGGGTCTTGCGGTGCAAGTTTGGAAGGCAGGACTGGCTGAGTCCGTTGCTCGGACGACTGATGGTGCTTGCCCAACAGCAACGGCCTCCGTTGCCCCCGAATGTCGTGCTGATCCCGGTCCCCTTGCACCCCAACCGCATTCGCAAGCGCGGTTTCAATCAGGCACTGCTGCTTGCTCATCACTTGCGCAACAATCTTCCGGATCCGAAACCGGAGGTGCGTCCGGAGTGGTTACGCCGTATCCGCGACACGCCGCCGCAAACGGAATTGCCCTTGGAGGAGCGCCTGCGTAATCCGGAAAACGCCTTCGCTGCGGCTCCGGAAGTTCGAGGCTGCACGGTCATCGTGGTAGACGATGTGATGACCACGGGTTCCACCCTCAACGCCTGTGCCCGCACCTTGCAAGCGCAGGGGACACAGCAGGTGATCGCGTGGGTGCTGGGCCGACGTGTCCACGAACCGATGGTTCAGGAGGTCGGTAGCCACTGACCGATGCGCTGCGTTGCTTGTGCGGATGCCCCAGCCTGAGCTTCCACAAATTCCCGTGCTTGCGCCCCCAATTCCTGACAACGCTTGCGGTCGTTCAGCAAATCCTTCAGCACGGTGTCAAACGAATTCGGGGTTTGCACCGTGAACGCCAGCCCACGCTCAACCATGCTCAGGGCTTCGTGCGAGTTGTCGTGACGAGGGCCGAAAATCACCGGAAGTCCCAACGCCGCAGGTTCGAGTGTGTTGTGAACACCCGTCGTGAAGGCACCGCCGACATAGGCCAAATTTGCGCCTCGGTAGAGTCCGGCCAGCAGACCGACCTGATCCACAATCAGCATCCGGGTTTGTGGGATGGCGTCTTGGCGTTGAGTCCAACGCTGCGGCTGAAATTCAGCAAACCCCGTTGCAATAGCTTGCAGGTGTGGTTCTGTCGGCTCATGCGGGGCGAGGATCACAAACAGATCCGGATGGTCGGACAACGCGGATTTCAGTCCCTGCGAGAGGCACTGCTCGTCAGGAGGCCAAGTGCTGCCTGCGACCAAGATGAATTTCCCGGAAGCGGCTTTCGGAAAATTCGGGGGAGGCAAGTGATCCCGCCGTTCCAGCACACTGTCACAGCGCGTGTCGCCCATCACGAAAACCTCCGGATGCTGCGGGGCACTGCGCAGAATTCTGGCACGATCAGCTTCGGCAACGGCACCGATGAACTCCAGAGCTTCGTAGAGGCTGCGGTACAAGGCGCGTCCGACTCCCTTGGCTTCGCGGGCTGATCCTGCATGGACAAGCGCGGAAATCAAGCCTTGGGGAATGCCTTGCCGCTGGGCTTCCCAGATCAGGTTAGGCCAGAGATCGTAGCTGACATGCACAATTCCAGAAGGCTGAATCAAGCCCAACAAACGCCGGACGTTGAAACTCGTGTCCTCGGGCAGAAAATCCACTGCGAGCACCTCCGGAACCCCGCCGAGGCGTTCCACCCAACGCAGCGCGTTGATGGAACTGTAGGTGAGCACGCACTGCCAGCCCTCGGCGACGCATCGAGAAATCACAGGCTGCGCCTGCAAAAGCTCTCCTGCACTGGCCACATGAAACCAGAGTAGTGGTTTTTGCCAGTCACGATCACCCAGTGAATTTCCAAGGCGTTTCCACACTTCACGCCGCCGTTCCAGTCCTTCACGAAGCTTGCAGTCCTTGCGGGCTTTCACGCGCACCGCCAGACGCAGCAGCGGGAGCAGCACAAGGTTGTAGAACCATTGAGCGCAACAGGTGGGCATTTGGGTCAGGTTTCTTCGTGAAAGGAACTGGGGAGCAGATTGAAGGGCAGGATCTTGATGAGAATGGGCAACAACAACCCGCCTCCGGGAAGCACAAAAATCGCCAGAGCCGGGATCGTCTTGGCGATATCGAGCAGTTGCTCCTGCACTTTTTGCTTTTCTGCGACAGAGAGCTTTGTGGTGGTCGTCTTCATGAGCAGATCGTAGAGCTCTCGGGTTTCCTGGATTTCCTGCATCACGCGATCGAGGTTTTTCTTGACCCGTCGGGTGATCAGATCGCTCGAGAAATCCTTGAGCTGCCGTAGCGCCGGATTATCCCGCAGGAAACTGAAGCGTTCACCGTACTCAGCATAGAACACGCCTACGGAGGCATAGATTGCCTCCAACGTGTCCGGAGTCACATCCAGTCGCTGCGCGATGTGTGCGATTAGCACTTGTTCCTGCCACGCCTCTTGCGCGTCGATCAGAGCGAGCAGGACGAGTTGCTCCAACAGGAAGCGTCGCAAGATGGGAGGTTCCAGTCGTAGTTGCAGGGTTTCCAGAGTCAGCGGCTCAAACAACTGTTTTTCAAGTTCCGCCTGCCGTGCTTTGGGGAGTCCAGATTGGCGTAGGTATTTGCCCAGCACCTCGCGTTCCACATCCGCCAGCACCTCATCCGACCAAATCAGTGCGGCAAAGGCCACCAGGCAGTCCTCGTTCACCTCCGCTTCGGTGGCGTGAATCGCGGTCAGCGGGGTTTCTGTGTCCCGGAGGATCGAATCGGACCACACCAAAAAAGCGTAGAGTCGGGGAAAGACGAACAGGTTCTGCCGATCCTGAAAAGTGTAGCCTGCGACTGGAATCTGCTCCAACAAACCGTCTTCCAGCAAGCGTAGCGCGCCTAGCAGCACCTCGTTGCTGGCCAGCAGTTGGTCGAGGGCAACGGTCTCCGGAATCCGGAATTCCCGATTGGGCAGATGAAAACGCAGAAGCCGCAGCACCCAACGAGTCATCCGTTCTGCATACGGTCCCGGCTGTGTCTGCAGCAGCAGTTCCTCGGAAAAACTGAGGGTTCCCAGCGTGTCCAGGTAGAGGAAAAGTGTTCCGCCCTGCTGGTCTGGAAACTGGAGCTTGCGCACCCGGCGGCGAGATTCCTCGTCAACTGCTGGGCAACCAAGGAAAAGTCCGTTACCTTGCACGAGCGGACAGAGGCGTTCGTCCAACCACTCCCGCGTCGGGGGCATTTCCGGCGGAGTTTGTTGATCTGCAAGGTCTGGAAAAGGCGTCTTCAGCCGAAACCGTAGATAATTCGGTAGCCATCCGGACGTATCTTTGAAGAAGCGAAACATCAGTGAAGGTGTGGGGTCAATGAATGGAATGTCCTTTGCTTTGACTCTACACCGTTCTTATGGGAGAGTCACTTCCTTTCAAGTCGGCATGAAATCTTCGAGATGAAATCTCTAACATTGGCTTCTTTGCACCACCTGCTACGCACTTCCAAGCGCACCCTGCTGCTCAGTGTCTTTGGACTGTTGGGGGCCGCCCTGATTGCGTGGGGTGCCACTCGGACCTTTGCCAACCTCGCCAAGGAGTTCCGGGAGCAGACGGTCAAGGAGTTTGTGGGCTACGTCCTCAAAGGCGAGCGTTACCCGATGGTTCATGAGATTTACGAACTGCGCTACCGCATCTTCCAGTCCAAGCTCGGCATTAACAACAAATCTGAAACCAAAGCCTGCTCACGGCACCGGGCCTTTGGATCGGAGGTTCCAGAAAATCAAATCGGATTCTGTCGACGCTACGATGAGTTGGTGGACCTCGCCAAGCAGCAGCTCATGCTTCCGAAGGTGTTTGAATCCATCTACTATGAGACTGAACCCTTCCTGATCCGGGAAATCGAGCGGCACAATGCGCGGGATGCGATCCGGGTGTGGATTCGCCAGAAACTACGTTGCCTCAAGGACAAGTACCGTTGCGGGCGGGACGAGCGGGGGTTGCTGGTGCGTGTCACGTCACTGGACCCCGAACTGCTCAAGCTCTACCATGCCCTGCTGGCCAGCTTGGAGAAGAAGCTGTTTCCAGAGGAAGCGACGCTGCCGCTCGATTTTGTGGATGAGTTGGAATCGAGATGCACCCTGCCGCCCAAGGGTTCTGCACACGAGGTGACGGGTGGCATGGTCTTTGTGCCGGAAGGTCCGTTCCGGATGGGTTCCGAATCCGGAGAGGTGGACGAACGCCCCGTGCGCAATGTTCTCGTGAAGGAGTTTTGGATTGATCGCTGCGAGGTCACGAACTACGATTTCCTGAAAATGGCTGCCGCCGAGCCGATTTTACGTAAAAGCACCTTTCCCCGCAAGTTCCACAACGGACACTACCTTGCCCACTGGGAGGACGACCTGCAACCGCAGTTTGGTCAGGAATGGCAGCCCGTGACCCACGTTTCGTGGTTTGCCGCCCGCTACTTCTGCAATGCCTTGGGCAAGCGCCTGCCCTCCGAAGCCGAATGGGAAAAAGCCGCCCGTGCCGGTGATGAGAAGCTTTACTCCTTCGGGGATGACCCGGCCTTCTTGATGGACTATGGCTGGTATCGCAAGAACGCCACGACCACCCGTCCTGTAGCAGAGTTGATGCCTAGCCCGCTGGAGCTTTTCGACATGCACGGCAACGCCCGCGAGTGGGTTTGGGACTGGTACGAATCGTATGCCTCGAACCCTGCTCCCGATCCTTTGGGTCCGCAGCAGGGCAAGTATCGGGTGTTGCGCGGAGGTTCGTGGAAAGATGGCCCGGAGCAGTTGCGCTCGGCCTCACGCGACGACGCCTCTCCTGCCCAAACCGCTGCGGACATTGGCTTCCGCTGCGCGTCCGATCAGCGTCCGGAGTGATCAGGACTGCCGTGCGCGGAGGGCTTTGATGTGCTTGTGCAGTCGAAAGCGATCCCGCAACCCAAACTCCTGATATTGCGGCTTTTCAATATGGTACCCCAAGATGCCCCCTCCCAGCCAAATGCTCACTCCCCCTTGGTGTCGCGCCCGGAAGTCATCCAGGTGCCAGTCCTCCGGCTTGCGCTCCATGTTGTGGAGGATCACATCCAGATTGTCTTGTCCCATGCGTGAAAATTCAGTAAGCGCGGAGCATCACTCTGCAGGTGTTTTGTGCTGGAATTGGAGTAAGAGTGTGTGGCTGGGGTTGGGGCTGCTGTTGTTTTCTGGTTGTCAGAAAACGCAGCAGGAGATGCTGGTGTACGAGCGCATTCCGGAACATGCTGCGTGTCGGCACCTCACACGGGCGCAGGAGGTTCTCGCCTGTGACCGCGCCTACCGCCGCCGCACCAACGTGCGGGTCGATGCCGCACTGGCTCGGACCACCCAGACTCTGGAGTACCATCACCATCAGGCGACCACCTGTCAGGCCCGCCCCCGTTACACACCTCCGGACGGCTGCCATGTTGGGCCCGCAAGCGACCGCCCGAAAGTTCGCTTCTCCCTCATCATCGATTGATCCGTTCCAAGCTCAACCGTAACCGGCGTCCTCGATGAAGAGTTCAATCTGGCCTTCCGCGAGATCGGTTTGCTTGAACAGCTTGGCAGCTTCGCGATGGATGAGTTTCGTGTCCTCTATGTCGAGCTTGCCGTCGCCGGTCACATCCTGAAACACATGGATGTGGTCCATTGTGCCATCGTGGTAGCGGTCCACCGCCACTGCAATACCGCGCCCCTTGGGATCGACAAAGGAGATCATGTCCACCTTGCCGTCCTGATTGAGATCCAGCACATTCGCGTAGATGTAAACCCCTTTTTCTTCGGCTGCCATTGGTGAGTTTTGTGTCCGAGGTTCAACTCTTTTGGGACTGGCGCACCTGCGTCAGACCCTGTTTGATCACGTTGTGGGTGTCCGTCTCTGCGACTCCCAGCGCATCGCCAATCAGTTGCATGAGTTTCTGTTCCTGCGGAGCGAAATCCTGATCCACTGTTGCAATTTCCACCAATTCCTGCAAGATGCGTTTTTGGTCTTCCGGAGCAAAGCTGGTGTTGGGTTCAATTTCAAAATCCCGCCCCAGTAGGATCGCCTCTTCCAGTTCTTGGATGTGCGCGGAATTTTCCAGCATCTTGATGGATTCGTGCAAATAGGTGCGTTCGTAAACGTCGATACGCCCGTCCACCATTACCATTTGCGTGATCGCCTTGGCATACCAGAAGCGCTGCTCCTCGTTGAGCGTGTCCATGAGGACCGGGTTGAGGGGCTTCTGGTTGTCCTTGAAATCGGCCTCGCTGTCACGCAGGGCTTTGACCGATTTCAACGTCTTGCGGGCATCCGCGCTGCCATGTGCTGCCGCATCCCGGAACCAGTAGTAGGCTTCGTCAATGTTTTTTGGCACCCCCTGTCCCTTAAAATTGAGGATGCCCAGATTGTACTTGGCGCGGACGTGTCCCAACACGGCTGCCTCGTGGAAGGCGCGGTAGACCTCCATGGTATCGCCACTGGTCTTGGAAAGCAGCAGCCCTTTCCGGAACAGATCCTCGGCCACATCTCCGGTTTGTGTTTTCAGAGCTTCGAGTTCCTGAGCGGAGGTGTCGGTGTCGGTCACGGCTCCGCCTTCATCAACAGCGGCATCGGTTTCCACCTCCTTCGCGGCGATCTCTTCGTCCTCACCCTCATCTTCGTCCGCATACACCCCCAGAATCTCCCGCGCGTCCTTGCGGATGCCTTGACAGATTTTGTCAACAGGCAAGTCATTGGGATCGTCCCCAAAGGGGTCTTCGATCTCAATGCCAATCTCCTCAATCCCGACCAGCGCGTAGATGATCACGATCATGGCGACAATTGTGGCGTAGCCGAACGCAGGAATCAGCACAACAGGCAGGGTCAGGAAGTAAACCAGCATGAAGACCTTGAGCTGGTTCACATAGGCAAACGGCAACGGCGTGGTGCGAATACGCTCCAAGGCCCGCAGGGTCTCCTGCAACTCATCGAGGTTTTTGCTGAAGACCGAAAACACGGGGGGAGGGAGCCATTTTTTATCAACACCGGAGTAGAAGCGAACGCTCAACAAACTCAGGATTCCATTCAGCGGGTTGGTGTAGCCCTTCAAATCGGTTTTGATGGAGGGCGATAAATCTTCCAATTTTTCCAAGTCGATCCCGTCCCGCAGGTAATCTTTCAGGGCGACACCGTAAGCTCCAATGAGGGCGACCACCTCACTACGCAAGGCGTGTTCTTCCACAGGAATGATGGTGTTCGCTTTGATTGCCAAGTTGCGGGTCGAAATGCCGAGGCTACCCAGTTGCTTGCGCCCTTCCCAGAAACGGTCGTAGGCGGTGTTCGTCCGGAACACGAGCAGGAGGCCTAGGGCGAGGCCGATCATCGCATGAGCCTGAGTCGTCACGTTCGGAATCAAGTCCGTGTACTTATGGACGGCCAGCAAGACGCCTGTCCAGATGAGCATGACCGCCATGTACTTGGAAACCGCCGGTAGGACGGTGCCGTGGATGGCGAAGATGATCTGAAACCGGTTTCCTGGATCGTAGTTAATCATGGTTATTCTCTAGCTTTCGTCTTCAGCGAGGGTGATCAGGCAGTCGCCGGCTTCAAAGCGGAAGCGTTCGTCACGTTTGGGAATGAGCTGGACGCCAAAGTTGCGGTCAGCGTGGGCTTCGTCCGCGATCAGCTTGACGCCAAAGCAGACCTCTTGCCGGGCTTGTGCAGCGAGCATGCAATCCCCAAATGTCACCTCCCCAGCTTCTTCCGGATCAAAATACAGTAAAATCGATTTGAGGTAAACCTCGCTGCCTTCAGCGGAGAAGAGCTGATCGTAAACGAACATCACTTCCGGGTTGAGGGCGGCCTGTGCGAAAATTTTGGAGATGAAGCGGTTGGAGAGCAGAAAGTCTCGGACTCCAGTTTTCACGACCAGTTCGGTGTTTTCTGATTCAACCACCTCGGTGATCAGCTTGGTGGTCACGGTTGCGCCCGTTTCCTCTGTATAGGCCCGGAAGTGACGGCGCATTTGCAGGAGGATGAGCAGAGTCCGGGTGTCGATCTCTTCTGCAGTCGCAGAGGGTCGTCCGAGGATGGACACCGTGTCGTAAAGATGCGGACGAATGGCGCGGATGGCCGCATAGTGAGAGAGGTCGAGTTCGCGGATTTGCATGGCCACGTTCTGATTCTGCTCTGCAATTTTGGTGAAGGTGCGGCGCAGTGCATCGGAATTTTGCTGGACAACGAGGTGGAGTTGCGAACCGGAAGTGAGGTAGGAGGCGTACTCCTTCAGCACAATCGGGGTCTTGGTGGTCCAGTGAATGATGAGGTGCTTTTCCTTGGGAACAGACGCCCGCTGTTCCGAGTAGGAGAGGGTTTTCGGCACCATCACGGCCTTGTCGTAAAACTTGATGGTTGAATCATCCTCGGCAAGGATCACCACCTCATCCTCTGGGAGCATCGGGTAGTCCGGCGGGGGATTGAGGCGGATTTGGTGATTGAGGTTGCGGACTCCAAGCGGAACGCTGCGCTGGAAGTGCAACTGAAGCTGTCCGAAGGTCAGCGGTCCCCAGCCCTGTTTGGGCCGGAAAAAGTAGAACTCGTTACCCTCGAAGCCCACCAAATCGGAATACACCACTGACAATCCGACACTGCGGGAGGTCTGCACAAGCATGCGGGCGAGCAAATCGGTTTCGTCCAGAGTGGTGACACGCCCCGGTTGGACACTCTCGGCGAGTTCACGGTTGCGCATGAGGTGCAGTTCCGCGACGATCGAGATTCCGGAACGATCTCCTGTGATCGCTAGCACGGCCATGATGGCCTTGATCACACGGGCATCGGCGAGTTCCTTGACTTGGAGAGTCTGCGAAGGTTTGGCATCGCTGAGGATCACGATGGAGTCTGCCTGTTCCACACCGACCTTGCGTAAGGTTGGCAAACTTGCCGTGTTGCCGCTGCGTACAATCATCCGGGTACTCTGCCAGTCCGAAATCTGCTCGCGCAGGTAGTCATCCATCTGCTCCTTGTCGTTCTGCGCCAACACGACGACAACGGCGTCCGACTCGGATTCATTGGCAATGATCAACTCCCGCAACATGTCCACGAGCCGATCTCCAAAACCCAGCACGAGCGTGTGTCCGGATTCCAGCACAGCGCTGCGACCCTTGCGCAGCAGCGTAAGCCGTTCCTCGAACTGCTGAGTAATGAACGCGACCATGCTGGAGAAGAGGACCAGTCCGAAGAAGATGGTCACGATGCCAACCAGCTTGCTGGCCAAATTCGAGCCGGCGTCGAGTTCTGCGAGTGATCCGGAATCAATGATCTGGAAGAAGACCCGCCAGTTCAGATCGGAGAGTCCGTCAACGGTCGCATCCGGAAAGAACCAGAAGACGGACATCCGCACCGTTGACATGATCACGAAGGCGATGAAGAACAAGCAGAGCAGCGCGAGGAAGACAGCCATCCCGCCCTTTGACATGAAGTTGTCGAACCGGTATTGCAGCCGATGCTTGAAAGAAATGTTTTTTTGCTTTTGAGCCATGACGATTAAGTTTTTAGCTGGAGTTACAGATCCAAGCTGATGGAGTTGCAAAATTCGGAGCTTTTCAGGTCTGTACCTCTTGGAGCTTTAACGGATTCCCCGTTGAATCTCAAGAGAAAACGCTGCATCCAGAGGTCAGTTTTCATCAACGGGCGAAGGTGTGGTACTCCTCGTTGGGCTGCATGTCCGTGGCCGAAGCCATGCGGTTGCTGAGGTTGAAGAAGGACGCCACAGCGCTGATGTCCCAAAGCCCCTGCTCGGAAAATTCATGGTTGCGCAGTTTCTGCCGATCCGCCTCAACGATCTCGTGCGGACGTTCTGTGAGCTTGACCGCAAAATCGAGCATCACTCGCTGCCGGTCAGACAGTTCGGCGACGCGGTAGTTCATCACCAGCAGTTCTCCAAGTTTGGGGTCTCCGGAAAGCCTGCGCACCGCAGCGCCATGCGCAACGAGGCAGTAGAAGCAGCGGTTCACCGCAGAAACCGCAACCGCGATCATCTCGCGCTCCAGCTTGCTGAGTTCGGATTCTCCGAGCATCAACTCGTCGTAAAACGCCATGAAGTTCTGGAGTTTTTGCTCGTTGTGGGAAAACGCCCGCAGCACGTTGGGGACGAAGCCAAGCTTCTCATCGCACTTGTTGAAGTAGGCTTGAATTTGTGGATCCAGCGCATCGCGCTTGATTTCCGGAAGGTCGAGGGCGATCACATGCTTGGGTTGAGACATGGTTGGAACGATGAGAGTGGGGTGCAGTGAAAAGCTTAACGCATCCGTTTGCGCACAAAAACAACAATGAAGAGCGACATGGAAAATGCGCCGACCAGTGCCTCGGTGGCGGCGAAGAAGCGTGCAAGCGGTTTGACGGGAATGAAATCCCCGTAGCCGAGCGTGGTGAAGGTGACAATGCTGTAATAGACACAGCGTCCAAAATCACCCAAGTTCTCCGCCAGCGTCCGGGCGGAATCTAGGATGACTTCATGCCCGTCTCCGTGGATGCCGACGAGGGAGTAGGCCAGCGCGTAGGAAACGATCAGCAGCGCGGCAAAGCGCAACACCCGGCTGGGTCTTTCTCCGTAGCCGGTCACGAAATCTTCAAGCTTGGAGAGGAAGCGCGCAAACGAAAAGAGGGGACTCTTATGGCGGTTCATCACCATTTCGCGGTGAAAGAACGTCCCGGCCAGCTCAAAGTAACCTCGGTTCTCCGCGCCACGCCGCAGGTTGCGATAGACCTCCTCGGCCTCCTCAAAGTGGGTGAGTGCTGCCGTGAGCTTGTTGGCCCGTCGAGACTCGCGGGCGCGGTCTTCCTGCAAGACACGCTCCCCCCAGTGGACATGCTCCAAGTGCGTCTCGCCGAACTTGGTGCCGAGCAGGATGGCGTGTTCGAGGTTGGCGCGGTTGAGGTTTGCCTCGTTGAGATCAGCCTTGTGGAGCGAGACGTGGTGAAAATTCACCCGGAAGAGGTGCGCTCCGTGCAAATTGGCGTGGGTGAGATCGGCGTAGCTGAGGTTGAAACCCATGCTGGTTCCCGAACGTTCCAGATGCACATCCGAGAGATTGACACCCCGCAGCTTGAAGCCCTCTCCGGATTTGCCCTCGCGGCAGTGCTGCTCCAGTAGCGACTTGACCTCCATGTGGGTCTTGTCCACCGTCGGATCATGCCAGAAGCACAAGCCGGTTCGTCCGGAACGTTCCTGGCAGTAGTGGCCTTCGGAATCGGTGAACGCGCAGTGTTCGAGGGTTTTGAAACGGGAGAGGTCTGGACCAGCCTGCGGAGAGTCGTTCATCAACGGAATTCGGGTAGTGGAGTCGCGCCAGCTATGGTGCTGAGTGCTACCGATCTTACTGTTTTTTCTTCAGATAGTCGACTTGGGTTTTGTTGCCCTTCCCCTTGGCAAGCATGACCACGTCCCCATTGAAGACCACACTGACCACGCAACGCTGGCTCTTGGAGTGTTTGGCCGCCCGTTTGCGAATGTCCTTGAGCGCCTTGGTTCCAGAGGCTTTGTTTATCCGCCACTTGGCGTCGGTGCCGCCGTTGATGTGGATTTGCGCACTGCATTCTGAACCGAGCAGCATCTGTGCAGAGACCTTTTCAAACTCGGAATACGCGGCGATCACCTCGTCTGTGAACTCCTTGGCGGGCGTGTCATCATTGACGTTGTCCGGCTCTCCGTACTTGAGGTTGCTCGCCACCTGCTTAGGCTCGGGCTTGGGTTTGAAAGAGTCCTCAAACAAGTCGGTGTAGGTGTTGAGAACCGCAATCACAACGGCAATCAGAAGCACCACTCCGCCCGCAATCATCCCGATCTTTGTCCAGTTTCGCTGCTTTTGCTTTGCTTCAGTCATGCATCCCTTCAAAAAAACCACCGCAGAGGCATAGAGAGCGCAGAGCAAATTCTCTGCGTTTCGGTGTTCTCTCAAAAACGATGTGCAATCCGGAAGCCCTCTCAGCCAAAGCTCAGATGCACGGCTTCAAATTTCCGGACGCTTCCGATGCTGGACGCTGCTGCAACTCCCGCCGCGCGTAGGGCATTGAGCGCGGACTCCGCCTCGGCTTCCGGAAGCGCCACCAGCAGCCCCCCGTTGGTTTGCGGATCAAAGACGATCTCGCGGTCTTTCGCAGAACTGTTGTCCGGAAAGCGGATCGAGTTCCCGACCATCGTGCGGTTCGCAGGGTTGACTCCGGTGGTCATGCCACGTTGGTACATCTCACGGGCTTCACGGAACACCGGGAGCGCGTCCAACGTCATTTCCAGTGAGACTCCGGACCCCTTTGCCATTTCAAAACCGTGTCCGGCGAGTCCAAAACCGGTCACATCGGTGCAGGCGTGGACACTGAATTCAGCAAGCGTTTCGGCAGCAACTTTATTCAGCGCCACCAGTTGATCGAGGCATTCCTGAAGCGCGTCTGCCGAAACCCAGCCTTTGAGATTCGCGTTGAAAAGCACACCACTGCCAAGCGGTTTCGTGAGCAGCAGGGCATCTCCGGGTTGCGCTCCAACGTTACGCCAAATGCGCTGCGGATGCACCATGCCGGTGACGGAGAGTCCGAACTTCGGTTCCTCGTCCTCAGTGGTGTGTCCACCGAGCAACACGGCTCCGGCTTCCGTGATCTTGCTGTACGCTCCAGCGATGATGCCGTGGAGAATTTCCGGACCCAGCTTGTCGGAGGGAAACCCCACAAGGTTGAGGCAAAACAGCGGTTTTCCTCCCATTGCATAGACATCGCTGAGCGCATTCGCGGCGGCGATCTGTCCAAACAGCACCGGATCGTCCACTGGAGGTGTGATGAAATCCGCCGTTGCCACCAGCGCCTGCGTGTCGTTCAGACGGTACACTCCGGCGTCGTCGCTCGTGGTGAATCCCACAAGGACCTCCGGATTTCCCGGAACCGGCAAACTCTCCAACAATTTCGACAGCCCGACCGGACTGAGCTTCGCCGCTCAGCCGCAGGTTTTCGCCAAACTTGTCAGGGTCGGCTTCTGAAACAATGCCTTCAGGCCCATCACTCCACGTCTTGAAATTCATGAACATCCACCGGATTCTCACCTCCGGCACCCCTTTCAGTTTCCGGGTTGCGGGGAGAAGTGCAAGCCGCACCCCTGCCGGCAGCAATGCGGTTGTGCTTCTGCAAAGCTACGGAGTTGCACAGCCCATTCAGAAAAAATAAAGCGCTGACATTTCATCAATACATCCGTATACTGTGATCTGGTTATCCAGAGAACCGGGAGTTGACTGCATCAGCGCATGCTGCGCTGTCCCGGTCAGCAACCTTTTCAGGCGTGGCCTGAAGGTGCTTGCAGCAGCCCTGCTTCGGCAGGGTTCGATAGGGGTTCGCAAGAACCAAAACGTCTGAACATCAGCAGCCCTTTGCCGATCAATTTTGCGGGAACCCTTCGGGAGACTCCCCAGCAATCGGACCTGTCAATCCGGGTGGCGCACTGTTCCGTCGTGGCGAATGCGAGCCGCAATCTCCAGAAGAGATAAGGAAAATGGCCAATCACCTGAAGAGCGGCGGGATGCCCTGTTCGAGCGCATCGAGGAACTGACCGGAAGGGAGTTCCCGCGCAATCAGTTTCCTCAGCAGAGCGACAAGTATCCTGACGAGGCGAACGAGGCCATCCGGAGCCTGCCCGATGTGCTTGGTGCGATCAACAGCCGCAATCGGGAGGCAGAACACTCGGCGCTTGTCCATTTGACGCATCTCGTTGCGCAACGAACCGATCTCGACCCGCACGGTCTTGAACTCAGCCTTCAGTTCGCCTTCGACGCGCCGGAGTTCGGCCTTAAGTGTCGGTGTACTTGGCGTTGAGGTCGGCCAACCCCTCAATGATCTCGTGGTCGGAGATGCGCGGGGCCGGATCGACCGCAAACACAGCTCCGGGAGCCAACAGACCGACCGCCAGAACCACAACGACTAGAAAACGGATCATGGGAAATGAGTGACACGATGCCCACAGCTAACCCGTTCCCCGCCGAGAGGCAAGGGCAATGAACATATTCCCCTTGAACCTCTCCACAACTTTGCCACCCTGATCCAAGCTAAACCGTTTGGCTTTTCCACCCGGATTCCCGGATCGCCCATGCCTCAATCGGTCGCGACGACGCGCCGCTTGCACCAAGCCTATGCCGCCAACCGTCTTGAAGACGGATTTTGGCGGGCCGACTGGCTGGAGACCATCCGCACCGAAAGCCCCCGGATGCGCGAGGTTTACGAGAAGGTCAAATCGGTTGCCCCCACTAAAACCACGGTGCTGCTGCAAGGCGACACGGGCGTGGGCAAGGGCAACATCGCCAAGCTCATCCACCAGCACAGCAGCCGCAAGGACGGCCCTTTCGTCCATGTCCACTGCGGCACGCTGCCGGACACCTTGGTGGAGAGCGAGTTGTTCGGTTACGAAAAGGGTGCCTTCACTGGTGCCGAGAAGCGCAAGCTGGGGCGTTTCGACAGTGCTCAAAAAGGCACGATCTTCCTCGATGAAATCAACACCGTCAGCACTGCGATACAGATCAAGCTGCTACAAGTCCTGCAAGATCACATTTTTCAGCGCGTGGGTGGGGAAACCTCGATTGAGGCCGATGTCCGGGTGATCGCCGCCGCCAACGCCAACCTGCGTCAACTCAGCAACGAGGGAGACTTCCGGCGCGACCTCTACTACCGGCTCAGCGTCTTTCCCATCGAAATCCCCGCACTGGCCGACCGCCGCGAGGACATCCCCCACCTCATTCAGTCGTTCATTCAGCGCTTCAACTACGTCTTCTCGAAGGAAATCCAAGCGATGGATTCCCAAGTGGTGCGGGCGCTCCAGCGTTACCCGTGGCCCGGCAACATCCGGGAGTTGGAAAACCTGCTGGAGCGGGCTTACATTTTGGAAACCACCTCGGTCCTGCGTCCGGAAAGCTTTCCGCAAGAAATCATGATCGATTCCGGTAGCACCGCCGAGGTGGTGTTGGATGCCTCCCTGCCGCTCGCGATGGTGCGCAGGCAAGCCCTTGACCACGTCGAGAGACAGTACCTCAAAGAACTGCTCACTCTGCACCAAGGTCGCCTCAACCACGCTGCCCTCACCGCTGGAATCACCTACCGCCAACTTCGCAAAATGCTCATCAAGTACGAAATCCACAAGGAGGATTTTAAACCCTCATCTTTCACCCATCAACATAAGCCCACCAAAAATGTGAACTAAAGATTCATGTTTTCTAAAAATATGAACTAAAGATTCACATTCTTCCGGATATAGCTGTTAAAATACTGATACAAAAAAGTATTTTTTAGTAAAATTGTCATTTTTTCTACTGAACCAGAAATTTTTAAATTAACAGTTTCTCAAAACATGAACTCAGAATTCATGTTTTAAATGAAACGATTAAAAAAAATAGTAATTTCAATAATATACAAGATGGCATCCTGAATGCAAGCTAGGATTTTGAGCGCGTTTTTCCAAAACCGTCCAAAATTGAGGAATTCCGAGTGATTGCCGCAGCCCTTTCCGTTCCTGACTCGTTCCTGCACGAAGCCGTGGCTCCCTGCACCGACTGGTCCCTTGAGATTCTCCCCAAGCACGCCGAAGCCGTCCGCGACCTTCCGGACTACATCCGCGAAATCTACGTCACCGTGATTCCGGAAACGCCGTGGGCCGAGGTGGTGGCCGCCGTGCGCACGGTCCACGAGCTTGGACGCAGCCCGATTCCGCACATCACCGCCCGCAGCATTCCGGACAAGAACGCACTGGAACAGTTACTTCTTCAGTTCAAGGAATTCGGCGTGGAGCGGGCTTTGCTGATTGGCGGGGGAATCCCGGAACCCGCAGGCGAGTTCACCTCGGTTTTGGAACTGCTGCAGAGCGGACTCTTTGAGCAGCACGGGCTACGCGACCTCGACCTTGCCGGGCACCCCGAAGGCAATCCGGACGACCCGCACGCCGAGCAAAGCCTGCTCGACAAACTGACGTGGGGCCGTGAGCGCGGCTACCGCTTCCGGATCGTGACCCAGTGGTGCTTCGACGCCGACGCGGTCAACAAATGGATCGCCCGGCTACGCGAGTTGGGAGTCACGGAACCCATCCACATCGGCGTTCCCGGACCCGCGACCATGAAGACGCTGATGCGCTTCGCCTCGCTCTGCGGAGTCAAGGCATCAGCGACCGTGCTGCGGAAACAGGGATTGCACCTCACCAAGCTGCTGTTCGTGAATAAACCGGACAAGCTGGTGGACGCCTTCCGGGGGCATGATCAACTGCACCTCTTCCCCTTTGGCGGCATGGACAAAGCCTCCGTTTGGCTGGAAGCGTGGCACCGCACCCATGCCTGATTCCAGCGTTCCGGCCATGCAGAGTCCCGACCTGACTCCCCAAGCGGAACTCGCCCGCATCGTTTTCCTGCCCTCCGGCAAACGTGGCCTCTTTCCGCTCGGCACTCCGGTGCTGCAAGCAGCCCGCTCCTTGGGAGTGGACATTGACTCGGTGTGTGGCGGACGCGGCATCTGCGGACGCTGCCAGATTGTGCAGGCGGAAGGTTCGTTCGCCAAGCACGGCATCGAGTCGCGGGCCGCAAACCTCTCCGAATTCGACGAGGTCGAGCAGCACTACGCCGGGCGACGCAAGAACTTCAAACCCGGACGCCGCCTGAGTTGTGCGGCCAAGCTCTTGGGAGATTGCGTGATTGACGTGCCCGCTGATAGTCAGATGCACCGCCAGATCGTGCGCAAGGACGCGGACGCCTTCGATATCCAGCTCATGCCGCCCGTGCATCTCCACTATGTGGAGGTCTGGGAACCGAACATGCACGACCCCTCCGGAGACTTGCAGCGACTGCGCGGTGCTCTGGAGCGCGAGTGGCAACTAACGGACCTGCACTTCGAGTTGGGCATTCTGCAAACGCTCCAGCAGAAGCTCCGAGCAGGAGAGTGGTCCGTCACTGTGGCCGTGGATTACCTCGGACAGGTCGTCGGTGTCTTTCCCGGATTCAAGGAATCCCTCTGTGGGTTGGCCATTGACGTGGGGTCCACCACCATCGCCGCACACCTCTGCAATCTCACTTCCGGGCAGGTGCTGGCATCCGCTGGCATCATGAATCCACAAATCCGCTTCGGTGAAGACCTCATGAGTCGTGTCTCCTATGTGATGATGCATCCGGGAGGCGAGGTGGAGATGACCCGCGCGGTTCGCAACGCGATCAACGAATTGGCTGAAGAAGTGACCACGCAAGCCAGCCGCGATTTGGAGGATGTGATTGAAGCTGTGTTTGTGGGCAACCCAATCATGCACCACCTGCTCTTGGGCATCAACCCCATCGAGTTGGGCGGCGCGCCCTTCGCACTCGCCACGGACTTGGGGGTGCGGACAAGAGCTAAGGATTTAGATTTGGTGATGCACCCCAACGCCCGCTGCTATGTGCTGCCCTGCATCGCCGGGCATGTCGGAGCTGACACTGCCGCAATGATCCTCGCTGAAGCTCCGCATCAGCGCGAGGCGATGTCGCTGCTCGTGGACGTAGGCACCAACGCCGAGATCGTGCTGGGCAACTGCGACCGTCTGCTTGCCGCCTCCAGTCCGACCGGCCCTGCCTTTGAGGGGGCACAAATTTCCTGTGGACAACGCGCTGCGCCGGGAGCGATTGAACGCGTGCGCATCCATCCGGAAACGCTGGAGCCGCGCTTCAAGGTCATCGGTAGTGATCTCTGGTCGGACGATCCCGAATTTGCCAAGGAAACCCGCCGCCTCGGAGTCACGGGCATCTGCGGCTCCGGAATCATCGAGGTCGTTGCCGAACTCTACCTCGCCGGAGTGATCAGCCCCGATGGCGTGGTGGACGGCTCACTGCGGGAAAAATCATCCCGTATGATCGAGGACGGACGCACCTTCACCTACGTTCTCCATGAAGGGGCACAGTCCATCCATATCACCCAGAACGACATCCGGGCGATCCAGTTGGCGAAGGCCGCGCTCTACGCAGGCATCCAACTGTTGATGGACCGCATGGGCATTGAACAGGTGGATCGCATCCGGTTGGCCGGTGCCTTTGGAAGCCGCATTGATGTCAAGTACGCGATGGTCTTGGGACTTATTCCGGACTGTGATCTCGCCGAGGTCAGTTCTGCGGGCAACGCCGCAGGCACCGGGGCACGCATCGCCCTGCTCAACCATGAAGCTCGTAAGGAAATCGAGGATGTGGTGCGCTGGGTCGAGAAGGTGGAAACTGCGGTGGAGCCGCGCTTTCAAGAGCATTTCGTCGAGGCGATGGCAATTCCACACAAAACAGCTCCTTTCCCGGAACTGTCCAAGGTGGTGAAATTCCCAGCTCCGCAAAGTTCCCAAACCAATTCCTTGGCAGGGCGAGGACGGCGCCGCTCCCGCAAACGAGCCGCATGAACTCGACTCAAGTCCACTGAAGAAATCCAATGAAAACCCATGCACGAGTGGTGATCATCGGCGGTGGCGCAATGGGCGTGGGCCTGCTCTACCACCTCACCAAGGAGGGCTGGCGCGATGTCGTGCTGGTCGAGAAGGGTGAACTGACCTCCGGCTCGACGTGGCATGCGGCGGGGCTGATCACGCACTTCATCGGCAGCCTCAACATGGCCAAGGTCCACAACTACAGCCCGGAGTTGTTCCGGCAGTTGGAAGCCGAAACCGGACAGGCCACGGGTTGGCACGGCTCCGGTTCAATCCGGCTCGCCCTCAACCAAGACGAGGTGGACTGGTTCCACTACGTTGAAGGAGTGCTGCGGCAGGTCGGCTCGGAGTGTCACCTGATCGGTCCGGACGAGATCCGGAAAATCCATCCGCTGCTCAACACGGACGATGTGCTGCTCGGCGCCTACACGCCGCTGGACGGCCACACCGACCCCAGCGGTATCACCAACGCCATGGCCACCGGAGCAAAAAACCGGGGCGCAGAAATCTACCGCAACAATCGCGTCACGGATGTCCGGAATATGCCAAACGGCGAGTGGGAGGTCATCACCGAACAGGGCACCATCACTTGCGAGCATCTGGTCAACGCCGCTGGCTCTTTCTGCAAGCAGGTGGGGGCGATGGCCGGCCTCAAGCTGCCGATGGTCAACATGGTCCACCAGTATCTGATCACCGAGCCGATCCCGGAAGTCGCCGCGCTTGAAAAGGAACTTCCCGTGATTCGTGACCCCCGTGCTTCCTGCTATTACCGTCAGGAGCAGCAGGGTTTGGTGATTGGCCCGTATGAAATGCAGCCGGTGGCGTGGGGATTGGACGGCATTGACTGGAGCTTCGACAACGCGCTCCTACCCCCGGAACTCGAACGACTGGAGCCACATTTGGAGTTGGTCGCCAAGCGGATGCCCGTGTTTGAAACCGCCGGAATCCGCAAGGTCATCAGCGGCCCCATCACCCACACACCCGACGGTGGCTTCCTGCTCGGCCCAGCTCCGGGACTCCGGAACTACTGGATGTGTTGCGCCGCCAGCATCGGCATCACGCAAGGTCCGGGTGCAGGCAAGTACCTCGCACAGTGGATGATCTACGGGCAAACCGAAGTCAATGTCCGAGAAATGGACCCCCGTCGTTTTGGCGACTGGTCGCTGGGCAAGTACGAACTCGACAAATCCCTTGACGAGTACGAGCAGATGTACAAGGTCCGGCCTCCGGGTGAGTTCCGGGATGCGGGCCGTCCGGTGCGCACCACCCCGATTTACAAGAAGCTCAAGGCACAAGGAGCCGTGTTCGCGGAAGTCTTCGGTTGGGAGCGGCCCAAATGGTTCGACCTCAAGGGCGAGGGCGAACGCTACAGCTTCCGCCGCAACAACACCTTCAAGGCCGTCGCCACCGAATGCCAAGCAGTCCGGCAGCGTGTGGGTCTGCTCGATCTCTCCAGCTTCGCCAAATACGATGTTTCCGGAAGCGATGCGGAAGCTTTTCTCAGCCGACTCTGCGCCAATCGCATTCCCAAGCGTTCCGGAGGCGTGGCGCTTGTCCACATGCTCACCGAACTCGGCGGCATCGAATCCGAAGCCACCGTGACTCGGTTAGGCGCAAACCGCTTCTACCTCCTCTCTTCGGCTGTTGCTGAAACCCATGACCTCGACTGGCTGACCCAGCACATCGCGGAAGGCGAGAACGTAACCGTCACCAATGTCACAGACGAGTACGGAATGCTCGCACTCGCCGGACCCCATTCCCGCGACGTGCTGGGCAAACTGACGGATGCCGATCTCAGCAATGCGGCGTTTCCGTGGCTGACGGGACAGGAAATCACGGTGGCCGGAATCCCCACGCGGGCGCTACGAGTGTCCTATGTGGGAGAGCTTGGTTGGGAGTTGCACCACCCGATGGCACAAATGGAGACGCTGTACGACGCGCTGATGGAGGCCGGAAAGGAACACGGCATCGCTAACTTCGGCGTCTATGCGGTCAACTCCTTGCGCATGGAAAAGGCGTACAAGGGTTGGGGTTCCGAACTGACCACGGAGATCACCCCCATCGAGGCACGATTGGAGCGCTTCGTCGATTTCTCCAAGCCCTTCAGCGGACGCGAAGTGGTGCAATCCCGCAAGCTGCTGGGGCACACGATGGAATTGGTGTATGCGGAAGTGGACGCGGACGATGCCGACTGTCTGGGCAACGAACCCTGTTTGGACGGCGAACGCATCATCGGTGTCACCACCAGCGGCGCGTTTGGGCACACGGTCGGCAAGAGCCTCGTGTTCGCCTATGTCGAGCCGAAGTTCGCCGCACCCGACAGTCAGTTCGGCATCGACGTGCTGGGGGCACGGCGCACCGCAACGGTGCTGGCCGAATGCACTTACGATCCGCAGAACAAGCGGCTTCAAGACGTTTAATTTAATGACGCAGAAGGAGACACCTGATGGGACATGAAAGCAGTGGCCGCATGGGAGGCCGTGAGGCCCGGCGAGCCAAACGCGCTGCCGCGCTTCCGGATGAGATGAAACCCGTCCATCCCGGGCAAGAGGGAGGGCGGTTCACTCCCCTGAACACAGCCGACCTTCCCCGCATTCACGAGGCGGTGTTGCAGTTGCTGGAAACCCTCGGTTTGGCGGACGCGATCCCCTCGTGCGTGGAAGCCTGCACCGCCGCCGGAGCGTTTGTTTCCGACGAGGGGCGGCTCTGTTTCCCACGCTTGCTGGTGGAGGACACGGTGGCGAACGCAGCCCGCAACCTCACACTCTACGGCTTTGCTCCGGAACACGACCTCCAGTTGCAGGGCAAGAAGATCCACTTCGGCACAGCGGGTGCGGCGGTTCACATCGTCGATTCGGAAACCCGGGAGTACCGCGAATCGACCGTGGCGGACCTCTACGACATCGCCCGGCTTTGCGACCAGATGGAGCACATCCACTTCTTCCAGCGCCCCATCGTCTGTCGCGATCTGGACGATCCCCGCGAGATGGATTTCAACACCTGCTACGCGAGCATCTCCGGCACCCGCAAGCACGTCGGCACGAGCTTCGTGCAGCCGGAACACGTCGAGGACGCACTGAAGATGCTGCACCTCGTCTCCGGAGGCGAGGCAGCGTGGCGGGCGCGTCCGTTCGTGAGTATGTCCAACTGCTTTGTCGTGCCACCGCTCAAATTCGCGGAAGATGCCTCCCGCTGCCTTGAAGCCGCCGTGCGCGGGGGGATGCCCGTGCTGCTGCTCTCTGCCGGACAGGCTGGGGCCACCGCCCCCGCCGCACTCGCCCGTGCCCTTGTGCAGGCGACGGCTGAAGTGCTGGCGGGCTTGGTTTATGTCAACGCCATCGAAAAAGGTGCACTGGCGATTTTCGGAGCTTGGCCCTTCATCTCTGACCTGCGCACCGGTGCGATGAGCGGAGGCAGCGGCGAGCAGGCGGTGCTGATGGCCGGATGCGCACAAATGGCGCAGTTCTACGACCTCCCCTCCGGAATCGCCGCCGGCATGACGGATTCCAAGCTTCCCGACGCGCAGTCCGGTTACGAGAAGGGCTACACTGTCACGCTCGCGGCACACTCCGGAGCACATTTGATCTACGAATCGGCGGGCATGCACGCGAGTCTGCTGGGCTGCTGTCCGGAAAGCTACGTCATCGACAACGACATGCTCGGCGCGATCAACCGCACCGTCCGGGGCATCGAGGTCACGGACGAAACTCTGGGCCTTGAGCCGATCCGCGACGTCTGCATCACGGGTCCGGGACACTACCTTGGGCATGAGGAGACCCTCAGCCGCATGCAGACCGATTACCTCTACCCGGAAGTCGGGGACCGCGAGAGCGTCAACAACTGGCTCGACCAAGGCTCGACAGACATTACCGAGCGGGCACGCGAGCGCACCCGCACCATCCTCGCCAGCCACTACCCCAGCCACATCAGCCCCGAAATTGACGAGCAAATCCGCCGGGAGTTTCCGGTGCGCTTGTCTCGTGAACGCATGGGCCTGCTTGTCGGGGCAGGTTTGGAACCTGCCCCTACGGAGGAAGGACTGCCCTTCCCCCCAAACTTCTGACGCGACTATCGCAGTTTCACCAGCATGATGGACAAACCCTTGCCCTCTCGGATTCCAAGGCTCTCGGATTCGATGGAACGGCATCAGGAAGAGCAGCAGCATGACGATTCGTTGCCGGAGCGCCCCTTCCGCCTCAAAATTCGCTTCGTCCACGATGTCCACGAAATGTACGGGCAGGATTCAAACCCACCCCTTTCACCTGAAACCAACCATGTCTGAACGAGTGCAACGCAGAAAAGGAGGAGGACGCGAAGCTCGTCGCGCGATCCGCCTCGAAGCCAAGGTGCCCACTGTTCCCTACATCACCCGCAACGTCCCCTGCTACGAGGTGCTGGGTGAAGAGGGTTTGGCGGTGATTGAAGCCCAAGCCGAAACCATCCTGCAAGAGATTGGGGTGGAGTTCCGGAGCGATGCCGAAGCCTTGCAACTCTGGAAGGAGGCGGGTGCGGATGTTGACGGCGAGCGGATCCGCTTTCCCAAAGGACTTTGCAAGCAACTCATCCAAGCCAGTGCCCCACGCGAGTACACGCAACACGCCCGCAATCCGGAGCGCAACGTGCAAATCGGCGGCAAGCACATGGTGCTGGTGCCGGCCTACGGTCCACCATTCGTCCGGAACCTTGACGACGGACGGCGCTACGCGAACATCGAGGATTTCCGTAACTTCATCAAGCTCGCCTACATGAGTCCCTACTTGCATCACTCGGGCGGGACGGTTTGCGAACCCGTTGACCTGCCGGTGAACAAGCGGCATTTCGACATGGTGTACGCGCACATGCGCTACAGCGACAAGCCCTTCATGGGATCGGTCACGGCACCAGAACGCGCGCAGGATTCCGTGGACATGGCGAAAATCCTCTTCGGCGAGGAATTCATCCAGCAGAACACAGTGATCACCAGCCTGATCAACGCGAATTCCCCGCTCGTCTGGGACGCGACCATGCTGGGGGCGCTCAAGGTCTATGCCCGCAACAATCAGGCATGTGTGATCTCGCCCTTCTGCATCGCCGGGGCCATGTCCCCGGTGACGGTCGCCGCGACCTGCGCCCAACTTTACGCCGAGGCGCTTTCCGGAATGGCTTTTGCTCAGTTGGTGAAACCGGGGGCACCCGTGATCTTCGGCACCTTCTCCAGCTCAATGTCCATGCAGTCCGGCGCACCGACCTTTGGAACTCCGGAACCGCAGCTCGTGCTTTACGTCATCGGCGCACTGGCGCGTCGGCTTGGAGTGCCCTTTCGTAGCGGCGGGGGCTTGTGCGGCAGCAAGATTCCGGACGCGCAGGCGGCTTACGAAGCCTCGAACACGCTCCAGCACGCGATGCTTGCGGGTGTGAACTTCATGCTCCACACCGCTGGCTGGCTGGAAGGCGGACTCGCAATGGGCTACGAGAAATTCATCATGGACGCCGATCAGGCGGGGATGATTCACGCCTTCCTCAAGGGGGTTGACCTCTCTGAAAACGGACTGGCGCTTGATGCCATCCGCGAGGTGGGACCGGGTTCGCACTTCCTCGGCTGCGACCACACACTGGCAAACTTTGAAACCGCGTTCTTCCGCTCGACTGTTGCCGACAACAACAGCTTCGAGCAGTGGGAGGTTGACGGCTCGCTCGATCACGCGCAACGGGCGAACAAGATTTGGAAGCAGATGCTGCAAAGCTACGAACCCCCACCAATTGATCTAGGGGTGGATGAGGCTCTCCAGGAGTTCATCACTCGGCGCAAGGCCGAATTTCCAGACTCGAACGTCTGACGCTCGGATTTTTCTCAACGCACCAACCAAGGGGTGGTTATGTCAAACGAAGAACTGCACGAAGAAGAGGAACTGGACCTTGCGTCCCTGCCGGACGACGAGCTTGTCCAGCAGATGCACGACGATCTCTACGACGGATTGAAGGAGGAGATCGAGGAGGGCACCCACATCTTGCTGGACCGTGGATGGGGTCCGGTGAAGCTCATGAACGAGGCGCTGGTCGCGGGCATGACGATCGTGGGCATTGATTTCCGCGATGGCATCCTCTTCGTCCCGGAAGTGCTGCTGGCAGCCAACGCCATGAAGGGGGGCATGGCCATCCTGCGGCCCCTGCTCGCCGCGACCGGGGCGCCGCCGGTCGGCACGGCGGTGATCGGCACGGTCAAGGGCGACATCCACGACATCGGCAAGAACCTTGTCACCATGATGTGGGAAGGTGCAGGGATGGAGGTTTACGACCTTGGCATCAACAATCCGGTGGAGAACTACCTCGAAGCTCTTGAGAAGCACAAGCCGGACATTATTGGCATGTCCGCCCTGCTCACCACCACCATGCCCTACATGAAGGTGGTCGTGGAGGAGTTGGTCAAGCGGGGCATCCGGGACGATTACATCGTGCTAGTGGGTGGCGCTCCGCTCAACGAGGAGTTCGGCAAAGCCGTGGGCGCGGACGCCTACTGCCGCGATGCCGCCGTTGCAGTGGAAACAGCGAAAGAGTTGATCGCCGCCCGACGCGACGCGCTTGCGGAACAACCTATCGCCGTTGCCGCCTGATGGCCCGCACCACCTTGTTGCTCGCTTGCGGAGCCTTGGCCAAGGAAATCGCTTGGCTCATCCACCGCAACGGGTGGACGCACTTGCAAGTTCGCTACCTTCCGGCGGACTGGCACAACCATCCGGAGCGCATTGCTCCGGAAATTGACCGTCGGCTGACGGACTGGCAGGAAAACTACCGTGCCTGCTTCGTCGCCTACGGAGATTGCGGCACCGGAGGCTTGCTTGATGCCGTACTGAGCAAGCACGGCGTAAAGCGGCTTCCGGGCGCACATTGCTACGAGTTCTTCTCCGGAACCGCAGCCTTTGTACAACTGATGGACGAGGAACCCGGAACCTTCTTTTTGACGGATTTTCTCGTCCGGCACTTTGAAAAACTCATCACCAAGGGATTGGGACTGGACCGACACCCGCAACTCCGGGACATGTACTTTGGCAATTACCAGCGGCTCGTGTACCTCACACAGTTGCCTGATCCGGAACTGGATCGGCAAGCCCAGCAGGCCGCCGTGCGGCTGGGACTCACCTACGAACAGCGGCTGACCGGACTCGACGGGTTCGCCGCCAACCTTTCGGCCCTCAACCCTCAAGCAGCGTCATGCCTCAGTTGATCACGATTTACTGGCGGGACATCCCCTCGCAGGTGATCGCCAAACATGGGCGCAAAAGTGCGAAGGTCAGACTTTCTGCACGTTTTCAGGAAGCCATTGACAAAGCCGCCATGCGGGCCGGACGCCAAGGCAGCGATGAGTACCTTGAGGACTGGCGACGGGCTTACGAGGACTGTGGACCCGACTTGGAGGAGGAAGCCAACACGCGGGCGCAAGCCCTTGAAACACAATTCAGCGACGACGAACTCAAACGCTACGTCAAGGCCAAGGGCTTGACCCCTGAAGCCAATCCAAACAACACCTTAATCAAGAGTATCCAGAAAAAATGACCGACACGATTATCAGTTCCGCCTCAAAGGAGGTGATCATTGGTTTCGAGCGCCCCTTCGTCATCGTCGGCGAGCGTATCAACCCGACGGGGCGCAAGCTGCTTTCCCAAGAAATGGGCGCAGGCGACTACTCCCGCGTGGAGCAGGACACGCTGGCGCAGGTCGCCGCCGGTGCCCACATGCTCGACGTAAACGCAGGAATCCCGCTTGCAGACGAACCCAAAATTCTCGCCGAGACCATCAAGCTCGTCCAGTCTCTCACAAACGTACCGCTCTCGATTGATTCCTCCATCGTCGCCGCCCTTGAGGCCGGGCTGGAGGTCTATCAGGGCAAAGCACTGCTCAACTCCGTCACCGGAGAGGATGAACGTCTTGAAACCGTGCTGCCGCTCGTCAAGAAGTACGGCTGCGCCGTGGTCGCCATTTCCAACGACGAAACTGGGATTTCCGAAGATCCGGACGTGCGTTTTGATGTTGCCAAGAAGATTGTGGAGCGGGCAGCGGATTATGGGATTCCACACTCAGACATCGTCGTTGATCCGCTGGTGATGCCGATCGGCGCAATCAACACTGCGGCTCGGCAGGTGATGGCGTTGGTGAAAAGATTGCGGGACGAACTCAAGGTGAATACCACCTGCGGCGCGTCCAATGTCAGCTTCGGACTCCCCAACCGCCACGGCGTAAACTCCGCGTTTTTGACGATGGCGATTGCCGCTGGAATGACCTCGGCAATCACCAATCCGCTGCATGATTCCGTGATGGCCGCAGTCATGGGCGCGGATATGATGATGGGGCATGATCCAAACTGTGCCCACTGGATCAAGAAATTCCGGGAGCCTGTTGCTGAATTGAACCCTGAACAGGCTGATCGGCGGGAACGCCGTCGTCGTCGGGCGCGGGCCTGAGCACCAGTAACCGAATGAGCCCAGAACAGGCGGGCACAAAAAGCTACCCAAGCGAGGGGGAAGATGTTATTATTTTGCGGTGTTCCGGTACGAATTCCCCTTTCCAAACCACAAGAATACCACCTATTGCAGTGACAGCCTTGAATGGCTTGGCCGTCAGCACAACGCGAACTGATCTCAACTGAGAAAGACAATAATGGCAGCAGCAACGAGCTACACCGACCTTCCGAAAATCCCGAGCGATATCGAAATCTCGCAGGGAGCCACGATGAAGCCAATCACGGAGATTGCACCGGCGCTTGGTCTCCAAGAGAATGACCTTGAACTCTATGGCAAGTACAAGGCTAAGGTCAGCGACGATGTTTGGCAGCGCGTCAAGGACGGCCCGGATGGCAAACTCATCCTCGTCACTGCAATCTCCCCGACCCCGGCGGGCGAGGGCAAGACCTGCACGTCCATCGGACTCGCGCAAGCGTTTGGCAAGTTGGGCGTCAAGCACGCTCTGGCGTTGCGAGAGCCGAGCATGGGACCGACCTTCGGGATCAAAGGTGGAGCAGCAGGTGGGGGCTACTCGCAAGTGCTGCCGATGGAGGACATCAACATGCACTTCACCGGCGATCTCCATGCTATTGCGGCGGCGCACAATCTACTCTCCTCAGTGATGGACAATTCGATTCACTTCGACAACCCCCTAGATATTGACCTTGAGAACATCACTTGGCGCAGAACCATTGACCTCTGCGACCGACAACTCCGGAATTGCGAGGTCGGACTGGGGTCGAAGTTCGACGGTTTTCCGCACAAAACCGGATTCGATATCGTGGCAGCTTCCGAGATCATGACGATCATGGCACTCACCAAGGACATGGCGGACCTCCGGGAGCGGATTGGACGTATCGTGGTTGCCTACAACCGCAGCAACAAACCTGTCTTCGCCCGCGAACTCAACTGTGTTGGTTCGATGTGCGTGATTCTCAGAGATGCCTTGCAACCAAACTTGGTGCAAACCACTGAACACACGCCCGTCTTCATCCATTGTGGCCCCTTCGGGAATATCGCCCACGGCTGCAACAGTGTCCGGGCCACTCGTCTTTCGCTCAAGCTTGCGCCGTATGTCATCACTGAGGCTGGCTTCGCGGCAGACCTTGGGGCCGAGAAATTTCTCCACATCAAGTGCCGCCAAGCGGACCTCACGCCCAGCGCGGGAGTCCTCGTCGCCACTGTACGGGCCCTCAAGTACCACGGCGGAATTGAGAAGGAAGAGCTGGGCATCGAAAACGTCGAGGCTGTGCGCGTCGGTTGCGCGAACTTGCAGACTCACGCTGAGAATGTTCAGAAGTACGGAATTCCGGTGGTCATCGCGATCAACCGCTTCCCCACCGACACTCCGGCGGAACTGGATGCGGTCAAGGAGTTTTGTGCCAGCATAGGTGTTGATTGTGCCCTCAGCGAGGTGGTTGCTCGTGGCGGCGACGGCGGCATTGAACTCGCCAAGAAGGTCAAGGCACTCGCTGATAACAGCGTCGGAGAACGTGTCTCCCTTTACGATCTCAAGGATCCGATCAAGACTCGCATCGAAACACTCGCCCGCGAGGTGTACCGTGCGGATGGTGTTGACTTCACTCCGGAAGCGGAAGCAGCCATCACCCGCTTGGAACAGAATGACCTCAGCGAATGGCCGATCTGCATGGCGAAAACTCAGTCTTCCCTCTCGGACGATCCCAAGAAACGCAATGCCCCCCGTGGCTGGCGTCTGCAAGTTCGAGAGGTCAAGGTGTCCAACGGAGCCGGGTTCATCATCGCAGTCACAGGCAAGATGATGCTGATGCCTGGAATGCCGAAACAATCTGCCGTGAACCTGATTGACATTGATGAGTCCGGACGGATCACCGGACTGTCCTGAGTATGGGGTCGAAGACCTACACCACCCGGCTGCACAACCTCGTGGTCTATGCGTACCACGGGGTGCATCCGGAGGAAAAAACCCTCGGTCAGCGCTTTGAAATCGACATCGAATTCACGCTCGCCAACCCTCCGCAACCGTGGCGGGATGACTTGCAGTCAACGGTCTCCTATGTCAATTTGAACCGTTTGGCGGTACGCATCGCAGAGCGCGAGAAATTCGACCTGATCGAGACCCTCGCGGACCGGTTGGTGGAGGAAGTCCGCCAGCATTCCCTGATCGCCTCGGTGACGGTTCGAGTGCGCAAACCTTCTGTTCCCATCCAAGGCGTTGTGGACTATGTTGAGGTTGAAGTGAGCTGGGAGGACGACTCAAAATAACTCATTAGACCCTATCGGTAATAGAACCACCTGTGCTACCCTAGTGCTTTGTCAATTAATAATATTAGGGTATAGGGAGGTCAGTTTTGTGCGTGCGTCTTCGATGGTGAACTGCCATTTGACCCCTCGCTGTTTCTGGTTTGTGGCCGTAGCCCAGGCTTCGATTTCTTCGCGCAGAAGCTCGATGTCCTCGGTGCGACGCCCCTTGAGGCATTGTCGTGTCA
>LWDU01040198.1_pt1 | contig 59124 bp, 50 predicted proteins | sample 727161 | NCBI WGS metagenome assembly LWDU01 (sample SAMN04566230, study PRJNA314399) | hydrothermal vent metagenome | isolation source: deep sea hydrothermal plume seawater | place: Mexico: Gulf of California, Guaymas Basin | collected 2004-07-11
TAGCTTCGCAGTCATATTCTGCCCAAGCCAGCACATCCTCGAAGTTATAATCGAGAACCATAGTAATACGCGTATCTTCGTGAGCAATAAGCACAGGCCTTTTTAAAGGGCCGTTTGTACCGATTGTAGTCTCAACAACGGCAGGTGGTCTTTTGATTTCAGGTGTTGGTTGTCTGAATAGACCGCCTAGAAGTTTTCTTAAAAATTCGATCATCGGAGTGAATCCTTTCTCGTGTTTATATTGTTTCACGAAAAGTATTTTCAACGGACTGATATGTTGTTTTTATGGCTTAATTCTTAGGGATAATTCGGTTTCGTAGTTGCGAGCGGGGTGCTCCCACCATATGATCGGTTATTCATGAAAAAGAAAGACGCCTTCATTCATTTGCATTTGCATTCTGCCTATTCATTGGCGGAGGGTGCTTTGCGTCCAAAGGAGTTGGTAAAGCTCTGCATTAAAGGCAACATGCCTGCAGTTGCAGTGACTGATACGAATAACCTGTTTGGTGCATTGGAATTTGCGCAGGCAGCAGCGGGTACAGGCATACAGCCGATTATCGGTTCTCAATTACAACTTGGCTTAGAAGGTCATCAGCTTGTTTTTATAGCGCAAACAGAGCGCGGCTATAAAAACCTTAGCCAGCTTGTTAGTGAAGCCTTCCTTGAAACTGATCCGCAGGATGGTGCGCATGTTAATTGGGAGCAGTTGGAAGCATGCTCTGATGGATTGATTTGTCTTACCGGTGGTCTTGCAGGGCCTGTAGGGCAGTATTTGCTTCATAATCAGCAAAAGGAAGCGGAGGCTGTTCTTAAGCGGCTAAAGAAGATTTTTGGCGATCGCCTTTATCTTGAACTGCAGCGCCATGGTTGGCAGGAAGAAGACCGCATTGAAACAGCAATGCTCGACCTTGCTTATAAGCATGATGTGCCGATAGTTGCGACCAACGATTGTTATTTCCCGACTAAGAAAATGCATGAGGCTCATGATGCGCTGTTGTGTATTGCTGGCGGCCGTTACGTTACGGAAGATGATCGTCGCAAGGTAACTGCAGAGCATTACTTCAAATCTGCCATGGAAATGCGGGAACTGTTCAAGGATATTCCTGAGGCTTGTGATAATACGCTTGTCATTGCGCAGCGCTGTTCTTTCCTTCTGAAATCAATTAACCCGATCTTGCCGCCGTTTGACACGGAAGGTGGCCGTACCGAGGTTGAAGAGCTGCGCGCTCAATCAAAAGAGGGTCTGCAGTGGCGTCTTGAGAACTTCGTGTTTGAAGAGGACTGGGATCAGGCCAAGAAGGACGAAGTCGCCAAACCTTATTTTGATCGTCTTGATTTTGAATTGAATGTTATCGAGGGGATGGGGTTCCCCGGTTACTTTTTGATCGTTTCTGACTTTATTAAATGGTCGAAAGAGCATGATATTCCTGTCGGCCCGGGTCGTGGGTCGGGTGCGGGTTCTGTGGTGGCGTGGTCGCTAAAGATTACCGACTTGGATCCGCTGCGTTTTAACCTTCTGTTCGAACGTTTCTTGAATCCGGAACGTGTGTCCATGCCTGACTTCGATGTGGACTTTTGTCAGGAACGCCGTGAAGAGGTGATTAAATACGTACAGGATAAGTACGGTCATGACAAAGTGGCGCAGATCATTACCTTTGGTAAGTTGCAGGCACGTGCTGTTGTCCGTGATGTGGGGCGTGTGTTGCAGATGCCTTACGGTCAGGTTGATCGTATTTCCAAAATGATTCCGAATAACCCCGCGAACCCTGTGACGCTTGAAGAAGCGTTGATGCAGGACCCTGATTTGCGGGCTGAAAAGGACAAGGAAGAGACTTCCCAGAAGCTGATTGATCTGGCGCTACAGTTGGAAGGCTTGTTCCGCCACGCCTCTACGCACGCTGCGGGTGTTGTTATCGGCGATAGACCATTGCACGAGCTTGTGCCGCTCTATCGTGATCCGCGTTCTGACATGCCTGTGACGCAGTTCAACATGAAATATGTTGAACAAGCTGGCCTCGTGAAGTTCGACTTTTTGGGTCTGAAGACCCTTACCGTTATCCAGAAAGCGCTTATCCATATCAAGCAGCAGCATGGTAAGGATATTGATATCCTGCAAATCCCGCTGGATGATCCTGATACGTTTAAGCTGCTCGCCGAAGGTAAGACTGTTGGTGTGTTCCAGCTTGAAAGTGCGGGTATGCGCGATGCGATGCGCAAGATGAAGCCTGACTGCTTCGAGGATATCATCGCCTTGGTTTCTCTGTACCGTCCGGGTCCGATGGATAATATTCCGATCTATATTGATCGTAAGATGGGGCGCGAAGAGCCTGACTATATGCACCCGCTCTTGCAGCCTTATCTGGAAGAGACCTACGGCATTATGATCTATCAGGAGCAGGTCATGCAGGCTGCGCAGGCACTTTCTGGCTATACGCTCGGCGGTGCGGATTTGCTTCGCCGCGCTATGGGTAAGAAGATCAAGGAAGAGATGGACTCTCAGCGAGAGATGTTCGTTAAGGGCGCAAAGGAACATAATAATGTTCCAGAAAAGCAAGCCAACCACATCTTTGACCAGATTGCGAAGTTCGCGGGCTACGGTTTTAACAAATCGCACGCGGCGGCATATGCGTTAATTGCGTATCAGACTGCGTGGCTGAAGGCGCAGTATCCTGTCGAGTTTATGGCGGCGTCCATGACGCTTGATGCGGGTAACACGGAAAAGCTGAGTGTATTCAAGCAAGAGCTTGATGCTATGGGGCTTGATTTGCTGCCACCCGATATCAACGAGTCATTGCCAGAGTTTCGTGTGCAGGATGGTGCTGTGCGTTATGCGCTTGCGGCTTTAAAGGGTGTGGGCGAGCAGGCTATGAAAGAGCTTGTGGCTGAGCGTAATGCCAATGGTAAGTTTGCCAATATGGAAGATTTGGCAAATCGTATGCCGCAAGGTGTCATGAATAAGCGTCAGTATGAGAAGCTGGTTAGTGCAGGGGTGTTTGACAGTCTTGTGCCTGTGCGTTCGTGTTTGCAGGAAGGTGCCGAGGCCTATTTGCGCTATATTCAGTCTTTGGCTGAAGAAAAGGCGAGCGGGCAGGTGTCGTTATTTGGCGGTGAGAGCGGGGCTGGCTCTGCTATGCCTGCGTTCCCCGATATTCGGGAGTGGGACCCGCTGGAGCGTTTGCGCCGTGAATTTGATGCGATTGGCTTTTATATATCCGCGCACCCGCTGGATACCAAGGCAGAGCAGCTGGAGCGTTTGGGTATTGTCCCTATGTCCGCGGTTGAGGGCGAGTTGATGCATAAATCCAGTGCGCTGCTTGATATGGCGGGCGTTCTGATCAAGAAGCAAATTCGCGTTTCACCCAAGAGCGGCAATAAATATGCGTTCTTACAGCTATCGGATTCCTCGGGTGTCTATGAGGTTATGATGTTCTCGGAGGGACTGGCGGCAGCGCGTGACATCTTGAACGAGGGTGAGTCGTTTTTGCTGAAGGTGATTGCCGAAAGCAAGGAAGAGCAAATCCGCTATACCTGCCAGAGTATCAGGCCACTGGATGCGGCACTGGTCGGGCGCATTGAAGAAGTTCATATCTATCTGGTTAATGATAAACCAATCAGTCAGTTACAGCAGCTTCTTCAACAAGAAGGTCAGGGGCGGTCACGTATTTTTGTGAACGTACCGATCAATGAAAACCGTATGGCCTCTATCGAACTTGATGGCCGTTATCGTTTCTCTGCCGAAGCGCGCAATGCGCTGTTGCGTAGCGAGGGAGTCGCCGAGATCAAAGAAGTTTGATTTTCTGCGGTTTTGGCCTAAATAAAAGCTTGCAAAACCCGCGAAATCACTATAATTTGCGCGCACGTTCAATAAGGACGTAATAACACATGCGAAAAACGGCAGATATCCTGCCATCCGGTGTTCTTTATTGTTAAGGATCACATTTTCGCAGAGGCATAACCGGATAAAGGAGACATAATCATGACTATGCCAACAGTCACAATGCGTGACCTGCTAGAAGCAGGTGTACATTTCGGACACCACACACGTCGCTGGAACCCAAAGATGAAACAATACATCTTCGGTGTACGTAACGGCGTTCACATTATCGACTTGCAACAAACTGCACCAATGTTTGACCGCGCTCTTAAAGGCATTCGCGATATCGTGGCGAATGGTGGCCGCGTTCTGTTCGTTGGTACAAAGCGTGCAGCTCAAGAGAAAATCAAAGAAACTGCTGAGCGTACAGGTCAGTACTACGTTAATCACCGCTGGCTCGGTGGTATGATGACTAACTGGAACACAGTGACAAAGTCTATCAACCGTCTGCGTGAGCTGGAAGAGCTGATGGGTGGCGACACTTCACAGTACACTAAAAAAGAATTGCTGATGCTGAGCCGTGAAATGGAAAAGCTACAGCTGTCTATCGGTGGTATTAAAGATATGGGTGGCGTTCCTGATGCCTTCTTCATCATTGATACAAACATGGAAGACATTGCTGTTGCCGAAGCTAATAAGCTGGGCATTCCTGTATTTGCTGTTATCGATACAAACAGCGACCCTAAGGGCATTGATTTCCCGATCCCTGGTAACGACGATGCGTTCCGCGCGATCGAACTTTACTGTGATCTGGTTGCGGAAGCTATCGTTGATGGTCTGGCTGCTGAACTTAAAAAGTCTGGCGTCGATGCCGGTGCTGCTAAGGAAGTTAAAGAAGACATTCCTGCAAAAAAAGCCAAAGCTAAAGACGAAGCTGAAGCCTCTGCAGAAGAGTCTCCTAAAAAAGCAGCTCAAGCTTAATTTTAAACTACATACAGAAGGAAAATATCATGAGTATTACAGCCGCTGATGTAAAAGCGCTTCGTGAAAAAACTGGCGCAGGCATGATGGATGCTAAAAAGGCTTTGGAAGAAGTAAACGGTGACATGGATGCCGCTGTTGATCTGCTGCGTCAAAAAGGTATGGCTAAAGCTGAGAAGAAATCTAGCCGTACAGCTGCAGAAGGTCTTGTTGGTTTTGCTATCGATGGTACTAAAGGTGCTGTTGTAGAAATCAACTCAGAAACAGACTTCGTTGCTCGTAACGAAAAGTTCCAGGACTTTGTAACTAAAGTATCTGATCTGGCCTTGGCTAATGATGAGCTGGAAGCGTTGAAATCTGCTGATTACGGCAATGGCAAGTCTGTTTCAGATACTCTGACTGATCTGATTGCTACAATCGGTGAACACATGACAATTCGTCGCGTTGAGTCACTGAGTGTTTCAAGCGGTGCTGTGGTTGGTTACATGCACAACTCTCTTGCTGGTAACCTCGGTAAGATCGGTGTTCTGGTGGCTTTGGAGAGCGAAGGCGATGTAGCTAAGCTGCAAACTCTGGGTAAACAGATTGCGATGCACGTTGCTGCTGCATTCCCTCAGTACTTAGATCGTGACTCTGTTGACGCTTCTGCTATTGAGCGTGAGCGCACAGTTCTGATCGAGCAAGCCAAAGAAGAAGGCAAGCCTCAAGAGATTGCCGAGAAAATGGTTGAAGGTCGTATGCGTAAGTTCTACGGCGAGATTTGCTTGCTAGAGCAAGTCTTTGTAATCGACAATGAAACTAGAATCTCAGATCTTCTTGAAAAAGCAGCCGCTGATGTTGGTGCACCTGTTAAGTTGACAGGCTTTGCCCGTGTTCAGCTTGGCGAAGGTATCGAGAAAGAGGAAGAGGATTTTGCGGCAGAAGTGGCTAAAGTAGCTAACGCGTAAGTCACTTTTAAAACCTCTTAATAAAGAACACAGCCGCGTTGCTTTGCAGTGCGGCTGTATTTATAGTACCCCTATAACACACTGATAAGAAAGAGTGGTCCCGTGCAATCCAGTGAACTCAAGAAAGACGATGTGGCGCCGATGTCTGATGTAACCCCAAAATTCAAACGTGTATTGTTGAAAATGTCAGGCGAAGTCCTGATGGGTGATAGAGAATTTGGTATTGACCCTGTTACACTTGACCGCTTGGCCGGAGATATAAAAGAAGCTGTAGATATGGGCATCCAGGTCTGTATCGTTGTTGGTGCAGGTAATATTTTCCGCGGTGTTTCAGGTGCGGCAAATGGCATGGAGCGTGTCACTGCTGACTATATCGGTATGCTTGGCACAGTTATGAACGCACTTGCACTGCAGTCAGCTCTTGAGAAGATTGAAGTTGAGACGCGTGTCCAATCTGCTATTCCGATGCAGGCCGTGTGTGAACCATATGTGCGCCGTCGTGCTCTGCGTCACATGGAAAAAGGCCGTGTTGTGATTTTTGCTGCTGGTTCCGGTAACCCGTTCTTTACAACTGATACGCCTGCAGCGCTCCGTGCGACTGAAATGGGATGTGATGCGCTTGTTAAAGGTACGAAGGTTGATGGTGTTTATACTGCTGACCCTGCTAAAGACCCATCCGCTGAGCGTTATGAGACACTGAATTACATGGACGTCCTTACGAAGGATCTGAAGGTAATGGATGCGACAGCGATTTCTTTGGCGCGCGAAAACGATATTCCTATTCTTGTGTTCTCTATTAAAGAGAAGGGTAACTTTGCCCAAGCAATGCGTGGTGAAGGTAATTTCACTATTGTTACTGATAAATAATTTAAATTTAAAATATGTGAGGTAAGACAATGTCTGAAGTCGATTTGGCCGATATCAAACGCCGTATGCAAGGTGCTTTTGAAAATTTGAAAGAAGAATATGCTGGTTTGCGCACAGGTCGTGCGTCTGCAGCCATGCTAGATCCTGTTGTGGTTGATGTTTATGGCGCGAAGATGCCTTTGAACCAGGTTGGTACTGTTAACGTGCCTGAACCACGTATGCTCACAGTTCAAGTTTGGGATGCAGGTTCTGTCAAAGCGGTTGAGAAAGCTATTCGTGATTCAGGGTTGGGTCTGAACCCTCAACCTGAAGGTTCTACAATCCGTGTGCCAGTTCCTGAGCTTAACGAAGAACGTCGCCATGATTTAACCAAAGTTGCAGGTAAATATGCTGAGGACGCGCGAATCTCTGTTCGTAACGTTCGCCGTGATGGCATGGACAGCATCAAGAAAGCTGATATGCCTGAAGACGAACAGAAGCGCATGGAAGGTGAAGTCCAGAAGCTTACTGATTACGTGATTGTTCAGATTGATAAGCTGCTGGATGAAAAGCAGAAGGATATCATGACTGTATAAGTCATAGTTAATGCAGCGTATGAAAGACAATTCTCCAAAGCATATTGCGATTATTATGGATGGTAACGGCCGTTGGGCGCAGGCCCGTGGGCTTACGCGCACTATGGGGCACCGTCAAGGGGTAGAGGCAGTTAAGCGTTCTGTACGTGCTGCTGCTGAGCTCGGCATTGAATATGTTACGTTGTTTGGATTTTCGTCTGAGAACTGGAGTCGTCCCGCTGATGAGGTGGGTGAGCTAATGCGTTTGCTGCGTATGTATCTTCGTTCGGAAACAGCGGAATTGCACCGTAATAACATTCGTTTGCAGGTTATAGGCGATCGTGAAGCACTTTCTGACGATATTCGTGAGCTTATTAAAAACGCAGAAAGCCTGACAAAAGATAATACTGCAATTACCGTTACTATTGCGCTCAATTACGGCGGGCGCCATGAACTACTTCATGCTGCTTCAGCTTGGGCTAAAGACTGTGTTGCGAAGGGTATTGAGCCAAGTGTGGAGTCTGCCGAAGAGTATATGCCTTCGTTTTTGATGACAGCAGGCATGCCTGATCCTGATATTCTTATTCGTACCAGTGGGGAGCAGCGCATTAGTAACTTTATGCTATGGCAGTGTTCTTACGCGGAGTTCATTTTTATGGATACGCTTTGGCCTGATTTTTCCAAGGATGACTTAGAGTTTGCTCTTAAAGAATATGCGCAACGCGATCGTCGTTTTGGTGCGATCAAAACAGCTCATAGCGAGCATTAAGGATGAGCGTTGGCGTTTGCGGTTACTGATAAGTTCAAAAAACGCTTTATATCAGCGCTACTTCTTGCGCCGTTAATTCTACTTGCGATTATGGTTGGTGGTTGGGCTTTCGCCGTTATGGTTGGTATTGCTTATATCCTTTCTGTGTATGAATGGGTCATGATGGCAAAGCGACTGCAAAATAAAATAAATCATATGGCTTTTGCCGTTTTTTATCTGACAATTTGTTTTGGTGCTTTCTGCGGACTGCGCTTGTATTTTGAGCATGGTGGGTGGCTTGCGATTGGCGTCATTATGTCAGTGTGGGCTAGTGATACAGGAGCATATATTGTCGGCAAGAAGTTTGGCCGTCGTCGCATGGCTCCTAAACTTAGCCCTAATAAAACATGGGAAGGCCTTTTCGGGGCTATGAGCTTTTCAGGTGCGATGCTTATGATTATTGCTGCTCTATATAGTGCCCAGTTTGATGAACAGGTTTTTACACTTACAGCTTATGTCACGATGTTTTTTGGTGGATGTATACTCGGCGTTGTCGGGCAGGGCGGTGATTTGCTTGTGTCATATTACAAGCGTCGTGTCGGTGTTAAGGATACGGGCAGCTTAATTCCCGGTCATGGCGGTATTCTTGATCGCATTGATGCTTTGCTTCTTGTGTCTCCAGTGTTTTTTATCGGTGTCTTTATATGTCAGATGTAAGACGTATTTCTATTTTTGGCGCTACGGGATCTGTAGGGCAAGCGACGGCGGATGTTGTTCTGCATAACCGTAAATCGTTCGATGTTCAGGTTGTAACAGCTAACAGCAATGTTGATGCACTTGCAGAGCTTGCGGTTAAGCTTGGTGCAAAATATGCGGTTATTGGTCAGGAAGAGCATTACAAGGCTTTGCAGAATGTTTTGTTAGGTACGGGCATTCACGTTTCGGCTGGCGCTGCTGCACTTATTGAGGCGGCTACTGTTCCTTGTGATGTTGTTATGGCGGCTATCGTCGGTATGGCGGGGCTGCCGCCTTTGATGAAATCAGTGGAGCAGGGCTGCTGCGTTGCGATTGCTAATAAAGAGCCTTTGGTCGCCGCAGGCACGCATCTTATGGAGGCAGCGAATGCATCGGGCGCTAAAATTCTTCCTGTTGATAGCGAGCATAACGCCGTTTTTCAGGTGTTTGATGATCAACAAAAGAAAACAATCGAGCGTATAATCCTGACGGCTTCTGGCGGGCCTTTTCGTGAGCGACTGGAAGATGAACTAGAGGATATTACCCCTGCGCAGGCTGTGGCTCATCCGAATTGGTCTATGGGTGCCAAGATCTCAGTAGATAGCGCGACGCTAATGAATAAAGCGCTTGAGGTTATTGAGGCGCATTACCTTTTTGATGTGCCTGCTAATCAGATTGATGTTGTTATCCATCCGCAATCATTGATTCATTCGATGGTCGAGTATTGCGATGGCTCCATCCTCTCGCAAATGGGGGCGCCGGATATGCGCACTCCTATTGCATATTGTCTTGGATGGCCATCACGTATGCCTACATCGGGTCAGAAGTTATCTCTTAACGAGCGCATTAGTATGGAGTTCTATCCGGCAGATTTGCAACGCTTTAGAGCATTGCAGATGGCTTATGATTGCCTTGATGCGGGGCAGGAGCGTTGCGGTGTTTTTAATGCGGCAAACGAGATAGCTGTTCAGGCATTTCTGGAGGAGCGCATTGGCTTTAATGATATTCTTCGAGTTAATGCATATGTGTTGGAAAACTGCGAAAAATTTTCAATTAAGACTCTTGCGGATGTCGTAAATATGGATAACACTGTACGAACGTTCACTTCGGCCTATATAGACAATATTCGCCAAAATTCCAAAAAGGTTTATGCTTCATGAGTAGCTCAATTTTCGACTGGTTTTCCCTGATTGCTGAGAATGTTTGGCTTTATGGGGGGGCTTTCATCCTTGTTTTGAGTATTCTTGTGTTTGTTCACGAGTGGGGGCATTACATTGTGGCACGCATGTGCGGTGTAGGTGTCGAGAGTTTTTCTATTGGTTTTGGTAAAGAGCTGTTCGGTCGTACTGATAAGAACGGTACACGTTGGAAGTTCTGTTTAGTACCACTTGGTGGTTACGTCAAAATGTTTGGCGACCTTGATCCGGCTAGTGCAGGTCACAGTGATTCCGTTGCAGACGGTGAAGAAGTCCGTGAAATGACAGCTGAAGAGCGTGAGCAGGCATTCTTTGCAAAGCCTGTTCGTCAGCGTGCAGCTGTTGTTTTTGCAGGCCCTGCGATCAATTTTATTTTCGCAATCCTGATTATGACTGGTATTTTCATGTACTACGGTCAGCCTATTACGCCTCCTGTTGCATCTGCCGTTATGGGTGGGTCTGCCGCTGAGCGTGCTGGTTTTCAGCCGCATGATGAAATTATTGCTATTGGTGGTAAGAAGATCCGCCGTTTTGAAGAAATACGTCGTGAGGTAATGGTTGGCCTTGATACAGAGCGCACGTATACAATTCGCCGTAATGGTGAGGTCATCGAGATTGAAGCGACTCCAGAGAAAGAAGAGTCTGAGGATCGTTTTGGGTTTAAGAGCTCCCGCGGACTTCTGGGCTTGATTAGTCCAGGTAGTGCTCTGCAGATTGAATACATTAAGTCTGTTGACGGTGTAGCCTATGATAGTGTTGATGATGTTCGTGCAGCTATTCAATCTAAACTTGGGCAGGTCATAACGATTGATTTGGATCGTGGCAAGTCAGTGGATGTTCTTCATGTTAAGGCTCTTCCTGAGTTTAACGAAGGCCTTAGTGATCCTGAAAGCCCGACATTTGGCCTGCTGAATTTGAATGATCGTAACGAAGAAATCTATATGAAGCATACGCCATTTAGTGCGCTTGTATTTGCTGTTGACGAAACTATTACGATTACACAGAGCACTTTGGTGGCACTTGGCCAGATGATTACTGGTGTTCGTAGTGCGCAGGAGCTTGGTGGTATTATTCGTATCGGTGCAATTGCTGGTGATATGGCACAGTCAGGTGTTTTGGCTTTGCTGACATTTATGGCATTGCTGTCAATTAACCTTGGTTTGATCAACTTGTTCCCAATTCCTATGCTAGATGGCGGTCACCTTATGTTTTATGCCGTTGAAGCGATAAAAGGTAATCCGATTTCAGAGCAAATACAGGAATACGCGTTTCGTTTAGGGCTAGCGCTATTGGTGGGAATCATGTTATTTGCTAATCTAAATGATCTTTTACAGTTAATCTTGTAATTATACACAGATTTATGTACAACCTTTTGCAGTTCTGCAGAAAAACAAGTCGAGCATATAAGTATGAATGCTAATAAAAAGAGCCATTTGGCTGTAATAGTAGCTTTAACGCTGCTTGTCACTTTGCTGTGCACAGGTGTTGCACAAGCACAGGAGCGTATTCGTGAAATCCAGATTTTAGGTGTGCAGCGTATTGAGCCAGCAACCGTACTTACATATCTGGATGTTCAGGCAGGTGATCCGATGGATCAGACTACCTTGAACCGTGCTCTTAAAAGTCTTTTTGCGACAGGTCTTTTTGCCGATGTGACTTTGCGTCAGCGTGGCTCTACACTTGAAGTCAATGTTGTTGAGAACCCTGTTATTAGTCAGATTGCTTTTGAAGGTAATGATAAGCTTGATGATGATCAGCTTATGGCTGAAATTCAGCTGCGTCCACGTCAGGTATTTACACGTACCAAAGTGCAGAGTGATGTAAACCGTCTGTATCAAGTGTATCAGCGTAACGGTAAATTCTCTGCGAGTATTGAGCCTAAGGTAATCAAGCTTGATCAGAACCGTGTAAATCTTGTTTTCGAGATTGACGAAGGCCCGATTACGGATGTTGAAAGCATTCGCTTTGTTGGTAACAAGCGTTTTGATGATGACAAGCTTCGTACAGAGATCAGTACTAAAGAAGCACGCTGGTACCGCTTTATGAATTCTGATGATCGTTATGATCCTGATCGCTTGGCATATGATCAGGAATTGCTACGTCGTTTCTACCTGTCACAGGGTTATGCAGACTTCCGTCTTATTTCAGCCACTGCTGAGCTTTCACAAGATAAAGATAATTTCTTCCTGACATTTACATTGGAAGAAGGGCAACGTTACCGTGTGCGTAATATCCATATTGATTCACAGCTGCGTTATTTTGATGCTGAAGTTTTGAAGCAATACATCACGTTCAACTCTGGTGAGTGGTATGATGCTGACGAGGTTACATCTACTATTGATGCTTTTACTGATGCCCTTGGGGATATGCAGTATGCTTTCGTAAGTGTTAAGCCTGATATTCAGCGTAATCGCGAAGAACGTACGGTGGATATAACATTCACTATTAATGAAACACCACGTGTGTTTGTTGAGCGTATCGACATTAATGGTAACGTTCGTACTTTGGATAAGGTTATTCGCCGCGAGCTGGAGCTTGTAGAAGGCGACCCATTCAATCGTTCTAAGCTAGCTGAATCAGAGCAGGCTATTAAAGATATGGGCTACTTTGAGACAGCTACTATTACGCCAATGCAAGGCAGCGACCCTGATAAGACAGTTCTAGATGTTGAGGTTGTTGAGCAATCTACTGGCGAACTTTCAGTTGGTGCTGGTTTCTCTACTGCTGATGGTCCTCTAGCCGATTTCAGTATTCGTGAGCGTAACTTGCTGGGTAAAGGTCAGGACTTGCTTCTGAGTGCTACGATTGCGGGTGAGCGTACAGAATTTAACTTGGGTTTTACGGAGCCATACTTCCTGGATCGTGATTTGTCTGCGGGTATCGACCTGTTCCATATTACTCGTGATTTGCAGGATGAGAGTTCATATGATCAACGTCGTTCTGGTGGTGGTTTACGCTTAGGTTTCCCGTTATCAGAAAAGTGGCGTCAAACTCTTAGATATCGCTATGAACGCAACGAGATTACAGATGTACAGGCTGATGCTTCCCGTTTCATTCGTGATCAGGAAGGTGACCGTGATACATCTGCCTTTGGTCAACGTCTTGTATATGATGACCGTGATTCCGTTCTTTGGCCGACAGAAGGTCTGATGAGCTGGTTTGACACTGAAGCAGCTGGTGCTGGCGGTGATGCTACTTACTTTTCAACGAAGCTTGGTTCTACTTACTACCATCCAATTACAGATTGGCTGAACCTGAATGTTCTGGGTGAAGTTGGTGCCGTTACAAGTATTGGCGATTCTGATGTTCAGATTAACGAGCGTTTCTTCTTGGGTGGTCCGACACTTCGTGGTTTTGAATCTGCAGGTGTTGGCCCTCGTGACGTAACTACTACTGATGCTCTTGGTGGTAACTACTTCTACCGTGGTTCTGCGGAGCTTTCATTCCCGGTAGGTCTTCCTGAAGAACTTGGCATCAAAGGTCATACATTTACTGACTTTGGTTCACTTTGGGAAATCGATGATCCTTCTGATCCTGATATTGCCGAAGGTAACAGCCTTCGTGCGGCGGCAGGTGTTGGTTTGTCATGGCGTTCTCCTCTGGGTCCGGTGCGTGTTGATTACGCTCTGCCTTACGTAGAGGAATCATATGACGAGACTGAGTCGTTCAGATTTAGCTTTGGTACACGCTTCTAATCTGCTAGAAAGACTTCCGTAAGTATTTTACAAAATAGAAAGGCATAATTATGTTCGCCACAAAACGTAGTCGCGCGTTCGTTTGCGCTATGGTATTTGCAGCCTTGTTTACTGTAATGGCGCCTTCTTTGGCACATGCTGAAACAAAGTTTGCAGTTCTGAATTTTCAGAGCCTAATGGCTGATTCAAAAGCTGCTAAGAGTATCCAGAAGCAGTTGGAAGATAAGCGTAAATCTTTTCAAGATGAATTTTCAAAGCATGAGCGTGAGCTTGTCGAGAAAGAAAAGTCTCTGGTTGATAAGCGTTCTGAAATGAGTGCTGAAGAATTTGCGAAAAGCCGTCAGGAATTCGAGAGCGAAGTTATTGAAACACAAAAGCTGGTTCAAAAAAGACAGCGTTCTTTAGAGGTTGCAGCTCAAAAAGCTGTTAGCGAACTTCGTGTTGAAGTTACGCGTATTACTGCAGAGATTGCCGAAGAAAAAGGTTATGACATGGTTCTTAGCCGTCAGAATGTAATTCTTGCTCAAGAAGAGATGGACATTACAGGTGACGTTCTTAAGGCTTTGGATAAGCAGGTTAAAGAAGTTAAGCTGACAATCAGTCAGTAAACTCTACAGGATTTTAGTAAGGGGCTCGTTATGGCAGATAGTAAATTTTTCAGCCGCAGCGAGCCCTTTACGATTCAGCAGCTTGCCGACCTAGTTCAGGCAGAGATTTCTGATCCTTCAAAAGCAGGGATGATAATTTCCGATGTTGCTGCGCTTGATAAAGCGGGTGAAAGCCATATTAGTTTTCTAGATAATATTAAATATAAAGATATGTTTACGCAGACGAAAGCGGCTGCGTGTATTGTAGCCCCTGAGCATAAGGATATTGCACCGTCAGCTACCGTGCTTCTTATGACACCAAAGCCTTACAAAGCCTATGCGCATATTGCGCAAGCTTTTTACCCTGCAACTATAGAAGGCTCTGTATCGGAGAAAGCTATAATAGGCACAGATTGTGATATTGGTGAGGGCTGTGTCATTGCTGCGGGCGCAGTTCTTCAAGATGGTGTAAAATTAGGCGCCGGCAGTTTTGTTGATAGTGGTGCTGTTATTGGTCGTAATGTCGAGATTGGTCAAGGCAGCCGCGTAGGCGCGAATGCTGTACTTTCACACTGTATCGTTGGCGATCACGTGAATATATACCCTGGATGCTGTATTGGTCAGGATGGTTTCGGGTTTGCGCCTGATCCGGCTGGTTTTGTGAAGGTGCCTCAGCTAGGGCGCGTTATCATAGGTAACGGTGTTGAAATCGGTTCTAATACGACGATTGATCGTGGCGCCGGCCCAGATACTGAAATCGGTGATGGCACATGGATCGATAACCTTGTGCAGATTGGACACAATGTTAAAATCGGCCGCTCCTGTATTATTATTTCACAGGTAGGTATTTCCGGTAGCTCTGTCATTGGTGATTATTCTGTGATAGCAGGGCAGGCAGGTATAGCGGGTCATTTGAATGTAGGTATGGGCGCGCGTATTGGCGCTCAGTCAGGTGTTATGCGTGATGTTCCTGCTGGTGAAGAGTATATTGGTAGCCCAGCAATGCCGGCGCGACAGTTTATGCGTCAAATTGCTGCTATGAAGGGCTTGATTAAAAAGAAAAATTAGCTTACGAATTTGAGTCATGAGTAATACAGAAACCATATTCGATATCAATCAGATCAAGGAAATGATCCCGCATCGTTATCCTTTCCTGCTTGTTGATCGTATTATCGAGCACGTACCGGGCGAAAGCGCTGTTGGCTTGAAGAATGTTACTATGAACGAACCTCAGTTCATGGGTCATTTTCCGCAGATTCCCGTTATGCCTGGTGTTTTGATTATCGAAGCGATGGCACAGACTGCTGCAATCGTTGTGGTTGATACTCTGGAAAACAAGAGTGCAGGTAATCTTGTGTATTTCATGACAATCGACGAAGCCCGTTTCCGTAAGCCTGTTGTTCCTGGTGATACAATGCATATTCGTGTGACTAAGGTGCAAAGCCGTAAAACAGTCTGGAAATTTAAGGGTGAGGCTTTTGTGGGTGATACGCTATGTGCCGAAGCCACTTTTGCCGCGATGATCGTTGAGGATCAGGACAAGTAAGCATCGTTTGTTTGTAATCAAACGTAATAAAGCGTGATTTGTCTGTAACCCTTATAATCTCTATATTTTTACTCTAGTATTCATCTGTAAGAGTTATTCACGTGACACAAAAAATTCATGCGATGGCCGTTATCGAAGACGGCGCGAAAATTGGCAACAATGTTGAGATTGGACCATTCTGCGTCGTTGGTCCTAACGTTGTTTTAGAAGACAATGTTAAATTGCATTCCCATGTTGTAATGGATGGCATTACTACTGTTGGTGAAGGTACGGAAATTTTCCCGTTTGCTTCTATCGGTAAGCAGTGCCAAGACCTGAAATATAAAGGTGAGCCTGCGACACTGACGATTGGTAAGAACAACAAGATTCGTGAACACGTCACTATGAACCCCGGTACAGAACACGGTGGTATGAAGACTGTCGTTGGTGATAATTGCTTGTTTATGATCGCTTCACATGTGGCTCATGATTGCATTATAGGCAATAATGTTATTCTTGCTAATAATGCAACGCTCGGTGGTCATGTTGAAGTTGGTGACTTTGCGGTTATTGGCGGTTTAGCAGCTGTGCATCAATTTGTGCGTATTGGCTCTCATGCTGTTATTGGCGGTATGTCTGGTGTTGAGAATGATGTTATCCCTTACGGCCGTGTAAAAGGTGAGCGTGCGCATTTAGCGGGGCTAAACCTTATCGGGCTGGAGCGCCGCGGGTTTTCCAAGGATCAGATCAAGACTCTGCAAAGAGCGTTTAACAGTCTGTTTGCCTATGAAGGTACGATGGAAGAGCGCTTGAACATGGTGGCTGAGCAATTTGCTGCTGAAGATCATGTGATGGATATGATAGACTTTGCAAAAGCAAAGACAAGGTTCCCATTATGCCAGCCTCCAAGAAAAGCAGCTTAGTAAACTCTCAGAAAAAACTGGGCATTATTGCCGGTGGTGGTGAACTGCCATACAGGCTTGTGAATGCCTGCCGCGAAAATGGCCAGCCTTATTTTATTGTAGCTTTCGAAGGTCAGACTGACCCGACAATATTGCCAGGTAGTGATTATATGATCACGCGTCTTGGTGCTGCTGGTCGTATTCTTAATACATTAAAAGCGCATGGTATTGAGGATCTTGTAATTATCGGCTCTATTCGACGTCCTAGTTTGCCTGAACTGCGCCCTGATATGCGTACTTTCCGATTTTTCACTAAGCTTGGCTTAAGAGCCATGGGCGATGATAGCCTTTTGTCTGCGTTGCGGCGAGAGCTGGAGGATGAAGGCTTTGTTATTCGTGGTATTCAGGATTATGTACCTGATCTACTAGCTATGGAAGGTGATTATAGTCGTGTTCGTCCCAAGAAAGGTGACTGGCAAGATATTGATCGTGGAATTGAAGTCTCACAGGCGCTAGGCGGTCTCGATGTGGGGCAGTCCGTTATCGTGCAGGAGGGCCTTGTTCTTGGTGTTGAGGCTGCTGAAGGTACGGATGCGCTGATTAGTCGCTGTGGAGGTTATAAGCGTAAAGGGCGCGGCGGTGTACTTGTTAAAACATGTAAGCCACAGCAGGATCAGGATCTTGATTTGCCGACCGTTGGTATCAGAACATTACGGATGTGCCAGAAGGCAGGTCTTAATGGTCTTGTTATTCATGCCAATCGCAGTATTCTGATAAATCCGCAGGAAGTTGCGGAGTATGCTAACCGAAATAAGATGTTTGTTGTTGGCGTTGATATTGATAATTATAAGCCGAAGTCATGAGTTCCCGAAAAATGAAAATATGTTTGATTGCCGGTGAAGTGTCAGGTGATGCACTTGGTGCATCCTTGATGCAGGATTTGCAGCAGAAATTTGGTGATGTCGAGTTTTGTGGTGTTGGTGGCGATGCCATGGCGGAGCAGGGGTTGGTATGGGTGTTTTGGAAGTTGTGCCACGTTTGCCGCTTATTTTGCGCCGCATTAAACAAGCTACAGAGCTTGTGCGCCGTGAAAAGCCAGATCTTCTTATTACAATAGATTCCCCTGATTTTTGTTTTCGCGTGGCTAAAGCCCTTAAAGACCAAGGTGGTGACTTGCCGAAAATGGTGCATTATGTTGCGCCAACTGTTTGGGCTTGGCGTCCAGAGCGTGCAGCTAAAGTGGCGTCGTTATATGATGCTATTCTATGCTTGTTTCCTATGGAGCCGGCCTATTTTGAAAATGAGGGTATGAAGGCCTGCTTTATTGGGCACCCGGCTGTTGCAAAGTGGCAGGATGGTCATAAGGCACACGATATTAGGGCAGATCTTAAAATTCCTCAGGGCCACAAAATCATTGGCTTTTTGCCTGGTAGCCGCATGTCTGAACTTAACCGTGTGGGCCCTATTTTACGTGAAGCTTTGGCAAAATACGCAGAAGAGGAGCAGCGTGGCTTAAATATTATTGCACTGACCTTGCCGCATCTATCGCGTGAAACACGTTATTTGCTGCAAGGGTTCAAGGCGCGAATACATATAATCGATGATCAAAAGCTTAAATGGTCTTGTTTTGATGCTATGGATGGTGCTGTTGCGGCCTCCGGCACTGTAGGGCTGGAGCTTGGTATTGCCGATGTTCCTCATTTGATTGGCTATAAGGTTAATTTTCTGACTTATAGGCTTGTTCGTTCGAAGATCACGACTAATTATGCTCATCTTGTGAATATTCTTCAGGGCAAAGAAGTTGTGCCTGAGTTTATTCAGGAGAACTGTAAAGCCGAACCTATTGCCGCTGCTTTCAAGCAAGTTATGCAGGACAGTACACAGCAGAAAGCCGCCTTTTCTCAGATTAGAGAGATGTTAGCCAGTGATCGGCAAAACATGAAGGCGGCTGACTTTATTGCGTCTGAAGTTATGGCAGCCTAGGCTGCTTTATATTACTTTCTTTTATCCATGGGTACGTAAGGGCGCGCTTCTGGGCCTGTGTATAGCTGACGTGGGCGACCAATACGCAATGATGGCTCCTCGATCATTTCTTTCCACTGTGAAATCCAGCCAACTGTGCGTGCTAGTGCAAACAGTACAGTAAACATGCTGGTCGGAAAGCCCATTGCGCGAAGAATGATACCTGAATAGAAGTCAACATTCGGGAATAGTTTGCGTTCAATGAAGTAAGGATCTTCAAGTGCGATGCGTTCCAGCTCCATTGCCAGTTCCAATGTCGGATCATTAACGCCTAAATCGTTTAGCACTTCATCTGCTGATTCTTTTAATACTGTCGCACGAGGGTCACGGTTTTTGTAAACGCGGTGCCCAAAGCCCATCAGACGGAATGGATCATCCTTGTCTTTGGCACGTGCGATAAACTCAGGAATACGATCCTTGTGGCCGATTTCATCAAGCATTTCCAGAACGGCCTGGTTAGCGCCGCCATGAGCAGGCCCCCAAAGCGATGCTATACCTGATGCGATGCATGCAAACGGGTTTGCTTGCGATGAACCTGCAAGACGTACTGTTGATGTTGATGCATTTTGTTCGTGGTCAGCGTGCAGGATGAAAATTTTGTCCATAGCACGTGCGTGAATAGGGTTCACCTTAAATGGCTCAGCCGGAACGCCAAAGCACATATACAGGAAGTTCTCTGCATAGCTAAGGTCATTACGTGGATACATGAACGGCTGACCTATGGAGTATTTGTAAGTCATGGCTGCCAGTGTCGGCATTTTTGCGATCAAGCGGTGCGCGGAGATAATGCGCTGCTGAGGATCCCAGATATCCAGTGAGTCGTGATAGAAAGCAGACAGTGCGCCGACAACACCACACATAATGGCCATCGGGTGGGCGTCACGACGGAAACCACGGAAGAAGTAGTGTATCTGCTCATGTACCATTGTATGGTAAGTGATGTGGTCAGTAAACTCCGCCAACTCTTCTTTGCTCGGCAGGTCACCGTATAGGAGCAGGTAGCAGACTTCGATGAACGAGCTTTGTGATGTGAGCTCCTCAATCGAGTAGCCGGGGTGCATAAGAATGCCTTCATCACCATCAATATATGTCAGACGTGATTTACAACTACCTGTAGCTGAAAAGCTAGGGTCCAATGTGAAGTGGCCTGTTTGGGCGTAAAGTGTTCTGATATCAATTGTTGGCGGGCCAATTGTGCCTTCTTGCACCGGTAGCTTTACGCTCTCGCCGGTTTGATCATTGGTCAGTGTAAATGTTTTCTCTGCTGTAGCATCATCAGACATTGCGGATTAGCCTTTCTAGGTTTGAATCGTTGCAATGATAATAGTGCAGCACAGCAGAGATATCAATTGGCCTAGGCTGACATAGCGCTGTTTTCTTTACTGAACTTGGTTAGTGCGTATTCTAGGCGAGCCTTTGTTTCTTCCTTGCCTAGTATCTCTGCAGCGTGGAAAACTGAAGGTGAGACAGTTGTTCCCGTTAATGCAGCCCGCAAAGGCATGGCTACTTTACCTAGCTTGCCTTCCTTATGAGACTCGGCAACTTCTTTGCATAGGGCCTGTACTGAATCGTTTGTTAGTTCTGACGCGTTAATGACCTTGTCGAGGAGGAGCGATATGATTTCACCGTTGTCTTGCGACAGAATATCATCTGCCTTTTCGTCAAATTCATACGGTATTTTCTTTGCAAAAAAAGCTGATTCATCAGCAAGTTGTAGTAATGTTTTTGCACGAGACTTTAATTCATCCATAGCCGCTAGGATACGTCTTTGTGCTGTGGTGTCTGACCCTAAAGCGATCTCGTGACGCTCTTTCATAAAGGGCGTCATTAGTTCCAGTAGTTTTTCGTTATCAGCTTCGCCGATGTAATGTCCGTTTAGATTCTCTAGTTTTACAAAATCGAATTTGGCAGCAGATTTCACAATATTTTTCATTGTGAACCATTCAATCGCTTGTTCACGGGAAATGATTTCATCATCACCATGAGACCAGCCCAGGCGCAGGAGGTAGTTCAAAACTGCGTCAGGAAGATAACCGCGTGCCATAAAATCTTCCAAGCTGACAGCGCCGTGGCGTTTTGAAAGTTTGGAGCCGTCTTCGCCTAAGATCATTGGTAGGTGTGCGAACACCGGGAGGTCCCAGCCCATAGCATCGAAAATGATTTTTTGGCGGAATGTGTTGTTTAGGTGGTCATCGCCGCGCATGACGTGGGTCACGCCCATATCATGATCGTCGCAAACAACGGATAACATATATGTTGGTGTACCATCGCTACGTAGGATAATGAAGTCATCAAGCTGTTCGTTTTGAACGGTTACATCACCTTGAACTTCGTCATGAATCACTGTTTCGCCGTCTAATGGTGCTTTGATGCGCACAACAGGTTTGATGCCCTCTGGGGCTTCAGATGCGTCACGGTCGCGCCAACGGCGGTCGTAAAATGTCGGGCGACCTGCTTTTTTAGCTTCTTCGCGCATTTCTTCCAGCTCTTCAGGTGTGCAGTAGCAGTAGTAGGCCTGTCCTTTAGTAACCATTTCATTAGCTACTTTGATGTGGCGGTCTTTTTGTGAAAACTGGGAAACAACGTCACCATCAAAGTCCAGATCGAGCCATTTTAGACCGTTGAGAATAGCCTCTACGGCTTCTTCTGAATGACGCGCGCGATCGGTGTCCTCGATACGCACCAGAAACTTACCATTGTTGTGGCGCGCGTAGAGCCAGTTATAAATGGCTGTGCGGGCGTTACCAATATGCATGAAACCTGTAGGGGATGGCGGAAATCTTGTTACGATAGTCATTCTATACTCGATCCTAATATCTATTTGACCGTTAAACTGCTTATTTCTATAACGGAATATCACAAGTTTGAACAGGGTGCATTAGTTTCGTGGCGTTGAGCGATATAGCCTACACATATGACGCGCATGCGTTTATCAAGGATGAGTCACGTTATGCGCGTGCTGTTGACTTCTTGCATTCACAAATTCTTTTACAACGTGAGAACCTGATTTTATGGCTTCCTATCCTATTGGGAATAGGTATTGGTCTCTATTTTTCCTTACGCTTTGAACCTTTGTATAGCTTGTCTTGTGTAGTTTTTATGATGGTCTTATCTTGCTGGCTGCTGTTTTGGCCGTTTAGGCAGGCTTCCGTTAGTAAAATGCTAGGGTGGTACGCTTTGACGGCATTCCTACTTATTGTGATGGGATTCTTTGCTGCGCATACGCGCACTGTGATGCTTGCTGCACCTATACTGAGTGATGAACTATCGCCAGTTGATGTGGTGGGTCGTATTGTCAGTGTTGCAGACCTTGAAGGGGCAAAAGGTCAGCGGCTTGTCTTAGATCATTTAGAGATAGAAAAACTTTCGGCTGCCGAGACGCCTGCACGTATAAGGCTGTCTGTACGTCAGGATGGTGTTTATAAGGCTGGTGACAAGGTGCAGGTGTTGTCTGGTTTAAATCCACCGTCCCCTCCTGTTTTACCTGGTGCTTTTGATTTTCAACGTTACGCGTATTTTAGTCAATTAGGCGCTTTTGGTTTTACATTTGAAGCACCGCAGGTTCTTGAAAGTAGCCAAGTAGGGGCAGAGTTATACATTGAAGAGATCCGCAATAATATTGCTTCTCGTATAGCTGTATCAAGTGAGCAGCCTGCATCTTCTTTTTTCTGAACAGCATTGGGAGGCCATGAGGGATTCAGGGCTTGCGCATATGCTTGCTATTTCCGGGCTGCATGTCGGTATGGTGTCGGCTATTATTTTCTTTGTGGTGCGCGGCTGCCTTGCCTTATTCCCCCCGTTGGCATTAAGGCATCCTATTAAGAAGTATGCTGCCATTGCAGCGTTGGTGGCGGCATTTTTCTATATGCTTGTTGTCGGTAGTACCGTGCCTACGATACGTGCCATGCTTATGACGGGTATCGTACTATTTGCTATCATGATTGACCGCAATCCGTTCTCTTTGCGTTTGGTTGCCTTATCAGCTTTTGGCATATTGCTTTTGTTGCCTGATGCTTTATTAGGCGCTAGTTTTCAAATGTCTTTTGCAGCGGTGACAGCGCTAATATTTTTCTACGAGATTATCCGAAAAAGATGGTCTGGCCTGTATAGCCAAGCAGGCTGGTTTAGACGATTGTTACTGTATTTTATTGGCATTAGTATGACCTCTGTCATTGCTGGGTTTGCCACAGGTCTGTTTTCTGTCTATCACTTCCAGCAATTTGCAAATTACAGCCTGATATCTAATTTTCTTGCTGTACCAATAATGACTTTTATTGTTATGCCCTTTAGTGTCTTGGGCTACGTCTTTATGCCCATGGGGGTAGAAGCTTTACCGTTGTCAGTGGCCTCGCAAGGTATCAACTGGATTATTGCTATTGCCGAGGATGTTGCCAATATGCAGGCATCAACATGGACCCCCGCGGCGTTGCCACAGCCTGTGTTTTTGTTGTGTGTTGCAAGTGGCCTGCTTTTGGTTGTGCTGCGATCGAAACTTAAATGTCTATGTCTTGCACCTTTATTGATGGTGCCTATATGTATCATCTCGATCCAAGATACTGATTTAATGATTTTTTCTTCGAGTAGCAAAACTGTTGCATATGCGCCGTATGATCGTGGCTATATGTATGTTACATCTCGCCGAAGTGACCGCTTTGCGCAAGATATATGGATGCGTCATTTTGGTATTGATGAGGAGGATGTAAAGAATATAAGAGCTCTTGAAGATACGGTTTGTGATGAGTTCGCTTGCCGCATGGAATTGTCTGATGGTCTCATGGTTTCGATTATTATACATGGATCAGCTATAGCGAGTGAATGTGAGGCGGTGGATATTGTGCTGTCTATGGAGCCAATAAAGGGTAAGTGTAGTGCGCCTTTATCATTAGATTTATTTGATGTCCGTGGCCATGGAACGCATTTAATTCGCGGCTTGCATGTTACGACAGTTGAAGATATCAGAGGTAACCGCCCATGGACGGTTACAAATCATAGATAATTAAACTAGTGGTAGCTGCGATATAAGCTTGCCAGAATGCCTTGAATTTTGACGCGCTCAGGGTCGAGTACGCGCTCTTCGTAGTCATCGTTCTCAGGCACTAGAATGACCTTCCCATTCTGACGTTTCAATGTTTTCAGTGTCACTTCACTGTCATCGACAAGTGCGACAATTATTTGCCCATCATGGGCTGTTTCTGTTCGCTTTATTACCACTATGTCGTGGTCATTAATGCCAGCTTTGATCATCGAGTCGCCATCTACTTCTAGTGCGTAATGCTCTCCGTGACCCAACATATGTGGTGGAATGTCGACAGTTTGTCCTTCGTCACGAATGGCTTCAATTGGTGTGCCGGCGGCAATACGTCCGTAGAGTGGTATAGAAGGCATGTTTGTGATCATGCTATTATTCTCTATGAGTGATTGCATTTCTTCATGTTGCTGAGATACGCGTGTCTGGTCTTCGGAATGGGCTTGGTAGCCTTCGGGAAGCTTTCTAACTTCAAGAGCACGCGCGCGATGTGGCAGGCGCTCTAGGTAGCCACGCTCCACTAGGGCGCTGATAAGGCGATGAATACCTGATTTTGATTTTAGACCGAGTGCTTCTTTCATCTCTTCAAATGAGGGAGCGATATCACCTTGTGACATACGCTCGTGGATGAAGATCAACAATTCGCGCTGTTTCTTGGTAAGCATTGTAATCCCTTGCTAGTGTCTACCCGTACGGGTTTATGATTATAAATGTGAATCGCGTAGAACATTGGTTTTAAAGTGTAAAAGCGACTCTATACACCTTTTGTTCTACTTTAGTTCTCTTTTTGTGTCAAGTGTTGCCGAGTAGCGTTTTTGTCGCTGTGGCAATATCAGGTTGGCGCATGAGGCTTTCGCCAACTAAGAATCCATGAAAACCGGCGCTTTGGTACATGGTAATATGCTCGTGTTTATGGATGCCGCTTTCGGCGATGCGTGTTACATCAGGTGGCAGGTCTTTGGCCATTGCTAGCCCGCGCTCTAAGGATACATCTAGTGTTTTTAGATTTCTGTTATTTATACCTATCATGTTGAACTTCAGATCGATGGCGCGCTGCAGTTCTTCTTCGTCGTGTACTTCGCATAATGTATCCATGCCTAATTCGCTAGCAATACCAGACATTTCTTCCGCTTGTGTATCACTCAGCGCGGCCATTATCAACAGTATGCAGTCTGCACCAAGTATTCGAGATTCGTATATTTGGTAAGGGTCTATCATAAAGTCTTTGCGTAGCAGAGGCAGGTCAGTAGCTTGTCTAATTTCTTGCAGGTAAGTATCGTGACCTTGGAAGTAGGGCACGTCTGTTAATACTGACAGGCAGGCGGCACCTGATTCCGAGTATATGCGCGCTATTTTTACGGGATCAAAGTCTTCGCGTATTAGTCCGTGGCTCGGTGATGCTTTTTTGACCTCAGCAATGAGGGCCACTTTGTTACTTGAAGCTTTATCTAAGATACGTTTTCTAAACCTTTGTTGAGTCTTGTTATTTTTTGACTCAGTTATGACTTCGGTTAGTGGTCTTTGTGACTTACATGCCTCTACATGATCCTGTTTTTTGGTGCATATTTCATTCAGGACACTCATGTCGTTACCTCGTTTGTGAAGGCTATATAGTTTTGCAAGGTTTGTAATGCTAAGCCACTGTCTATGGCGTTTGCGGCGGTTTGAGCGAGAACAGGTAAATGGGTTACATCTTTGTCATTATGAATCGCAAGTACGGCCGCTGTGTTTGCAAGCACGATATTTCTATAGGCATTTTCCTTGCCGCTCAGTAATGCTTTTAGCGCTTCTGCATTCTCTTCAGCTTCGCCGCCCTTAAGGTCTTCAAGTTTACAGTTAGGGAGGCCAAAACTTTGCGGGCTCAGCGTATGCTCTGATATTTTGCCGTTATTTAGTACCACGAGGCTTGTTTTGTCAGTCATGGTGATCTCATCCATGCCGTCATGGCCGTGTACTAACCATGCGCGCTCGGTACCTAAATTATCAAGCGCCTCTGCCATAGGGATGAGCCATTTTTCATCATAGACCCCAATTAGTTGATATTTTGTTTTGGCTGGGTTAGCCAAAGGGCCAAGTAAGTTAAAGATGGTACGAAATCCCAGTGACTTTCTAATCGGGGCTACGTGTTTCATGGCTTTGTGATGTTGTGGTGCCATCAAGAAACAAAAATTGTATTTTTCTAAAGCGTCTTCTAGATTTTCTTTGGAAATATCAAGGTTTACGCCTAGTGCTTCCAAGACATCAGCGGCACCAGATTTAGAACTGGCTGAGCGGTTGCCATGTTTTGCCATTGGCACGCCGCATGACGCTGCCACTAAGGCGACTGCGGTAGATATATTGTAGGTGCTTATCCCGTCGCCGCCTGTGCCGCAACAGTCCAAAGAATTTTGCGGTGCGTTTATGGGGTCAACTTTGCTACGTAATACGCGAGCAGCACCTGATATTTCCTCTGCTGTTTCGCCGCGCTTAGATAGTGTTGTTAGGAACTGAGCGATGTCTTCTGTGCTTTCAGTGCCATCCATTATGGCTGTCATGGCGGTAATCATGTCTGATTCGCATAGAGGTGTTTGGCTTTTATCTAGGTAGTCTTGCAATGTCATGGTTTAGATCAGGTCTATAAAGTTTTTCAGCATATCGTGTCCGCATTCTGTCGCAATGCTTTCAGGATGGAATTGTACACCATGTATAGGCTTTGTTTTATGTGCTACGCCCATAATTAGGCCGTCTCTTGTTTCGGCAGTAACTTCAAGCTCCGACGGTAATGTGTCACGTTCAATGATGAGTGAGTGGTAGCGTGTTACAGTTAGACCCTGCGGGAGTGTTCTGAATACACTTTTATCCATGTGGCTTAGATTGTCTGTTTTGCCATGTACAGGCGTTGGCGCTTTTATGACGTTGCCGCCGAAAGCTTGTCCGATTGCTTGGTGGCCAAGGCACACGCCTAATAGGGGTATGTCAGCATTGGCTGCTAAGTTTATTAGCTCTAGGCAAATTCCAGCTTCACTGGGGGTGCAGGGGCCTGGTGAGAGTACAAGGGCCTTTGGCGCACTTTCTATAACTTCTTGTGCTGTTTTGTGATCGTTGCGGATCACGTTTGTTTCTACACCCAAATCCCCAAAATATTGGACGAGGTTGTAGGTAAAACTGTCATAATTGTCGATCAACGTAATCATTAGATTGTTATGATGAATGGGGATGATTAATGCAAGGATATTTACGTAGAGCACGGACTCACTTAGGCTTAAACTATGTTAAAGCGTCTTTTAAGTCTCGGCTCAATACGATTTCTTATTCTTGCAGTAATTGTTGGTTTGGTTTTCTACCACCGTAGTCAGTCAAATGAGCAGCTGGAGCCTGTGCAGTCAGTTACGATTCCCGTGCAGGAGACTGCGTATACTGAGGAATCCTCACAGAAGGTGGCCTTTTATAACGAGCCAAAACTTTCAATCAAAGATGATAGTCCTTTTGAGTCTCACTATCCTTCGGGAAACTTGCGCGAATATTTGGAGAAAGTTGAAATCCCGGAAAGTGCTTCTTCCGAAGTTTTAGAAAATCCTGAGATAGTGGGTACACTTTCAGTGCAGCAAAGATGGCAACGTTATAGCGTTGCAGCGAGTGTTCCTGACGGCTGGACAAGTGTGGCTATCGTTATTGACGATCTCGGTGAGAATAAAAAATATTCTTATGAAGCCATTGATCTTGAGCCGCCGATGACTATGGCGCTTTTGCCTTATAGTTCTCATATTGATGAGATGGCGATTAAAGCTAAACAGGCCGGTCATGAAGTTATCATCCATATGCCTATGGAGCCTATGAATGCTGATCTTGATGTGGGTTCGATTGCTTTAAAGACCGGGCAGTCTTCTGAAGAATTTACAAACATGTTGAATAAGGCTTTTGCATCTATGGATGGTTATGCGGGCATTAATAATCATATGGGTAGCAAGTTGACCCAAGATCAAAAGAGTATGAATCAGTTAATGTTACGCCTTAAGAAGGAAGGCTTACTATTTCTAGATTCACGTACTATTTCAGGTTCTGTGGCAAGTGATACTGCTAAGAAATATGGCGTTCCTTATGCTGTTCGTGATGTATTCTTGGATCATGACCCGAGTGAAGAAGGGGTCAGAAAAAGTCTTGAAACGTTAGAAGCAGAATCCAAGAAGTATGGCCATGCTATTGCGATTGGTCACCCCAAAGCGGCGACTGTAACAGTGCTTCGTGAGTGGCTGAAGACCTTGCCAGAAAAGAAAATTGCGCTTGTGCCTGTTAGTTACAGTGTTAAGCGTCAGTTGAAATCTGACCTGACTGCGCAAGCCGCGCAGCCTCAATCAGGGCTTTAGCCTTATTACAGCACTCCTGATACTCGGCAGTTGGGTCACTGTCTGCCACAACACCTGCCCCTGCCTGAATATATAATTTTCCGTCTTTGTGCATGGCTGTGCGTAGGGCGATGCAGCTGTCAACATCACCATGGCCATCAAAGTAGCCGATACAACCTGCGTAGAAACTGCGCTTATATGGTTCTAACTCATCATTCCTGCCGGAAAGCCTGAGAATAGGGCGTCTAAAGGCTTCAAGTCCTTGCGTAGTTTTCCTTGGACGTTGGAGACTATATGCATTACGTGTGAATATTTCTCGATAATAAATTTTTCAGTGACGTTGATGCTCCCAATTTCGCTGACGCGGCCGACATCGTTACGGCCAAGGTCCAGCAACATTAAGTGTTCTGCGCATTCTTTGGCGTCGTTTAGAAGTTCTTTTGCCAGCGCATTGTCCTCTGTATCATCTTTGCCGCGCTTGCGTGTTCCTGCAATGGGCCTGATCGTCACAGTTTCGTCGCGCACTCTTACCAGGATTTCTGGGCTGGAGCCAGTAAGGGCAAATTCGCCGAGCTTGAGTTAGGCGTCTTAGTGAGCGGTAAAACTCAAACGGTTCGAGGTTGAAATCCATCTCAAAGCGTACGGACGGGACAACCTGAAAAATATCGCCTGCAGTGATGTATTCTTTGGCTTTGCGTACTGTATCTTCGTATTCAGCCTGAGATGTAAGAGCTTTTGCTTCTGTAGGTTCACTTTCTTTAGCTTGATAAGGTTGCGGGATATTGTCAGCCAGCTGCTTGGTGATATTACCTAGACGTATTTTTGCTGAGCTATAGGCTGCTTGTGCATCCTCGTCGTCATTAGGGCGCACTGGCGTCGCCACACACATAATCTGCTTTACATTATCGAAGATCACCATAATTGTGGGACGCATCATCAGGGCGTCAGGTATATCCAGCATATCCGGATTATCATTAGGTATGTCTTCGATTAGCCGTACCATGTCGTAGCCAATCATGCCGAATAGTCCTGATGAAGACATAGGTGGCAGGCCGCTTGGCACAATATCTATCTTACTCGCTTCCATAGTGCCGTGCAGTGATGTTAGGGCATCTGCTTGTGTTTCCCATGCTCCGCTTGCATTTATGGACGCTTGTTTGTCTTTACACTTCCATAGCAGGTCTGGGGCGAAACCTATTGCGGAATAGCGGCCAAGTGTTTTGCCGCCTTCGATGGATTCTAGCAGTAAGCTATAGGCTTCATTGCCACATAACTTCATATATGCACTTACCGGTGTTTCCAAATCGGCAGGCAGCCATTGCCAGATGAGCTGGCTTTTGCCTTGCTCATAGGCTTCCTGAAATGTTTCGAAATCAGGGGGCTGCGGCATCATGATGGCTGTCTCGCTTTAGTAAGACGCTTCGGCGCCTGGGCCGTAGGTTTGCTCAAGCAGGCGCTCGTTTACCTTAACATCATATTTTTTTTCTAATGATGCCATGTACATCTGGAAGATTTCCTGACGCAGGTTGTTTGACTGCTGTTGCTTGATTGTGTCCAGTGCTGCTGTTTTTGCATCTTCTACATTTGGTAGCTTGATGTCTGCAATTTTCGCAACGATATATCCGTCTTCTGCCGGTGCCAAAGTATAGCCGCCATTTTCAATGTTCAGTAAGATATTCTTGCTGTTTACAGTTAGGGGTGCTGACGGGTCGTCTTTACGATTAATGCTGGCTGTCTGGATGCTACGACCGTTCTTCTTGGCAAAGTCGGCGAGTGTTGTTTCGCCTTTGTTGATGCCCTGTACGGCTTCAATTGCTTGCAGTCTATTTTCGACTTCACGCTGGTCCTGGTTCCAGACAGTTTTAAGGTCGTCTTTGATCTCTTCGAAGGGCTTATATGTCTTCTCTGTGATGCTGTCGACGCGTAGAGTTGCAAAACGGCCATCTGCGAGTTCTACAACCGGCGCTGTTTCACCTTCTTCGAGTTCAAATACTGCTTCTAGAAGGTAGGCACTATCATTCTCGTAACCTGGGAAACCTTCTGTTGCATCCAATTTAGAACCGTCTGCACGTAGGTCTTTGTATGTCTCGAGTGTCAGAGATGTTGTCTCTGCAATCTCTTCGAGTGGTGTGCCACCTGCAAGCTGATCATCGATTTGATTGGCCATGTCGAACAGATTATCTGTGGATTTGTTCGCAAGTAATTCTTCACGTAGACCTTTTTTAACCTCATCAAAAGTCTGCATACGGCTTTCGCTGATGCCTTTAAGGCTTACTACGTGCCACCCTAGAGCCGTCTCAATTGGCTCGGATACAAAGCCGATGTCTGCTTCGAATACAGGCTCTGCGATTTCTTCAGTGAGGCCTGTTTTTTCGAATTTCTGAATGCCCATATAGGCACCGTTATCGCCTGTTACGCTTACAACAGCTTCTTCCAATGACTGACCGTCTTTAGTGCGTGCAGCAACATCGGCGGCCACTGCTTGTTCATTAAAGATCGCTTGGGCTAGCTCGCGCTGCTCAGGCAGTTTGTATGTATCCTTGTCACGATCATATTCACGGCGGACTTCTTCTTCGGTCACAGTGATGGCTTCCTGTAACTTCTTAGGATCAAGAACAGCCAAAGTGAAGCTGCGTGTTTCAGGAATTGCATAACGTTCTTTGCCAGCTTGGTAGAATGGCAGTAGGACTTCGTCTGTTGCGGCCGGTATGTTTGTCATCGCGCTGTGCGGTACGTAAACATACTCAACTGTACGTTCTTCCATATTGTACTGGTAAATCTCTAGTGCTTCTTTATCAGATGGGTTGTTCGCACCAATCTGGAAAGTGTTACGTAGCATAGTGTTTGCCATTTCGGCGCGGAATGTACGTACGAATTCACGTTCTGTCATGCCTTGAGAGCGCAGAATGCCTTCAAATGCTTGTTGAGGTGTCATGCCTTCTGTCACGTATGGCTCAACCAGGCGTGCTATGTTATCGGCTATTGTATCTTCGCTGATCTGTAAGCCTAAGTCATAGGCAGCCTTTTGCATGACGTAGTTTGTTATTTCGGAGCGCAAGACCTGTGTGACCAGGCCCATTTGATAAGCAGAGGCAGCATCTATATTTTGTTGTGCCAAAACACGGCGTAAGGTGCGATCAAATGCAACGACAGGAATCTCATGGCCTTCAATTTTAGCAACGCTTGTTTTGGTCACGCCGCCGCGGAAAAAGCCGCCGACATCAGTCAGGACAAGTCCGAAAACAGCCATTACCAGAAAGCCGAAAAGGATGAATTTAATGATGCCGGATTTAGCACCTTCGCGCATTGCATTAAGCATGGATAACCCCAATTGTTAAAAATCGGATTTACTATAAAGCGGCAGTGCACAAGGGGCAACAGCGGATTATAATGATTTTGACTAATGCACAGTCAGAAGGTTTTCTTCGATGACGTCTGGAATGTCTGTGAATAGAGTATCTACGCCCCAGCTTTGTAATACACGCGCCATTTGCGGGTCGTTTACGGTGTAGACAAGCGATGGTTTGTCGTAGTCACTGATTTCTTCGATGATCTCGCGTGTAGCCATTTCGTGGTTTAGATGCACGGTGGCGCAGTCTAGATAATCGCAGAGTTCTTTCCAGTTAGGCTGCCACTCATCGGGGCCCTCACCATATAGCAGTAGGCCGCGTTTCCAGTCATTTGCAATTTCAGCAGCTGCCTCGAGTGATACATGGGAGAAGCTGGAGATCAGCAATTTGTCATGATCATCCCAGATGCGTGACAGGTGATCGAGAGCTACTTCTGCCGTTTCAATTTCGCGTCCGGGGCATGGCTTGATTTCAAGGTTTAGGCCCAAGTTCATTTCGATAAGAACTTCGCATACTTCTTCAAGAGTAGGGACGTTGATGCCTATGAAGCTGTCGGCATACCAGCTACCTGTTTCCAGTTGGCGTAAGTCTTCATATGTGATGTCGGCCATATTGCCTGAGCCGTTTGTTGTACGTTCCAATGTGTCGTCATGGAAAATCACAGGAACCAGGTCCTTGGTGAGTTTTACATCCAGTTCAACCCATTTCGCGCCGAGTTCAGCAGCGGTGCGAATAGACTCGATCGTGTTTTCAGGAGCGTAGCCGCAAGCGCCACGGTGACCAATAATTTTAGGAAGCTTTATCATGCGCGCAGTCTAACGCGTATTTGCCAATTGTAAAATGGAAAGTTTATCAATGGCAGGTTGATAATTTTGGGCAGCCGCGAGTTGATAATATTGATGTGCGCGTGCTCTGGCCGCAACCGAATTATTGTGGTGAATAAGCATATCGGCATAGACAACTTGCGCTGGTGCGTAGCCTTCATCTGTTAGCTGTTTGATTTTTTTATTGCCACTTACCCAATAGCTTTGTGAGAAAAGGCTGCTATTTGCCATCTTTATAGCGGCATTTAGCTGTTCTTCATCTGTTTGAAAATAAGACGCGATAGACATTTGAGTTATGTGGGCTTTGAATATTACTTCCCTAAATTGCGGATTGTCACGTACCAAATGATAGTTCTTACGCAAGTAAGCCATTGATCCGGCAAATAAAAAACTTACTGCCAGTAAGCAGTACAGAAATTTCCTGAATTTCTGTCTTAGGGGGTGTAGTGTTTTTCTTGCCATATAACAAATATAGCATGAAAAGTCTTAAAAACCACTTTTGGGCCAACTATTTAGGCTGTGTGGCGATCCATTGTAGCATGGCCCTTGCGTGCTGTTTGTCTGAGAGCTTCTTATTTGTAAAGCGGACGTCGTCCTTTTCCACGATGTAGATTATATCGTCTTTAATCTCGTCAGGCATAGAATTAGGTGTTTCGCGGCCTTCGGGCATTTCACATTCAGCCATAACGAAATAGGTATTGCTATTCTCGTCTTTCAGGAAGTCTACCATCCAAGTTTCATCACCATACTCTTTTTGATAGCGGTCTTTTACGACCAGATTGGTGCAATCTGGCCAGAGGCGATCAAAGTCGATTTTGCTAATTGGCTTTTCGATTTCTACCAGTTTGCCGTCTTGGGCCATATGTTTGAAAGTGAATAGAAACTTGCTTCCTTCCTGGCGTAGCCGCGGCGCATGGATGTAGCCCTGTCGAATTGGAATTTCTTCCCAGCTGGCGGATAGGGCACTTGCGCTAAATGTTGGTGTTAGTACGAACTTGCGTTCGTTTTCTATATTCTCTTCGTTCTGTGCAGCCATATGTAATCTCCCTTAAAAAAAGAGCATACACGGAATGTATGCTCTTTCAATCTTGTTTATCGTAAGAACGACTTAGCCGTTGGCTTCTTTCTTGTCGTCTTTTTTCTTAGGCTTTTCTTCCTGAGCGATTTCTTCACCAGTTTCCTGATCAACACGCTTCATAGACAGCTTAACCTTACCGCGGTCATCCATGCCGATGCACAGAACTTTAACTTCGTCACCTTCGTTGATGACGTCAGTTGTTTTGGCAACACGGTGGTCAGCCAGTTCAGAGATGTGAACCAGACCGTCTTTTGAACCCATGAAGTTCACGAAGGCTCCGAAGTCTACGCATTTTACAACTTTACCAGTGTAAACTTTGCCAACTTCTGGCTCGTCAGTGATGCCTTTGATCCAGTCAACAGCTTGGTCGATAGATGCTTGGTTAACAGCGGCAACCTTAATTGTACCGTCATCATCGATATCGATTTTTGCGCCAGTTGTTTCTGTGATCTCGCGGATTACTTTACCACCTGTACCGATAACCTCGCGGATTTTGTCCGCAGGGATTTTCATCGTTACGATTTGAGGTGCGAATTCGCTTGTACCGTCACGGGCTTCGTTCAGTGCTTTGGCCATTTCGCCCAGAATGTGGATACGGCCGTCTTTAGCCTGTTCCAGAGCGATCTTCATGATTTCTTCTGTAATAGAAGTGATCTTGATGTCCATCTGCAGTGAAGTGATACCGTCTTTTGTACCAGCCACTTTGAAGTCCATATCACCAAGGTGGTCTTCGTCACCCAGAATGTCTGACAGAACGGCGAAGTCTTCGCCTTCTTTAATCAGACCCATTGCAATACCTGCAACGGCTTTGGACAGAGGAACACCTGCGTCCATCATGGACAATGATGTACCACAAACAGTTGCCATTGAAGATGAACCGTTTGATTCAGTAATCTCTGACACTGTACGGATTGTGTACGGGAAGTCTTCTGCACTTGGCAGCATCGGGTTAATGGCACGCCATGCCAGTTTACCGTGACCAACTTCGCGGCGACCCGGAGGGCCCATGCGGCCAGCTTCACCAACAGAGTATGGAGGGAAGTTGTAGTGCAGCAGGAAGCGTTCGCGGTATTCACCTTCCAGAGCGTCAATGATCTGCTCGTCCTGGCCTGTACCCAGTGTTGTAACAACCAGAGCCTGTGTTTCGCCGCGTGTGAACAGGGCAGAACCGTGTGCGCGTGGCAAAATGCCGACTTCGGCAACGATCGGACGAACTGTCTTCGTGTCACGATCATCAATACGCTTGCCTGTTTTCAGGATGTCACCACGAACAACGTCTGATTCCAGACCTTTGAACTTGGATGTGATGACGCTTTCGTTGATGCCGTTTTCTTCATCAAGGAATTCCTCGATAGCAGCTTTGCGAACTTCGCCAACAGCGTTTTGACGCTCTAGCTTGTCTTTGATGCCGTATGCTTTTGTAACGTCCTTAGCGAATTTCTTTTTCATCGCGTCGGCCATTTTCGTGATGGCTTCAGGTGTTTCAGGAACATCCCAAGGATCTTTTGCACACATTTCAGCAAGATCGATGATTGTGTCGATTACTGGCTGGAAGCCTTTGTGACCGAACATTACGGCTTCGAGCATCGTTTTCTCGTCCAGCTCGCTTGCTTCTGATTCAACCATCAGAACGCCTTCTTGTGTACCGGCAACAACCAGATCAAGATCGCTTTCTTTCATCTGTTGGATTGTCGGGCAAAGAACCAGCTTACCATCAACACGGCCAACGCGTGCGCCGCCGATTGGGCCCATGAATGGGATACCAGAGATTGTCAGAGCAGCTGAACAGCCGATCATTGCTACCATATCCGGGTCGTTTTCCATGTCGTGCGCGATCACTGTTGCCACAACCTGTACTTCGTTCAGGAAGCCTTTCGGGAATAGTGGGCGGATCGGACGGTCAATCAGACGTGATGTCAGTGTTTCTTTATCGGAAGGTTTAGCTTCGCGCTTGAAGAAGCCACCAGGGATTTTACCGGCAGCATATGTTTTTTCTTGGTAGTGTACTGAAAGTGGGAAGAAGTCTTGGCCTTCTCTCACAGATTTTGCGCCTGTTACAGCACAAAGCACTTCTGTGCCGCCGAGTTTGGCGATAACACAGCCGTCAGCCTGTCGGGCAACTTTACCAGTTTCGAGTACAAGTGTCTGGCCTGCAAAGTCACATTCTTTGCGGTAGATGTTAAACATAAGTTTAGTCCTTTCTAATATATTTATATGCGTGGTCATCATTGCCAAGCATATGTCTGTCATATGACTGAAAAGGACTGCAATTTATGGCTTTCGGTGGACAGCAGACAGCGGCTCGAATATGTGTGTGGGGAACCGCCGTCAACAGTCAACCGTAGACCTATACAATCCTTGACAGTCGGTTGTTTAATGGCACTTTTACCCGCTAAAGTCAAAGGAAAATATTGGTTTTTGGCCTTTTAAAATGCTGTGAATCTGGCATCATGGGCCATCGTTATAAGATACAAAATTTGGAGAAAGTTGTTCATGAATTATCTCGTTTTACTTCGCCATGGTGAGAGTCAGTGGAATCTTGAAAATAAGTTCACTGGTTTTAAGGATGTAGACCTTAGCCCAAACGGTATTGATGAGGCTATGAAAGCAGGACAGCGTATTTCTCTGGCGAATATCGAGTTTGATCAGATTTTTACAAGTACCTTGAAGCGTGCGTATGAGACCGCACAGCTTGCCATGGATGCTGCTGGTCAGGAGTATCTTATTCCCAAGATGATCAAGCACGATGATTTACGTGAACGTGATTACGGTGACCTTACAGGTTTAAATAAAGACGATATGCGTGAGAAATATGGTGAAGAGCAAGTTCACATCTGGCGCCGCTCATATGATACGCGCCCGCCTGGCGGCGAATGTTTGCAGGATGTCGTCGAAAACCGTGTTCGTCCTTATTACGACTCTACGATCAAGCCATTGGTCGATGATGGTAAGAACATTCTGATTGCCGCGCATGGCAACTCATTGCGCGCTATGCTGATTATTCTGGGTGAGCGTACGCCTGATAATATTAATGAGGCTGAGATGCCGACAGGCGTTCCGTTAGTCTTCGAAATGGTAGACGGCAAAATTCTGAAGTCATATTTCCTAAACGATTAAGGTATCAGGAACGGACCGCTGATGCCACCTGCTGGTGGTATTGGCGCTGTATTTCCGTCTTCGTGAAGAGGTGCGGTTGTATCGTTTTGTATACCCAAAGTGCTTGCTACATCGTCAGATGTTGTGCCTGCATATGCGCTTGGTGGTGTCGGGCTTATTGGTCTGGCAGGCAGATTGCTACCCGCAGGGCCGTTGGCACTTGGGTAAGCCGGCGTAATAACATTCTGTGCCAATGCTGATTGCATTGAGCCACGTGTATAGCCTGTTGCCGCTTGTCTTAGTGGGGTGCTGTTATCCGCCGCAGCTGGTCCTGCGTCTGCTTGATCTTCTTGTTCGGGGCGGAAGGCCGCGCCACACTCGCCAGGAAGTTGTCTTGCGTCTGCTACAATGACATCAATATCGACACCATTGAAGTTAGCAGCAATGCCATCTTCTGTGCTGTTGATAATACTCTGCATCAGGGCGGCGTACGTTTCACCGTTGATTTCTTCAGATGGCAGGCTGTCTATCAGGCCGCCTGTCAAACGCTGCATGCTGTAATTTAGTGAGTTGTTCATTTCACGGAGCGCGTCCATGTAGTCGCCAGTGCCTGTAATGCCGCTAAAGTGGCGGTTTGTTTCCAGCACTTTAAGCTCAAATAGGCTGACATCTTCCTCTGCCATGTCATCATTGCCAAAGCTGCCAAGGGCATTAAAGTCGAGCGCAATGTTATAGCTCATTTGATAGATTAGGCCGTCTTGCGTGCAGCCGCGTACATTGTGCGCGAATTGTGATGGCAAGGTTACCTTGTTTGTGTCAGTTTGCGTTTCTGCTGTTTGTGCGAGCATATAGTCGCGGATCCAGTTACGCGCTTCTGCACGGATTTCTTCGACGGGTCTGTCGGGGTATTGGATGCTCATAGACTCGATGATCTGGTCGCGCATTAAGTCCAAGCGTGCGCCTTGCTGGCCTAGTAGTCCGGTAATCTGTTGGAAGAGTCTTTCTTGAGCACGTGTTGCCTGACGGTCGCCATCCAGAAAACCCTCGCGCTCTTGTGGTACTAAATCCAAACGACTTTCGCGCTCTAATTGCTCAAAACGTTCTTGAATTCGGCTTAGGTCTGTTTGTGCGTATTCGAAATGATCATGTGCTTGTGCGCCTGCTGCCGTAGCAACTGTGAATGCAACGGCAAGCGCCGACAACGTCGATGTTTTGATGCCAATACCCATAATGTCTCCCTTTATTTTGCAATGACGTTAGCACTGCAAAACATATTATGCCAAGCACTTTTTACAGATTACCTAGCCTAGTTAAGCGGCTAGAACTTCTGTTTTTGCCAGTGCTTGTTCCAGATCGGCAAGGATATCATCAATATGCTCGATACCGATGGAAACACGGATGGCTTCTGGCAGTGCGCCTGCTTTGATCTTTTGATCTTCATGCAACTCCGAGTGAGTTGTGGAAGCAGGGTGGATCATCAGGCTGCGTGTATCGCCGATATTGGCTAGGTGTGTAAAGACGTTTACGCCTTCAACTACTTTTACAGCCGCATCGTATCCGCCTTTAAGTCCGAAGGTGAATAGGGAGCTGCCCCAGCCGTTAAGAATATATTTCTTGGCCAGTTCATTGTATTTGTTGCTCGGTAGACCTGCATGATTAACCCACGCTACAGCAGGGTGGTTTTCCAGATATTCAGCAGCCTTTATAGCGTTCTGGCAGTGACGATCCATACGCAGTGACAATGTCTGCATGCCCATCATTGTTAGGTATGCGTTCATTGGCTGTTGGTTCATGCCCAGATCGCGCAGGCCTACAGCATGGTTGTGCATTGCCATTGGGCAATCTGCGAAAGTCTGTGCAAATGTTGTTTCATGGTATGAAGGGTCTTCCTTGCCAAGGGCAGGGTACTTGTCTGCGTATTTCATCCAGTCGAATTTGCCGCCATCAACAACTGCACCACCCATGGCTTGGCCGTGGCCGCTCAGGTATTTTGTTGTTGAGTGTGTGACCAAATCAGCACCGAATTCAAACGGGCGACATAGATAAGGTGTTGCGATAGTGTTGTCGACGATTAGCGGGATGCCTGCGTCTTCGGCAATGCGGGCAACTTTTTCAATATCGAGTACGACACCTTCTGGGTTCGATATGCTCTCCGCGAACAGGACTTTTGTATTCTCGTCGATTGCAGCTTTGAAATTGTCTACATTAGTAGGATCAACAAAACGACAATCCCAGCCAAAGCCTCTTTTAAATGTGTCGCGGAACTGGCTTGTCGTGCCGCCATAGATTTTGCAAGAGGACACGAAGTTGCTGCCCGGGCTCATTAGCGCAGAGAAGATCAGCATATTGGCAGCTAGGCCAGAGGCCGTACAAGTTGCGCCAACGCCACCTTCTAGTATTGTCAATTTTTCTTCCAGCGCGCCTACAGTAGGGTTTGTTACGCGTGAGTATAAGAAACCTTTTTCTTTAAGACTGAAAATATTTGCGGCTTGTTGTGTGTTTTTAAACTTAAAGGCGGCAGCCTGATGAATAGGTGTATCGCAAGCGCCAGTGCTTTCGTCTGGTGTGCAGGCTGCGTGTACCGTTTTGGTTTCAAAGCGCATGTTATTGATAACGTTACTATTGTTTGACATTTGATTGCTCTGCCCCTGTGAATTTTGTGATGATTTTTCGAGTGGTATTATTTTACCGTTCATGTATGACCCTGTTTTATATATCTTTTTTTGGATTGCCTGTCCGTTTTTTTTGTTGACAGACGCCGCGGATTTCTTCATAAAACACGCCATACGTAAAAGAACGTATTAAACGACTAAACCGAGGCCTACGTATTAGGCCGTGAGAGAGAGTGGATTGCAATGAAAACTTATGCTGCAAAGCCAAAAGAAGTCGAAAAGAAATGGGTTATTGTAGATGCAGAGGGTGTTACCCTTGGTCGTCTGGCAAGTGTTATTGCTCTGCGTCTGCGTGGTAAGCACAAGCCTTCATTTACACCTCATGTCGACTGTGGCGATAATGTTATCGTAATCAACGCAGAAAAAGTGCGTATTACAGGTAAGAAAAAAGACCAGGATATCTTCTACTGGCACACAGGTTACCCGGGTGGTATCAAGCAACGCACTAAAGGTGAAATCCTTGAAGGTAAGCACCCAGAGCGCGTTGTTGAGAAAGCTGTTGAGCGTATGCTGCCTAAAGGTCCTTTGGGTCGTCGCATTTTCAAAAACATGCGCGTATACGCCGGTACTGAACATGGTCACGAAGCACAGAAACCAGAGGTTCTGGATGTTGCTGCGATGAACCCTAAGAATAAAAGGTAAGACAGATGGCTGATAAAAAAGAAACAAAAGACGAAGCAATCACAGATCTGAAAGATCTGGGTGCTGCAGTTAAGGCAGAAGGTAAAACTGAAGCCAAAGCAGAGAAATCAGAAGATAAAACTGAGAACCAGCCTGAAACACGTGTTAAGAAAGTCGACGAATTAGGTCGTGCTTATGCAACTGGTCGTCGTAAAGACGCTGTTGCTCGTGTTTGGATCAAGCCTGGTTCAGGTAAAGTTGTTGTTAATGGCCGTGACCAGACAATTTACTTTGCTCGTCAGACACAGCGTCTGGTTCTTAACCAGCCTTTCCTGATTGCAGATCGCGTTGGCCAGTTCGACGTAATGTGTACAGTTAAAGGTGGTGGTCTGTCAGGTCAGGCCGGTGCGGTTCGTCACGGTATTTCACGTGCGTTGGAGAATTTCGAACCAGAACTTCGTCCAGCACTGAAGAAAGCCGGTATGCTGACACGTGACTCACGTACAGTTGAGCGTAAGAAAATCGGTAAGCACAAAGCTCGTCGTTCCAAGCAGTGGGCAAAGCGTTAATCGTATACCGATTGTTGTTATCAAGTTTCAAAAGCGCCCTGTATATCAGGGCGTTTTTTTTATATGATCTTTTTATGAGCGCATTGATCCTTCCATATAAAGACATTATTCCCCGTATTGACGAGGCTGCTTTTGTTGCGCCTACTGCTACGGTTATTGGGCGTGTATCAGTAGGGGCGGATAGTAGTGTATGGTTTGGTTGTACGCTGCGCGGTGATGTGAATGACATTATTATTGGTGAGCGTAGTAATATTCAGGATGGCACCGTCATTCATGAGTCCTCATTTGGTCATGCCACTATTGTCGGTGATGACGTTACCGTCGGGCATATGGCGCTACTACATGCGTGTACTATCGAAAATAACGCGTTTGTCGGTATGAAGGCTTGCGTTATGGATGGGGCTGTTGTGCAGGAATATGCGATGGTTGCTGCTGGCGCGCTTGTTACGGCTGGTAAAACAGTGCCATCAGGAGAGTTATGGGCAGGTAGTCCAGCCAAGTTTATGCGCCGCCTGACAGACGAAGATTACAAGCATATGGAATGGTCTTCTAAAAACTACGTGAAGCTTGCTAAGGAATATCTTTAACCTTGATTTTATAGTGTATTTTTCATAGTTGTTAGTCAGGGAGGCAATTATGAGAAATTATTATCTGGATCTGGAATTTAATCAGCGTGTCATCGATTTCGAAAATGGCCATGTCGTTTATGACTTGATTAGTGTTGGTTTGGTTGATGAAGCGGGCCGCACATACTATGCCGTTTCTAACGAGTTTAACTTGGAGGCCGCCAGGGAGAATGAGTTTGTCAAAGATACGGTTCTGCCACGTTTGGATATGCCAGAGAGTGGACGCAAGACACGAGCACAAATCCGCAAAGAGATTTTGGATTTCATTGGCAATGAGCCTGACGAGAAAGCCTTCATTCATTTTTGGCACATTCCGCAAGACTGGGTATTATTCTCTGATTTGATGAGTGAGGGTAATTTTATGCAATTGCCCAAAAATATTATTAACTTCCCGCGGAACCTTACTGAGACCTGGATGACTTTGGGGCGCCCTGACGTTTTGCCTCAAGTTGATAGCGATAAAGAGCATAATTCACTGGTTGATGCAAAATGGCTTGCGAAGGTTCACGAGGTGTTGAAGGCCTATAGGCCGTCTTAGTCAGCCTTCATTTTTACGTAGCTACCGGGGGCGTCCTCTATTGGTTTTAGTTTGCCGCCGCCGATTTTACGGGCAGCGACTTTATCCCCCGCATATTTCCCAATCCATTTTTGCCATTGCGGCCACCAGGAGCCGTCATGACTTTTGGCGTTTGAGAACCATTCGTCCGGATCGGTCGGATTTTTGCTGTTTGTCCAGTAACCGTATTTGTTTTTATGGGGCGGGTTTACAACGCCAGCCACGTGGCCGGAGGCTGCCAGTGTAAAGGTTGTTTCGCCGCTAAAAAGCTGTGTGGCTGCGTAAGTGGCTTTCCATGGTGCAATGTGGTCTTCCATGGTTGATAGGAAGAAGCATGGTGTTTTGACCTTGGTCATGTCGATGTCAACGCCGTTCATAGTGACGCCGCCCACTTCTTTCAGCAGATTGTCACGATAGCATTTGCGTAAGTAGAAGCTGTGCATGGCGGCAGGCATATTGGTGGCGTCGTCATTCCAGTAAAGCAGATCAAACGGGAATGGTTCTTTACCCATCAGGTAATTGTTCACAACGAATGACCAGATCATATCGTTGGCGCGCAGTAGTGAAAATGTCTGGCGCATATGGTTTCCATTAAGAAAGCCACGCTCAGCCATCTGTCTATCCAGCATACTGATCTGGGCGTCATCCATGAATAATTTCATGTCGCCTGCTTTTTCAAAGTCGATCAGTGTTGTCAGGAATGTTGTGGACGCAATAATATCCGATTTTTTCTTGGCGGCTAACCAGCCAAGCGTAACAGCCGTTAGCGTTCCACCAAGACAGTATGCAATTAGATTAACGTCAGGTTCACCTGTAGCTTTCTGGATTTGCGTAATGGCATCAAAAATGCCTTCTTCCATGTAATCTTCAAAGCGTTTTTTGGCGAGCTCCTTGTTCGGGTTCACCCATTAATGAAGGAGTTTTCTTCTTGCAGATCCAGAATGTAGAATTTGTTGATCCATGGCGGAATAATCAGAAGAGGCCGCTTGAAAACTTTTTCTGTCACGGCTTCATACTGTATCAGCTGCATCAGGTCATTTTGGTAGACGACTTTGCCTTTGGTTGTGGCGATGTTTCGGCCTAATTCAAACGCGTTATAATCTGTGGTGCTGATTTTTAGCTGCCCATGGCCGCGCTCTATATCTTCCAGAAGGTTCTCGAGCCCGCGTATAAGATTTTCGCCTTTGCTGTCGAGCGTTTCTTGCAAGACCTCGGGGTTCGTGAATAGGAAGTTTGTAGGGGATACGGCGCTTAGGTATTGCTTCGTCATGAAGTTCAGTTTGCTGCGCGTTTCGTCATCTAGGCCTTCTGTCTGGCCAACAACTTTTTCAATCCAGTGGCTTGTCAGTAGATATGACTGCTTGATGAAATCAAAAGCCGGGGATTGATCCCACAGGGGTGATTTGAAGCGGCGATCGTCTTTGCGAGGAGCGTAGAGTGTTTCGCTTTGCTCGCCCATAAACTTCTTAGCGCTTTCTTGCCATAGGTGCATCCAGTCGCTCATTAACTCGACTTGCAGTTCGGCTACACGGCGTGGGTTGTCCCATAGGTGGTTCATGAACTCAACGTAGGCTACGCGGAAGTTCATGGGATCGATGACGAAGTCGCTTGGATCAAATTCTGTTTTAGACAGCATATCCTGAATGATAGGGGATGCGCGCTCAGCAACATCCATCAATACTTTGGAGAGTGCAACCGGATCTGGAAACATCTGTTCTTCTTGTTCCTTGCCCATGGGGTTTGCTTTCGCTGCTGTCTTCATGTGGGTACGTCCTTTCATAGGTGCCGTATCTGCAAGAAATATAATCAATAAATCAAGGCGCGTATAGGGTTTAGAGCTTGAATTATGGTTTTATTTCAGCCACGATAGCGATGGTTTGTTATAGATATCAAAGAGGAATAACCGTGCATACTACTTACAAAGCTTTTCTGGTTGCTGCTGTATGCCTTTCAGTTTCCGCGTGTGAGTCACTGGAAACTTTTAATTCGGCAAAAAAGGGCGAGACAACTGTTCACTCAGATGGCTCCGGTGCAGATATTGGTATGTCATACGGTGAGATTACCCGCGAAATGTCTAATGGTAGTGTGCAGGTATATGGCTTTGACCAGCCTGCGGCTCAAACTATGAGCGGCGGTTTTGATGGCGGCGTTATTGCCAATGATCCGAATGTAACAGTTTATCCAATTGGGGATATGCCGTCTTATGGTGCTGAGGTTGTCGCGGCTGCTCCTGCTCCTTCTTTGATGCCACCTTCTGCGCATACAAACCCTATGAATTCTCCTTTTGGCGGTCCTTTGCAATCACCGCTTGATGCGCCTGTTGAGATTGACAGTTCGTATCGTCCTGACCGTGTTGAGGTTGATAGCTCATTTGCACCAACACCGTTACAGCCAGTGCCGGCTTCTCCTGCGCCAGTTTCTTATTCAGGAGGTGAGCGTTCCCGCATTTACTTTGGGCATGGTTCTTCACGCGTCAATAACGCAGGTAATGACGTTATTCGTCATGTAGCCGGTACAACGACAGGTCCATTAAATGTTGAGGGGCACGCTAGCACAACAACCGAAGTTGATGATCCTGTTAAGCAGCGGATTATCAACTTAAAGATGTCCATGGATCGTGCTTATGAGGTTTCTGAATCCCTGATTAAACAGGGTGTTCCTGCTGATAGAATTGTAACTAAGGCTTATGGTGATACACAGCCATCGGCCTTTGTGCCTGGCTTTAGCCAGGAAGCTGCTAATCGCCGTGTGGAAATTGTAGAGACAACGTCCAGAGCGCCGATGCCTGTTGCTTCCGCACCAGTTTATGCACCAGCACCTGTTGTCGTTCCGCCGTCTGAATTGGCTGCGCCGGAAGCACCCATTCCGGATTTTGCGCGTTACTAATAACTCATAATTAGGATTAATTTAATGTCACAACCGTACAGAATAGCTTTGGCGGGGCTAGGCACCGTTGGTGTTGGTGTTGCGAAAATTCTGAAGGCTCATGCTGAGGCGATTGCACGTAAAGCTGGGCGGCCGATTGAAGTTGTTGCTGTGTCGGCGCGCGATAAATCTCGTAATCGTGGCTTTGATTTCTCTGATGTGACTTGGGTTGAGGATGCGTCCACACTCGTTAATGAGGATGTTGATTGTATCGTTGAGATGATTGGTGGTGAAGGCGGTGTAGCTAAAACCCTTGCCGAGTCTTCGTTAGCTAAAGGCTTGGATTTTGTTACAGCTAATAAGGCATTGCTAGCGCATCATGGCTATGAGTTGGCTAAGGTGGCAGAGGGTAACAATGCAGGTCTTATGTATGAGGCTGCTGTTGCTGGTGGTATTCCTGTTATCAAGGCTATCCGTGAGGGATATGCCGCGAACGATATTGGCGCCGTATACGGTATCTTAAATGGAACCTGTAATTACATTCTGACCGAGATGCGCAAGTCCGGGCGTGATTTTAAATCCGTATTGGCAGACGCGCAGAAGCTTGGGTATGCCGAAGCTGACCCTGCCTTTGACATTGAGGGCACAGATGCCGCACATAAGCTATGCTTGCTGACTGCTCTAGCGTTTGGTGTGAAGCCTGATTTCAAGAAGCTTGCCGTAAAAGGTATTACTAATGTTACCTCCGTGGATATCGAATTTGCGCGTCAGCTTGGGTATCGTATCAAACTACTGGGTATGGCGCGCAAAGAAGGTAATGCAATTGTTCAATCGGTTGAACCTTGTATGGTGCCGCGCAAAAGCACTATGGGCGCTGTTGATGGTGTTTTTAATGCCGTTTATATCGAGGGTGACTTTGTTGATACAGGCTTGCTGGTTGGCCGTGGTGCGGGTGAGGGTCCTACAGCGTCTGCAGTTGTTGCCGACATCATTGATTTAGCACGTGGTACCAAGTTGCCTGTATTTGGTGTGCCTTACTCGGATCTTAAAGAGGCTAATTGGGGGAGGCGCGGCAAAGTAGAGAGCCAGTTCTATCTGCACCTTCGTGTGATGGATAAGCCTGGTGTTCTTGCTGATGTGTCTGCAACTTTACGTGACTGTGATGTATCTATTGAAGCGATGCTGCAACAAGGCCGTGATCCAAACAACCCTGTCTCTATTGTTATGACGACTCATGAAGTTCAACAAAAGCAAGTTGAGGAAGCTTTAGAAGGCTTTGCCAATCTTGAGCGCGTTTTGGAAAAGCCTTCTATGATGCGTATCGAAGATTTTTGATACGGCTTAGACGTGTTGACGGGCAACCTGTGAGGTCACACTCAATCTGTAACTAGGACCGCGTGGGGTCTCGATAGTCTCGGCAACGGCATTGTTGATGCCTTTGCCTCTTAGTTGAGTGGAAAATTCGCTGGCTGCCTTGAACGTTTTGAACAAAGGCGTAATGTCATCACGCCCTTTTTCAGAGATTAGTACTGCGAAAGCGAGGCCATCATTCGCCCATCTTTGCAGTTTAGGTGCATTTTTTTCATACACCCTGTTCAGCTTCACTATTTTTCCCATAAGTGCAATATCGTCGAAAGTGTATGAAAAGTCAAATTGGGTTGATGCGTTGCTTTCCGCACTCTAGTATTGCTCTATATTCATACGGAGTTTTTACCATGACAGCGGATAAAAAAATGCAGAACGAATACACCCATATCATTCCTCAAAACGAAACTTTTTCTATGGATCGTAACTTAGCCTTAGAGGCTGTGCGTGTAACCGAGGCGGCAGCTTTGGCTGCATCTAAAGAAGTCGGGCGTGGTAATGAAAAAGCTGCGGATCGTGTAGCGGTAGATGCGATGCGCGAAGCTCTTAATAGCCTGCAAATCACAGGTACGGTCGTTATTGGTGAGGGTGAGCGCGATGAAGCTCCGATGCTGTTCATTGGCGAAGAAGTTGGGGCAGGTGGTCCTGCGATTGATATTGCGCTTGATCCGCTTGAAGGTACTACGATTACTGCAAAGGGCGGGCAGAATGCGCTGGCTGTAATCGCTATGACGGATAAGGGCGGTTTCCTGAATGCGCCTGATACCTACATGGACAAAATTGCTGTTGGGCCCGATATTCCTGCTGATATTCTGGACTTGGATGCTCCTATAGAAGAAGTAGTGAAGAAGATTGCTAAGGCGAAAGGTGCGAGCATTGAAGATGTTCTAGTTTGTATTCTTGATCGTCCGCGTCATCAGGAGCTGATTGATGGTGTGCGCCGTGCAGGTGCGCGTATTAATCTTATTCAAGACGGTGATGTGAGTGCGGTAATTTCTGCGGCTGATCCAAATAGTAATATTGATATGTATGTTGGTACAGGGGGCGCGCCTGAAGGCGTTTTGGCTGCAGCAGCATTGCAATGTACAGGCGGTCATATGCTAGGGCGTTTGGTGTTCCGTAATGATGATGAGATTGCTCGTGCAGAACGTTGGGGTATCACTGATTTTAAGAAAATCTATAAGACCAATGATCTAGCCAAGTCTGACAATGTCATGTTCGCTGCCACCGGTGTTACAGATGGTACAATGCTTCGTGGTGTAGATCGTAAGCCTGGGCGTGCTACTACGCACTCCATTGTTATGCGTTCCAAGTCAGGAACTATTCGTCATATTACGGCCGAGCATAACTTTAGCCGCAAGACAGGGTTTAAGCCTCTCGATGAGTGATAAGCTTGATATTCAAAAGTCACTAATGCAGGCGCGTTGGGTTGTTGCCAGTGCGGATGAGCAGGAATCTGTTCGTCTTGCGCAAAAATATGATTTGCCTGACATGATTGCACGTCTTTTGAATATCCGTGGTGTTACTGACGAGCAGGTAGAGGCATTCTTATCCCCGACGCTTGCTAAGAATTTTCCTGATCCGTTTTCTATGGCGGGTATGACGGAAATGGCTGAATATGTTGCCGATGCCATTATTAATGGCAAGAAGCTTGCAGTATTTGGTGATTTCGATGTTGATGGGGCAACCTCTACCGCGATCTTTGTACGCTTTCTGCGCTATTGCGGTGTAGATGCGCCTTTCTATATCCCTGATCGTATTGAAGAGGGCTATGGCCCCAATATCAAGGCGCTTGAGAGCTTGAGGGCTCAGGGTGCTGACTGTGTGCTGATTTTGGACTGTGGTATTACTTCGCATGATGTTATACAGCAAGGGCGTGATATTGGACTCGATATTTGTGTCTTCGATCACCACGAAGCTGAAGAGCAGCTGCCTGCTGCTAACCATGTTATCAACCCGAAGCGTAAAGATGATAGTTCAGGCCTTGATATGCTGGCGGCGTGCGGTGTTGTGTTTATGTCGTGCGTTGCGATTAATGCGAGGCTGCGGGAGAAAGGCTTCTTTAAGGATAAGGGGACCAAGGACGCGCCGCTAAAAGATTGGCTGGATATCGTTGCCCTTGGCACAGTGTGCGACATGGTGCCGCTTACAAGTGTCAATCGCCTGTTCGTTAAGGCTGGCTTTGTACGTATGGCGCAGATGGATAATCCAGGTATTGCTGCTCTTTGCCAAATTGCCGGTGTGAACAGTGATCCTGATACGTACCATTGTGGCTTTGTTATGGGACCGCGCATCAATGCAGGCTCCCGCGTTCATCAGGCTGACCTTGGTGCCAAGCTGCTGTCTGCTGATGACAAGGAAGAGGCGCGTAATATCGGATTCCTTTTGGAAGATTGTAACTCCAAACGTAAGGCCATTCAGGAAGAGATGATGCGTGAGGCCATCGCGATGGTGCGTCAGGCAGGCATGGAAAGCGATCCTGTGCTTTATGTCGGGCATAAGGACTGGCACCCGGGTTTGTCCGGCCTTGTTGCAGGTCGCCTTAAAGAAGAATTCGGGAAGCCGTCTGTGGTTGTTACCTATGCCGTTGGCCAGAGTGGTAAGTTAGAAGGCCGTGGCTCAGGGCGCTCTGTTGAAGGTGTTAATCTGGGGGCTGCGTTTATCGAGGCGCGCAATGCAGGTCTTTTGTTAAAAGGTGGCGGCCATGCCATGGCAGCAGGCTTTACGGTCGAGCCTGAACAAGAAGAAGTCTTCGCCGCGTTTTTAAAGAAGAACATCGAAGAGCAGGCGGCAGGGCAAGAACTTGTCACAGATTTTGATGTTGATGGCGTCATGAGCGTTCGTGGGGCATCTGTTAAATTTGTGCAAATGTTGCAAGACCAGTTAGGCCCTTTCGGGCAAGGACAGGAAGAGCCTGTTTTTGTGCTGCGTAACGTACGCATTCATAATGCACGTATCGTCGGTGATAATCACATCAGTTTCCAGATTAGCGATTGGGAAGGTGGGCCTCGTATTAAAGGCATAGCGTTCCGTGCGGCTGATACGGCAATGGGGCAGGCGATGTTAAAGCATGGTCATAGCCAGCCATTTCACTTGGCAGGGCATTTCAAGCTCGATCACTGGAACGGGAATACGAATGTGCAGATGCAGGTGCAGGATGCGGCTTATGTCATTGAGAAACACTCTGATAATATTTCGGAGCCTCCATCTTCCAAATTTGCATAATTTCATGATTTGGGCGTATTCTTGCGTCCATGCTTACGGATCACTTTTATCACTATACATCGCTTAATGCGGCGCGCGATATTTTCGAAAATGAAACGCGTGGTGGTTTGCGCCCGATTCGCCGCTTTATCTATTTAGGGCATGGCAATGCTTTGCCTGATAAAGCTCATTCTGGTGCTGTATTTGGTATGCTAAAAGAGCGTCCTCGCGAGTTCACGGAAACTTTCTGGGGGTCTAATATATCCAGTCTGTTTAACGAGGTAATAGAAAAAGCCAAAGCACATCTGGAGCCTACTATCTTACTTAAGGCGAAGATTATACCCGACGATGATGTCTGTGTTGCTGACTGGGGAGTGCATTTTGATTCGGATTTTCATGGTACGGATGAGCGTGTAACGCCGCGCCATATTACAGACCGCGTAAAGGATGCTTACTGGCGCTCCGTTGTGCCACTTTCCGAATATGAGGAGGGATCTTATCTAGTGCCTGAGGTGATTTGCTTTAATGCCATACCTGTTGAACGTCTTGAGGTGTACAAGGCCATTCCAGGTTCAGAGTTACCGCGTTACATTGAGACAGGCGAGTATGATCCTGCTGCGTTAAAACGTGATAAACAAGCCCGTGTAGAGCGAGGGCAGCGTATGGCAGCTCTCTTAAAAGCGCGCCTGTAAATTTTTTTCATTCTTTTATAAGAAAAATACTTGATTTATAACCCGTATAACGATTATAACTGCGTTTCCAAGGCAATACTCTTATGCGTCCCGTTCGTCTAGAGGCCTAGGACACCGCCCTTTCACGGCGGCAACACGGGTTCGAATCCCGTACGGGATGCCAATCTTACTTAGATTGCACTTTGTACATTTCCATACAGCTAAATTGGTTTTATGAAGGCTAGATTATGTCAGTCGGCGCGTATAGCTCGTCTGCCGGTGCGCTAAGATGTTCTGTCGCTGATATAGGCTCAACGTAATCAGGTGGCTCTACAGTATCTTGCGGCTCTAGCGTATCGAGTGCGTCTTGTTCTGCTGTGGTGTCATCTGAGATCAGGTCGTCGATTCCCAAACTAAGAGTGTCGACTGTTGTAAGGTCGAATCTGTCCCATGCTGTTGTCACTGTGCCATCAGACACGCGTACCCAGAATTTTTCCGTATTTAGTGCAGGGCCAGCAACAATCATTAAGCTATCGAATTCTGCTTGTGTCAAAGCGTGACCACTTCCTGCGCCAAGCTTGCTGCCATTTAGTTCTAGGTAGCTTGAGCCAGCCGATCCTGAGCCATCCCATACTTCGTATGTTAATTCATCGCCATCTGCGTCACTTGCTGTGATGATAGTGTTTGCTAACACACTGTCGTTTCGCGCTAAAGTAAAGTTGTCAGCGGATACAGTAGGAGCATTGTTACCGCCGCCGGCGACAATTGTTGCCATATCAGTTGTTAGTGTCCATTTTTGCCATGCGGTTGTGTCGTCACCATCAGATACACGAACCCAAAAGTACTCTGAGCCGTTTTTTGTTCCGCCAATAAGGTTGAGTGTTAGAAAGTCCGCTTCACTGAACGTGTGTCCTCGTCCTGCGCTTAATTTTGATCCGCTAAACTCTATATAGCCGGATTGTGCGTTACTGTTACCGTCCCATACTTCGTAGGTCAGAGCATCGCCGTCAGCATCGGACGCGGTTACAATTGTTGAAAGCTGGACACTTTCGCTTTCGCCCAAGGTTAAATTGTTGGCTGTAACAGTCGGTACTGTATTGGATGCTGGTACGGCGCCTGAGGTGGTCAATGTGAAGCTGTCCCACGCGGAGGTGAAGGTGCCGTCAGATACACGTATCCACATTGTTTCGGTGCCATTATCTGATCCGCCGACAATATTTAGCTCACTGAACTGCTGTTCCGTTAGAGTGTGTCCCTGTTGTGTTGCGAGTTTGGAGCCGTTTAATTCAAAATATCCTGATGACCAGGCACGGCCTGAATCCCATACTTCATAAGTCAGGGTGTTGCCGTCAGCATCGTTTGCAGAGATAATTGTAGAGGCGAGAACGACTTCGTTGATGCCAATAGTTGCGTCATTACCGCTAGCTGTTGGGGCAAAGTCGTTACTAGGTGGACCAAAGGTCGTACGTAGATAGTTGTATGTGTATGACGCGCCATTAAAGATGAAGTTTTCAACGTTATTAATGATATCAGTTGTGCTGCCGATCACGGCGTGCATGGCTGAGCCTACAAAGCTGATAGTGTAATCAGCCAGATCCTCGAGGAATTCGGCGATATCATTGCCATCGCCGCCGTCTATAGTATCACTGCCGCGGCCGCCCCAGATTAGGTTGTCTGCGGTGTTGCCTGTAATTGTGTCGTTACCGTCACCAGCATATACATTTTCAATTATAGTGCCGCCTGCAATTGTCAGTGTATTGCCTGCTATCGAGCTCGTGGTGCCGGCGTTCATGTTAATGTTCATGTTGCCGGTAACCATAGAGGCATTAATGGTGTCAGTGCCGCTTGCGTCGCTCAACGTTGTGCGACCGCCGCCCATACCTGCAAAGTCGTTAGAGTAGAAATAAACGTCATTATTATCAAGCGTGTCGCCATTAATAGTTAGTGTCCAGTCTGCCCACGTGCCGATATTGCCGCCGCTGACATCCTGAACGCTTACAGTCCATAATCCTGCGGCTTCTTCGCCACGGAAATTTTGGGCGCCGAAGTTATAATCAATTTCAGCAACACCTGTGCTGCCGAACATCGGGGTGTCCATAATTGTCGCAACTGTGCCGTTTGGAGATGTAAGGCGTATTATCAAGTCACCAACTTCACCATGACCATTAATATCCATGTTCAGGACGACTGATTCTACCGCGATGTTTTCGCCGGCTGTTACTGTTGTGCTGCTTGTTATGGCTGATCCTGCATCAGGTATGCCTGCATTCACAGTGACGGATTTAGTCACTGTCTGCATGTTTGCCATTGTGCTTTGTTCGTCCCATGTCTCTGCCAAACGTACAGCGGCACGCGCGTCTATATTGCCGTAGCCGTGATCGTGGCTGAAATGTCTGCCGCCGCCATTCCAGTGGGCATCGCCGTTATATGCCCAGCTGGCGCCGCCTGAGTCGTTATGTTGTGCGGACAGGGACATGATTTCTTGTACATCACGAAAGCCGAGGTCCATATTGGCTTCTAGAATTAGCGCGGCAACGCCGGATACAATAGGGGCCGAGCCTGATGTTCCCGCAAAATTAGCCATTGTGCCCGTTGCACCATGCGTTGTGAACAGGCCTACACCCGGGGCTGTGATGAGTAGGGATGAGCCGCCACTGCTGAAATATGTTTCTGTACCATCCATATCCATGGCACCCACAACAATCGCGTGCGGTGATGACTGCATTGGCATGATATTGCCGCCAATGTCTTCGGTTCTGTAGTTTCCTGCTGAAAATACGACTACGGAGCCTAAACCTCCGCGTCCTGTGGTGACAGCACCATCAATCGCTGATTGGCTGATGGGTGTTAGCGGGTTTTTGAATGTCCAGCTGTTGTTGATGACGTCTGCATAGCCCGTGGCATCCAGAATGCCTTGTGTTGTCCATAATTCGCCTGTCAGGTCTGCGTTATAGGCGACACCGACTGTTTGTGATCCGTTTGCTTCTGCGCCGATTAGCCCCATAGTGTTCTGGCCGTGGTCCAGGCCATTGACGGAGCGAATGTTATCATTCAGGTCGGGGTGGTTGTAGCTGTGCCAGCCATTATCTACAACGGCGACAATGACGCCGCGCCCTGTGTAATCGTTCCACACATCGTCAGCATTGATGTTGTAAAGATGCCAGCCTACCTCACTACCACTAGGTAACGCTTGAATACTGACTTGAATTTCGCCGTTATCGGCTTGGGTTTCCGCTTTGGAGTCTTGTTCAATGAAAGTGATTTCGTTGCTGGTGCCATATAGGTTTTCGCTTCGGTCGGCTGATGAGCGTGCGAAGCCGTCTTGCTCCAAATCATCTTCTAGTTTTGATTTACTGGCAGCATTATCAAGTGCGGTCGCGCGCAGCAATTCCTTTGCTGTGTTGGACGGTGTACCCAAAGCTAATTCCTTTATAACAATGTATTAAAAATTCTCTCCCAGACTTAAGTATGCGGGAAAGATATTGAGAGGTATTTAAAATTAGAGACAATTTTATATATTATTACTTGTAAGCCTTTGAATTGCTATGCGGTTTTACTGCGCGGATCGAACTTGCGCGGCATGTCCTGCCAAACGTCGTGGTAGTCTTTTTGATAGGCTTTTGAATCCATCGCGTATTTGGTTGTGCGCATGATGTATTTGCTTTCGAACATGAAGGCCATAGTGTCTTCTATCTTCTGTGGCATTAGTTCGGTATTACTTGCCCGTTCGAACGTTGCAGAATCGGGGCCGTGCGGTGACATGCAGTTGTGCAGGCTACAGCCTCCGGGTGCGAAGCCGCCTTTTTCTTTGCCGTCATATTTACCTTTGATCAGTCCCATAAATTCACTCATCAGGTTACGGTGGAAATAGGGGGGACGGAATGTATTTTCAGCCACCATCCAGCGCGGCGGGAAGATGACAAAGTCCACGTTTGCCGTGCCATGCGGTAAGCTTGGCGATGTCAGCACAGTAAAGATAGACGGATCAGGATGATCGAAGCTTACTGTATTGATTGTATTGAAGTTTTCCAGATTGTATTTATACGGCGCGTAGTTACCGTGCCATGCCACAACATCCAATGGCGAGTGGTCCAGTTCCGTTGTCCAGAAATTGCCGCCGAATTTAGCGATTAATTCGCAAGGCTTTGTGCTGTCTTCGTAGCTGGCAACAGGTGTTAGGAAGTCACGCGGGTTGGCAAGGCCGTTTGCACCAATAGGTCCTAAATCGGGCAACACAAATGGTTGGCCATAGTTTTCGCAGACATAGCCGCGTGAATCACCTTCGGGGAAGTCGACGGCAAATTTTACGCCGCGCGGAATAACGATGATCTCGCCAGGGAATGCCTTTATAACACCCATTTCGCTGCGGATTTGTAGCAGGCCTTGCTGCGGTACAAAAAGCATTTCACCATCTGCGTTGTAGAAATAGCGGTTCTTATCTGACATGGATAGATTTGCGGCGTAAAGGTGAATGCCAAGGCCTGTCCAGTTAAACAGGTCTCCGTTTCCTGCAATGGTCACTAAGCCATCAATGAAGTCTGTCTTTTTTGTTGGTATAGGCAGGGGATCCCAACGCATCTGGGTCGGGTTCGCAGGTAGCTCGTTAAACGGTGAGCTTGCCATGCCGCTGTGTTTCATCGGCTCAAATGGGCGCTGTTTGACAGATGGCTGGATTCGGTAAAGCCAACTGCGTTTGTTTGTGGCGCGTGGGTTGGTAAAAGGGGACCCTGTAAGCTGCTCAGCATACAGGCCATAATTGATTTTTTGTGGGGAGTTCTGTCCTTCAGGTAAGGCATTCGGTAGAGCCTCGGTTGCGAATTCGTTTCCAAAGCCTGACATATATGATTTTGTATTTACGGTCATTGTTTCCCCCTGATTGTTATGCGGCTTAATCATACTAAAATAAGGGCTTAGGGGAAATGCTTATATATACACATTGGCTATTTGCCTTTTATGTATATTGTTGCTAGAAAGTAGCAATATTTTTAGGGAGCTAACATTATGACTGATAAAGATAACAGAACTATTAGAGAGCAGGCAGAATCCAGAGCATTAATTGAAATGTCTTGTGCGCCTTATGGTGCATCGGCAATGACGCTGGCTCTTAGTGATCTATACAATATTAAAGCACGTAACGGTGGCTACAATCCTGTTTATGAGCCGCATATTTCTTGTATGGGGAAGCCGGTCAGCTCTTTAGTTGATAAGGGTATCTCATCTGTTGTCGAAAACATTCCGCCACGCAATAGTTTCGCGCGTTTGGTTTCCACATTCTCTGATGTTGTGCTCGGGCGTTCTGACTATCTAGATGCGGCTGAGGCTAGTATCAAGTTTCAGCGTGAGCAGCTTTATACGCATGTTGAGGATGGAGCTGTTGATCATTTCTATAAGTCTGATGTGGCTCCGCGTTGGCTTGCCAAAACTGCTTTGAAGGGTGATCTGGGTACCGCTTATTTACATGATATGGAGGTGACTGTGCAAACTTCTGATGGTTTTCAAACTGTTAAGTGTCCTTCAGTTTCAATTATTGCACCTATTAATGTTATGGGTGCAGCCTTTGGTATGGTAGCCGAGTGGGCTAAGGGGCCTGATTATCAGCTTTCTAGAAATGACGCATTAGACTTTTCTCAAGCTGTTGCTGCACAGGCAGGAATTGACGGTGCAGAGCCAACAGCATCCGTTGCTTGGTTTGATCGCCTTTCTGGAGTGTTTGTTTCACTTGACCCTGAAATGACAAAGAATATGCGTGAGTCTCTCGGTGTTAATACGCCGCGCCCTAATTACTGGCCTAAATGCATGCGCCTGGACATTCCGAGTTGATTTAGTTGTTGAAATTTTTTTGCGTTCGATATCCCTATCTGATAAAGTTATGTAAATAATTTTATCGTATGGATATCGTATGTTAGACAATGAGCACTGTAAATCTGGGTTAGCTGCAAATTTCTATGGCACTGCTGGTCATAAAATGACTGTACGTGAGCGTTTTGCAAGCGCTGCTAAGCAAGTATTTGTGCAACCTGTCATTCTCGAGATGACGCCCCCAAAAGAAGTACTAGACCTTTTACGTGAATTAGAAGCGAAAGGGTATGCGAACCCCGTTGCATTTGGCGGCGCGTTACGCGATGCCTATCTTATAGAAAATGGTATTGCACAGCCGCGTGATGCAGGTGACATTGATATTGCTTTGCGGGCTGCAGGGGCTGATGAATATTTTGATGCACATGAGTTCAATCCTTCTACATGGTTTATGCTAAACGCATCATTTGCCAGTCATACTGCTGAGGCCTTGATTGAAAACATTGAGGGCATTACGGCAACTAGCTTAGAAAAGGCTGATACTTATAAAGATTTTGATGCCTGCATCGAAGCTGATTATACGGCGGACGGGCAAGAGGTTAGAAAGCTCGATTTATGCTTTAGTGACAAAGTGTACACGACCGAAGATCTAAGTCTTAGCGGGGATGCACCAATCAACTGTATTTCTATGGATAGTAAGGGCAATGTTTATGCGCACCCCGATTTTAAACAGCATGCAGAGCGGCTTCTTTATAAAAATATTGACCCTTCAAATAATAGGCAGCGCGCTGAAGAGAGATTTAATTCTCTTTCACAAAAGATTCCGGGCCTGGTTTCGGCTGACAAGCCAGTCAGTCGTATTCGCCGTGCTATTGGTCAGCTTACAGGCTTGGATCTGTAGATTTATTCCGGCCAATCCAATATGACTTTGCCGCAATGGCCTGATTTCATGGCTTCGAAGCCTTCGATGTAATCGTCAATGCCAAAGCGGTGCGTGATAACCTTTGATACGTCCAGCCCGCTTTGCAGCATGGCGATCATTTTGTACCATGTTTCATACATTTCGCGGCCGTAGATGCCCTTGATTGTCAGGCCTTTGAAGATCACATCATTCCAGTCGATGGCAATCTCGAGCGGTGGTATACCTAGTAGTGCAATTTTACCGCCCGAATTCATGTTTTTGATCATATCGCGGAAGGCGTGTTCGTTGCCCGACATTTCAAGTCCGACATCGAAAGCCTCTTTCATACCGAGTTCTTTGATGACGTCGGCGATCTTTTCTTTTGAGGCATCAACAACACGCGTTGCGCCCATTTCTTCGGCTAGTTTCAGGCGATAAGGGTTTACGTCCGTAATAACGACGTTGCGCGCGCCTGCATGCTTGCAGATTGGTACCGCCATCAGGCCGATCGGGCCAGCGCCTGTAATCAGCACATCTTCACCTACCAAATCAAATGACAGGCACGTATGTACAGCGTTACCGAGGGGGTCAAAGATTGAGGCGATTTCATCACTGATGTCATCGGGCAGGGGAACGACGTTGTCGGCAGGAATACAGACAAATTCGGCAAAGCTGCCTTGTCGGTTTACACCAACGCCCTTTGTATTGCGGCATAAATGGCGTGCGCCTGCGCGGCAATTACGGCATGTGCCGCAGACTACATGACCTTCGCCCGTGACACGCTGGCCTTGTTGCAAATGCTTCACCAATGACCCTGTTTTCTCAACGACACCGACATATTCATGGCCTGTGATCATCGGTACAGGCACAGTCTTTTGTGACCATTCATCCCAGTTATAGATGTGCAAGTCTGTGCCGCAAATGGCACTCTTTTTGACCCGTATCAGAACCTCGTCAGGTGCGATGTCCGGTATCGGATTCTGCTCGGTCATCCATATGCCCGGCTCCGATTTCAACTTTGCCAATCCACGCATTGAGTTTTTCATGCGGCTTTACCTTTCAGGATACCGAGTTGATGGCCGACTTCAGCGAAGGCTTCGACGGCTTTATCTATGTGTTGTTTGTCGTGTGCGCAGGACATTTGTGTGCGGATGCGCGCTTTGCCATCGGGAACGACAGGGTAGCTGAAGCCCACAACATAAACGCCGCGTTTCAGCATTTCGTCTGCAAATTTGCCTGCAAGGGCTGCGTCATAGATCATCACGGGGATGATCGGGTGCTCGCCTTTGAGAAGGTCAAAGCCGTGGGCTTCCATCTTTTCGCGGAAGTAGCGGGCGTTTTCTTGCAGTTTTGCCTGCAAGGCTTTGCCGTCGCGTTCCAACATATCCAGCACGGCTAGTGTAGATGCCGCAATGACGGGCGCTAGAGTATTTGAGAATAAGTAGGGGCGTGAACGTTGGCGTAGCCATTCGATGATTGACTTCTTGCCGACTGTATAACCACCTGATGCGCCGCCAAGGGCCTTGCCAAAAGTACCCGTTATAATGTCAACGCGGTCAGTGACCCCGAAATGATCCGCTGTGCCTGCAAAGTTAGGTCCCATGAAGCCGACAGCATGGCTGTCATCAACCATAACCATGGCATCATATTTTTCAGCCAAATCACAAATGGCTGGCAGATTAGCAAGATAGCCATCCATAGAAAACACGCCGTCTGTGGCAATGAGTTTGAAGCGCGCGCCGTCTGCTTCTTTCAGGCAGCGTTCCAGATCTTCCATATTGTTGTTTTTGTAGCGGAAGCGCTGTGCCTTACATAGGCGCACGCCGTCGATAATACTGGCATGATTCAGCTCGTCAGAGATAATGGCATCTTCGGGGCCTAGCAGAGTTTCAAACAGACCTGCATTGGCATCAAAGCATGAGGAGTAGAGGATCGCGTCTTCCATGCCTTTGAATTTGGCGATGCGCTGCTCCAGTTTTTTGTGCAGATCAAGTGTGCCGCAGATAAAGCGTACGGATGCCATGCCGAGTTTATAGTCATCCAGACATTTCTTGGCCGCGCTGACCAGCTCTTCATTATCGGCAAGGCCGAGATAGTTATTGGCACAGAAGTTCAGGACATGATCGCCGCTGCTGACCGTAATATCGGCGCTTTGTGGTGAGGTTATAATGCGCTCGGGCTTGAACAGGCCTTTTTCGCGCAGGCCTTCTAACTCTGTTTCATAATGTGTGCTGAATGCAGTTCTGGACATGGAATACTCCGATCTGTCGGATTGAATTTTCGGGCAAAAGATTAGCATTTTTAGGTATTTACGCAAGATGCAATGCAGCAAGTACCAAGATTGACAGCTGACCATACTCGTTGCACATTTGCATACTGCTTTTGGGGAGATTTAAAGCATGGTTGAGCACACCGTTTTATATAGTTTTCTGGCCTTTCTAGCGTTCTTTATATTTGTCGGTCTGCTGTCCGTTACCAAGCGCCAGAAATCTGCTGAGGATTATCTTCTTGCTAGTCGATCCATGAGTCCTGCCTTTGTCGGTCTATCGGCTGCGGCTTCAACGGCTAGTGGCTTTGGATTTACGGGTATTATCGGCTTTGGTTATGCCATGGGGCTTGCGGGGGCTTGGTTTATTTTCGGTATTATCTTCGGGTCTCTTGTAGGTTTTGCTGTCACGTCTCGACGTTTTCGGGCGTTCAGCCAGCGTCAGAATGCTGCATCCTATACGGAATATCTGGCATGCGATAAGGGGAAGATGTGTAAGCGTCTTCAGTTTGTCCTTGGTTTGGTTAGTATTGTAGCTGTTACGCTATATGCGACTGCACAGTTGGCGGCAGGGAGTAAGGCGTTACATGTCCTGTTTGAGTGGGATTATAATGCTGGCGCAATTATGGGCGCGATTATAGTTCTGGTTTATTGTTGGGCAGGGGGGATACGAGCGTCTATCTGGACGGATGTTGCTCAGATTATAGTTATGTATGTCGCTATGGCGCTTCTTATGGTTACGG
>LWDU01037677.1_pt1 | contig 59067 bp, 48 predicted proteins | sample 727161 | NCBI WGS metagenome assembly LWDU01 (sample SAMN04566230, study PRJNA314399) | hydrothermal vent metagenome | isolation source: deep sea hydrothermal plume seawater | place: Mexico: Gulf of California, Guaymas Basin | collected 2004-07-11
CCAGGCCGCGCCAGATGTGGGTGCCCACGCCGATGCTCAGGAACAGCGGCTGGCGGCCGTAGTTGAAGTACTGGCCGTCGGCGTCGGTGCGGGAACCGAACGCGAGCAGCTCGTCACCGAACTTCTCGGAGCCGATCATCACGCCCAGGTACATAGGCTGGCCCACCTCGGTGAGGTCGCTGAGATCCGCTTTCAGGCCCAGCAGCACCTGCTGGGTGGGGTCGTCCTGCACGGTGTAGGTGCCGAACTGCTGGCTGTCCGCCTTGAGGTTGTGCTCGGCGTGCATCAGGCCGGCGGTCAGCTCGCTTTTGGTGCTGTGCGCCAGGTAGGCCGGGTTGTAGTAGGTGGTGGAAACTTGCGTGTTGAACATGGACAGCGCCTGCGCGGACGCAATGTCCGTGGGCAGCAAGCCGTAGGTGGTGGCGGTGTTGCCCATGTTCGCCAGGGAGATAGCAGGTGCCAGCAATAGGGCGCTGGCGCACAGCCCGGTCTTCAAATAAGGAAGTGGTCGCATGCGGATTTTCCCTCCGATTTGTTTGTTGTTCTCTAATGTTTGCGGATGTACGCCGCAAACGATCGTTATTGGTTTTATGTCCCGAACTGTCCATGAACGGGCAAGGCACCGACGGGATGGTGCAACTGCTGAGGCTATAGGGGCCTGACTGACGTCGGACACAAGAAAACATGAAAACAGGTCTTTCAAAAAATGAAAAATTAACGGAAAGCCTTTACTGACGGGCCTGACCAGCGGGTCACATTATAAGGTGACAGACCCTTTTTCCGTGTTTTCGGCGGGTCGAAATCATCAACTCTGTCGAAAAAGTAGACAATTTAATAAACAAAATAGCACCTTTATATTTACTTTGTTTTGTGCGCCAAGTCCGCCGTTTGTCGCACCCGCAAACCGACTTAAGGCGCCATCAAAACGCCACTATGTTTACATGTGTTACTAGAAGAAACACTGGACGGTTTTGCGATTTTTTCCGCCCCGCCGCCAAACTTTTTTGTAACAGAGGCCTGGCGACAACCGCTCTTTTCTCTTTGAAACGCCCGCGCCGCGCGGCTTTGCGACGCCGGGAAAGGGGGTCCTTGGGGCAGTGGCAAAAGCGTCGTAAAACGGTTTTCTTGTGTTATAGTTTTTTAAGAACTGTCCAAGGATCGGTAAGAAAACACCTGAACGGGACGGGTGCTGGGCCCCCGGGGCGGGCTAATGCCCGGAGGGGATCAAAACCCTGAAGAAAAACAAAAAGGTGGAAGGAACCGCTGTACCGTTTTGTGTATCGGTTCCTTAAAATAAGGATTCGACGATGAAACGGATAGCTGATCTCAGTGTGTTTGTGTCGGTCGTTAAGGCGGGGAGTCTTTCCGAAGCGTCCAATGATCTGGGTCTTTCCGTAGCGTCCATCAGCAAGTATATATCGCGCATCGAGCAGGAGCTCGGAGTGCGCGTGCTGGTGCGTAACGCGCGGGGGCTCAGGCTCACCAGCGAGGGTCAGGCGCTGTATGTGCGGGTGGATAGCCTGCTCAGCGAACTGAACAAAGCGATCGCCTACGTCAGTGCTTGCCGGGACGTTCCCCGTGGCGTGCTCAAGGTGAGTTCCACCATCGGTCTGGGGCGCAATCGTATTGCGCCGCTGGTATCGGAATTCTCCAAGCTGTACCCGGACGTGACGGTGCAACTGTCACTGGGCGACCGCTATGTGGACATGGTGCTCGACGACGTGGACGTGGCGATTTCCATCGGCGCCCCGGAGGACACCTCCCTGGTGGCCAAGCGCCTGATGAGCAACCCCTGCTGCGTGTGCGCCTCGCCGGCTTACCTGAAAGGCCGCAAGGCGCCCCGCCACCCCAAGGATCTGAAACGGCACGACTGCCTGATTCTGGATTGCCACGGTTCCTTCAAGGATCAGTGGCGGCTGGAGGACGAGTACGGCGGCCTGCATCACGTCAAGGTGTCCGGCAATCTGATCACCGACAACAGCGAGACGCTGCGCGAATGGGCATTGAAGGGTTACGGCGTGGCGCTGAAAAGCCGCTGGGACATCGCCGAGCACCTGGACCGCGGCGAGCTGGTGCAGTTAATGCCGCGCTACCGGGCGCCGGACCTGGATTTCTATATGGTGTACGCGGGGCGCGACCTGCTGCCGGCGAAAACCCGGGCCTTCATCACCTTCCTGGAAGAGAACCTGGAGCGTCTGAAGCAGCCGATCACGGACCCCGTGAAGGCGTGATTCAGGCGTAGGCCTCGAGCGGACGTTCCAGGCGCCGCACCCAGGGCAGCACCTGCGCGCCCAGGCGCAGTTGCAGGTCCTGGGGGTGGATGGACACGCGCAGGGTACGCCCGCTGGCAAGCGCCGCCAGATAGTTGCCCCGGTTGAACAGGTTGAGGCTCCAGGCGCGCAGCGCCGTGTCCGCTTCGAAACCGAGCAGCGGCATGGGGTGAAAGCGTTGCTCCCGGGCGTCGTGGATGCCGCCCAGGGTTTCGTAGTAGCGGAACGGCAACGCCGCCAGCCGGTGTTTGCTCACCGCCCCCAGCGCCCAGGCTGGCGGCACGTACAACGGCCCGGGTGTCAGACCGTGCTCCACAAACCAACGATGACAATCCTGAATCAGCGCGACAATGCGTTCTTCGTCCAAGGACAGGTGCTCCGCCGCGTCCCGGGAAATAAAGGCGCTGTGCAGACGGTGATGGAGGGTTCTCGGCGTGTCGCAGCGGTGCCGCCAGCCGTGGCCGGCAAGCGGGTAGCCGCGCTCGCTGAGGTCGCGCAGCCAGTCCAGATCGGCGGCCCGCCAGTCCTTGCCGGGCACCACCAGCAGCGTCACCGCCGCCGGCGGCAGCCAGGCAAGCTGCTCAAGGATATCCGTGACCCGCTCACGGGTCTCCGGCATCACATCGTGAATCGAGATCAAGCCGCTTAACGCCATCTCAAAGCTCCGGGCGGGCGGTGCTCAGGCGGCGCAACAGGGCCAGGGTCGGCGACGGCCAGCGCTTGGGCAGCAGCGGCGCCTGGCGGGCGCAGTGGCCGAGCACCTGCAGCCAGGTGTCCATGGCGCGCTGGTTCATGGTGAGCGCGGCGTGGCGGGCCTGTTCGGCGCGCTCACGACGCTGCGCCGGGCTTTGCGCCTGCAGGCGCGCCAGGGTGTCACCGAGGCTTTCGCCCTCTTCCATGATCGCCAACCCGCGGGCCAGCTCCGGCCACTGGTTGATGCCGCAGGCCGGCGTGGTGATCACCAGCCGTTGCCGGGCCATCGCTTCCAGGGCCACGGTGCCGAACGCCTCCACCACCGACGGCAGCACCAGCACCTGGGCCGCGTCCAGTTGTTCCACCACCTGGGCGCGGCTGCACCAGCCCAGGAAGGTGAGATTGGGCAGGCGGCGGGCCTGTTCTTCCACCTTTTCGCGCAGCGGGCCGTCGCCGGCTACGGTGAACCGGCAGTCCGGCCGCTGGGCGGCCAGCGCCAGGAAGCGCTCGATGTTTTTCTCCGCCGCCAAGCGGCCCACGTAGAGCACCGNNNNGGCCGCTCGACGAATTCGGGCCCCAGCGGCGTGCCCACCAGCTGCGGATGGCGGGCGCCGGCGGCGCGGGCGTCGGCGATCAGGCTTTCGCAGATGGTGGCCACCGCGCTGCTGCCCTGAAACAGGGTGCGGTTGACCCAGTTGAGCAGGCCGCCGGCCAGGCGCGCCAGGCGCGGGCCCCAGTACAGCCGCACCAGGCTGTCGTAATCGGTCTGGAAGGTCACGCACACCGGGATGCCCAGTTTGCGCGCCACCCAGAACGCGCCCAGGGAGAAAATCCCCGGTCCGGGGATCACGATCACATGGGGTTTCATCTCCCACACCAGGGCGGTGAGCTCGCGCATCTTCGGCAGGAACAAACGCTGGGTGGGGTCGCCAGGGATCGGCATGGACAGCCCCTGGCAGGGGTGGGGGTCTTCCAGGCTGGGCGATACCAGCTCCGCCCGGTCCACCACCCCGTCCAGGTGGGCGACCAGGTCCTGGAAGTAGGCGCCGACCCCATTGCGGCCTTTCATGGCGTCGACGACAAACAGTACGCGCAGGTCTTTTGTTTTCATGGTCGTCAGTATCCGCACCGCCTGTGTCGTATTTATGACACCCCTACCCTAGCACGGTTCAGGCCGTGGGCCTCGGGTAGCCGAAACGGTCGTAGACCCAGCCGAAGGTGCCTTCCAGGCGGCCCGGGTCGACGCCCAGGTTCTCCAGGGAATAGCGGTGGCCGCTGCGGTAGCCGGCGGCGCGGCGGTCCTCGCCCTCAAGAAAGGCGCGGTACGCCGGCGACGGCGTCCAGTCGAAGGTCCGGTAAAATTCGCTTACAGTCTCGCCGGGCGCGGCGGCCAGGTTTTCCATCACCGACAGGGCGCCGCGCCCCTCGGGCAGGCCGTCCAGTTGTTCCAGCAGGTGGTGGTAGTAGTAATCCAGCATGGCGAGGAAGCCCTCGCGCCAGTAGTCAGCGGTGTCGCGGCCATCGAACAGCTTGCCGCCAATGACGATGGAATTGATCTGCGACGGCACCGCGGCGGTGGGGTTGCGCAGGCAGCCGATAAAGCGGGCATCTGGGAAGGCGTCCGCCAGGGTGGCCATGAACGGGGTGAATGAGGGGTTCTTGGACAGGAAAGTGCGGTGCTCGCCGTGGAAGTACAGATGGCGCTGCACGAACCGCCGGTAGGCCGCCATCAGCCGCTGCTTCTCCGCCGCCGGCAAGTCCCGGTCCGCGTAGGTGAGGCGCCACAGCGCCGGGTCCGGCACCGCCAGGACCAACAGGAAGCAGCCCAGCACCGGCAGCAGCGCCAGATAGTCCTCCTCCGGATCGCGCAGGCCGGTCTGGTGGACATCGTCCAGACCGCCCAGCACCCGCCGCTCCAGCCGGAAGAACAGCCGGCTCAGCGGCGCGCCGACCAGGGCGTCCAGCCGCCCCACCCCGCGCCAGAAAAAGCGCTGGGTGATGGACGGCGCGAAGATCAGCTCCCACAGGGCGGTGGTGGTGAAACGCTCACTGTCGCCGGCCAGCAGCCGGTGCAGAAAGGTCGTGCCACTGCGCGGCACACCGACCACGAACAGCGGCTCGCGCACGCGCACCCGGCGGAAGTCGGGAAACAGCAGATAATCCAGCAGCAGCCCGGCGCCGTTAATCGCCTGCAACAGCCCGAACAGCGGCCAGAAAAGCGCCATCACCAGCCAGCGGCGGGGAGATACCCCTTTCAAGGTACCGCCGTAATCCGGACACCAGGAGCGCACGAACAACCGCGCGTAGGACTTAATTAAGGATCTCATTTCCACACTCGCTTGATCGAAGCGCCGACCCTAACAGCAAGAAGATGACAGAACCATGTCACCCACGACTACCAGGTGCTGCTTGTTTGTAGGAGCGGGCCTCGCCCGCGAAAGGCAAGCTCTGCTTGCCGGCAGGATCCCAGCGCCCTTTCTAACGGCAGCACAAACAACGTCTCTGGGATCCTGCCGGCCGGCGTTGCCGGCCTTTCGCGGGCATGGCCCGCTCCCACAAGCCTTGCAACACAGCAGTCACACCGAGGACACAAAATCGCGCCTGCATCCTGTATCCTGCATCCTGAACCGCGGCCGGGGCCGCCACCACAACCTGATTCATTTGAGGCGTGATGAGTACCTTCCCCACCATTGTCGGCCACCGCGGCGCCCGCGGCGAGGCCCCGGAAAACACCGCGGCGGGCTTCCAGGTCGCCATGGAGGCGGGCGTCACCGAAATCGAGCTGGACGTGCGGCTGTCCCGGGACGGCCATCTGATCGTGGTGCACGACGCCAACGTCACCCGCACCACCGGCGAGCGGGGCAAGGCGCACCATTACACCCTTTCGCAACTGGAAGTGCTGGACGCGCGCCGCAACACCCCCGGCTGGCACAGCCCCCTGGGCATCCCCTCGTTGCGGGAAGTGGTGGACCTGTGCGGGCCGTCCATGCGCTTCCAGTTCGAAGTGAAAGGCGCCGATCGGACCATCCTGCACCGTCTGGCCCACCAGCTGGTGGACTTCATCAACCAGCGACAAATGAATGACCGGGTGGTGGTCACCTCCAGCCACACCGGCTTTCTGCGCATGCTCGGCACCATGACCGCCCACATCGAGCGCGGCTATGTGGCGGAGTACCGCTACCAGCAACCCACCCGGCGGGCGGTGGCGTTGGGCTGCACCTGGCTGATGCCGCGCCACACCCTGGTGACGCCGGCGCTGATGCGCCGGGCGCGGCGCCGCAACCTGAAAGTGTCCACCTGGACGGTGAACGATCTGACCCGGGCGGAGCGCATGGTGGAGCTGGGCGTGGACGGCATCATCACCGATTTTCCGACCAGTTTTATCGCGCATTTTGAGAAGCGGGCGGCGCGGAAGGGTTAAACAAAGTCTCTGGGATCCTGCGGGGCAACCTTTGCCGGCCGGCGTAGCCGGCCTTTCGCGGGCCGGGCCCGCTCCCACAAAGCCCTCTACACCACTCAGTCCTGGAAGAACGCGCGGATTTCATCTTCACGGGCCTTGGCGTCCTGGTAGCCCAGCGACATCAAGCGCCCGGTAAAGCCGGGCTCGAACAGCAGGTAGCTGACCGCGCTGGCGCCCGGTGAGCGGGTGGCGCCGGAGCCGCTCAGGAAGAACCGCAGGGTGCGCGGCAGCTCCTTGATGTGCTCGGCGGCGATCTCGTCGATGGGCTGGGAGGGGTAAATCTTGAGCACGTCCACCTGGCGCAGCTGGATGCCGTGCTGGCTGCGAGCCCTCTTGCCAAGCGCTTCCACGGTGCGGTTGATCCGCTCCAAACGCTCCACATCCCCTTCCAGGGTGTCCACGAACACACTGTTGAGCACGTGGCCGAGCACCTGGGCCAGCGACGGGTAGCCGCTGAGCTGGCGCTGGTGGTCGGCGCTGACGTTACCGGACACCCCCACCACCAGCAGCTTGTCAGCGCCCAGGTGCAGCGCCGGGCTCACCGGGGCGAGCTGGCGTACCGCGCCGTCGCCGTAGTAGTTGCCGTCGACTTTCTCGGCGGGAAACAGCAGCGGGATCGCCGCCGACGCCAGCAAATGCTGCACGCCGATATCAGAGCGCCGGCCCAGACGGCGGGCGCGGGTCCACTCTTCCACGCCCTGCGCACCCTGGAAAAACGCCACCGATTCGCCGGTGGCGTAGCTGGAGGCGGTGATCGACAGCGCCCGCAAGTGACCCTGGCGGATGCTCTCCTCGATGCGCTGGAAATTGATCACCAGCCGCAGCAGCCGCTTCAGCGGCGTGCTGTCGAGCAGCGCGCTGCGGGTCACCGCCCGGCCGCCAGCGGCGGAGCTGACCACCCAGCGCAGCAGGCTGCGCAGGAACGCGAATATGTCGGTGCGGTAGACCTGCTCGGCGGTCATGTTGGCCCACACCCGCTCCAGGCCGCGCACCGCCAGCCGGTAGTCGTGGGCGCCGGCGGCCAGGGCGGCGGCGTTGATGCCGCCGGCCGAGGTGCCGCAGATAATCGGAAAGGGGTTGCTGCTGTGTGCCGGCAGCATATCGGCGATGGCGCTCAGCACGCCGACCTGATAGGCGGCGCGGGCGCCGCCGCCGGACAAAATCAGCCCTCGATTGGGGGCGGACGCTTGGGGCATGGTGTAATCTCCTTATCGCGCCAGTATGCCGTTTGACGCCCCCCGGCGTCATCCGTCGGGAAGCGCTGGCTTCATTGCCCTACTCCGCTTTATGCTGCCCCGGCCTGTTTCCGGATGACGCCATGACCGCCGCTTTTTCGTTTCGCCCCGCCCGCCCCGAAGACCTGGATGCCCTGGTCGACCTGGAGCAGCGCTGCTTCGACGGCGACCGGCTGTCGCGCCGCAGCTTCCGCCACTGGATCCGCCAGGCCCATTCCGGGCTGATCGTGGCCCATGGCCCCGGTGGCGAGGACGGCGACGGTAAAAAGGTCGAGGGCGCCCTGGCCGGCTACGCGCTGGTGATACTGCAGCGCGGCACGCGCATGGCGCGGCTTTATTCCATTGCCGCCGACCCGGCCTGGCGCGGCAAGGGCCTCGGCGAGCAGTTGATGAACGCCGCGGAACGCTACGCCCACCGGGAAAAGCGCCTGTACCTGCGCCTGGAAGTGCGCCGCGACAACGACGCGGCGATCCGCCTTTACGAGCGCCTGGGCTACAAGCTGTTCGCGGAAACGCCGGATTACTACGAGGACCACCAGGACGCCCTGCGCTTTCAGAAGCGCCTGCACTACAAACCGGAAAACCCGGCGCGGCTGGATATTCCCTGGGTGCGCCAGACCACCGAGTTCACCTGCGGGCCGGCCTGCCTGCTGATGGCCCGCCACGCCCTGGACGGCCACGCGCCGGCGGACACCGACGAACTGCTGATCTGGCGGGAAGCCACCACCATCTTCATGACCGCCGGCCACGGCGGCTGCCACCCGCTGGGCCTGGCGCTGGCCGCCCGCCGTCGGGGGCTGAGCGCCACCGTCTACTGCAACCAGAGCGGGCCGTTGTTTCTGGATTCAGTGCGCGACGAGAACAAGAAGCGGGTGATCGAAACCGTACACCGGCATTTCGAGGACGAAGCGAAACAGCAGGCGGTGCCGGTGCACTACCAGGAGCTCACCGCCGAGCGGCTGGACCAGGCGTTGCAGGACGGCGAAGTGGCCATCGTGCTGATCAGCACCTGGCGGCTGGACGGGCGCAAGGCGCCCCACTGGGTGGTGGTGAGCGGCGCCGACCGGGAGTGCTTCTACATTCATGACCCGGACCCGGCGGACGATCAGGTGCCGCTGGACTGCCAGCACGTGCCGATCAGCCGGGATCGCTTCGAGCAGATGACGCGCTATGGGCAGTCGAGGTTGCGGACGGCGGTGATTGTCGGGAAAGGGGATTTGACTTAGGTCTCTGGAATCCTGCCGGCCAGCTTTAGCTGGCCTTTCGCTTGCAAGGCAAGCTCCCACAAACCCTGCTTCGTAAGCTTGGTGGGAGCCGCTTGTGGGAGCGGGCCCTGCCCGCGAAAGGCAAGCTCCGCTTGCCGGCAAAGGTCGCCCCGCGGAATTCCAGAGAGCGGATCAGGTCTTGAGAACGTCCTGGCCGAGTTCGCCGGCGCGCTTGGCGTTCACTTCGCGGGTGTTTTCGTCGCAGGCGTCCTGGTCGCCGCCGCAGATTTCACAGCCTTGCTTCATGCCCAGGGTGGCGAGGCCGCCGCAGGAGCCTTTCACCGGTTTGTTGGCGAGAATCGAGCCGATCGCCATGCCGGTGAACAGCAGCGCGAAAACAACAATACTGGCTATCACGGTTGCGAGCATTTCAGTTTCCTCCTTCACGGCTCTCGAGGAGCGCCTCGAAAGCCGGGGTCATCACTTCTTCGACCCCGTCATCAGTTCGGACAATAAACAGCACCGCCAGTTCACGCTCTTCGGCGAACGCCAGGCCTTTTTCCGGGCCGAGCACGGTGAGCGCGGTGGCGAGCCCGTCCGCCGTCGCACAACTGGAGTGTAACACGGTCACCGACCCCAGTTTGTGCTCCACCGGCCGGCCAGTGCGCGGATCCAGGGTGTGGGAGTAGAGCTTGCCGTCTTTCTCGAAGAAATTGCGGTAGTCGCCGCTGGAGGCGATGGCCATGTCACGCAGGGGCACGACCTTCTCCACTTCGCGGACGCCGGGGATCGGCCGCTCCACCGCCACCCGCCAGGGCAGGCCCTGGGGTTTGCTGCCGGAAGCGCGCAGTTCGCCGCCGATCTCGACCAGATAGTTACCGATACCCGCCTTTTCAAGCAAGTGCGCCAGCTTGTCCACGGCAAAGCCCTTGGCGATGGAGGACAGATCCAGATAGACGCCGCCGGGCTGCCTCAGAGTGCGGCCTTCCAGTGTCAGCTTTTGCCAACCAACCCGCTGGCGGGCCGCTTCGATGTCCGCCGCCGCCGGCGGCTCGAAGCGTTCCGGGTCCGGCCCGAAGCCCCACAGGTTGACCAGTGGCCCCACGGTCACGTCGTAGGCGCCGTCGGTGGCCTCGGCCAGGCCCAGGGCCTCGTCCAGCACCATGGCGAAATCCGACGGCAGCACCAGGCTGCCGCCCGCCTCCAGGCCGTTGAACCGGCTGATCGCCGAATCCGGCAGGTAGGTGCTCATCTCCTGGTTGATGTCCTCCAGGGAGGACTCAATCGCGCTCTTGAGCGCCGGCACACCGTTTTCCGGCGTACCGGTGAACTTCACCGACCAGCTGGTGCCCATGGTGGGCCCGGAGAGCTGGGAAAGGCGGTCGGTGGTGTCGTCGCAGGCGGTCAGGAGTGCGAACGCCACCAGCAGCAAGGAAAAACGAAGGAGCGGGTTTCGCATCGGCCTGCCTACGACAAGGTTGAAGGTTGAAAGCGGCTTGCAGAAATTGTGGGAGCGGGCCTTGTGGGAGCGGGCCTTGCCCGCGAAAGGGAGCGAAGCTCCCGGCAGGATCCCAGAGCCCTTTCTAACGGCAGCACAAACAACGTCTCTGGAATCCTGCCGGCAAGCGGAGCTTGCCTTTCGCGGGCTGGGCCCGCTCGCACAAAGAAGGCTCACCCGCCGAAATCATCCAGCATGATGTTTTCGGGTTCGACGCCCAGGTCCTCGAGCATCTTGATCACCGAGGCGTTCATCATCGGCGGGCCGCACATGTAGTACTCGCAGTCTTCCGGCGCCGGGTGGTCCTTGAGGTACATGTCGTAGACCACGTTGTGGATGAAGCCGGTGGGGCCTTCCCAGTTGTCCTCGGGCAGCGGATCGGACAGCGCCAGGTGCCACTCGAAGTTATCGTTCTCTTCGGCGAGCTTGTCATACTCTTCCGAGTAGAACGTCTCGCGGATCGAGCGGGCGCCGTACCAGAAGCTGATCTTACGCTTGGAGTTAAGACGCTTGAGCTGGTCGAAGATGTGGCTGCGCATGGGCGCCATGCCGGCACCACCGCCGATGAACACCATCTCCGCATCGGTATCCTTGGCGAAGAACTCGCCGAAGGGTCCGAATACGGTGATCTTGTCGCCGGGCTTCAGGCTGAACACGTAGGAGCTCATCAGGCCGGGCTGAATGCCCTGGGAGCCCGGGGGCGGCGTGGCGATACGGATGTTGAACTTGAGGATGCCCTTCTCTTCCGGGTAGTTGGCCATGGAGTAGGCGCGTACCACGGTCTCGTCGCTTTTCGCTGTGAGATCGAAGAAGTTGAAGCGTTCCCAGTCACCGCGGAATTCCTCTTCGATGTCGAAGTCGGAAAACTTGATGTCGTAGGGCGGCGATTCCAGCTGCACGTAACCGCCGGCGCGGAAATCCACATTCTCGCCTTCCGGCAGCTTCAGGGTCAGCTCCTTGATGAAGGTGGCCACGTTGGGGTTGGAGACTACCTCGCACTCCCACTTCTTCACGCCGAAGAATTCCTCCGGCACCTTGATCTTCATGTCCTGCTTGACCGCCACCTGACAGCTCAGGCGCCAGCCGTCGCGGATCTGGCCTTTGGTGAAATGGCCTTCCTCGGTGGGCAGGATTTCACCGCCGCCGTCGAGCACCTGACAGCGACACTGGGCGCAGGTCCCGCCGCCGCCGCAGGCGGAGGACAGGAAGATACCCTGGTCGGCCAGGGTGCCGAGCAGCTTGCCGCCGGCCGGGGCGTCGATGGCCTTTTCGGCATCGTTGTTGATGTCGATGTGCACATTGCCGCTGACCACCAGCCGGGAGCGCGCCACCAGAATCACCGCCACCAGTGCCAGCACGATGGTGGTGAACATGACCACGCCGAGAATAATTTCAAAACTCATGATGCTGTTTCCCCTTTACAACTGCACGCCGGAGAAGGACATGAACCCGAGCGACATCAGCCCCACGGTAATGAAGGTGATGCCCAGCCCCTTGAGGCCGTCGGGCACGTCGCTGTACTTCAGTTTCTCACGGATACCGGCCAGCAGCGTGATGGCCAGGGCCCAGCCGGTGCCGGCGCCGATGCCGTAAACCAGGGACTCGCCCAGGTTGTAGTCACGCTCCACCATGAACAGGGATGCGCCGAGAATCGCGCAGTTCACCGTGATCAGCGGCAGGAACACGCCCAGCGCGTTGTAGAGACTGGGCACGTATTTATCCAGCGTCATCTCGAGAATCTGGATCAGCGCGGCGATCACCCCGATGTAACTGAGCAGCCCCAGGAAGCGCAGGTCCAGATTGGCCAGCGCCTCGATGCCGGTCCAGGCCAGTGCGCCTTCGCCGAGCAGGTAGTTCAGGATCAGGTTGTTCACCGGCACGGTGATGGTGAGGGTCACCACCACGGCGACACCCAGACCAATGGCCGTGGAGATTTTCTTGGACACGGCGATAAAGGTGCACATGCCAAGGAAGAAAGCCAGCGCCATGTTCTCAACGAAAACGGCGCGTACGAACAGGCTCAGATAATGTTCAAACATGCTTCAAATCCTCCAGGCCGTCGCTTAGAACGCGTCGCTGACACGGGTGTGCGGCTTCATCTTGAAGTCGTCCTCTTCCACCTGCTCCGGCTTCCAGGCGCGCACCGCCCAGATGAAGAAGCCGATCAGAAAGAAGGCGCTGGGCGGCAACAACAGCAGGCCGTTGGTCTGGTACCAGCCGCCGTCGGCGATCGACGGCAGCACCTGCACGCCGAACAGGCTGCCGGCGCCGAACAGTTCACGGATAAAGCCCAGCACCAGCAGCAGCACGGAGTAGCCCAGGCCGTTGCCGATGCCGTCCATGAACGACGGCAGCGGCTTGTTCTGCATGGCGAACGCTTCGGCGCGGCCCATCACGATACAGTTGGTGATGATCAGGCCGACGAACACCGACAGCTGCTTGGAGATGCTGTACGCGTAGGCTTTCAGGAACTGATCCACGACGATTACCAGCGAGGCGATGATGGTCATCTGCACGATGATCCGGATGCTCGAGGGAATGCTGTTGCGGATCGTGCTGACGAAAAAGTTGGAGAACGCCACCACCAGGGTCAGAGCGATACACATGGTGACCGTGGTGCTGAGGTTACTGGTGACCGCCAGCGCGGAGCAGATACCCAGGATCTGCAGCGCGATGGGGTTATTGTCGAAAATGGGACCGAATAACAGGTCCTTGGTTTTCTCCGCCATTACGCTTCTCCTCCGCTTTGGTTCCGCATGCGCTCCAGGTAAGGACCGAAGCCCTTCTCGCCGACCCAGAACCGCACCAGGTTGCTGACGCCCTTACTGGTCAGGGTGGCGCCGGCCAGGCCGTCGACTTTGTTTTCCGCGTTGGGGGTGCCGCTGTCCACGGAGCCCTTCACCACTTCGATGGCGATATCGCCGTCTTCGTCGTAGAGCTTCTTGCCTTCCCAGAGTGCTTTCCACTTCGGGTTGTCCACTTCACCGCCCAGGCCCGGGGTTTCCCCGTGCTGGTAAAAGCCCAGACCGGCGATGGTCTTGGCGTCGGCTTCCAGGGCCATGAACCCGTACAGGGTGGACCACAGGCCGTAGCCGCGCACCGGCAGAATAATGCGGTGCAGTTCGCCGTCGTCACTGCGCGCCAGGAACACTTCGGCCACGTCCGCCTGGGACTTGATGCCGGCGATGTCTTCCTCGCCGCTGAGGCGCTCGCTCCGGTCCGGGTCCTTGGCGGCCTTGAGCTGGTCGTAGGAATCCGGCTTTTCCACGTACTCACCGGTTTCCAGGTCGACGAACTTGCGCTCAATGGTGTTGAACGCCTTTTCCACGTCCATGCCCGGCTGATACAGATCCGCGGCCTGCAGAATGTTCACGCGCCGGTCCAGGGTCTGGTTCTTCTGCTGCACGGGGCGCAGGGTGACGGCGGCGGTGGAGACCACCACCGCGCACACCAGACAGACCAGGAACGCGACCGTGAGGGTTCTTGCTACGCTTTCGTTCTTTCCAGCCATTACGCCACTCCCCCGGTCCGACGCAGGCGACGACGGATGTTCGCCTGGGTAACAAAGTAGTCAATCAAGGGCGCGCACAGGTTGCCGAACAGAATCGCCAGCATGATGCCCTCCGGGAACGCCGGGTTGATCACGCGGATCAGCACCGTCATCACACCGATCAGCGCGCCGAAAATCAGCTTGCCGGTGTTGGTCATCGCCGCGGACACCGGGTCGGTGGCCATGAACACCAGGCCGAACGCCAGGCCGCCCACGGTCAGGTGCCAGTACCAGGGCATCGCGAACATCGGGTTGCTGTCGCTGCCGACGCCGTTGAACACCGCGCTCATCGCCACCATGCCCAGCAGTACGCCCAGCATGATGCGCCAGGAGGCGATCTTGGTGAACAGCAGGAAGATGGCGCCCAGCGCGATGGCGATCACCGAGGTCTCGCCGATACAACCCTGGATGCCGCCCAGGAAGGTGTCCATCCAGGCCAGGCTCTGGGTGGCGCCGTTGGCGCCGGCGGCCAGGGCGTTCTCGCCCAGGCCGGCGGCGAAGTTCAGGTCGCCGCTGGCGGCCAGGGACAACGGGGTCGCGCCGGAGAAGTTGTCCACCGCGGTCCAGATCGCGTCACCGGACATTTGCGCCGGGTAGGCGAAATACAGGAAGGCACGGCCAACCAGCGCCGGGTTGAGGAAGTTCTTGCCGGTGCCGCCGAACACTTCCTTGCCGATCACCACACCGAAGGACACGCCCAGCACCACCTGCCAGAGCGGAATCGCCGGCGGCAGAATCAGGGTGAACAGGATACCGGTAACGAAGAAGCCCTCGTTCACCTCATGGCCGCGCTTCCACGCGAACAGGGCTTCCCAGAAGAAGCCGGTGATGTACACGGTGGCCAGGATCGGCACGTAGTAGACCAGGCCGTGCAGCATGTTGGCCCAGAAACTCTGGTAGTCGAAGCCGGCCAGCATGGCCACCAGGTCGGCGCGCCAGCCGGGGATGGCGTCGTAACCGAACTCGGTGATCTGCAGGTTGGCCTGATAACCGGTGTTGTAGAGGCCGAACAGAATCGCCGGGAAGGTGGCGAACCAGACCGTCATCATGATCCGCTTCAGATCGATGCCGTCGCGCACGTGGGCGGCGGACCGGGTCACCGAATCCGGGCTGTACAGCATGGTGTCGAACATCTCGAAGAAGACGTAGTACTTCTCGAGCTTGCCGCCCTCGTGGAAATGAGGCGCGATTTTGTCGTCGATGTAGTTTCTCAGGCCCATCTCAGCTCTCCACCTCGATCGTGGTCAGGTTGTCGCGCAGAATCGGCCCGTACTCGTACTTGCCGGGGCACACGTAGGTGCACAGCGCCAGGTCCTCTTCCACCACTTCCAGGGCGCCCAGCGCCATGGCGGAATCGGTGTCGCCGACGATCAGCGAGCGCAACAGTTGAGTGGGCAGAATGTCCAGTGGCATAACCTGCTCGTAGGCGCCGATCGGCACCATGGCGCGTTCACTGCCGTTGGTGGTGGTGGTCAGATTAAAGCGCTTGCCGGGCATCAGCTTGGACAAATAAATGTTCATCACCGAGAAGCGGTTGGGCCCCGGTGAGATATAGCCCAGCAACTGCCGCTCGCGGCCTTCGCGTAGCACCGTCACCTGGTTGCTGAAACGGCTCAGGAACATCAGCGGGCCGCGGGCGTGATGACCGTTGAACACGGAACCGCCCACGATGCGATTGTCGCCGTCCTTGAGTTCACCGCGCGTGAAATCCTCCATGCCGGCACCCACGCGGGTGCGCATCAGGCGCGGCGTTTTCACCTGGGGACCGGTCAGCGCCACTACCCGGTCGGTGCTGATCTTGCCGTCGGTGAACAATTTGCCGATGGCGATCACTTCCTGGTAGCCCACCGTCCAGACGGTCTTGGCGAGGCTGACAGGGTCAAGATAATGCACATGGGTGCCGGCGTTGCCCGCCGGGTGCTTGCCGGTGAAGGTTTCTTCACGCACCTGGCCCTCGGCGAAGGCCGGCAGATCGCCGCCCGGCGCGCGGCACACCCAGACGGGGCCGTCGGTGAGGCGGCCCAGCACGGCAAGACCGTGGCGGAAGCTGCTCTCGTTGGCCTTGATCACCACCGCCGGGTCCTGGGCCAGGGGGTTGGTGTCCATGGCGGTGACGAAAATCGAGTTGGGGGTGGTGCCGGGCGCCGGCACCTTGCCGAACGGGCGGGTGCGCAGCAGCGTCCACTCGCCGGAATCGATCAGCTGGCGCTGTACCGCCTCGCGGTCCAGGGCGCCCAGAGCGGCGGCCTCGTGAGCGTCGAATTCGACCTCGTCTTCCTGGTCGGCCACCTCAATCACCACGGACTGCAGCACGCGCTTGTGGCCGCGGTTGATCGCCACCACCTTGCCGGCGGCGGGGGCGGTGTATTTCACGCCATCGGTCTTTTTATCCGTGAAGAGCAGCTGGCCCTTCTTGACCGTGTCGCCTTCGCGGACCTCCATGGTCGGCTTCATCCCCATGTAGTCGCCGCCGAGCACGGCGACAGAACGGACCTGATGACCCTCCTCAATCGCCTGGCGTGGCGCGCCAGCGATGGGCAGGTCAAGCCCCTTCTTGATTTTGATCATAGTGTCTCGCCCACGTTGCGTGTTCTGAAGTCAAGCGGTGCTTTCCCCGGATGGCCGCGATGGAGGCGGAGGTGGGAAGGCGGCGCCATTATAATGACCGAGTGGTTCGGATGCCAGGACTGACCGTGTGGGATTAACCCCCTGGGACGGCGCGGCCCGGTCGAAAAAAAGCCCGCGAAAGCGGGCTTTTTCGGGTTCTACGGCTCAATCCTTGGGGTAAATCGGGTATTCGACCCCGGACAGTTGCTGCAGCAGGCGTACCACCTGGCAGCTGTAGCCGAATTCATTGTCGTACCAGACATAAAGCACGCAATGGCGGCCGTTGACGATGGTGGCCTCGGCGTCCACCACCGACGCGTGCCGGGAGCCCACGAAGTCCGTGGATACCGCGTCCGGGCTGCGGATGAAGTCCAGCTGCCGCTGCAGCGGCGAATGCAGGCTCACCCAGCGCAGGTAATCGTTGAGCTCGTCGAGGGTGGTTTCCTGCTCCAGGGTCAGGTTGAGAATCGCCATGGAGACGTCCGGGGTCGGCACCCGGATGGAATTACCGCTGAGCTTGCCGCCCAGCTCCGGCAGCGCCTTGGCGGCGGCCGTGGCGGCCCCGGTCTCGGTGAGCACCATGTTGAGCGGCGCGGCGCGCCCACGGCGCGGACCCTTGTGGAAGTTATCCAGCAGGTTCTGGTCGTTGGTGTAGGAGTGCACCGTTTCCACGTGGCCGTACTCAATGCCGAACTTTTCGCTGAGCGCCTTGAGCGGCGGCACGATGGCGTTGGTGGTGCAGCTCGCCAGGGACAGGATGGTATCGCTGTCCTCGACCATGCCGTGGTTGACGCCGGGCACGATGTTCTTGATGTCACCCTTGCCGGGCGCGGTGAGGATCGCCTTGCTGATACCCGGGCACTTCAGGTGCTGGCCGAGACCCTCGCGGTCGCGCCATTTGCCGGTGTTGTCCACCAGCAGCGCGTCCTTGATGCCGTATTGGGTGTAATCAATCGCCGCCGGATCATTAGCGTAAATGATCTTGATGTAGTTGCCATTGGCGATGATCGCGTTGTCTTCCTCGTCCACGGCGATGGTGCCGGCGAACGGACCGTGCACGGAATCGCGGCGCAGCAGGCTGGCGCGCTTCTGCAGGTCGCCCTTGCCGGTCTCACGCACCACCACGGCCTTGAGGCGCAGGCCGTCGCCGGAGCCGGTCTTCTCGATCAGCAGGCGGGCCAGCAGGCGGCCGATACGACCGAAACCGTACAGCACCACATCGGTCTCACCGGGCAGGTCGACCTTGTTATTGACCGCCTCGCCCAGTTCTTCGCGGACGTAGTCCTCGACGGACAAGCCACGACTGTCCTTTTTGTACTCCACCGCCAGCTTGCCAATGTCCAGGCGGCAGGGGCCCAGATCCAGCTTGGTGACTTCCTGCAGGATCGGGAAGGAATCGACCACGGAAAGACCGCTCTCGAACAGCTCGGAGTCCTCGATCTGCTTGACGAAGCGATGGGTCTTGAGGATCTGGATCACGGAATTGTTGACCAGGGACCGGCTGTATACGGTGGTGGTCACGTTCTTCTCGCGGTAGAGACGGCCGATCATCGGGATCATGGCCTCGGCGATTTCTTCGCGGTTTTTCCAGCGTCCGAAGTGGTCTTCCAGTTTGTTCACGGCTGCGCCCCTCATCGGTTTGGGTTGGCGGTCATGGGGGCGCGCATGATAGCGCCAAAACCGCGCCGCATCCAGGGTACTTACACCGGATCCTCGCCCGGACGCAGGCGCATCAGGCCCTCTTGGGCCACCGAAGCCACCAAAGTGCCGTCACGGCGATAGATGTGGCCGAACGTCAGGCCGCGGGCGCCGGCGGCGCCGGGGCTTTCACAGTGGTAGAGCAGCCAGTCGTCGACGCGCAGATCGTCGTAGAACCACATGGCGTGGTCCAGGCTGGCGCACTGCACATTGCTCTGCCAGAACGTCATGCCGTGAGGCTGCATGGCGGTGCCCATGAAGCCGAAATCCGAACAATAGGTCAGCAATGCCTTGTGGGTCATGCGGTCCGCCTCGATCGGGTCCGGCACCCGGAACCAGAACTGCTTAAGCGGCTCGCGGGACTCCGGCGCGAACACATCGCGCGGCATCACCGGGCGGAACTCCACCGGCCGCTCGCGCAGAAAGGCGGCGCGGAATTGCTCGGGAATACGGTCCGCCACGCGCAGGCGGGCGCTCTCATCGCTCTCCAGATCCTCCGGCGCCGCCACTTCCGGCATTGGCGACTGGTGACGGGCGCCCTCCTCTTCCACCTGAAACGAGGTCGACAGGCTGAAAATAGGACGACCGTGCTGAATCGCGTTCACCCGCCGGGTGGTGAAGCTCTTGCCGTCGCGGATCCGGTCCACGTCGTAGACCACCGGCTGACGGATGTCCCCGGGGCGCAGGAAATAGGCGTGCAAGGAGTGCACCGGGCGGCAGCGCCTGGCCGGCCACCAGGCCGCCAAAAATGCTGCTCTGCCCGTTGGCCTCGCTGAGCCCCCGGAACAGATTGTCCTCCAGCGGCTCCAGGCGGAACCGCTGCATCAACTCACTGACTGATTCCCTCATGCTCTCTTTCCCCAGCGCATAAATAAAACGGCAACGATGTTACCACACCATTGTGGGAGCGGGCCGCCTCCCAAAGCGGCACACCGGTGGGGTACAATGCGCGCCCTCTGCTGGAGACGAAATGACGCTGTTACCCGATACCCCTCTGTTCCCCACCGGCCAGGAACACTACAAAGACTGGCAAGGCCTTTCCGACGGCAGCCTGGCGGCGGTGCTCGCCGAGGTGGCGCGCGGCGCCGACGGCCCGCTCCTGGTGGCGGCGCCGGACAGCAGCCGCGCCCAGCAGCTCGCGGACGCGCTGGGGTTCTATTTGGCGGACGCCCCTGTGGCGGGCGAGGTGCCGGTGATGCTGTTCCCGGATTGGGAGACCCTGCCCTACGACCTGTTCAGCCCGCACCAGGACATCGTCAGCGACCGCATCCGGGTGCTGAACTGGCTGCACGGCGCCAGCACCGGCGTGCTGGTGGTACCGGTTAACACCCTGATGCAGCGTATCGCGCCGCCGCTGCACATCAGCGGCAACAGCTTCATGCTGCGGGTGGGCGAAACCTTCGACATGGAAAGCACCCGCGCGCGGCTGGTGGACTGCGGCTACCGGCAGCGCGACAACGTCTACGAGCACGGCGAATTCGCCGTGCGCGGCGCCATCATGGACGTGTTTCCGATGGGCTCCGAGCAGCCGTTCCGGGTCGAGCTGTTCGATCAGGACATCGAGTCCCTGCGCCTGTTCGACCCGGAGTCCCAGCGTTCCACCGGCCAGGTCAGCGAGATCAATCTGCTGCCCGCCGCCGAGTACCCGCTGAGCGCCGAGGGCATCCGCCGTTTCCGCACCGCCTTCCGCGAAACCTTCGACGTGGACCCGCGCAAGGTGCCGCTCTACCAGGACGTCTCCGAGGGCATCGCCACGCCGGGCCTGGAATACTACCTGCCGCTGTTCTTTGAGAATCTGGCCACCCTGTTCGACTACCTGCCCGGCAAGGCGCGGGCGGTGGAAATGGCCGGCTGCGAAGAGGCCGCCCGGCATTTCTGGGATGAAGTCAGCGCCCGCCACGAATCGCGCCGCCACGACATCCGCCGGCCGGTGCTGCCGCCGGCGGAACTGTTCCTGCGCCCGGACCAGCTCAACAGCGCCTGGCAGACCCTGCCCCGGGCGCGCCAGAAGGATTCCGAGCAAGCGGTGCGCTTCCACGTGGAGGTACCGCCGACGGTGTCCGCCGACGCCAAAGCGCGCAACCCGCTGGCGCCGCTGCACACCTTCGCCGACGCCCACCCGGACACCCGCATTCTGGTGGTGGCGGAAACCGCCGGCCGCCGCGAGGCGTTGCTGGAGATGATGCAGAAGATCGGCATCCAGCCGGCGATGAAAGAAGGCTGGGCGCATTTCATCCGCGAGCCGGACCGCTGGGCGCTGACCCGCGGCGAGCTGGACGCCGGTTTCTACGCCCCCGACCACGAGCTGCTGGTGGTCACCGAAAGCGAACTCTACGGCGAGCGGGTGATGCAACGCCGCCGCCGGCGCACCAGCGAGGAAAGCGGCAACGAGCTGGGCATCCGCACCCTGGGCGAAATCAGCCCGGGCGCGGCGGTGGTGCACCTGGACCATGGCGTGGGCCGCTACCAGGGCCTGGTACACATGGAGGTGGACCGCCAGCAACACGAATTCCTGCTGCTGGAATACGCCGGCGGCGACAAGCTCTATGTGCCGGTGTCTTCCCTGCACCTGATCAGCCGATACGGCGGCGCCGACAACCCGCCGTTGAACCGGCTGGGCACCGAACAGTGGACCAAAGCGCGCCAGAAGGCGGCGGAAAAAATTCACGACGTGGCCGCCGAGCTGCTCAACACTTACGCCCGCCGGGAGGCCCGCCAGGGGCGCGCCTTCGCGGTGGAAGCGGAAGACTACGAGCGCTTCGCCGCCGGCTTCCCGTTCGAGGAAACCCCGGACCAGGAAAGCGCCATCCGCGCGGTCATCAGCGACATGCAACTGGCCAAGCCGATGGACCGGCTGGTGTGCGGCGACGTCGGCTTCGGCAAGACCGAGGTGGCCATGCGCGCCGCCTTCGTGGCGGTGGAAAAAGGCGCCCAGGTGGCGGTACTGGTGCCCACCACCCTGCTCGCCCAGCAGCACTATGAATCCTTTATCGACCGCTTCGCCGACTGGGCGGTAAACGTGGAAGTGCTGTCCCGGTTCCGCAACGCCAAGGACCGGGCCGACGTGCTCAAGCGTCTGGAAAGCGGCAAGGTGGACATCGTGGTGGGCACCCATCAGCTGCTGCAGGAATCGGTCACCTTCCACGATCTCGGCCTGATCATTGTCGACGAAGAGCACCGCTTCGGCGTGCGCCACAAAGAGCGCCTCAAGGAACTGCGCGCCGAGTGCGACATTCTCACCCTCACCGCCACGCCGATCCCGCGCACCCTGAACATGGCGATGAGCGGCATGCGCGATATTTCCATCATCGCCACGCCGCCGCAGAAGCGGCTGTCGGTGAAAACCTTCGTGCAGCAGAAGGACGACACCGCCATCAAGGAGGCGATCCTGCGGGAGTTGCTGCGCGGCGGTCAGGTCTACTACCTGCACAACGACATCGACAGTATGCAACGCACCGCCGACGACCTGCGCAAGCTGGTGCCCGACGCGCGGGTGGGCATCGCCCACGGGCAGATGCGCGAGCGCGAACTGGAAGCGGTGATGAGCGACTTCTACCACCGCCGTTTCAACGTGCTGGTGTGCTCCACCATCATCGAAACCGGCATCGACGTGCCCAGCGCCAACACCATTATCATCGAGCGTGCCGACAAGCTGGGCCTGGCGCAGCTGCACCAGCTGCGTGGCCGGGTCGGCCGCAGCCACCACCAGGCCTACGCCTACCTGACCACCCCCGGGCCCCGCGCCATGACCAAGGACGCGCTCAAGCGTCTGGAAGCCATTGAGCAGGCCACCGACCTGGGCGCCGGCTTCGTGCTGGCCAGCCAGGACCTGGAAATTCGCGGCGCCGGCGAACTGCTCGGCGAGGAGCAGCACGGCAACATGGAAAGCATCGGCTTCTCGCTCTACATGGAAATGCTCGAGCAGGCGGTGGAAGCACTCAAGCGCGGCGAGCAACCGGACACCGCCAAGCCGCTGTCCGGCGGCCCGGAAGTGAACCTGCGCATTCCGGCGCTGATTCCCGAGGACTATCTGCCCGACGTCTACACCCGCCTGACGCTCTACAAGCGCATCGCCGGCAGCAAGAACGCCGACCAGCTCAAGGAGTTGCAGGTGGAAATGATCGACCGCTTCGGGCTGCTGCCGGACCCGCTCAAGAATCTGTTCCAGGTCACCGAACTGCGCCAGCGCGCGGAGAAGCTCGGCATCACCCGGCTCGACGCCCACGCCCGCGGCGGCAAGCTGGAATTCGCCGAACGCACCCCGGTGGACCCGCTCACCATCGTCAAACTGGTGCAGTCCGGGCCCAACCTCTACAAGCTGGAAGGCGCCAGCACCCTGCGTTTCGAGCTGGAATCCGAAACCGCGCAGGAGCGCATCGAAGTGGTTGGCGAAGTGCTTGAGCGCCTGAGCAACTCGGGCGCCTGAGGCACTTACAGCGCCCGGCTGTGGGAGCGGGGCTTGTGGGAGCGGGCTGTGGGAGCGGGCCCTGCCCGCGAAAGGGAGCGAAGCTCCCGGCAGGATCCCAGAGACCTTGGTTTTGTGTTTCCGGTGCTCCGTATCCGAGACGCGGTGCAATGGTGGTGCCTTCCGGGACCGCTCAAGCCCCGCAAGCGGGCCCGGCCACCCATCACAGAGTCCAGGACCGTGTTTGGCCAGGGATGGCCAAACGCCGAGCCTACATGGATGTACTCGTGGCGTGTCCTGGACGGGCCCACCCGATCCCGGCGCGGGCTTTCTGGAGGGAAAAGCGTCTGGAATCCTGCGGGGCAACCTTTGCCGGGTGGCTGGCGCCACCCTTTCGCGGGCGGGGCCCGCTCCCACAGAGGCCGCTCCTACAAGTCAGGACGGGCGGTCGGTTTTGCGATCGTCGCAGATGGAGATGATGCCGCTGGCCATGAAGGTGGCCATGCGTTGTTTTACCGCTTCGAAGTCGTCGGAGCGGCACAGCCCGCCGGACAGCTTGTCGATGCGGCCGGTGCGCGCCAGGGTGAGAATCAGCGCGCCGGTGACGAAGTGATAGCCCCAGAAAATATCTTCTTCCGCGGCGTCGGGCAGGGCCTTCCTCAGTAAGTCGATCAGACGCAGCACCACCGGATCGAAATGCTGGTCCATCATCTCCGCGCCCCACTCCGGCGTGTTCGCCACCTGGGCGGCGAACGCCGCGTAGTTGCGCCAGCCCTCGCCGCCCTGGATGTACAGGTCCAGGTCGGTGTCCAGGTAGGTGTGCAGGGCCCCTTCCACGGTGGGTTTGCCGCCGCAGGCGCGCTCGTAGTCGTCCAGGGCCTGCATGCGCCGGCTGCTGGTCTCCACGGCACGGCGCGCGAACACCGCGTCGAACAACTGCTTCTTATCGTCGAAGTAGTAGTTAATCAGCGTGTGGTGAACGCCGATCCGTTTGGCCACGTCCTTGAGCGTGACCCCGTAGAGACCGTGCTTGGAAAACAGATACTCGGCGTTATCGAGGATTTTCTCGGTCATTTCGGCGCGACGCTCCGCTTGCGTCGCGCTCTTCTTACCAGCCTTGTTTTGGGCAGACATAGTCATCCAATGTAGGTGCGGCGGGCCGGCCACCGGCTTGGGTCATTGGCCGTATTCCGATCGCAGCCGCATTTTATCGATCTTTCCGGTGGCCGCCAGCGGCATCGCCGGCACGCGGATCACCGCGTCGGGCAGCCACCATGAAGCCACGCGCCCGCGTAATGCGTCCAGTATTTCCTGGTCGTCGGCGGGCGCCGCGCCGTTGGTCTCGACGATCAGCAGCGGCCGCTCGCCCCAGCGGGCATCGGCCCGCCCGATCACCGCCGCCTGGGAAACGCTGGCCAGGGCGCCGACGATCGCTTCGATCTCACCGGGGTTGATCCACTCACCGCCGGACTTGATCAGGTCCTTGGCGCGGCCGGTGATGATCAGGTTGCCGTGGCCATCAATACGCGCCAGATCGCCGGTGGCAAACCACCCCTGGTCGTCGGTGGCGGGCTGGTCATGACCCAGGTAGCGACCCACCACCGAGGCGCCGCGCACCCAAAGGTGGCCTTCCCGGTCACGCTGTTCCGCCAGCGGCTCGCCGTGCTCGTCGGTGAGGCGCAAATCCACCCCCATCGCCGGGCGGCCGGCCCAGGCCGCTTGCCGGCCCGGGTCGTCGGGCGGAGTAATAGTACCCAAGGGCGACAGCTCGGTCATGCCCCAGCTGGTCTGCACCGTGACCCCAAGGCGCTGCTCGAGCCTCGCCATCAGCGCCTCGGACATGGGCGCGCCGCCCACCATCAGCCGTTTCAGCGACGGCAGCTCACCGCCGTGCGCCTCGATGTGGTTCAACAGGCCCAGCCACACCGTGGGCACGCCGGCGGCCACGGTCACCCCCTGTTCGGCGATCAGGCCGGCCAGGCTGGCGCCGTCCAGATGGCGGCCCGGCAGCACCAGCCGTGCACCCACCGCCGGCGCCGCGAACGGCAGACCCCAGGCGTTGGCGTGGAACATGGGCACCGCCGCCAGCACCGTGTCGGCGGCGGTGAGGCCCACCACGTCCGCCTGCAACAGCCGCAAGGTGTGCAGATAGCCGGAACGATGGCTGTACACCACGCCCTTGGGAGCGCCGGTGGTGCCGGAGGTAAAGCACAGCCCGGACGCGGTGGTCTCGTCGAAACCGCCCCACACCGGTTCATCGCCCGGTGCCAACTGATCCGGATCCAGCAGGCTCAGCGGGCAAGCCGGCAGCGCGTCACCGGCCCCGGGGGCGCCGTCGATAACCAGCACCCGCGTCACCGACGGTGCCCGGTCGAGGATGGTGCAGGCCAGCGGCAGCAGATCAACGCTGACGATCACAATAGCGGCACCGGACCGCGCCAGCATCGCCGCGCTCTGTTCCGCGGTCACCCGTGGGTTGAGCGTATGGCAGGCGGCGCCCAGCCCCATGATGCCGTACCAGGCCTCCACATGGGCCTGGCTGTTCCAGGCCAGCGTGGCGACGCGGTCACCGAGCCCCACGCCGAGCCCGGCGAGCAGCGCGGAAACGCGGCCGGCCCGCTCTCTTAGCGAGGCGTAGCCAGCCCGCTGCACGGCGCCCTCGCCGACGGCGGTGATCACCTCGGCGTGCGGGTGCCATTTCGCGGCGTGGTCGAGAAATTTATCCAGGGTCAGCGCATAGGGCTGCATGCCACCGTCAATCATGGGGTCTCCGATTCAGGGGCCGGCAAGATCGGTGCGACGATGCCGGTATTCCAGTTCCAGGGGGTGTCGCCTTGCCGGCGACGGCGCGACACCACCTCTTCGTGCAGCCGGTACTGGGCCGGCAAAAGGGCGTAGGCCACGCGCGGCACTTCGGCGAAGTGCATCCAGACGCCGCCTTCATGCTCCGAATAGCGTGGCCACGCCGGCTGCCGGCGGGCGCACGGCTGGCCGGCGCGGGCGAAGGACGCCCAGTACTCGCCCATCGCCTCGGACATCGCCGCCTCGGCATCGGTGGCCGGAATGGTCGGCCACAATTTGGTGGTGCGCCCGGCGGTGCCGAACACATAGGGCACCTCGGCGGCGTGGAAGGCGTGCAAGCCGAAGGCGCTCGCCGCCGGGTAACCGTGATCGAACAGGTACAGATAGGCCGGTACGCCGCGCGCCTCCTGTTTGATCACCAGCCGCTCGGCGGTCCAGCCGTACAGCGCGTCGCGGGTGGCGGCGAGCACGCTCTCCTCGCCGCCTTCCGCCGGATACAGGCTCAGAAACCGGTCCGTCAGGTCGCCGTAGCGATGGGCAATGGCGGCCTCGTAGGCGGCGCTGTCGGTGGGCGGCTCCGGGGCCAGGAAACGCAGTGAGCGAATCTCGCCGCTGGTCAGGCCGGCCAGCAGCGGCACCGGGGCCTGTTCGCCCCGGTCGAAGGTGTCCACCAGCTGGCGGGGCAGCACCTGGCCATCAACGGTGCCGCTGGGCATATAACCGGCATCGGCGGCCGCCTGACTGAGCGTGGCCGCGTCCATGGCGCGCAGATCGGCCAGACTCTTGCCGCCAAGCCGATGGGCGAGCCGCTCGCCGATCTCCTCGGCGGGGGTCTCGCCGTGCTGCTGTTCCCGCAGCGCCGGGGTGGAAATCATATAGGCGCTCTGGGCAATCGCCTTGGCGAATAGCCCGCGCGCCGCCGGCGCCGCCATCAGGTACATCACGCTGAGGCCGCCGGCGGACTCGCCGGAGACGGTGACGTTGTCCGCGTCGCCGCCAAAAGCGGCGATGTTGTCACGCACCCAGCGCAGCGCGGCGATCTGATCGAGCAACCCGTAATTGCCCGACACCCCGGACGGCGACTCGGCGCTCAGCGCCGGATGCGCCAGGTAGCCGAGTACCCCGAGCCGGTAGTTGATCGACACCACCACCAGCCCGCGCCGCGCCATCCGCGCGCCGTCGAACATGGGCTCGGCGCTACCGCCGGTGTTCAGCGCGCCACCGTGGATCCACACCAGCACCGGCGCCCCCCGGCCGTTTTCCGGCGACCAGATATTCAGCGTCAGGCAGTCCTCGCTGACCGACGGCAACGCCGGCGCGTAAATACTGCCCGGGCGCGAACGCGGCTGGATGCAGGCGGGCCCGAACGCCAGGGCGTCACGCACCCCTTGCCAGGGCGGCATCGCCGCCGGCGGCCGCCAGCGACGCTCGCCCACCGGCGGCAAGGCATAGGGAATGCCCTTGAACACCCGCAGCGCGCCCTCACGCGTGCCGCGCACCGCGCCGGCGGGGGCCTCTACCAAAGGATCGCTCATGGCGTTGTCTCCAACCGGTTAACGTCAGACTTCCAGCCATTCCCGGCGGATGTCGTGATTATCGCGAAGCTGCTCGGGGGTGCCTTCGAAAACGATCTGACCATGGCCCATCACCAGCACGCGGTGGGAGATATCCATGGCGATGGCCAGCTTTTGTTCCACCAGCAGGATCGACACGCCGGCTTCGGCGATGTCGCTGATCAGCTCGCCGATCTGTTTGACGATCAGCGGCGCCAGGCCCTCGGTGGGCTCGTCGATCATAATCAGGTCCGGGTCGCCCATCAGGGTGCGGCTGATGGTCAGCATTTGCTTCTCGCCACCGGACAACACCCCGGCCGGGGCCTCGGCCCGGCGCGCCAGGTTGGGGAACATGTCGAGGAACTGCTCGACCCGCCAGATGCCCAGCTCCAGGTTTTGCCGCACCGTCAGGGTGGGGAAAATATCCCGGTTCTCCGGCACATAACCCAATCCCAGGCGGGACACGCGATGGTTGGGCAGGCCGGCGATCTGCTCGCCGCGGAAGCGCACCGAACCCAGCGGCGGCACTTCGCCCATGATCGCCTTCACGGTGGTGGAGCGCCCCACCCCGTTGCGACCGAGCAGCGACACCACCTCGCCTTCGTTGATGGAAAAATTAACGCCGTTAAGAATGTGGCTTTTGCCGTAGTAGGCGTGCAGGTCGTTGACTTCCAGCATTACGCGGCCTCCTCGCCCAGATAGGCTTCCTTCACACGGGGATCGTTACGGATCGCTTCGGGGCGGCCGGTGGCGACGATTTCGCCGTAGACCAGCACTGAAATGCGGTCCGCCAGTTCGAACACCACGCCCATGTCGTGCTCGACGATCATCAGCGTGCGGTCGGCGCCGACCTGTCGGATCAGCTCAATGGCCTGGCCGGTTTCGGTATTGCTCATGCCGGCGGTGGGTTCGTCCAGCAACACCACGCCGGCGTCGCAGGCGATGGTCATGCCGATTTCCAGCGCCCGCTGGCTGGCGTAGGGCAAGGCCCCCGCCGGCACGTCACGCAGCGCCTGCAGGCCGATCATTTCCAGCACTTCCTCGGCGCGGCGGTTGGCGCCGCCCATGCCGGTGGCGGCGCGCCAGAACACATAGCCGGCGCCGCTGTTCTTGAAGCAGGCGCAGCGCAGGTTCTCGAACACGGACAGGTTGTCGAACACATTACTGACCTGGAACGAGCGCGACAGACCGCGTTGCTGAATCTGCTGCGGCGCCAGATCGTTGATGCGTTCGCCGTGCAGCAGAATATCCCCGCCGCTGGCGCGGAACGCCCCGGAAACCAGATTGAAGAAGGTGGATTTTCCGGCCCCGTTGGGGCCGATCACGGCGTGAATCTCGCCCTGCTCCACGTCCAGATTGACGCCACGGATCACCTCGGCGGGACCGAAATGTTTAGTCAGATTACGGATCGATAACGCGGCACTCATGCGTTGGCCTCCCGGTGCTTGGCGGTGACCCGCCACAGGCCGTAGCCGACGGCGAGTAGAATGACGACGGTGCCCCAGGCCAGCGGCGAGGCCGCATTCAGTTCAAGGCCCAGAGCCTGCGCCAGCTTGTCGTCGCCGTGGCGGATCAGGTAGACCAGTTCAACCGTGAGAACCAGTGCCAGGATCCAGGCGATCACCGCCGCGGCGCCCACCAGCCAGCCCGGCCACTTGCGGGCCAGTTCGGCGCGGTGCCAGGCCTGGCGGATCTGTTCGAGGCCACCGGCCAGGCCGCTGGGCGCGAACATCACCACGGCCAGGAACACGATCCCCACGTACAGAACCGAGGCATCGGTAAAGTCGCTGAGCAGGGAATTCATCAAGGTGACGACCACGGCACCGACAATCGGGCCGTAGAAGATGCCCAGGCCGCCCACCGCCGCCATCACCAATGCCAGGCCTGAGGCCACCAGGCTCAACGATTCCGGCGTCACGATCTCGTAGTTCACCGCCGCCATACCGCCGGCCAGACCGGCCATGCCGCCGGACGCGATGAATACCAGAAAGCGCACATTGCGCGGCGGGTAGCCGATGAACTGCGTGCGGTCCGGGTTATCACGCACGGCGTTGGACATACGGCCCAGCGGGGTGCGGGTGAAGGCCCACATGGCCAGCACCGCGGCGAACACCCAGAACGCCATGAACCAGTACACGTCGGCGGGCTGGGCCAGTTCCAGGCCGAACCACACCGGCCCCACCATGCGGTTACTGAACACCCCGGTTTCACCGCCGAACACGGACGGGAACATCTGCGTGCCGGTGGCCACTAATTCGCCCAGCCCCAGGGTGATCATGGCGAACGCGGTGCCGGCGCGGCGGCAGAACGGCCAGCCCACCACCAGCGCCACCAGGGCGCCGCCGGCAAAGCCCACCAGCGGCAGCAGGAACACCGGGAAATGCGCCCAGAACCCTTCCCCGGCGTAGGCGGCGTCGCCGATCGCGTTCATCGCGTGGATAGCCGCGTAGCTGCCCAGGCCGAAGAAGGCGGCATGGCCGAACGACAGCATGCCGCCCTGGCCGAGCAGCATGTTGTAGGACAGTGCGAAGACAATATGGATGGCGATCACATTGATCACGGAGACCGCGCTGCCGCCGGTCACGGCGGGCAGCAGCAGCAATACCGCCAGGCTGATCAGCCAGGGCGCGAACGCTCGTAAAACACTCATGGCTCAAGCTCTCCCATCAGGCCGCGGGGGCGGAAGATCAGAATCAGCACCAGCAGGATGAACGGCGTCATCGGCGCCAGGCTGGCCAGAGTGATACCGGTCACTTCGCCGTAGGGGTCGACGCTGATGCCGATCACGCCGAGCAGGTCGGCGATTGATGCATCAAAGGCAACGAAGAAGGTCTGCAGCAGGCCGATCAGCAGGGAGGCGTAGAAGGCGCCGATCAAGGACCCCATGCCACCGACCACCACCACCACGAACACAATGGGGCCCAGGGTCTGGGCCATGCCCGGCTCGGTATTGAGCAACGGGCCGCCGATCACGCCGGCCAGGCCGGCCAGCGCGCAGCCGAAGCCGAACACGCCCATGAACAGGCGCGGCACGTTGTGCCCCAGATGCCCGACCATGTCGCCGTGGGTGAGCGCCGCGCGGATCATCATGCCGACGCGGGTTTTCTTGAGCAGGAACCAGAGCGCCGCGAACATGAAGACCGCGATCATCATGGTGACGCCCCGATAAATGGAATAGTCGGTGCCGAACAAGGTGAACAAGGCGTTCTGCATATAGTCCGGCGGCACATAGGAGACCGGGATCGAACCCCAGAACAAATGCACCAGTTCATCAATGACGTAGGCCAGACCGAAGGTGAACAGCAGCTCGGCCACATGGCCCGAAGCGTGTACCCGGCGCAGGCCGTAGCGCTCCACCACCGCGCCGATCACGGCCACCAGGCAGGGGGCAAGGAACAGGGCCGGCCAAAAACCGATATGCAGACCCAGTGCGTAGGCGAAATAGGCGCCCAGCATATAAAAACTGGCGTGGGCGAAGTTGAGCACGCCCATCATCGAGAAGATCAAAGTCAAACCACTGGACAGCATGAACAGCAAAAGGCCGTACAAAATGCCGTTCAACGTGGAGAAGACAATTGTTTCGAGCATCAAGCGACTCCCGGGGTGGCGAAATTCGCCACCCCCCTTTCTAGCGCATTAAAGAATCGGTGTTGGAACCTGGAAGCTACTTGGGACGACGCATCCGGCAGCTGGTGGGCAGGGTCGCCTGCTCAGCGTTGAACGCGGCCACTTCGTGGAAGTTGAAGTCGGTGCCCTCGGCGCCGTGGGACATGTTGTTCTTGAGTACGGAAATGAAGGTGGGCATCTGGATCTGATGGTCGGACGCGCGCATGGTCACGTCGCCGGCCATGGATTTGAACTGCAGGCCTTCCAGCGCCCGGGCCAGTTCAATCGGCTCCACGCTGCCCGCCTTGTCGCCGGCTTTCTTGATCATTTCCAGCATCACGGACACCCGCGGGTAGAGATCCCAACCGGTTTGCTTGTACATCTTTTCCTGACGCTCGGCGATCTCCGGGTCGGTGAAGTCACCGTGGTACTCGGAGATCAGATAGATACGGTCGACGCCTTTCTCGCCCACCTGGGTGATGGTGCCCGGGGTGTTGCCGTAATAGGTCAGGAACGGCACGTCAACGCCGTACTCGGAAGCGGATTTGATCAGCAGGTTGATGTCCTGGCCCCAGTTACCGGTGATCACCACGTCAGCATCGGAGGATTTGATCTTGGAGATGTACGGGGAAAAATCCTTCACTTTGCCCAGCGGGTGGAAAACATTACCGACGATTTCAATGTCGGGACGCTTTTCCTTGAGCATGCGCATGGCCGCTTCGGATACCGCCTGGCCGAAGCTGTAGTCCTGGTTGATCAGGAAGACTTTCTTGAAGTCATCATTCTCCGCCACCCAGTCGGTGAGCATGTTCATTTTCATGTCGGCGTTGGCATCGAAACGGAAATGCCAGAACGAGCAACGCTCATTGGTGAACGACGGTTCGATGGCGGCGTAGTTGAAATACACCACCCGATCTTCCGGGTTGCGCTGATTGTGCTTGTTGATGCTGCTCAGTAGCGCCGAACCCACCGAGGAGCCGTTGCCCTGGATGATAAAGCGGATGCCGTCGTCGATGGCTTTTTGCAATTGCACCAGGCTTTCCTGGGGATTGATCTTGTTATCGAAGCCGACGATACGGATTTCGTGGCCGTTGATGCCGCCCTCTTCGTTGAGGCGGTCGGCGGTGAACTTCAGTTGCTCCAGCGCCGGCTGGCCGACCACGGACATCGGGCCGGTGAGCGGGTCGATCAGCGCGAAACGAACCGGCTCCGGATTCGCCGCATTGGCGACGCCCGCCAGCAGCAGTAACGAAACCGCGAAACGGTTCAAGAGGGTCTTCACCATGGTGCTCTCCACATTGTTGTGCACGTTGTTATTTTCCCGTCGCTTGAAACGACAAAAGGAGTGCGCCGGGCGCTGTATTGGATACCGCCCCACTAACTCACTCACACGATAGATAATAAGTTTGAGACACCAAGAGTGTCCAGCATCGGGCTGTCAACGCCCCACCACTCCGGCCGGCACGGCGCAAACGCCCCGCTGACGCGGGTTGGCGACCGAGTGTGTTTTTTGGCAAGAGAGGACGGGGCGTCGTTGAAAGGCCCAAAAACAAAAAAAGACGCCGGGGGGCGCCTTGAGGGGGAAGAGAATCAGCGTTGGTAATGGTTAAAGGGTTACTTTAGGTAACACCTGGATAGGTCTCTGGAATCCTGCCGGGGGCTTGCGCCCCCTTTCGCGGGCGGGGCCCGCTCGCACAAGGCCCCGCCCGCGAAAGGCCGGCACAGCCGGCCGGCAGGATCCCAGCGCCCTTTCCAACTCAATTAATGATGCCCGCCACCGGCGGCGACTTGCTCGCCGGGCAGCCAGTCCACCACGCCTTTCACGGCAACGGGCTTGCCGTCCACGGTGACCGGCAGTGACCAGGTCGCCACCTGGGCGCGGCGGCCGGCCCGGGACATCTTCTCCGGCGGTCGCAGGTCACCGTAGGTGGCGCGCGGCTCGGTCCAGGTGTAGCGGGACCCGCCGGCCACTTTCACCCATTGCGGCTCACCCTGGGCCTGGTTGGCGTTCATAAAGCTGCCGCCGGGGCCGATGCGCAGGTGGGGCCGACCGTCCGCGTCGGCCACGACCACCGGCTTGCCGCTCTGGTTGTGAATGTGCACCGCCGGCACCGTGCCCGGTGCCAGGCCCACGGTGACGCCCTGAACCGGCTCCGGGTCCGAGGTCAGCCGCGACTGGAAGGATCCGGGCGGCAGCGGCTCATAGCGGAACTCGCCCGCCAGGCTGCTTTCCTTGCCGTCGAACCGGACCGGCACCGACCACTGGCTGATCGCCCCCGGCTTGCCGGCATGCTCCATGTCGTGGGGCACTTCAATCTCGTCGGTGCGCAGCCGGGGATCGAACCAGCCCCAATTGGGCTCCTTGTGCACCAGCGCCCAACGCGGCTCGGCATCCTGGCTGGCGCCTTCCGGAATCGGCACGCCGCGGGCGGCGGTCTGGCTGCGGTACCAGGCCGGGCTGGCCAGATCGGCCAGCACGCCCTGCTCGTTGATACGCAGAAACACACGCCCATGCTGGTCGAAAATCTCCAGGGTGCGCGGACTGTCGTTGGCGACCACCAGTTGCGGCGCCACCGTCGTTTGTACCTGGGCGTTGATGCCGGCCAGGGTGGCCGACAACGGGTCCAGTCGTGCCTTCACCGCCTTGGCCTCCGGCCCGTGGGCCAGGGCCAGAGTGGGCGCCGTGGCCAGCACGGCGCCCAGCAACCAGGCGGCAAGACGAGCGTGGGTGTTGCGGTTACGTCTCGTCATGTCGGCTCCTTAACGCTGGACCAGCAGGCCCGGCGTCCTGGAGGGCAGCATCACCTGCACCGGTGCGGATACCGACGGTACCACCATGCCGGAGCCGTCACTGGCGATGCGGTTCACGAACAGCATGTAGTGACCGGCCGGCATCACTGCCGCGTTCTCCGGAATCTCCACGCGCACGCTGCCACCGTTAACGGTGTGCGGCAGCACCACGTTGCGCTGATCGCCGTCCACCAGGTGGGTCAGGCTGGTGCGGCGCACCATGATCACTTCGTTGATGGCGGAAGCATCATCCACCGCGATCTGGATGGTATCGCCATGGTCCACCTGGTCCGGCGCAGCCTGAATCTCCGGGCGGTCCTTGAACACGTACGGCGGGCTGTAGATCTCGAAGGACGGGTCACGACCGTCGTTCGGAGACAGGCCCAGCTCTTCCAGATTGAGGCTGAACAGGTACGCGGTGTTGATCGGCGCGTGGCCGCCCACCAGCACCCGGCCGTCGGGCAGCAGCAGTGCGGTGTTGTGGTAGGTACGCGGGTTCAGCGAGGTGGCCATCTCGGTCCACTCACCGGTCTCCGGATCAAACCGTTCGGTCATCTGTACCGGGGTAGCGGAACCCGGCAGTACCACTTCGTCCCGGTTGGCGCCGTTGAACGCCATCACGGAACCGTCGGGCAGCAGCACACCGGTGGAGTACCAGCGCGGGCCGTTCAGGTTACCCACGATCTCGGAGGAGTAACGCATGCCGGATTCGGTGTCCACGTTCACTTCCACGGTATCCAGACGGCTGTTGGGCACCGCCAGGTAGCTGCCCGGGCTGGTGGCCGCCACCGCGCCCAGTACACCGCCGGCGGTGAGGAAGCTGGCTTTGTTGTAGCTGCCGCTCTCATCCTGACGCAGCGGCATCATGATGGAGAAGCTGGAACCGCGGAAACCGGCGCCGATCAGGCGGTTAGCGACCTGCGGGTCGGCCACGTCGCCGAGCACGTTTTCAAGCTGTTCCAGGCTGCCGATGGGATCGCCGAGCAGGTTGGTGAGCAAGCCTTCGCCGGTGCCGATCAAATCCTCCAACAGGTTGGGGCTGGTCAGGGTCAGCGCGGAAGTGATGCGCTCCAGGCCCAGCTCGTCGAGCTGCACGTTCAGACCGGCGTAGCCCAGGTCGGTCCACAGCTGCTCTTGCGGATCGTAGGCGGACACGAAGTTCCACTGCGCCTGGTTATAGGACTGGCCGAACGGGTTGAACGCCTGACCGGCGGCGTTATAGAACACCTGACCGTTGGGCAGCAGGTGCAGACGCGGGTACAGCGGCAGCGCCTTGCCGGCGGTGGTGTCGAGCCCCGGCAGCGGACGCTCACCGTTCTCGGACCAGGTGCCGGTGTCGAGATCATAGGTCTCGCTGGTGCGCACGTTGTCGGCGGACTGCAGCAGTTCACGCAGGCCGGTGCTTTCGCCGCCCAACAGCGCGCCGGTGTAGACCGGCTTGAGCAGTTTGGTCACGCCGCTGGCCACGAACACGTCGCCATCCGGCAGGGTCACCATGCTGGGGTACCAGCGGCCATGATTCATGTGGCCGGTCTGGGTCCAGCTGTTGTCTTCCGGGTTGAAGATACGGGCGTCCTTGAGACCTTCCAGCTCCACCACGCCGATGTCGTCGGGCACGCTGATTTCGCCGAAGTTACTGGGCAGCGGGATCTCGTTATCGATCGAGCCGAGCACGTCGCGGGCCTGCGGGAACACGGAGCCCAAGGACGGCTCGGTGTAGTAGTCGGTGCCGCCCACCGCCATGATGCGGCCGTCGGCGAGCTGGATCACGTCAGCGCAGAACAGGGCGCCGTCGTTGCCGGCGGTGCTTTCCGCGTCGGACAGTTCCGCGCCGGGCAGCAGCGTGTCACTGTCGTTGCCGTCCACATTGGCGCCACCGCGTACCGGCGACGGACGCTCCCAGGAGATATCATCATTGGCGCCGGCGGGGCCGAAGTTCAGCACCCGGGTCTGGTCGTTCACCGACACGAAGCCGAATTCGGCGACGATGGAGAACTCCACGTTCTCGGTGCCTTCCAGGGCGTTGAAGTAGATCAGCCGGTTGTCCGGCAGCAGCGCGATGGAGCCGGCGGCGGGCTTGCAGCGCAGCGCGCCGTCCGCATCTTCCAGACACTTGTCCTCGGTGGTCACCACTTTCAGATTGTCGCCGGTGCTGGAATCGCTGTAGCGGATGGTGGGTTCGGCGAACGGGCCCTCGAATTTACCCACCAGGCACTCGTCGCCTTCACAGCTGTACTGGCGACCTTCAAAGGACGACGCCTTCGGCGCCGGAGCCGGCGCCATCGGGTCTTCAGCGCGGGGCGTACCGGCGTCCGTCGATGGGGTGCCACCGCCACCGCCGCCGGTGCTGGCCGTAGTGCCCGCACCGCTGGAACCGCCACCGCCGCCACAGGCGACTAGCGCCGTGGTCAGCAGACCCAGTCCAATAAGCCGTTCAAGGTTTTTCATTTGTCTCTCTCCCGAGGGCGTTGTTATTCAATCCTGAGTTGTTCAAAACCAATCAGTGAGACGCGATGTATACGTCCTATCAGGCGGAATTGTGCGCCGAGGGAAAGAGGCACGTCATGAAGGTAATGCCGGGTCTTACCACATCACGACAGTTATTCACCGCGCGAACATGCGGCTTAACAAAGACGCCTTAAAAGTTTCACGCGTTAGTGACGAGAACAGGAAAAACAAACCGAAAGACGTAATACTTTGGGAGGACAAACTGGCGACCCCTCCATCAGGAACGCGGTGCAATGGTGGTGCCTTCCGGGATCGCTCAAGCCGTCCATGGGCGCTCTCATTTGGCCATCCCTGGCCAAATAGGTCCCTCCAGGCACCACCATTGCCCCGCTCACTTTGCAGCGGAACCGCCACGGGACATAACACCGCCTAGGCCTTTCTACGCAGTGGGGTTTGTGGCGGCGAATCTGCCAAGGAGCGCCGGGATCGGGTGGGCCCGTCCAGGACCGTGTTTGGCCAGGGATGGCCAAACGCCGAGCCTACATGGATGTACTCGTGGCGCGGGCTCTCTGGAGAGAAAAGTCTCTGGCATCCTGCCGGGAGCTTCGCTCCCTTTCGCGGGCGGGGACCCTCACACCGCCTGGCCGGCGCACCAGCCGGAAGCCCAGGCCCACTGGAAATTGAACCCGCCGAGCTCGCCGGTGACGTCCAGCGCCTCGCCGATAAAATACAGGCCGGGCACGCTTTTCACTTCGAAGGTCTTGGATGACACGCTGTCCGTATCCACGCCGCCCAGGGTGACCTCGGCGGTGCGGTAGCCTTCCGTGCCGGAGGGTTTAAACCGCCAGCCCTTGAGCACGGCGGCGATCTCCACCAGCGCCTCGTTGCTGTAATGCTGCAACGGCCCGGACCAGCCGAAATGCGCCGCCAGGGCGCCGGCCAGCCGCTGCGAGAAGACGCCGCGCAGCCACTTCTCCACACCGCCGGCGGGCTGTTCGTGGCGCGCCTGACGCAGCGCCGCCAGCGGGTCCGCCAACGCCGGCAGCCAGTCCACGGTCACCGCGTCCCCCGGCGCCCAGAAGCTGGACACCTGCAGCATGGCCGGGCCGGACAGGCCCCGGTGAGTAATCAGCATGGGTTCGGTGAAGGCGCGGCCGCCGGCTTCGGCGCGGACGTCCGCGCTGACCCCGCTGAGTTCCGCCAGCCACGCCTTGTCGGCGGGCTGCAACGTGAACGGCACCAGCCCGGCGCGGGTGGGCAGCACCTTCAGGCCGAACCGCTCCGCCACGCGGTAGGCGAACGGGCTGGCGCCCAAGGTAGGAATGGAAAGGCCGCCGGCGGCGATCACCAGACGATCACAGCGAATCTCGCCGCTGCCGGTACGCAGGCGGAAGCCGCGCTCGGCCGTGTCCGTCTCCGGCGAGTCGCCGGCGGCGCCCTCGCCCACCGGCCGGTCATTGATGTGCGTCACCGCCGTGTTCAAACGCACTTCGGCGCCGGCCCACTCGCACTCGGTGAGCAGCACCTGAAGAATCGCCTTGCTGGACGTGTCGCAGAACAACTGGCCCGGCGCCTTCTCCACATGGCCGACGCCGTGGCGCTCCACCAGCTCGACAAAGTGCCAGGGGCTGTAGCGGTGCAACGCGGACTTGCAGAAATGCGGGTTGCCGGACACGAAATGGTCCGGCGTGGTGTTCAGGTTGGTGAAATTGCAGCGCCCGCCGCCGGACATCAGAATTTTCTTGCCGGCCTTGTTGGCGTGATCCAGCACCAGCACCGAGCGGCCGCGATAGCCGGCGCCGGCGGCGCACATCAAACCCGTTCAAAAGCATCAACCACACCCAAAGCCGTTATTTAGCTTTCTAATCTAGCAATCCGTTATACTTATTAGGAAATCCGCACCCAATCAAATTACTTTTTTATTTTTTCAACTTCTATAAAATATTTCATACATAGTTTATTATAAAAATCAGGATCAGCAGAAAAACAATAATTTAAATGCCCCCTTAACTTTGGAACATCAGAAGAACCAAGGCGTCCCTTTGAGTAGAGAGACATTAATAGTCGAACGTGATCCTTGTACTTTCTATGAAGAGTTAATCTTCCATCTTTACATATTCTCATGCCCGTCACGAAAGCATTACCAGACCTCCTGGTACCATACTTCGTTTTATCTGGATTAATCTTAAGGTTCCTAACCCCAGAATCCAAGACCGCCTGCCGGACTATATTCTCAACCAGAAACTTCTTTCCCTTATTCGTTATTGAAATTGTTATATCATCTGCATATCGAGAATAATTAAAGTCGCCAAGATCAGATTTATATTCTATTAGCTTCTGCTCAACAAGGCGGTCAAACTTAGTCATGGTTATATTTGCGAGATAAGGCGACGCCGGATAACCTATGACGCAGTGAGACTTATAGAAAACTGATCGCACCAAATCTGGATCTTCAAATTCTTCAGAAAGGCCGTAAGGATCTCCGTGTTCTTGCTTAAGAATCTCAATAAAATCGAGCGAAGATATAGATGAAAAAAATTCGGAAAAGTCCATCCTGACGAAAAAAAGCCATCTAAATGTCGACTTGCATTCTCTCTGATAGAGCTACCGGGGGAAAACGCTGTAGAAGCCGGATGAATAGGGATATCTCTCAAGAACCGCAATATAAGGGAGTATTGAACGATCTTAAATTCCCAAGGCGGAACTATTATTTTCCTTTTTCCCCCTCCCTTTTTATCTATCTTTAAGTGCTTAATCTTTCCCGAAGCATCGCGTAAATCATTCCTGAAATCGGATTCCTTGATATTCAATTTTCTACTTATATCCGCGATCAACGGCATAAACTAAGCTCTCATCTGATCTTTGAGGCCAACCAAGAACAAGCCTTTTTTAACAAACATATCGTCATCGGAGTACCTATAAAAAAGAGATACTCTATTGCTTCTAATTACCCCAAAGCGTTCAGGGTAATCAACAAAACCCAAAGAAATAAGTATTGAAAGCATAGCTTTCACGTTATCATAAGAGCTTCTCTGTCCAAATATATCCTTAATGGTCGCTATCAGACCCGAATAAGTAGTTTCACCCAGCAAGAATATTATGTCATGAAGTAGAAATATACGCTTACTCGATACCTCCAAAGAAAGATCAGCGTCAAGAGAAGTTATTTTTTTATCGTTAGCGCGGCTTCCAAGCAGCTTCTTTATTTTAGGAAAAGTAGTGGCGATACCGTCTTTACTGTCCAGATCGCTCATTTTGTACCATATCACTCTGTCATCGCTAACGCTTTCTCGGATAGCCTCTATAGGGCCCGTATTAATAAACGACCTCTCGCCCTTATATCGAGCATCGTTAATTACTATAAGTTTTCGCCTCAATGTCTTATGCGCGAATGCTCCTAGCTCACATATAGCACTAGGGCTTTCCATGACTATAATTACCGCCTCCGACACATCGGACAGAACATGCTCAAAGTCCAAAGCATTTTTTTTGGGACTGTTTTTTATATACTCATCAAAGAAACTTTCGGCAATAACGACATGAGCATTATCTACATATTTCTCCAGGAAGTTAGATACAATCCTCCTCCTATAAGAAATAGATGAAGAGGATTCGTTAGCCCCACACAAAAAAAAGAGGCGCGGCACACCACCAATGGGTGTCACGCGCCCCTTACTTACCGCATCTTTTAAAGGCTTTATAGAACGTTCATAAGTGCTAATGATTTTTTTTGACATTGCCTACCTTAAGCGCGCTGGCATTCGCTTTGGAGTGCCACCGAGACTTCGGTGGCACTCCAAAGCGAATGCCAGCGAAACCTCGAGCTATCTACCGTTACGTAGCAAGATATGACTCATATCTCGTGGGCACATGGCCCAAACTGCTAGGCCATATTAATGTAAAATTTCATGACCTATATTTCAACCCTTTAGCGAAAAACGTCATCAAATAAATCCGTCACACCTTTCAGAACTGTTCTAATTTCCGCCATGCCGGTGTGCAGCACCGCTTCGATTTCCGCCATGGTGATTTCCCGGTTGGCTTTGCCGGCGGCCGGGTTCACCACCAGAGAGAGCATCGCATAAGGTATTTCCAGCTCGCGGGCGAGCACCGCTTCCGGCATGCCGGTCATGCCGACGATGTCGCAGCCGTCGCGCTCCAGGCGCAGGATCTCGGCGGCGGTTTCCAGACGCGGGCCCTGGGTGGCCGCGTAGCAGCCACCGTCCACCCATTGCAGGCCGGCGCGCTCCAGCGCACCGCGCAGCCGGCGGCGCAACACCGCATCGAACGGCCAACTGAAGTCCACGTGCACCAGCGGATCGCTCGGGTCGTCGAACAGGGTGCCGTCACGGCCCCAGGTGTAGTCGATGATCTGCTCGGGCAGCACCAGGGCGCCGGCCGGGGCGGTGATGCCGCCCACCGCGTTGACCGCCACGATGGCGGTGGCACCCGCCTCCTTGAGCGCCTGCATGTTGGCCCGGTAATTCACCTGGTGTGGCAACCACACATGGGGGTCGCCGTGGCGGGCCAGGAACAGCACCGGCACACCGTTGAGCTCGCCTTCCGCCACCGGCGCCGAGGGCTTGCCGTAGCGGGTCTCGAGGTCGTGCCGGTGACGGATCACCAGATCGTCCATGCGGGTAAGACCGGTGCCACCGATAAATGCCAGCATGCTAAACGCCTTCCACCGCGAAAATGCCCGGCGCGTTACGCCAGTACCCTTTGTAGTCCATGCCCATGCCGAACAGGTAGAGGTCTTCCGCTTCCAGGGCGGTGTAGTCGGCTTTCAGGCCGGGCACCGCTTTGCGGTCGTGGACCTTGTCCACCAGCACGCAGGTTTTCACGCTGGCGGCGCCCTGGGCCTTGCAGGCCTCGATGATCGACAACAGCGTGGAGCCCACATCCAGGATGTCGTCCAGAATCACCACGTCGCGGCCGTCCAGATTGGCGGTGGGGGTGACGATCCACTGCACGTCACCGCCGCTGGTTTCACCCAGGTAGCGGCTGGCGTGCAGGTAGTCCACTTCCAGCGGGATATCCAGCCGGGTCAGCAACTGGCCGGCGAACACGATGCCGCCGTTCATAATGGTGACGAACACCGGGAAGCGCTCGGAATAGTCCTCGGCCAGCTTGATCGCCACCTTGGCCACCGCCTCTTCCACCTGGTCGCGGGAATACAGCTCGCGGGCTTCGCGGCGCACGCGCATCAGCTCTTGTTTCAATTCAGTGGCCATCTCAGTCGCCATCGGCGTCGTCCTCGGATTGGTCCTGGTCGCCTTTCCAGGTCTGGTTAGGGTCGCGGCGGTTACGGCCACGGCGGCGCGAACGGCGTTGCGCGGCGCGCCCTTCGGCGGCTTCGTCCTCGTCGTCTTCGAATTCATCGTCGCTTTCATCGTTGGCCGCCATGTACAGGGTACGGCTGGGGAAGGCGAACTCGGCGCCGTGCTCATGGACAATGGCCATGATGCGCATCAGCACGTCCTGTTTGATCTCATGGTAGGTGACCCAGTCCGTGGTCTTGGTGAAGGTGTAGATAAAGAATTCAATGTAGGACGCGCCGTAGCTGTCGAAGTTGACGATCAGCGTGCGGTGATCGGTTTCCAGATCCTTGTGCTTCTTGGCCATCTCGCGCACCGCGTCGACGACGGCGGGCATTTTCTCCCAATCCTCGAAGCGAATACCCACCTTCTCGTTGATGCGGCGGTTAAGCATGCGCGACGGGTTTTCCAGGATCACCGTGGTGAACATGGCATTGGGCACGTACAGCGGACGCTGGTCGAAGGTGCGGATGCGCGTCAGGCGCCAGCCGATATGCTCCACGGTGCCTTCGATACTGCGGTCCGGCGAACGCACCCATTCGCCGACCTTGAACGGCTTGTCCATGTACACCATGGCGCCGCCGAAGAAGTTGGCGAGCAGATCCTTGGCGGCGAACGCCACCGCCATGCCGCCCAGGCCGCCGAACGCCAGCACCCCGGAGATGCTGTAGCCCAGCGTTTGCAGGATGATCAGAAAGGCGGTGATCAATACCGAGATGCGCAGCAGCTTGCCCACCGCCGAGGCGGTGGTCTGATCCATGGGGTTGCGCATGCGGTCGGGGTCGACCAGGTTTTTCTCTACGTTGCCGACCAGTTTGGTCAGAAACAGCGCGACGATGAAAATGAACGCCACGCGGCGGACGTCGCCGACATAGTCGAACACCGCCGCCTCGGACACCGCCTGCATCATCTCGGCGGCCACCGACAGGCCCACCACCCACAGCAGCAGGCGAATCGGAATACGCAGGGAATCCAGCAGGGCGTCGTCCCACAGGTTGTGGGTTTCGCGGCTGAAGTGATCAATGATGTCGATCACGCGCATAAGAATGAAGTTCACGGTCACGGTGCACAGCACCACCGCGAACACCTGAGTGACCCACACCGCCGGTTCGGTGTCCGGGCCGGGCCACACCAGAAGTTGCCGCCAATCGGTCAAGGCTTCCCAATTCATTACAGATCCTTATTGAGCAAGTCCGCCACGTCGCCGGCCTGCCGGCGGCGGCTCAGATGCATGGGCGCGCGGGGCTTGCCGCGCAGCGCGGCGGCGCCGACCCGGTGCTCGAAGCGCCGGCCTTCCAGCCATTGCGCCACCGTCACCGCGCCGGTCCGGTCGTTGCACACCAGCACCATGTCGCAGCCGGCCCCCAGCGCCGCCTGGGCGCGTTGTGAAAAGTCACCGGCACCGGCGGCGCCGGCCATGCCGAGATCATCGGAGAAGATCACCCCGCGATAGCCACAATCACCGCGCAGCACCTTGCCCAGCCAGTGGCGGGAGAAACCGGCGGGCTCGGCGTCCACCGCCTGATAACGAACATGGGCGGGCATGATGCCGTCCAGACGCGGGGCCAGCGCCTTGAACGGTACCAGGTCGTCCTGCAGCTGTTCCCAGCTACGCGGGTCTTCCGGCAGCTCGAGATGGGAGTCCGCCGCCACATGGCCGTGGCCGGGAAAATGCTTGCCGGTGGCGGCCATGCCGGCGCGGGCCATGCCATCGATGAAGGCACCGGCCAGATCGGTGACCGCCCAGGGGTCGGCGTTGAAGCTGCGGTCGCCGATCACGCTGCTGGTGCCGAAATCCAGATCCAGCACCGGCGCGAAACTGATGTCGATGTCGTAGGCGCGCAGCTCGTCGGCCATCAGCTCGCCGAGCAGGTCGGCGGCGTGACGGGCGGCCTGGGGATCGCGACCGTGGTAGCGGCCCAGCGCCGCCATCGGCGGCAGGCGGGTGAATTCAGTGCGGAAGCGCTGCACCCTGCCCCCTTCCTGATCGACGGCGATCAGCAGGTCCGGGCGCGCTGAGCGCACCTGGTGAATCAGCTCGTACAGCTGGTCCGGTTCCTGGTAGTTGCGGCTGAACAGAATCAGGCCGCCCACCGCCGGGTGACGCAGCAAGTCCTGCTCTTCCGCCGTGACGGTGAGGCCTTCCAGGTCCAGCATCAGCAGCGGCTGGGTATCGGTTTGGTTCGACATAAGCGGGGCAAATTACTCGACGATGGTCACCGGCGTGGCCACCGGTACCCGTTCAAAAAGAGTGATCACATCCGTGTTGCGCATGCGGATGCAGCCATGCGACGCCGGCTCGCCCATGGGCTGGTCGTCCGGCGTGCCGTGAATATAAATAAAGCGACGGAAACTATCCACGTCGCCGCCCTGATTGAGCCCCGGTTGCAGACCGCCGAGCCACAGAATGCGGCTGAGAATCCAGTCCCGCTGCGGCGCCCGCCGCGCCTGCTCCGGGTCATACAGCTCGCCGTGAAAGCGGCGGCCCGCGAACACCGCGCCCGCCGGCAGGCCGGCGCCGAAGCGGGCCCGCACCAGATGCCGGCCACGCGGCGTGGCGCCGCTGCCGTGGCGCTCACCGGCGCCCACGGCGGCGGTGGACACCGGAAAACACAGCGTCTCTCCGGGGCCTTCCAGGGTCAGAGTCTGATCGCTGAGCGACACGTGAATAGGCATAGCGAGAAGATACAGGATGGGCGGCGGGTTGTAAGCCTTGTGGACAGGCCTTGTGGGAGCGGGCCCAGCCCGCGAAAGGGGCGAAGCCCCGGCAGGATTCCAGCGGCGTATCTAAGGGCAGCACCAACACCCTCTCTGGAATCCTGCCGGCAAGCTACGCTTGCCTTTCGCGGGCTGGGCCCGCTCCTACAATGCCGCCGACCACGAACGGCAGCAGCTGCTGGGTAATGTGGGCGGCGGTGACGCTCTGGTTGAAGTCTTTCTTGCTGATCGCTTGCAGCGACTCCATCCCGGACAGGGTGAAGATCACCGCGCCCAGGCTGAAATGCACCCGCCAGAACAGTTCCATGGGCGGCACGTCGGGCACCGCCCGGCGCAGCAGGGCCAGGAAACGGCGAAACACCGGGCCGTAATGTTCGCGCAACCAGGCACGCAGATGATCCTGCGGCTGGCTGTAGGCTTGCCCGGAAAGACGGAAAAAGATCATCGCCCGGCGCGGTTCGTCGCCGTGGGAGCCCAGCGCCAGCCGCGAGGCCACCGTGAACAGCTTCTCCAGGGGCACGTCGCCGCCGTTGCGGGTTTCGCTTTCCAGTTCTTCGAGCTTGGCGTCCAGGGCCTGGCAGAACGGCGTCAGATAACGCTCGAACACCGCCTGAATCAGCGCTTCCTTGGAACCGAAGTGGTAATTGACCGCCGCCAGATTGACCCCGGCCCGGCTGGTGATGGCGCGCAGGCTGGTCTCGGCGAAACCCTTCTGGGCGAACAGAACTTCCGCCGCATCGAGAATGCGCTGCACGGTATCGGATTGGGACATGCCGGCCTCACGCCTGAAAACAGACGTTTTAAACTAGCGTTTGACGCCCCACAGGTCAATTACGCTTCTTCAACCGCCGACTCCACCGCTGCTTCGCATAGCGACGCAGATTAGACACGTTGTCCGTCTCGTCCATAATTTCATGGCCAAGCAAAGTCTCGATAATGTCTTCCATGGTGATCAGCCCCACCCAGGTGCCCAGGTCGTCATAGACCATGCCCAGATGCTGGCGCTCGCGCAGCATTTCACCGAACACGAACTCGATGTTCATGGTGGCGCGGAACGGCGCCATGCTACGCGCCAGTTCACTGACCTTGCGGTCGCCCTCCACTTCCAGCAGGTCGCTCTTGTGCACATAGCCGAGCGCTTCGTCGTGTTCGTTGATCACCGGGAAACGGGAGAACGGCGACCCGGCCAGGCGCTGGCGCACGTCGTCCACGCTTTCATCGGGTTGCACGCTGCGCACCACGGTGCGCGGGGTCATCACCTTCTCCACCTTGATCTCATGGAGGTTGAGCACATTGGTGATCACCCGCTGCTCGTCTTCGTCCAGGGCCTGTTGGTCGCGGCCGATGGCCGCCATTGCCTTGAGCTCGGCGCGGATGTCGGTGTCCGGCTCGCCGGCGCCGATCTGCCGGGTAACGATCTTGGACAGCCACACGAACGGCTTGAGCACCAGGATCATCACGTTCAGCACCGGCGGCAGCATGGGCGCCAGAGAGCGCCAGAATTTGGCGCCGATGGTCTTGGGAATAATCTCGGAGAGAATCAGGATGGCCAGCGTCATCACCGCCGACGCCGCGCCCAGGTAGGCCTCGCCGAAGATCACCGCCACCTGGGCACCGACGCCGGTGGCGCCGGCGGTGTGGGCGATGGTGTTGAGGGTGAGGATCGCCGCCAGCGGGTCGTCGATATCGTCCTTGAGCTTGCGCAGCTTCTCGAACAGCTTGGGCCGCTCGCCCTTGAGCCCGGCGATATAGCTGGGCGTGATCGACAACAGCGCGGCTTCCAGGATCGAGCACAGAAACGAAAACCCGATGGCGATCAGGGCGAAGACAATCAGCAGCAACATCACCACTCTTCCATGTAGGCGCCGCAATGCTCGATCAGTTCCTCGACCCGGCGCGCGGCCTGTTCGAGGCGCTCGAGATCGCCATAGGCGAGCGGCGCATAGGGGTCCTCGGCGCGCATCGCCAAGTCATTGCCCTCGCCCGGTGGCGTGGGCCGGCGGGCGAGTCCGGCGGCGCCCACCGCGGCGCGGATTTCCTGGTCGAGCCAGAACACCAGATCGGCGCGGTCCGCCCGCGCCGTCGCCAACACCTGTATTTCCTGGGCGCGCACCTCGGCGCGCTGAAACGCCTGCTCCAGGGCCGCCAGGCTGATCAGATCCTCATAACCGGCCACCTGATAGTTGTTGGCGGCCTGCCGGGCCAGCCCCACCAGCACCGAATACAAATGAAACACCACCGCGCCGCGTAGCGCCAGGCGCTGGCCCACGGCGGCGCTCTCGTCGCTGTACAGCTGCTTGAGCAGACTGCGGGCGAAGAACAGCCGCTCGCGCAGGCCGCTCACTTCGCTTTCTCGAACCATTCGGGACATGATCAATCGCTCTCTGGAAGGCTGCGGGCAACGTTATTTCTTGGCGGCGGCCTTTTTCTTGGCCGGGGCTTTTTTCTTCGCGGCCTTTTTCTTGGCGGCTTTTTTCTTGGGCGCGGTCTTTTTCTCTTCCACTTCCCATTCGCCGTCCCGGTAGAAGGCGTACCAGCCGGTGGGCTTGCCGTCCTCCTCGGTCATCACGTACTGCTCCTTGGCCTTGCGGCTGTAGCGCAGCACCGCCTTGCGGCCTTTGCCGTCCTCGGCGGGGGCCTCGGCGAGATACTTATGCTTGGGGTCCAGCGCCTTGGCCACGGACTGCACCTCTTCCACCAGCGGCGCGCGGGTTTCCCGGTTCTTGGGGAACTGGCTGGCGGCCAGGAACAGGCCCGAGGCGCCGTCGCGCAGCAGGTAGTGGTCGTCCACCTTCTCGCACTTCAGATGCGGCATGGGCACCGGGTCGGCGCGCGGCGGCGCCGGCTCGCCGTTCTTGAGCAGCTTGCGGGTGTTGCCGCAGTCGTCATTGGTGCACTTGAAGAACTTGCCGAACCGGCCGGTGCGCAGCTGCATTTCGCTGCCGCACTTTTCACATTCCAGCGTCGGGCCGTCGTAGCCCTTGATGCGGAATTCGCCCTTCTCCACCACGTAGCCGTCGCAGTCCGGGTTGTTGCCGCAGATGTGCAGCTTGCGCTTTTCGTCGATCAGATAGTTTTCCATCGCCGTGCCGCACTTCGGGCAACGTTTCTTGCGGCGCAGCTCCTGGGTTTCCGCTTCCTCGTCGTCGGCGCGCACCGCCTCTTCGCCGGGCAGCAGATTGAGGGTGGCGGTGCAGCGTTCCTTGGGCGGCAGGCTGTAACCCGAGCAGCCCAGGAACACACCGGTGGAACCGGTGCGGATCTGCATCGGCCGGCCGCATTTGGGGCACTCGATATCGGTGTCGGTGGGCAGGTTGGCGCGCATGCCGCCCTTGGCCTGCTTGCCGCTGCCCTCGCCCTGGGCCGCTTCCAGCTTGGCCAGGAAGTCCCGGTAGAACTCGTCGAGCACGTCGCGCCAGCCGCGCTTGCCCTCGGCGATCTGATCCAGGGTTTCCTCCATCTGGGCGGTGAAGTTGTAGTCCATCAGGTCGGGGAAGCTTTCCGCCAACCGGTCGGTGACGATGTCGCCCATCTTCTCCGCGTAGAAACGGCGGTTGTCCTGACGGACGTAACCCCGGTCCTGGATGGTGGAAATAATCGAGGCGTAGGTGGAGGGCCGGCCGATGCCGCGCTTCTCCAGTTCCTTCACCAGGCTGGCTTCGGTGTAGCGCGCCGGCGGCTTGGTGAAGTGCTGGTTGGCGTCCACCTGATCGATGTCGAGCACGTCGCCCTGCTTGAGATCGGGCAGCACGGTGTCCTCTGCGCCCTTGCGCGACGCCTGGGGCTGGATGCGGGTCCAGCCGTCGAACTTGACGATGCGGCCCCGGGCCTTGAGCTCGTAGCCGTCGGCTCCGGCTCCGTCCGTTGTTGCAAGAATGGTGGTGCTCAGGTACTCCGCCGGCGGCATCTGGCAGGCGATGAACTGGCGGCGGATCAGCTCGTAAAGGCGCTGGGCGTCGCGCTCCATGTCCTTGAGGTTGCTGGCGTCGCGCTTCACGTCCGAGGGGCGGATCGCCTCGTGGGCTTCCTGGGCGCCGTCCCGGTTGGAGTAGCGCAGCGGCTGCTCGGGCAGATACTTCTCACCCAGCTGGTCGCCGATCCAGGCGCGGCAGTCGTTGACCGCGTCCGCGCTCAGGTTGGTGGAGTCGGTACGCATGTAGGTGATGTGGCCGGCCTCGTAGAGACGCTGGGCCATCATCATGGTCTTCTTCACCCCGAAGCCCAGGCGCGTGCTGGCGGCCTGCTGCAGCGTGGAGGTAATAAAGGGGGGCGGTGCCTTGGAACGGGTCGGCCGCTCCTCGCGCTGGCTGATGGTGAGCTTGCCGGCGGCCACCAGGGCGGCGCGGTGTTTCTCCGCGTCGTCGCCGTTGTTGGGGCGGAAGTTCTCGCCCCGGTGACGGGCCACCTGCATGCGGATGGCGTCCGCCGCGTTGGCCGCGTTATGGGTGTCGGCGTGCAGCTCCCAGTATTCTTCCGGGGTGAACGCACGGATTTCCCGCTCACGCTCGACCACCAGTTCCACCGCCACCGATTGCACCCGCCCGGCGGACAGGCCACGGGCGATCTTTTCCCACAGCAGCGGCGAGATCATGAAGCCCACCACCCGGTCCAGGAAGCGCCGCGCCTGCTGGGCTTCCACCCGGCTCATGTCGAGCTTGCCGGGCTCCTCGAAGGCGGCCTGGATCGCTTTCTTGGTGATCTCGTTGAACACCACCCGGTCGAACCGCTGGTCGTCGCCGCCGATCACTTCCCGCAGGTGCCAGGCAATCGCCTCCCCTTCGCGGTCCAAGTCAGTGGCCAGATAGATGCGGTCGGCGGTGCTGGCGAGCCGCTTGAGCTCGTCGATCACCTTTTCCTTACCCGGCAGGATCTGATACTGCGCCTGCCAGCCGTGGTCCGGGTCCACGCCCATGCGGTTGATCAACTGCGCGCGGGACTTCTTCTTTTTATAGGCTTCGCGCTCCTCCTTGGGCAGCGAGCGGGTATAGGCCGCTTCCTTGGCCCGCTCCTTGGGGGTGCTTGTCTTGGCGCCGCCGCTTACCGGCAGGTCACGCACATGGCCGACACTGGATTTGACCACGAAATCATCGCCCAGGTAGCGATTAATGGTCTTGGCCTTGGCCGGCGATTCCACGATTACAAGGGATTTACCCATTCGTTGCTCACCCGATCATGAGAAGCTGCGTCATAAGAAACCTCTGAGGCCTGGCCGCCACGGCGGCGAAAATTCGCCGGGCAGGACACGCCTCAGAGGTCGGACCGAGGCCCTAGCGGACCCCGGCGGGCGCCTATTTAGACAGCGCCGGTATCGTCCGGTCAAGCACCAGGGTCGCCGGCGGCACCGCCCGGGGAGCCTGCAGGCCGCGCCGGCCAAGGCGTCGCGGCGGGTTTCAAGGTGGGCTGGCAGAGCCGGCGGAGAAGGCTATACTCGGCGTGAAAGTACTGAAAACAACCTCTGCCGGTTAAGGGAGAACACCATGACCTCACCCTATCGAAAGGTACTGGTGGCGATTGATTGCAGCGACGAATCCGCCGAGGTTCTGTCCCGCGCGGCGGGGGTCCAGGAAGGCACCGACGGGGAATTGCACCTGATCCATGTGATCGAACCGCTGGCGCTGGCCTACGGCGCGGACGTGCCGATGGACGTCACCGACCTGCAAAGCGGCCTGGTCAAACAGGCCCGCGACACGGCGCTGGAATACGCCGGCCGCTACCAGATTGCGGAAAGCCGCATCCATGTGGAGTTGGGCTCGATCGAGAAAACCATCCTCGACAAGGCCGACGACATCGACGCCGATCTGATCGTGGTGGGCAGCCACACCCGCAGCGGCCTGGCCCTGCTGCTCGGCTCCACCGCCCGCGGCCTGGTGCCCGGCGCCCATTGCGACGTGCTCGCCGTGAAAATGGACAAGCGCAAGAAGGAAAGCTAGCGGAAACTGTGGGAGCGGGCCTTGTGGGAGCGGGCCTTGCCCGCGAAAGGGAGCAAAGCTCCCGGCAGGATCCCAGAGGCTTTTCTATGAAGCCGCCAACAGCGTCTCTGGTATCCTGCCGGGCGGCCTGGCGGCGCCCTTTCGCGGGCAAGGCCCGCTCCCACAGGGTGCCATTAGGTGAGTTGGGCGTTACCAGTGGCGCTGGGCGGCTTAGTGTTCCACCTGTAAAGCAGCCCGGCTAGCTCTCGGGCTTGCGTTTTGAGCGCGGCCAGCTCTTCGTCGCTGTCCCGGGGGCCGGTGAAGATCGGCACCTTGCGCAGCGCCGCCACCAGTTCCTGGTCCGGGGCCTGCATTCTCTGCACTTCCACCGCCCAGCGGATCTGGTGCACCAGCATATGGAAGAACGCCAGCCGGGTGGCCAGGGTATACGGCGAGTCGGGGCGGTCGAAATCGGTGAATTCCAGCTTCGCCATCACCGCCTCGCGGGCGGCGTCCGCCACCCGGATGGTGGCACTGCGGGCGGTGCCCAGCAGCATGGAGAGGGTGCCGAACACCTCGCCGGGCGAGACATAGTAAAGCACCGCCGAGGCCTCGCCGCCGGCGCGCTCGCCCTGCACCACCAACTGGCCGCGCAGCAGAAAATACAGTGAGGATTCCACTTCCCCGGCGCGTATCACCCGGTCGCCGGGGCCGGCTTCGATAATCTCCGTGCGCGCCAGAAGCAGCGCCCGCTGGTCCGCGTCGTCACGGGCCACTTCGTTAAAAAACGGCACGCCGGAGAGCAGTGCCTCCACCCGCGCGTGATCCGATTGCTGCCACTGGGCGTGCTTCATGGCTCCCCTCTTCCCCGTTTATGGCGGCCTCATCCTAGCCCGAACGTTTCCCGGATTGCCACCGCTCTAGAGGCCGTATTCACTTGCACGATGCAAAAAACCACTGGACATATTACACTGTCCGTATTATCAGTGTACGTAACAGCGGAACCGTGCCCGAGGAGGCCGACATGAGCATCGCATTAACCGCACGCCAACAGCAGGTTCTCGATTGCATTCGTGCGTCCCAGATGGAGACCGGCATGGCCCCGACCCGGGCTGAAATCGCCGAGCGCATGGGGTTTCAATCGAAGAACGCCGCGTCCGATCACCTTCGGGCCCTGGAGCGCAAGGGCTACATCCGCCTGCACGGCGACCGCTCCCGGGGCATCCAGCTTCTCGACCTGGCCCTGGAGATGGGCGACGAACTGCCGGTGGTGGGCAAGGTCGCCGCCGGTACCCCGATCGAGGCGATCGAAAACGTGGAGCGCACCGTGCCGGTGCCCCAGGGGCTGTTTCGCCAGCGCCCCACCTATCTTCTCAAGGTCCAGGGCGATAGCATGATCGAAGCCGGCATCTTCGACGGTGACCTGATCGCGGTTCGTAAAAGCCAGACCGCCCGCTCCGGCGAGATCGTGGTGGCCCGCATTGACGACGAGGTCACGGTGAAAACCCTTAAACTGAATCGCACCAGCGCCACGCTGCTGCCGGCCAACGACGCCTACGCGCCGATCCGCGTGGCCGCCGATGAGTTGATGATCGAGGGTATTTTCGTGGGTCTGATCCGTGATCCCAATGCGCATTGAAACCGTTAGTCGCCTTCTGGCGGCCCTGTTACTGAGTCTCACTCTGGCCGCTTGCCAGGGCCATGCCGGTTCCAGTGACACCGCCAGTAACGAGAGTATTGAGAGACAGAACCGTATGTCGGACACCCGTTTGCTTGCCCCCTGCCCGTCCGCGCCCAATTGCGTGTCGAGCCTCGCCGAGGACGACCGCCATCGGGTAGCGCCGCTGCCCGGCGCCGGCGACCGCGCCGGTAGCCTGGCGATGCTGGAAGAGGTGCTCGATACCCTGCCCCGGGTGGCCTACGAGCGGATCGGCCCGGCGCGGATCCAGGCCCGCTTCACCAGCCGGATACTGCGGTTTGTTGACGACGTCACCCTGTACGTGCACGACGACGGCCTGATTGATGTGCGTTCCGCCTCGCGGCTGGGGTATTGGGACCTGGGCGCCAACCGGCGCCGGGTGGAAGACCTGCGTGAGCGGCTCAATACCCGCCTCGGACAACCCCAGCCCAGCCACGGATGAGCGGCGCGCGGCAAAGCGGCCCGCTGTGGGCGGACATCGGTGTCAATCTGGGCGACAGGCAGTTCGCCGAGGACAGTGAACAGGTGCTGGCCCGCGCCGCCGACAGCGGCGTGGCCCTGATGCTGCTTACCGGCACCAGCGTGGCGGAATCGGAAACCGCCGTGGCCCTGTGCCGGCAATGGGCCGACGCCGGCCCGGCCCTGTTCGCCACCGCCGGCATCCATCCTCATAACGCCCGTTTTTTCGACGCCGGCGCCGAGCAGGCACTGGCCGGGTTGCTGACCCTTCCCGAGGTGGCGGCGGCCGGTGAAATGGGCCTGGACTTCAACCGCGATTTTTCCCCCCGGGACGATCAGGAAAGCGCCTTCGAAGCGCAGCTGGCGCTGGCCGCCGACGCCGGCAAGCCGGTGTTCCTGCATCAGCGCGACGCCCACCACCGTTTCCTGCCGATTCTGAAAGCCTGGCGGCACAAGTTGCCCGCCGCCGTGGTGCATTGCTTCACCGATCAGCGCGACGCCCTGTTCGACTACCTGGATCTGGATTGCCACATCGGCATCACCGGCTGGGTGTGCGACGAGCGGCGCGGCGGCGCCCTGGCGGAGCTGGTGCCGGAGATTCCCGGTGACCGCCTGCTGCTTGAAACCGACGCCCCCTACTTGCTGCCCCGGGACCTGCCGGAAAAGCCGCCACGCAAGCGCCGCAACGAGCCCTGCTATCTGCCCTGGATCGGCCAGCGCATCGCCGCCCTGCGCGGCGAGAGTGAAGCGGATCTGGCGGCGCGCACCTTCGCAAATACCCGCGCTTTTCTCAGGCTTTCTCCGCCCGCCAGTTGAAGTCGACTTCCAGGGCGGGTTGCGGGCCGTCTTCCGGCTGGCCGGCCATTTCCGCGTAGGGCGAGTTGTGCACCAGCACCGCTTTGTCGGTGGTCATTTTGCCGAGCACATTGTTGGCGTGCTCGGCGCCGTTGAACCGCACGATCTGGCCTTTCTCGTCCACCACGTGATAGCTCACGCCGTCGATCTCCACCTGCACGATGCAGATCGACAGCGTCACCGACCGCAGCAGCACTTTTTCCACATGCCGGTCGTTCAGTTTTTTAACGGTAATCTTTTCCATCTTTACTCCGAAAGCAGCGCCTGAATGTCCAACAGACCGAATGGCCAGGCCAGCTCCCGGTCGCCGCGGCGCAGCACCGGGATGCGCTCACCATATTCGGCAATCAGGGTATCGTCCTCGGCCACATCCACCGCGTGAATATCCACTTGCGGGTTCACCGTGAGCAGCATGTCGCGGGCCTGGTCGCACAGGTGGCAGCCCAGGGTGGTGTATAGCACGACGGTCATCAAAGGGTTCCGTGTCGAATCGCGTAGCAATGGTGAATGGCGCTGTTGCGGCGGAAGTCCTCGGGCAGGCTCCAGGCGGTCAGGTCTTCCACTTGGTACCAGCGGGCGATGCTTTCTTCCAGCTCGAAGCGACGGAAGTTGCAGGAGAAATAAAGCACGCCGCCGGGCTCCAGCCGCTTCATGATGCGCCGGATCAGCTCGCCGTGGTGCTCCTGCACCACGAAGTCCTGGCGCGACTTGTTGTTGGAAAAGGTGGGCGGGTCACAGAACACCACGTCGAACTGCTCCTGGCAGTCCTCCAGCCAGGCCATGGCGTCGGCGCGCACCAGCGGGTGCGCCTCACTGGAAAAGCCGTTCACCGCCAGATTACAGGCCGCCCAGTCCAGGTAGCGCCGCGAGGCGTCCACCGTCACCGCGCGGCGGGCGCCGCCCACCAGCGCCTGCACGCTGGCCGCGCCGGTGTAGGCGAACAGGTTGAGGAAGCGCTTGCCGGCGCACTCTTCGGCCAGCCGCAGGCGCAGCGGGCGGTGATCCAGAAACAGGCCGGTGTCCAGATAGTCGTTCAGGTTCACCAGCATGCGGGCCTGGCCCTCGCGCACCACCCGGTACTGCCCCTGGCCGTCCAGCTTCTGATACTGGCGGTTGCCTTTCTGGCGCTCGCGGGTGCGCAGGTGGACCTGCTCGCGGTGCACGCCCAGGGCCGCGCGGACCGCGCTCACCGCCCACTGGCGGCGTTGCTTGGCTTTGTCTTCGTCGACCGTCTTGGGCGCCTTGAACTCCTGGACCAGCGCCTGATCGCCGTATACGTCCACCGCCACGTTGAATTCCGGCAGGTCGCGGTCGTAGAGGCGGTAGGCCTGAATGTCCTCGCGCTCCAGCCAGCGGCGCAGGTGCTTGCCATTCTTGCGCAGGCGGTTGAACAGCGGCATGGCGGGTTCCGGCAGCTCGAAGCCGGGCGCGTCGCCAACCCGCAGCGGCGGCTGCGGCACCGGCGGGCGTGGCCGGCTGACGCGGATAAAGGTGTTCAGCGGCCCGTTACGCACCTTCCACTGCTGCGTCATGTCCATGCCGGAGCGGTCCAGGGAGGCCACATCGGCGCCCAGCATCACCGCGGTCCAGGCCGGTGCCTTCTCGCCCAGGATGCGGCCCAGGCCGGCGTACAGCCAGGCCGCCGTGGTCTGTTCGTCGAGGCGTTCGCCCCACGGCGGGTTGGTGGCCAGCAGGCCCTGGTCGGCGAAGTCGCGGGCGCGCAACGCACCCAGCTCTCGGCGCTCGAAGTGGACGTGCCGGCGCACCCCGGCCCGATCCGCGTTATGCAGCGCGTACTGAATCGTGTCCGGATCGCCGTCGAAGCCCTTCAGCGACGGCAGGCCCTTGAGCCCGCCCTCCAGGCTGGCGGCGGCCTCGCGCAGGGCCTCTTCCCAGAGCGGCTTGCGGCATCCGCGCCAGGCCTGGAAGCCGTACTCGCGGCGCAGCGCGCCCGGCGCCACGCCGGCGGCCATCCAGGCCGCCTCGATCACCAGAGTGCCACTGCCACAGAACGGGTCCAGCAACGCCGCCGGCCGGTCCTCGCGGTGCCAGCCGCCGGCCCGCAACAGCGCCGCCGCCAGATTCTCGCGCAGCGGCGCCCGGCCGCCGGCCAGCCGGTAACCGCGCCGGTGCAGCGGCGTGCCGGCCAGGTCCAGCCACAGGCGGGCGTTGTTTTCGTCCAGCCGGGCACGCACCGCGCAGGCGCCCTCCTCCCGCCGGGCCTGGCCGATCTCCGGCGGCAAGGCGCGCAGCAGCCGTTTACCGCTGACCCGGCTGTCGCCGCGCACGCCCTTGCCGTGGTCCAGGCTCAAATGCAGGTCCACGCCAGGCGGCACCAGGGCGCGCCAGTCCACCGCCGCCGCCAGCCGCGACCACAGGCAAGCACGCAAGGCGTCCTGCTGCAGGCCCTCGATGCCCACATGGGCGTTACCCGGATCTGTTACCGAGATGCCCAACTCGGTGAGCTCGTCGGCGAGCAAGGGGCCCAGGCCGGGCAGACAAGTAATTACGAATTCCATCGGTTTTGCCTTGCAAGTGCCTGTTTTAAAGACGGAAATGAAAAATTCATCGGTTGGACCATTATTCGTCACACGCTTAAACGGCGCCACCATTATGGCGACATGTTATTCGACACCCTCTTCCCCCTTTCACATACTCAAAGAGTGGCCCTTCGAAGAGGTGACCGGGGGCCGCAGCTTACTGACCGTCGCCGTGATCGGCAAAGCGGCACTGCGAAAAAGCCAACAGGCGTCTAAGCCAAGAGGATCGTGTCTATGAAAAGACAGAAACGCAGTCGTGATGAAAGAGCTTACAGCCGGGGGTACCTGGCCGGATTTCAAGGCAGGCCCAGGGACTTTTGCCCCTTCGGCGCATTGCAGGCCCGCACCTACTGGATGAGCGGTTGGCGCGAGGGCCGCACGAATCAGGTACAAGGCATGGTCGGCGTGGCCGGCATCCAGAATTTGAAAGACGTCACCTAATCTTTATTTCGCGTTAAGAGGACATTGTACAAAACCTGTTTTCGATCAGCGCCGGCGCTTCGCGCGTCGACCCCACAGGGCCCCTCCCGGGCCCTTTTCTTTTGCCGGCTCGGTTTGTGGGAGCGGGCCTTGCCCGCGAAAGGGAGCGCAGCTCCCGGCAGGATGCCAGAGACTTTTCTAACGACAGCACCAACAAGGTCTCTGGAATCCTGCCGGCCGGCTTTGCCGGCCTTTCGCTTGCAAGGCAAGCTCCCACAACACCGGCTTCGTAGCACGCTTTCCGGGCCGCTCCGGTAGGTCGCTACCAGGCCCGGACGACGTCCCCGACCAGCCCGGGGCCCTGGTAAATGAGCCCTGAATACACCTGCACCAGCGAGGCGCCCAATCGCCGCTTATCGAGGGCGTCGCCGGCGCCGCTGATGCCGCCCACGCCGATGATCGGGATGCGGCCGTCCAGCGCCTTGGCCATTGTGGCGAGCGCCCGGTCGGCGATCGGCTTGAGCGGCGCGCCGCTCAGGCCGCCTTGCTCGTCGCCGTGGCGAAGGTGCCCCACCCCCGGCCGCTCCAGGGTGGTGTTGCCCACGCAGACGCCATCGATGCCGTGGCGCACGAACGCCTCCGCCATGGCCGCCAGTTCGTCCTCGTTGTTATCCGGCGCGATCTTGATCACCAGCGGCACCGTCACGCCACGCTGCTGATCCAGGCGCGTCTGCGCCTCGCGCAGGGTGCTGAGCAGGCGGTCCAGGGCGTCGCCGTGCTGCAGGTCGCGCAGGCCGGGGGTGTTCGGCGAGGAGACGTTCACCACCAGGTAGCTGGCCAGACCGTGCACTTTTTCCTGGCAGGTCCGATAGTCGTCCACCGCCTGCTCCGCCGGGGTGTCCTTGTTCTTGCCGATATTGATGCCCAACACGCCCTGGAAACGGGCCGCGCGCACATTGCTCACCAGAGCGTCGACACCGTGATTATTGAACCCCATGCGGTTGATCACCGCGCCGGCAGCCGGCAGCCGGAACAGACGCGGCTTGGGATTGCCCGGCTGCGGGCGCGGGGTGACGGTGCCCACTTCGATGCTGCCGAAGCCCAGCGCCGCCAGACCGTCGATGCAGTCACCGTTCTTGTCCAGGCCCGCCGCCAGCCCCACCGGGTTGGGGAAATCCAGCCCCATCACCCGCACCGGCCGGTCCGGCACCCGCGCCGGATAGAACTTGCCGGCCCCCAGGCGCAGCGCGGCGAGGGTCAGGTCGTGGGCCTGCTCCCCGGAGAGAGTGAACAGGGCGGGACGGGCAAGCTGGTACAGCATGGGCGGCGGCTCCTTGGATAGCGGCGCGGATTATACGGCAAGCCGACGCCGGATGCAGAGGCCGCTGAGAGGCTCCTGGGGGAGCGACTTGGTGGGAGCGGGCCTGGCCCGCGAAAGGGTGGCTTTAGCCACCCGGCGGGATACCAGAGACCTTGTTTGTGCCGCCTTTAGAAAAGTCTCTGGAATCCTGCCGGCCGGTTGCACCGGCCTTTCGCGGGCGGGGCCCGCTCGCACAAGGCCGCGCCCACAGCCCGATACCGCAAGTCTCGGTCAGAGGATGCGGTCGAGGACCTCGGCCAGATTGGCGGAGGCGGCGGGCCGGAGCTCGCGCAGGGCGTCGCCGAGCTGCTCGGCCAGGGCCGGCTCCAGGCGCTGCAGGCGGGCGGCGCCGTTGGCCAGCCGCGCGGCGATCTGCGGGTTGATGCCGTCGAGCTTCTTCAGCGCCCGGGCGAAGAACGCATAGCCGCTGCCGTCCGGCGCGTGGAACGCGGACGGGTTGCCGTTGACCAGGGTGCCGACCACAGCGCGCACCCGGTTGGGCAGGGTCCACTCAAAGGCCTCGTGGGCCAGCAGCCCCTCCGCCCGCGCCACGGTGTCGGCGCCGGGCACCGTGGCCTGGACCGCGAACCACTGGTCCATCACCAGGGCCTCGTCGCGCCAGCGCCCGGCGAACGCCGCCAGCGCCGGGTCGGCGCCGGGCAGCTGGTTGTGCACCAGGGCGCGCAGGGCGCCGAGCTCCTCGGTCATGCAGGTGGGGGCGTCCAGCATGCCCTGCAATTGCGCCACCAGCTTGTCGCGGTCGCCACAACCGGCACCGGCGGCGGCGGACAGATACGCCAGCGCCACCTGGCGCAGACGGCGTTTGCCCATGGCTTCGCCGTCGGCGCGGTATTCGGTTTCACCCAGGTCGTCGACCAGACGCCACCAGGACGCGGCCAGGGCCTCGCCGAGACCGGCGCGCAGCGCGCTCAGAGCGTCGTGCACGGCCTGCGGGCGCAGCGGGGTATGCCGGTCGCCGACCGCGGTTTCCGTGGGCAGGGTGAGCAGCAGCGCGGCCTGCGCCGGGTCTTCGCTGGCGCGCTGGATCACCTGCTCCAGCACCGGGGTGAGCCGGTCCAGTTGCGCGGCGGCGTCTTCGCCGTCGTCGATGATCCGCGCCAGGGCGGCGAAATAGAGCCGCTGCGCCGCATCCCAGCGGCAGAAGCCGTCACTGTCGTGGGCCAGCAGGGTGATCAGCTGGGCTTCCTTGAACGGGTAGCGCAGCGATACCGGCGCCGAGAATGCGCGCAGCAGCGACGGCGTCGGGGCGCTGTCCGTTGCCACCGGGAAACGGAAGGTCTGCTCGCGATCACGCAGGATCACCACGGTTTCGGTGGCGCCGTTGTCATCCAGCGGCAGCGCGCGGCCCTGGCCGTCGAGCAGCGACAGCTTGACCGGAATCATCAGCGGCTGCTTATCGCTCTGCCCCGGCGTCGGCGGCGTTTCCTGGCGCAGCGTGAGCTGGTATTCGCCGTCGGCGAACCGGTCGGAGGCGGTCACCAGCGGCGTGCCCGCCTGGCTGTACCAGCGCTTGAACTGGCTCAGGTCCAGGCCGGACACCTCTTCCATGCAGGCGACGAAGTCATCGCAGGTCACCGCCTGGCCGTCGAACCGCTCGAAGTAGAGATCGCTGGCGCGGCGGAAGTCCTCGGCGCCCAGCAGTTCGTGCTGCATGCGCACGATTTCCGAGCCCTTCTCATAAACGGTGAGCGTGTAGAAATTGTCGATCTTCTGGTATTCCGAGGGCCGCACCGGGTGCGCCATGGGCCCCTGGTCTTCGGGAAACTGATGGTTGACCAGGAAATCCACGTTCTCCACCCGGGTCACCGCGCGGGAGTTCATGTCCGAGGAGAACTCCTGGTCGCGGAACACCGTGAAACCTTCCTTGAGGCTGAGCTGGAACCAGTCCCGGCAGGTCACCCGGTTGCCGCTCCAGTTATGGAAGTACTCATGGGCGACCACCGATTCC
>LWDU01038702.1_pt1 | contig 58995 bp, 50 predicted proteins | sample 727161 | NCBI WGS metagenome assembly LWDU01 (sample SAMN04566230, study PRJNA314399) | hydrothermal vent metagenome | isolation source: deep sea hydrothermal plume seawater | place: Mexico: Gulf of California, Guaymas Basin | collected 2004-07-11
GGGGTCATGGCTTCGGCGCCCAAAATGTCTACCGCTAATTCAGTCATACGTTTGTGATACTCAGACCAGTACAACTTAAAGGTGGATTCTTGTGGGCCGGGGTGACCGCCGCCTAAAAAGTTTGTCAAAGTACGCATACCCATGTAGCGCATGATCTCTACTTCGCAGTGCACTTGGGCCAAACGCTGGCGAATGCGGGGGTCGTCGGCTTTGCCGTGTTTCTTGGCTAAGGCCATCAATTTGTCCGCTTCTTCTCGGAATTGTAAAGGCATGGTGGCTGCTGCTTCACCGCGCTCTAAGCCCAGCAGCGTCATGGCCACGCCCCACCCGTTGTTTACTCCACCCACCACGTTTTCTTTGGGGGTGCGAGCCTCGTCGAAGAAGGTTTCGTTGAATTCTGTATCACCGGACAACATGGCGATGGGGCGAATCTCTAAGCCAGGTTGATCCATCGGACAGGCCAAAAAGGAGATCCCTTTGTGCTTGGAGACCTCTTGGTCGGTACGGCAAAGCACAAAAATCCAGTTGGCGTACTGGGCCGATGACGTCCATATTTTTTGCCCGTTGATTATCCATTCGTCGCCGTCGAGTTCGGCTTTGCAACCCAACCCAGCGAGGTCAGAACCCGCATCGGGTTCGGAATAGCCTTGACAGAAAACGTACTCGCCGCTAATAATTTTTGGCAGAAAGTCTGCTTTTTGCTCATCGGTTCCCCACATGAGCAAGGTGTTGCCAAACATAGAAATGCTAAAAGCGTCGTTGCCGCCACCGGTAGGGGCCCCAACCCGTTCGAACTCTTCGGCAATGATGACCGACTCCAAGGAAGACATGCCGCCCCCACCGTATTCCACCGGCCAGGAGGGCGCCAAAAAGCGGGCTTCTGCCAACTTGACTCGCCACTGCGACAAAAAGTCATGAATCTCTTCGGGTTCAAGGCCCCCGATGCCTTTCCACCCATCGGGGAGGTTGTCGGCGAGAAAGGTTTTTACAACGGCGCGAAAAGCGTCTGATTCTTCTGAATAGTTAGGGTTCACCTGCCTGTTTTAGCACTAAATGCCGTCGCCCCACGCATCGCAGGACGGAAAACTTTAGTTTTTTGCCATTAGCGTGCCGCTATGGACCTCCCCCTCGTTGACTTCGCCGATAGCCCAGAAAGACAAGCCGCTACCTTGGGCCAAGCGTGCGCCGAATACGGTTTTTTTAGCATCCCTCAATCGGTTATTCCGCCGGAAACCTTGCCGGCCGCCAGCCAAGCGATAGCGGAGTTCTTTGCCTTGCCAACCGAAGAAAAAATGCTGGTGGCCTTCCCCTCCGATGGCTACCCCTACGGCTACGCCCCTTTGGGCTACGAACGACTGGCCGCCTCCTTGGGCATGGCTAGCCCGGCTGATTTGAAAGAAACCTTTTCGGTGGGCCCCGATACCGGTGGGGGTTCGCTGGGCGATGACCCCGACCAGGCGTGGGTTCGCTCACCCAGTCTTTGGCCCGACCGCCCCTCGGGTCTGCGTTTCGCCTTAGAAGAGTATTTTTCGGCCATGGCGCAAGTCGCCGAACACCTCATGGCGGTCATGGCACGGGCCTTGGACCTCCCGACGGATTTCTTTGTCCCACTTATTGATCAACCCATAAGTTCGCTACGGGCCATCAACTACCCGAAGCACTCGTCGGCGGCCCCTAAGAATGCTCTCCGCGCTGGTGCGCATACTGATTATGGAACCTTCACCGTGTTGCACACCGACCAAGTGCCGGGCTTAGAGATCCAAGACTCAGCGGGAAACTGGCAAAGCGTTACCCCCAACCCAGATGTTTTTGTGGTCAACCTGGGTGACTCCATTGCTCGTTGGACGAACGATCGTTGGCGGTCTACCCTGCACCGGGTAACCACCGCTTCTTCAGAACAAAGGCAATCTTTGGCCTTTTTTCATATGGCCAACTGGGATGCTTTCCTAGATTGTCTTCCCACTTGCCAAGATGCCGAGCATCCGGCGCTTTATCAACCTGTCCAAGCCGGGCCGTGGCTTAAAGAAAAGTTTCAGGCCACCGGTTCGGTAAGCAGTGAAAGCAAAGTGGTGGTTTCCCCACCATCAGAAAGTGCGGCCACCTGACTACGGAGCGCATGGGCTCTATGTGTACCCAAGATGGGGTCGGCCAGGCGGTGAAACTTTTCGTTAATCTCCGCCGACGACAGATGGTTTTCTGGGTCACCCCGAGGCTCGGTTACGGGCGAGACAAAGGTCGTTCCGTCTTGGCAGATTAATGAAACTTGGGCAAAGCGTTGCGCCGGAAAAGCTGCGTTGAATCCCGGGCTCTCTACAATGGTGATGGCCGCTGCTAAACGCAAACTTTCTGGGTCGGTGAGGCCACTTTTGGTTATTTCTTGTACACCAAGTTGCCCATGGGCCAGAGCGGCCCCTACCGAAAAGGGCAAACTGTATTGGGCTTGTTCTGTACAAGTGGGTGCCACGGTGGCTAAGCGAAAGGCCTCGTGGAAAGTGGTGATCTTGATTTCAGAAATCTCAGAACCATCCAAACCATGTTTTTGGCGTAGAGCCAACGCTGCTTCTACGGCAGGTTGTGCCCACCGGCAGACCGGGTGAGGCTTAAAGTACTGCTCAAAAATACGCCAGTTGCTGCCCAGGTCTTGCCAAAGGTCGTTGACTTCTGGGCTTTCCACGGTGATGGCCGGCGCCCCGGTAAACCCATTAGCCGCCAGGTAGGCCGCGCTTACCCCGGCCATTGCACCCCACCCTGAACCGTCTTTTACCATGGTGGGGTGGTCGATGACCCGCATCATTTGGCTGCGTGGGCCGTGATACTCGGCAATACCTAGTGCTTCGGCCAGGCCCCGACCGTCAAGACCGAGGGCTCGTGCCCCCAGCGCTGCGGTTGCTAAAGATATGGATGCTCCCGAAGAGTGATAATCGGGCACCGTCTGGTGCATAGCGATGCCTGCTCGAGTGCCGATTTCGTAGCCCACAGCCACCATGGTGAGCAGTTCGCGAGACTCCATGATGGTTTCGGCTTGCCCGAGGGCCAGAACGGCCGGTACTACCCCGCAGCCCACATGCCCTTTGGTGAGTTTGTGACCGTCGTGGGCATCGATGGCATCAATGGTCATGCCGCCAGCCAAGGTGGCCCCCGCAGCGCTTACCGGCCGACCATCGAAGAGCAAGCGGGCGGGCCGGCCACCCGAAGCAAACTGCTCTACCGCATGTTGGCGAATGAGTATTGATAAATCGGTGGTCGTGCCCGAAGCGGCAACCCCCAGAACATCGAGCAGGCAGCGTTGGGTAAAGGCCACCACCGGGTCGGGGAGGTCGTCAAAGGTGAGATCTAAAGCGAACTCCGCCAGCGTGTTCACTCCGGAGCAACCCAAGGAACGGTTGCTACCAAATGCACCCGTTCAACGAGCCCACCGTTGAGGGCGGTGTGGTAGCCCCGGGTATCGGTGAAGTAAACCGACCCATCGGCCGGCAAGTGGGTGCAATGGTTGTTGACCACAAACAGCGACCCGGGGTTGGACACAATAGGTACGTGAATGCGTGGCTCGGGGTCTCGGTGCCACGAATTGCAGTTGTAGAGGTCTTTCCACAACAAACGCATACGCCCTATAGGGAAGCGGGCCGTCAACTCTTGATGAACGTGTTCAAAGTAGGTCCCGACAAAGGTAGGAACTAACTCGGTGAAGGCGGCTTCGTTTACGGCCTCTTCGCGAGGTTCTTCTTGGTAGCGGTCGTCGGCCCGTAGCCAGTAGAGCCCAGACAAATCGTTGGCGGTAGGCACTTCAACCCCTGGCCGGCGGGTAACCGCTAGCGCTCCGAAACTGTCGGCTTCGGCAGCCGCCGTGAAATCTGTTGCCTGGCGAAGGTCGCTTAAGGCGGTCTTTAACTCATTGATGTCGAAACGCAAATCCAACAAATCGATACCCGGCCCGTGCACAAAGTTTTTAACGGCCTCTTTGTCGGGGACGTTGCCGAGCCACTGAGCCATGGATCGCTGATCTTTTTCTACGCTAGTGGCCACGAGAAATCTCCTTGCGGGGTTCTTGGTGCTTTCGCCCCGGAGTCTAGACTGCCAGAACCCGACAAAAGGAACGCTTATGCCTGCCTTAACTCAAGAACAAAAAGACCAGTTTTGGCGTGACGGGTTTTTGGTAGTGGACCAAGCGGTAAGTACCGAGTTGTTACGAGAAATGCAAGAAGATTTCGCGGCCTGGGTACAAGAGAGCCGCAGCCATGAGGCTCCCTACGGCGACACTCTGGACGGCCGCCCTCGTTTCGATATGGAAAGCGGCCACGCCGCAGACCAACCCCGGTTGCGTCGGGTGAACGCCCCGGTGGAAGCCTCAGCGGCCTACTACCAAACCATGGCCGATAGCCATATGGCGGACTGTGTGGTGGACCTCATCGGGCCGAATGTCAAACTGCACCACACCAAGATTAATTCCAAACAGCCCGGTGGTCATACCGAAGTTAAATGGCATCAAGATTTTCCTTATACCCCGCATACCAACGACGACCTGGTGACCGCTTTGTTGATGATTGACGAAGTGACCGAAGAAAATGGTGCCCTCGAGGTGGTGCCGGGTTCACACCGAGGCCCGCTTTATAGCCTTTGGCATGACGGATTATTTACCGGTGCAGTGGCCGACCAAGTGGTTGAACAAAGCAAAGAAAAAGCGGTCCTCTGCACGGGGTCGGCGGGCTCTGTTTGTTTGATGCACACCCGCCTTTTGCACGGCTCTGCAGCCAATCGCTCTGATCTGCCACGTACCTTATTTATTTCGGTTTACTCGGCCGACGATGCCGTGCCGTGTGCCCCGAACCCTATGCCCACCGAGTACGAAGGCTTGCTGGTCGCTGGGCAGCGCAGCGGGCGTATTCGCAGCATAGATTTCGATGTTCAACGCCCCCAAATGCCCGTTACCGCCTCATTTTTTGATCAACAAGATGCCCCCCGATAAACGACTCGAAGATCAAGAGATCCTTGACCGGGCGCAAGCCTTAGGTCTCTCCGTTGATGAACCAGAGGCTTACGTGGCAGCCGTGCGGCGGCAAGTAGCTGACGCCGAAGGAATTCTTGACTTTCCCACTAGTCGCCAAGAACCGGTGCGCCGCCAATGGTCGGTTCCCTCTGCGCAAGAAAACCCCCTTAACGCCTGGTATGTGCGCACCGAGATAACCGAGGCCACCTCCGGGCCGCTAGCGGGAAAAACCGTCGCCATTAAAGACAACATTCGTGTGGCCGGCGTACCCCTCATGAACGGCACAAAAATTCTTGAAGGCTATGTACCGCAAGTTGACGCCACGGTGGTCACCCGGCTCCTGGGCGCCGGAGCCACCATCGCCGGAAAATCCACCTGCAATGCTTATTGCTTTTCCGGAGGCAGCCATGTGAGCGACACCGGCCCGGTATTGCACCCGCACGACCCTGAACGCTCGGCCGGAGGGTCATCGTCGGGGAGTGCTGCTTTGGTGGCCAGCGGGGGAGTGGACTACGCTTTAGGGTGCGACCAAGGCGGGTCGGTGCGGGTGCCAGCCTCTTTTTGCGGCTTAGTGGGCATGAAAGCTACGCACGGCCTGGTGCCTTATACCGGGATTCTCGGCATGGCCCCCGGCATCGACCATGTCGGGCCGATTACTCGCACCGTGGCAGAAAATGCTTTAGTGCTTTCGGTGCTGGCCAATAGCGAGCAGGTGTTTCCCAAAACTTCAGGGGTTCAAGGCTTACGCATCGGCCTAGTCAGCGAAGGTTTTGGTCGCCCCACCTCGGAAACTGTGGTTGATGACTCTGTCCGGACGGCTGTGCACCAACTGTCCAGTCAAGGGGCCTCAGTAAGCGAGGTCTCCATACCTCTCCATCTCGCCGGCGCACCGATCTCTGCAGCCTTGGCCCAGTTGGTCATAGACAACATTTTCACCAACGACGGTCAAGCCTTGGGCGGCGAACCGGTGGACGAAGCTTTTTTGCGCCAGCAAGCGCAGTGGCGCACCCGCCCCAACGATTTGCCTCAATCGGTACAAGTCTCGTTGGTGTCTCGTGAGATCTTGCGCCAACGCCACGGCACCGCGCTGGTAGGGCGAGCGCTAGAAGAAACAAACCAGTTGCGGGCGGCCTACGACACTGCTTTAGAAGATTTCGACTTGCTGGTCATGCCTACCACCCCCATGCGGGCTACTCGACTGCCGGGGTCCGATGCCGGGTTAGCCGAAGTGATGACTCGCTCTGGTGAGCCGCTAAGCAACACTTGGCCTTTCAACAACACCGGTCACCCGGCCATGTCGCTACCCTGCGGGTTTAGCGACGGCCTACCTATCGGTTTGATGCTTATTGGGGCACCGCACAGCGAAGCACTCCTGTATCAGACCGCTACTACCCTTGAAGAAAATCTAACAACGGAGAAATCATGAGCAAAAAGCATCAACTGGCCACCCAAGCAGTACATGCCGGTGAACCCCATGACCCCTCGGGCGCCCACGTGGCACCCATCCACCAAACCTCTACCTTTACTTTTGCCGATGCGGCGGCCGTTGAATCTTACGGAAATGGAGAAACGGCCGGCTACATGTATTCCCGTGGCTCGAACCCCACACGCCAAGCGTTAGCAGCCAAGATCGCCGCCTTGGAAGGTTTTGACTATCCAGGCTCAGAGCCAGTAAACGCAGAAATATTTGGCTCGGGCATGGGTGCGGTCAGCGCAGCGTTGCTGGGTCTCACCAAAGCGGGGGACCATGTGATCACCCAGCGGGCCCTCTACGGCTCCACCGACCACTTGATTTCCGATGTACTTCCCAACTATGGAGTTACCAACACCCGGGTTCCTCTTCTGGACCCGGATCTTTTAGAACAAGAGTTGGCCGCCCACCCAGAAACCACGGCGGTCTATTTAGAGACCCCCGCTAACCCCACCATGACGGTTATAGACATTGCCCGAACGGCCGAGTTGGCCCACGCCCATGGGGCAAAAGTCGTAGTGGATAACACCTTCGCCACCCCTATTTTGCAGCGGCCCTTAACCTTGGGCGCCGATGTGGTGGTGCACAGCACAACCAAATATATTAACGGCCACGGAACCGTTCTGGGTGGGGCTGTAGTAAGTGCCGACGCCGAGTTTATGGATACCGGCGCCGGGTCCATGATCCGTTTTGTAGGTGCAGTGCCGAGCCCCTTCGATTGTTGGCTAACCAGCATTGGCCTCAAAACTTTGCCTTTGCGTATGAAACAACATTGCAGCAATGCGCGTACTGTTGCTGAATTCTTAGAGGCACATCCCAAGGTGGGCGTCACGCTTTGGCCGGGGCTCGCGAGCCACCCGCAGCACGCTTTAGCTGCTCAACAAATGGACGATTTTGGGGCCATGATCACCATTGATTTGGGCAGTTATTCGGCAGCTACCCAGTTTCTTGATGGGCTTAGCATTTGCTCGCTAGCGGTAAGTTTGGGCAACGTTGACACTTTGGTTGAGCATCCGGCTTCTATGACCCACCGGGTTGTGCCGCCGGAAGACCGAGCCGCTTCGGGCATCACCGATGGCATGGTGCGCATTTCGGTAGGTATCGAAGATGCTCAAGACTTGGTGGCTGACCTTGAAAGCGGTCTTTCTCGTATTTAGCCACGTTTAATGCGGTTTACTGCGAGACCTCAGGTTTGCTGAATTCCATGACCCCGTCGTCCACGGGGGCTTTGCCCAGCAATTTGACGTCTTTACGGTAGTCCTGGGTGTTTAGCCAGGGGGCCCGGTCGCCTTGGCGAGGCAGCAACGGCATGACTCGATTCATGTAACCGGCGGGGAAGTCGTCTACCCAAGGGCGTGGCGGCATGTCGTGGTCGCTGGCCCGCAGCCTTGGGGTGCATTGCGTGGTGTCGGTTTTACGCATGTGGTTCAATAAACGGCACACGTGTTCACCGATCAAATCGGAGCGCAGCGTCCACGAGGCATTGATGTAACCAAATGAGGAAACCAGGTTAGGAATGTCCGAGTAGGCCAAACCTTTGTAACTCCAGGTCTGCGCAAAATCGACTGGTTGATCGTCGACACTAAAACTCATTTCTCCTAAGGTCACGAGATTCAAACCAGTAGCAGTCACGATGATGTCGGCTTCGAGTTCCAGGCCAGAAGTCAAGCGAATACCGTTGGGGGTAAAAGTGTCAATGGTGTCGGTCACTACCGAAGCTTGGCCAGACTTTATGGAGTCAAAAAGGTCCCCGTTGGGAAGCAAGCAAAGTCGTTGGTCCCACGGGTTGTAGGAAGGGGTGAAGTGTTTCTCTACGTCGTAGTCGGGCCCCAGGCCTTCTCGTACTCCGGCCAAAAGCATTTCTTTAACTTTTTCGGGGTCGGTGCGAGACTTGCGATAAACCAAACCTTGGCGAAACACATTCTTTTTGCGGGTCAACCAGTAGGCAAGTTTCTCGGGCAGGAACTTACGGAGACGGTTGGCGACGACGTCATGGTCGGGTCGGGCTACCACGTAGGTGGGGGAGCGCTGCAACATGGTGATGTGTGCTGCTTGGTCAGCCATAGCGGGAATCAGCGTCATGGCGGTTGCTCCTGAGCCAATGACCACGACTTTCTTGTCGGCGTAATCCAAATCTTCTGGCCACTCTTGGGGGTGTACTATTTGGCCATGGAAGTTTTCTCGGCCAGCAAATTCGGGGCTGTGACCCTCTCGGTAACTGTAGTAACCGGAGCACATGAACAAAAAGTTGCAAGTGTGGGTTGTTGACTCTCCTTGGACATCAGCAGTCAGGGTCCAGGTGCTGTTCTGGCTTGACCATTGGGCGTCAGAAACTTGATGGTTGAAGCGAATGTGTGGGCCAATATTGTGTTCTTCGGCAGTCTCTAGAAGGTATGCCAAAATCGAGGGGCCGTCGGCAATGGATTTTGCGTTGGTCCAAGGCTTAAAACTGTAACCCAGGGTGTGCATGTCGCTATCAGAACGAATACCGGGGTAGCGAAAGAGATCCCAAGTGCCGCCTAGGTCGGGCCGGCCTTCGAGAATTGCGAAGGAATGATCGGGGCAGTTTTTTTGCAAATGGTAGGCAGCGCCGATGCCCGAAATACCGGCGCCCACAATGAGGACATCAAAATGTTGAGGTGAGGTCATTTCTCTACCCTAATAAGGAAAACTATTCTAGTGAAAGCGGGGCGTAAGAAGATTGAGTGCCCAATTTGGTGACCGAGTCGGTGGCCCGATCCATGCCCAGTTTGGCGGCCACTACTGGATCTAGGCCTTTGGCCAGTCCGTAAGCAAAAGCTCCTACGAAAGCGTCGCCGGCTCCTGTGGTGTCAAGGGCGGTGACCTGCTGGGCAGGCAAACGCAGAACCTGGCCATCGGCAACGAGGGCCACCCCGGATTGGCCGAGCGTAACCAAAAGATTCGTAGAGGTTTGTGTGGCAAAATCCATAATTGCTGTGTCGGTAGGTTCGCTCCCGGCCAAAAGGGCAAACTCGTGTTCGTTAGGAATCACCCAGTCAGTAACGGCGAGGAGTTCTGGGCTCAGCGCACTGGCCGGGGCAGGATTCAAGACGGTAACGGCACCAAGTTCTTGGGCTGCCGCAAACCCGGCTTGGGTGACCTCTTGAGGAATCTCAAACTGGCCGACCACTACCTGCAGGGGGGCCAATGCGTGTATGGCTGCTGCTGCTTGGTTTGGCGTAAGCGCATGGTTGGCGCCGGGAATAATGATGATGCGATTATTGCCTTGACCGTCCACCCAAATGGGGGCTACCCCGCTGGCCCCGGGTGAGGGGTAAACGTGGTCGGTGTTGATGCCGTAGTCGGCAAAGTTTTTACGGTACAACTGGGCGTAGTCGTCGTCGCCGAGACAATTGATCATGGCTACCTCGGCGCCCATCAGTTTGGCCATTACCGCTTGGTTGGCGCCCTTGCCGCCGAAGCCCATTTGAAACTTTTCACCGAGCAGGGTCTCGCCATCTCCGGGCAGCACTTCGGCATAAGCAACCAAGTCGATCATGGTGGAGCCGACAACGGCCAAGGTTGGTTGAGTTTCGTGGGTCATGGTTTCCTTTGGTCACCCGGAGCGGCGTTCGTTCATGTCAGTATGGTTGATTCTGTTCACTAAACGGAGACCAAATGCAAACCAGTAGTAAATGGCAAAAGCCGGTGCTGAAATCCGTGCTCCCGGTTATTGAACAGTCGACCCATGTTTCCACTTCTTTGGCGAAGGTCCAGGAAGTGGCCAGTTGGATGGCTTACGAGCATTTCTCCATTCCTGATGACACCGGCACCGGGCCTTTTGATATGGGCAATGATCCGGATTTATTGTTTGACGTAAACTTTTTTATTGGGGCGCTTAATTTTGCTTTTACTGACTTTTCCACCAGCGTAAAGTTTGCCGTTGACTATCGCGGCCAAACTTGGTCCGACACCGAAGGCATGTTTGCCCGCATCCATGAAGCCCTCGCTGCAGGGCAAGACATTTTTAGCGGTCAATATTTGGCGTCGGTGACCAGAAGAGATTTGAAACTATTGTTTGCCGGCAATGTGGAACTCCCCATGCTGGACGATCGAGTGGCCATTTTGAACGAAATCGGCGCCACCTTGGTTGACCGACACCAGGGTTCTTTTCATGCCTTTGTGCGTTCGTGCGCTCCAGCGATGTATGCCGATGGCAACGGCCTTATGGAGCGTATGGCTCAAGAGTTTCCTCGCTTTGATGATTCCAGCATCTACCACGGACAAAAAGTTGAGTTTCATAAATTGCCCCAACTCACCCTGTGGTCGCTCCACCGAGCGCTCTTTCGCAGCGGTCAGTGGGCATTAGAAGACCTTGACGACATGACCGCATTTGCTGACTACATCGTGCCGGTGGGGTTGCGCCTTATGGGGTTGATCTCGTATGCGCCGGCGTTAGAGGCCAAGATTATGGCGGGTCAAATTATTGAACGTGACAGCGACCAAGAAATCGAGATTCGTGCCCACACGGTTTATGCCACGGCCTTGCTAACCGATGCCATCAACGAGCTACGGCCGCCTGATCAACAAATCGTTGTGCCCCAAGTGGACTTCCGCTTCTGGAATACTTATCACGCCACCTTTTGGCCTCATCACCTAACGCGAACCATCATGTATTAGGCCGAGTCTTGTCTTGGAGACGGCAGATGGCACAATAGTTACATGTTAAAAGCCCTTCGCTCGGTAGTGCGGTTGAGAAGATTTGAACGCAACGGGGCACTTCGCCGCTTAGAGCGAGCCAGCAATTTGGAGGATCTCCGCTTGTTGGCAAAAAAGCGCCTCCCCGGTGGGGTTTTTGATTACATCGATGGTGCGGCTGAAGATGAGCGCACGGCGGCCCGCAACATGCAGGGTTTTGCTGCCATTACATTTAAACCCAGGGTTCTACGAGGTATTGAAAGCATCGACACCTCTACAGAATTACTGGGCAAGCGGCTCCCTTTGCCTCTGATTTTAGCGCCCACGGGCTTTACTCGCATGGCTAACTCGGCCGGTGAACTTTCGGTGGCCCGAGCCGCTGAACGGGCCGGGCTTCCCTACGGTCTCTCCACGCTGTCCACGCGCTCTATCGAAGAGGTAGCGGCGGTTTCGTCCGGCGAGAGATGGTTCCAAGTTTATGTTTGGAGAGACCGCGACCTGGTTGATGAAATGCTCGAACGGGCTGCGGCATGTAACTATTCGACCATCATTTTGACGGTCGACAACACGGTTTTGGGCAGGCGTGAGCGAGACGTTCGGCGTGGCTTCACCTTGCCGCCCAAAATCGGCTTAGACACGATTTTTGACGGCCTTCGTCACCCCAGTTGGACTTGGGACTTCATAACGTCAGAACCCATAAAGTTTGCCAACCTGACCGAAAGCACGGTTGGCGATGGGTCGGACCCGGTCTCTCTCGCCACCTACATCAATACCCAATTGGACCCCAGCCTGAGTTGGGAAGATCTGGCGTGGTTGCGCGACCGATGGAAAGGGAAGTTGGTCATCAAAGGCATCCAGTCGGTAAACGATGCACTACTTTCCGTGAATTACGGGGTGGATGCGGTGGCACTCTCAAATCATGGGGGGCGGCAGTTAGACGATGCCCCAGCACCGATTGATCTTTTGCCGGAGGTAGTCGCTGCTCTCGGCGGGCAAACAGAAATAATTGTGGACGGAGGGGTGCGGAGGGGGTCCGACATTGTTAAAGCGGTGGCCTTGGGAGCCAACGCATGCATGGTGGGCCGCCCGTACCTTTATGGTCTGGGTGCGGCCGGAGAGGTCGGGGTGGACTTTGTTATTGATCACTTTGCCACCGGGTTGGAGCGAACCTTGGCTCTGCTGGGCTGCCCGTCCGTAGATGAGTTAGGTCCCCAATACCTGTCGGTTAACAAATATTGACCCTTGAAAATTTTTGCGGTACCTTGTGCTCACTCGAGTCGGGCAGGCAGCGAGAATAAAAGGTGTGCGCCCATGGCCATTGTTCCTCGACAGAAAGCGCAATCATGCGATTCGGGTATTTTCTGAATCAAAACAATTGGGGTTTAACCAAACCTTTCCATGAGGTGGTCAACGAGGGGCGAGAAATCGCTCAGTATTGTGACCAAAACGGCTGGGAGTCCATTTGGACCACCGAACACCATTTTGGTCATGAAGGGCTAGAAGTTTGCCCTAACCCCGTGCTGATGTGTGTTGACCTAGCCGCCCACACCGAACGAATTCGCCTGGGGCAAGCGGCCAACATTATTACCTTCCGCCATCCGGTGCAGATGGCCGAAGACCTCGCCATGTTGGATCACATGAGCGCTGGCCGCCTTGAAGTAGGGGTGGGCCGTGGCGTCTACCCTCGAGAGACGGTCAACATGAACCCGGTGGCCGATGTACGCAACCCGGCGGTCAACCGGTCGCTCTTTGAAGAAACTCTTGAAGTAATAAGGCACTGCTGGACCGATGAATTCTTCTCCTTCAAAGGGGAATTTTTTGAGTTCCCTTACCCGGGCGTCACCTTTAACCACGCCATGAGCCCGCCTCGTAGCGATAACACTGACCCAGTAACCGGGCACATTACGGCGCTGTCTGTTGTGCCGAAGCCTTACCAGTCGCCGCACCCGCCCCTGTGGCAAGTTATTGACTCCGCTCCTTCTATTGAGTTCGCGGCCCGCAACGGTTTGCAAGGAATGTTTTGGATTCCCCCCACCGATGCCATGGTGGACCGCTTTGAACTCTATAGCGAGACTGCTTCGGAGGCCCGAGGTCATGACGTGCCAATGGGGGAGGGAGTCACTTTAGTGCGCGACATGTTTATTACCGAAACTATGGCTGAAGCCGAGGATTTAGCCGGAGAAGCCTTCTTACGTTACATGGAGTGGGTCTGCCATTTTCGGGGGCTAAGCAACCATCGGTACCCAGGGGAAGAGCTCCCGGAAACCCCGGGAAAACTGGACCTCTTGAGCTACCAGTGGCTACACCCGCGCAACATGTTGTTCGGCACTGCAGACTATGTGGCCGAACAAATTCAGGAAATGAAAGAAAAACTAAACCTGCAGTCTTTGCTGGTGTGGTCCAACTTCCCCGGGATGGATCAACGAGCCGTGATGGACAGTGTGCAGCGTTTCACCGAAGATGTGATACCCCAATTTGCTGAGGAGAACAACTCATGAGTTTAGAAATACGCAAAATCGTTTCGCACCACGAAGAAGTCTTGGTGGAAGGCGGAAAAGCCGCCGCCCCCTCGTTGCACCTGTACGGAGTGGCCGCCGTGCTTGCTAACCCGTGGGCTGGTCAAGGCTTTGTAGAAGATCTCCGCCCGGCAATATTGGCGACCGCTCCGGCTTTAGGTGAGGTGCTGGTGCCTCGCCTTACTGCCTTGGCTGGCGGGGGAGAGGCCATCGAGGCCTATGGGAAAGCCTCCATGGTGGGGACCAGTGGTGAGATAGAGCACGGGTCGGCGCTTATACATACTTTGCGCTTTGGTAATGTTTTTCGTGACGCCGTTAATGGCACGGCTTACTTGTCGTTTACCAATACCCGAGGTGGCCCGGGAGCCACGGTGAGTATTCCCATGATGCACAAAGAAGATCCCGGTTGGCGCTCTCACTACCTCACCCTTGAAATGACCATCGCCGATGCGCCTGGACCCGATGAAATCGTGGTGGCTATTGGTGCTTCGGTAGGTGGGCGGCCGCATCATCGCATCGGTAACCGTTATCAAGACATGGAAGAAATGGGAATCGACCCGCAGTGAGTGGGCAAACCTATCTTCGTATGGAGGGCCAAGGTCCGCCGTTGCTGCTCATTCATGGGGTGGGGCTTGATCACACCATGTGGGATCCCGCCATGGAGCAGCTCCAAGATGAGCGCACGGTTATTCGTTACGATCTCCTCGGCCATGGGCAGACCTCCGCGGGAGTCGGTCCATTAACTATTGCTGACTTCGTTCATCAGGCCCGAGAAGTCGCTGCAGTGGCCGAAGGTGAAAAACTGGATGTAGCCGGCCTTTCACTGGGTGGCAGCATCGCTTTGGCGCTAGCTTTACGCCAGCCGGAACTGGTTCGTCGTGTGGCGCTGCTTAGCACGGTGTTCGAACGTAGCGCCGAACAGCACTCTGCTCAACAGCAGCGCTTAGACCTCTGCCGCCAAGGTGGTATGGCGGCAGTTGCGCAACTGGCGCAAGACCGTTGGTTCACCCCGGATTGGCAAGAAGCAAACCCTAAACTGGTGGACAAAATTTCTGCCCGCTTACGCACCACCGACCATCAAGGTTATTTGGCGGCTTACCAATGTTTTTTAGATGGCGACCCCATGGTGCCGGAATCTCTTAAGCAAATAGAAGCGCCCACGCTCGTCATGACGGGATCCCTTGATGCCGGGTCAACTCCCGAAATGAGCGAAGCCCTCGCCGCCGCTTTGCCCTGCGGCGAAGCCCAAATACTGCCGGACTTGCATCACCTTCCCCTGTGGGAAGACCCCTTTTTGTTCACTACCTCATTACTTATCTTTTTAAATAAGGAGATCACCCCATGCACGATTACCTGATGTACATCGACGGCGAGTTTTGTTCGGCCTCCGACGGAGCGACCTTCGAAACTCTCAACCCGGCGACGGGCGAGGCTTGGGCTACTGCTCCGGCGGCCACCGAAGATGATGTAGACCGTGCCGTCAAAGCAGCCCACCGAGCGCTCCACGAGGGCCCTTGGGCTGACATGACAGCCACCGAACGGGGCAAATTGCTTTTTGTTTTAGCCGATTTGCTGGCCGAACATTCTGAACATTTAGGTTCCGTGGAAACCACCGATAGCGGTAAATTAGCCGTCGAAACTCGTGGCCAGTCGGCCTACGTGGCCGAGTACTACCGCTACTACGGGGGGCTGGCCGACAAACTGCAAGGCAGCACCTTGCCTATTGACAAACCCAACTTGCACGTTTTTACCACTCGGGAACCCATCGGGGTAGTGGCCGGCATCGTGCCTTGGAATGCCGAAATGCTCCTCACCGCCACCAAAGCCGCTCCTGCTTTGGCGGCCGGCAACACCGTGGTGATTAAATCTTCAGAAGAAGCGCCAGCCCCTGTTTTAGCGTTTGCCGAATTGGTTGACCAGGCAGGTTTTCCCCCGGGAGTATTTAACCTCATCACCGGTTTTGGCGAGCCCTGCGGTCGGGCCCTCACCAGCCACCCACTGGTCAGCAAAGTTTCTTTCACCGGAGGCATCGACGCCGCCCGCCAGGTGGTGGCCAACACGGCACAAAACTTTGCCCCCGTTTCGTTAGAACTGGGCGGCAAGTCTCCTATCTTAATTTTTGACGACGCCGACTTTGAAGCCGCCGTTAACGGTGCAGTAGCAGGCAACTTTGGTGCCTCCGGCCAAAGTTGCGTAGCAGGGTCCAGGGTTTTTGTACAAGCGGGTATCTTCGACCGTTTTTTGGAGGCCGTTGCCCAACGTGCCCGAGCGGTGCAAATTGGCGACCCGCTTGATGCAACTACACAAGTTGGGCCGTTGGCCACAAAAAAGCAGCGAGACAACATTGAAAAAACCTTGAGTGAATCAGTGGCCCAAGGCGCCGAGATTATGGCCGGCGGTCAACGCCCCGAAGGGTTTGACCAGGGGTGGTATTTCGAACCCACCGTGGTGTCTTGCCCCAACCAAGAAATTCTCAGCACCCAGGTAGAACTTTTTGGGCCCGTCATGTCGGTCATCAAATTCAGTACGGAAGAAGAAGCCATCGCTATGGCCAACGACACGGTCTTTGGACTGGGTTCTGGTGTGTTCACCAACGACTTAGGGCGAGCCCATCGGGTAGCCGCTGGCCTGCACGCCGGCATCGTTTGGGTCAACACTTACCGAGCGATTTCGCCGGTGGCTCCCTTTGGAGGGTTTGGGCAAAGCGGTTACGGGCGAGAAGCCGGCATCGACGCCATCTACGACTACACCCGCACCAAAACCGTGTGGATCAACACCTCAAAAGAACCCATGGCTAATCCTTTCGTGATGCGTTAAACCGGCCAGCCGCCCTCTAAGGTACGCCCATCTGTATTTAAGAATCAAGGGACCTTGTGGCTTTTCAATTTGATACCGAAACCCAACTCACCGAGCAAAGCCCGGGGGAGTGGTCGCTGACCTTAAGCGACCAATGGAATATTGGCGACAACCCCAACGGGGGCTACTTGTTGGCTCCCTTGCTGCGTGGCTTGAGCACCTTGAGCCCACATAGCGACCCGCTCAGCGTGACCGCACACTATTTGCGCCCCGGAAGCGGCAACGCCTCGGCCCTGGTGCATGGTTCTCTGGTCCGTTCGGGCCGCAACATCAGCACGTTGCGGGGCTCGTTAGAGCAAGCAGAAAAAACCCGAGTAGAGGTTTTGGCGGCCTTTGGCACCTTGGGCGCCGGTTCTGATCAAGCACCTCAAGTGAGTATCCCCGCCCCAGAAATATCAGGGCCCGACCAATGTCGGTCCCGCTCAGGCCTTGAACAGGGCGTGGAACTGGTGATTCAGAACCGAGTCGAGATGCGCATTCATCCAGAGCAGGTCAAGGCAGGAGCCCCAGAGAAAGCCAAAATCTCTGGTTGGATACGCTTCTTAGATGGCCGCCAACCCGACCCATTGGGTCTGGTGTTGTTTGCCGATGCCTTCCCGCCCCCCATTTTTGGCTTGCTGGGAAGAATAGGCTGGGTTCCCACCATCGAACTCACGGTACATATTCGCCGGCTACCTGCACCTGGTTGGGTGCAAGCAGAATTTGTCACCGAAGACCTTCACGATGGCCGCATGATTGAAAGCGGTCGGCTCTGGGATTCCACCGGAGCGTTGGTTGCTCAGTCACGACAACTGGCCATGTTGTTAACCCCGGAGGGTTAAAGGTTTAAGTACCGGTCCACTCGGGTGGGCGTTTTTCAGCGAAAGCTTTGGGGCCTTCTTTAGAGTCGTTGGAAACAAACACCTTCATTTGCATTTCCGTGTTCAATGCCCAGAGTTCCTCTTCGCTGGCTCCCGAGGAAGCTGCCTGGACTAATTTTTTGGAAGCGGCCACGGCAAGTGGAGCATTTTGAGCGACTCGTTCCGCAAGTTTGAGTGCTCCTTCTACCGCTCCACCTTTTTCGGTCATGCGGGCAATCAGCCCGAACTGCAAAGCTTCTTCGGCCAAGATCGGGTCGGCGGTGATAGCCATTTCCATTGCTTTGCCGTGGCCGACGCGGCTAGACAAGCGCAGTACGCCACCGGCGGCCGCAAATAGGCCCACCCCTACTTCAGGAATGCCCATTTTGGCGCCCTCCGAAGCCACCAGAAGGTCGCAGCTCAAAGCCAACTCCAAGCCACCAGCTAAGGCAAAGCCTTCGATGGCACCAATCAAAGGCTTTTGCGCTCCTTCTTTAACGAATTCCATAAAGGGGCCAATGTTTTCACCCCGCAAGAAAGCTTTGAGGTCCATGCCAGCGCAAAACCCTCGCCCGTTACCGGTGAGTACCCCGGCGGTTAAGTCTGGATCATCGTTAAGCATTTGCACGGCATCCCAAAGACCGTTGGCTAAGTCACCGTTGATGGCGTTCATGGCCTCGGGACGGTTTAAGGTAATGAGCAGAACCCGGCCACGTTTTTCGGTCAGTACCGCAGTATTTTCAGACATATCGACTCCTATTTGGGTGGCATGCGAATGCCGCCGTCCACGCGAATGGTTTCGCCGTTCATGTAAGGGTTGGTAATTAGGTCCATCACCATGAAAGCCAACTCTTCGCCGCTTCCCAAACGCTTAGGAAACAACACCGACTGCCCAAGGTGGGCTTTGAACTGTTCGCTGGCTTCGCCTTCACCGTAGATCGGGGTGTCGATAAGCCCGGGGGCCACGGTGTTTACCCGAATGCCCACCACGGACAGGTCACGGGCAATGGGCAGCGTCATGCCGACCACGCCGCCCTTTGAGGCTGAGTAGGCGCACTGACCGATCTGGCCGTCGAAGGCCGCCGCTGAAGCCATGTTAACAATGGCTCCCCGTGTGCCGTCGTCGTCTACCGGCTCAGTTTGTGCCATAGCACCGGCGGCCCGGCTCAACATGTTGAACGAGCCAATCAGGTTGACGTTAATGACGAAGCGGAACTTCTCTAAGTCCATGGGTTCGTTGTTGCGGTCAATGGTGCGACCGGCGAAACCTAAGCCGGCCGAGTTAACCAAAGCCCGCAAGGGCCCCATTTCGCTGGCTGCCGCTACTGCGGTCTCTGCGTCTTCGGTGCTGGAAACATCGCACTTAACAAATAAGCCGCCAAGTTCCGAAGCAACTTCGGTGCCGCGCTCTTCGTTGAGGTCGGCTATGACCACTCGAGAACCCGCAGCAGCCAATTGGCGGGCGCTGGCCTCGCCGATACCCGAGGCACCCCCGGTAATGATCGAGGAAGACCCCTCAAGGTTCATACGTGGCATTAGGCGCCAATCCTTTCGATAATGGTGGCATTAGCTAAGCCACCGCCTTCACACATAGCTTGGAGGCCATAACGGCCGTCGGTGCGTTCAAGTTCGTTAAGCAAAGTGGTCATGAGCTTGGCTCCCGAGCAACCAAGGGGGTGGCCCAGAGCAATGGCGCCGCCGTTGACGTTTACTTTGCTGAGGTCAGCACCGGTTTCTTTTTGCCAGGCCAATACAACCGACGCAAATGCTTCGTTAATTTCGAACAAGTCAATGTCTTCAACGGTCAGACCGCTGCGTTCGAATACTTTTTCAGTAGCCGGAATAGGGCCCTTAAGCATGGTCACGGGGTCGGTGCCAGCCAAGGCAAAGGTATGAAAGCGTGCCCGAGGCTTCAAGCCCAGTTCGGCGGCTTTTTCTGCGCTCATAATCAAAATAGCCGCGGCGCCATCGCAAATTTGCGAAGAGTTGCCTGCAGTAATGCGGCCATCCTCTTTGAACGCTGGCTTTAAGGCGCCGAGTTTTTCCGCAGTAGTTCCTGGGCGTATGCCCTCGTCTACCGTATGCATTTCGGTAACACCATCAATGTCGATGGGGACCGGAATGATCTCGTTGTCGAAACGGCCTTCGGTGGTGGCTTGTTCGGCCCGTTGTTGAGACTGAGCTCCAAAAGCATCCAGGTCTTCTCGGCTAATGTTGTACTCATCGGAAATCATGTCGGCGCCGATGCCCTGGGGAGGGAGACCGGTTTCGCTGTAGCGCTCCAACATGGCGGGGGGAAAGGGGTGGCCCATTTCTCCGCCTACTACCGAAGACCCCATGGGGACGTTGCTCATGGACTCAACACCTGCGGCAACAACTATGTCGTAGGCTCCGGCCATAACCCCTTGGGCGGCAAAGTGAATTGCTTGCTGGCTAGAACCACACTGGCGATCTACGGTGGTTGAAGGAACCGATTCTGGCCAACCAGCGGCCAACACGGCGCTACGTCCAATGTTGAGCGACTGCTGCCCGACCTGCATTACACAGCCCATGACCACATCGTCGACCAACGCAGGGTCAAGGTTGTTGCGCTCTTCTAAGGCTTTAAGTACGTGGGCAGCCAGCGCTGCCGGATGCCAGTCTTTGAGTCGGCCATTACGGCGTCCTCCAGGGGTTCGTACAGCATCAACGATTACTGCTTCGTACATAATTTTCTCCTTAGGCGGCCGGTATGGCCTGATAGATTTTTAATCACGGTATGAGGGGTCGTCCCGGTCAAGTAACTCTTTGAGTTGCGTAAAGTGATACTGCCCTACCGGGAGAAACTTTTCCCAACCGAGGAGCGTTTTTCTTGCAATTTTGTCGCTAATAATACTGAGTGGTTGCCCGGTAGAGAGTGCCAAAACCATGGTTCGGCAAGCAATTTCTAAGTAATACATTTCTTCGAAGGCATAGGCCACGGAGGCAGCAGCCACCATGACCCCATGGTTTCCCATCATCATCACTGGCTTGTCTTGCATGACCTGTGCGATACGTTGACCTTCTTCGATGACGTCGCCCATGCCACCAAAGTTCAAATCGTAGGCCACTCGGTCGTAAAATCGTGCCGTGTTTTGATCAATGGGCAAAATGGTTGGGTCGGCTAGCCCGGCCAGTGCGGTGGCATAAGGCGGGTGCAGATGAAGCAGCACTTTTGCTTCGGGGATTGCCGCATGTACGGCACCATGGATGCACCAGGCCGATGGGTCCGGAGCATCGGGGCGCTCCAGGGTGGCTGGGTCGTCAGCATCAAGCAGCAACAAGTCGCTGGCCTTGATGAGAGAAAAATGGCGCCATCGTGGGTTGAGGAGAAACTTTTTTCCATCGTCAGAGACTGCAGCGCTGAAATGGTTCGCTACTGACTCGTGCCACCCAAAACGTACTGCAAGGCGGAAAGCAGCCGTTAAATCAACTCGGAGTGTCTCCTCTTGGGTCATGACCGCAGTCTACCTGCCGGCCTAGGGAATAAAAAAATCGAACCTGTCAGAAAAACCTCCCTGGCGGGTCATTAAGGAAAGCCACAAAGGAGACATTATGCACACCACTGGAGGAAGTAACAAGATTCCCGGAGGCCTCGCTCAATGCCTGGCCAACAGCCTAAGTTTTGGCCTTGCTGGTCTGTTTCAGCGCCGATGGAGCCAATTCCAAGCTGACCGTAATTTTCGTTTAGCAATTGAAGTTCGGAAGCAGTGGGTGATTACGGAGCGTCGTCGCCGTTACCAGGCTTTGGGGCTCCCCGTACCGGCCTAAGGTTTGTTTGCGGTATGGTCACTTTCCATGAGCGGGTCGAAAAGAGTTCTCATTGCGGGGGGCGGCATCAGTGGCTTAACCGCTGCATTGTGCCTGCACCGAGCGGGTCACCAAGTGCAGGTTTTCGAATCGGTCGCTGAACCTCGAGAACTCGGCGTGGGGCTCAACCTTTTACCTCACTCAGTGCGAATTCTTCATGACCTTGGATTAGCTGATCAGTTGGCGGCGGCGGCCGTACAAACCTCAGCATTAAGGTTTTGTTCCGAAAATGGGGTCACCATTTGGGAAGAACCACGCGGTGAAGCGGCCGGCAACCCTTGGCCGCAGTATTCGATACACCGTGGCCGATTGCAAATGGTTTTGCTGGATGCCGTAAAAAGAACGCTTGGCTCCGAGGCACTTTTCTTGGGCCACCATTTTTCGCATTACACCGAGCAAAGCGATCACGTCGAGGCGCATTTCACCGACCGGAAATCTGGCCGACCTCGTAAAAGTTTCACTGGGGATGTACTGGTGGGTGCCGACGGGTTGCACTCGGTTTTGCGGAAGTTGCTGGTCACCGGGAACGACGATTTGTTTTATAGTGGTTTGGTTTTGTGGCGGGGCGCCGTGGAAGCCCCGGCTTTTCTGGATGGTCGCACCATGATCATGGCCGGCCATGATCAGCAAAAAGCGGTGATTTACCCAATACGCGGCCCTCAAGAATTCGGTGGAACCGTGCTAACCAACTGGGTGGCCGAGCGGCCGGTAGACATGGATGTGGCTGCAGCCGACTGGAACTCCGAAACCGACCCGCTGGTTATTGCCGAAATGTTTAAGGACTGGGACTTCGGCTGGCTAAACGTGGGGGAGTTAATTGCTTCTACCCCGGTGGCTTACGAGTTCCCCATGGTGGACCGTCATCCGTTGTCTCAGTGGAGCCACGGGCGGGTCACCTTGTTGGGCGATGCTGCCCACCCCATGCGCCCCAACGGCAGCAATGGAGCAGCGCAAGGGATTTTGGATGCCGAAGCACTTACCGGTGCACTAAGTGAACATGCCGACCCAGAGCGTGCTTTGTTGGCTTACGATCAGCAACGGGTTGACCCAACTGGGCGCTTGGTTTTAGCAAACCGGCAGGCCGGGCCCGAGCGAGTCATGCAATGGGTGCACGACCGCTGCGACGGGACTTGTCAAGGTCAGCACCAGTGCGTGCCGACCAGCGACCTCGAACGAGAAGCCAACGCTTACAAAAAACTTGCCGGTTTTGACATTTCTCAACTTCAAGCACTCGCCCAACAACCCCAGGAATAAACATGCATTTTGTACTCCACGCTCTTGACCGCCCCGACGCTGGCGATTTGCGCAGCCAAACTCGTGAGGAGCATCTGGCTTACATGAGTAACTTCAACATTGTTTACGGCGGGCCGCTCATGGATGCCGAGGGAAACATGTGTGGATCGCTCATAGTTACCGACATGGATGACCGCGCAGAGATTGAAGCCATGGCCGCGGGCGATCCTTACGCCCTCGCTGGCCTATTTGCTCAGGTAACCATTACCGGTTTGAAACCGGTGTTGGGGCACTAACTCAAGTTACTGAGAAACTCCACCAGGGCGGGGTTCACCACCGCAGGGTTCTCGAGGTTCGCTGAATGACCGGCCCCGGGTACCACCACCATGGTGGTGTCGCCGCCTAGCATTTCGACCATTTCTTGGCCGCGTGCTAACGGGATAGCAGCATCTCCTTCTCCGTGGAAAGTGATGGAGGGGCAAGAGATTTCACTTAAACGGGCGTTGATGTCGTCGCGTTCAAATAAGCATTCTTTGGCATCGAGCCAGGCTGCGCCGGGCCGGGCGTTCCACTTGGCTCGCCAAATGTTTGCTCCGGCAAAACCGGGGGCAAACAAAACGCTAGCCAACATGTCGCCAACTGGGCCGACGAAACCGTGTTCCATCATGGCGCCGAAGAGCGCCTCGAATTGTTGGCGTTCTTCGTCTCCGTAGGCGCCGCCTTCGGTGTCGACCAGTACTAAAGCTCGAACGCGTTCTGGGGCTTTTAGCGCGGCCCGCATGGAGAGGAAGCCGCCTTGGGACATGCCGCCCAGCACTGCTTGTTCGATTCCGAGGTGGTCCATAAGGCCAAAAACGTCGTCGGCTAAATCCCAGTAGGTAAAGGCCCCGCTATAGACGGTTTGCCCCCAGCCACGTTCGTCGTGGGTAATAACCCGCCACCCGGCGGCGGCTAGCGGGGCGAGTTGTTCATCCCACATTTCGTGGCCCATGGCGAAACCGTGGCTCAAAATAATGGCCGGCCCTTCGCCTCCGTGGTCTACATAATGAAGGTTTTGTCCGTTTACGTCAGCGAATGGCATGAAAACTCCTTATAGAGGGTACTCAAAACATAGCGTCTTGCATCTTGCTAAGCGAATCGGCAAAAGTTCGTGTGGTGGGGGCTATCCCCACCACACGAACTTTTTGGGAAAGCGGCGATTGGTGGGCGAAGGCCGGTGTGACTCTTGCGACATCAGGCGAGGGCGGGCAATTGGTAGCCTTGCCTACGCCCTAAACCGGAGGCGTTGTTTATCGCTTTCAGGGGTGTAAATGATTCAGAATTCTCAGACATCAGTGCGCGACCGTTCACCTGGTCGTCGCTTCGATTGGCGGTCCCCGGCCCAGCGAGCCACCAGCCAAAGGTTCCGTGACCAGTGGTTGGTGAACCCCACGGCGAACCTGCTGTCGGGCATGGTGGTAGCTCTTGCTTTGATTCCTGAAGCCATTTCCTTTTCTATCATCGCGGGGGTTGACCCCAAAGTTGGACTCTACGCATCGTTCTCTATTGCCATAATTATTTCTTTCGCCGGGGGTCGTCCAGGCATGATCTCGGCCGCCACCGGCGCCATGGCCTTAGTGGTTGTGCCTTTAGTTGCCGACTACGGGCTCGGCCATCTTTTCGCCGCCACGATTCTGGCCGGAGTAATTCAGGTTGGCTTGGGCCGGTTGGGCGTTGGCTCTCTTATGCGGTTTATCCCCCGAACGGTCATGGTGGGCTTCGTTAATGCGCTGGCCATCCTTATTTTTCTGGCCCAACTGCCGCATATCTTCCCGTCGGGCCATGTTGACCAAAGCGTCCTTTGGCTGAATCTGGCCTTTATTGCTGCTGGGCTTTGCATCATTTACGGTTTGCCGCGAATCACCACTGCCGTGCCGTCCCCTCTGGTGGCCATCATTGTGTTGGCTGGGGTCGCCATTGGCTTTGACCTGCATCTCCCCACGGTGGGCGACATGGGAGCGTTGCCTGATTCTTTACCTGGATTAGCGATACCAAACATCCCTTGGACCGTTGAAACGCTACGGATAATTCTTCCGTTCTCTATTACCCTGGCCCTCGTGGGGCTACTTGAGTCGCTCCTCACTGCTCAAATCCTTGATGACCTCACCGACTCAAACTCCGACAAGAACCGTGAGTCCCGTGGCCAGGGAGTGGCCAACATTGCTACGGGTTTCTTGGGTGGTATGGCCGGCTGCGCCATGATTGGCCAGTCCATCATCAACTACCGCTCGGGTGGACGTACCCGATTGTCAACTTTGGCCTCGGGGGTGTTTTTGCTGGTCATGATCCTGACCCTCGGAGGTTTTGTGGCTCGTATCCCCATGGCAGCGCTAGTTGCCGTAATGATTATGGTTTCTGCTAGCACCTTTGATTGGAAGAGCGCTCGACTGGCCACGCTGCGGGTCATGCCCCGTACCGAGACCATCGTGATGGTCGCTACGGTCGGCATCGTGGTTTTAACCCACAACCTGGCTTACGGCGTCGGTGGTGGGGTAGCCCTTTCGGCGATCTTCTTTGTCCGGCGTGTGTCGCACTTGGTGGAAGTAACCAGCGTGCTTGACCCTGACAATGCTGAACGCCTCTATGCAGTCACCGGCCAGTTGTTCTTTGCTTCAACAAACGACCTCGTGCATTCCTTTGACTATGACGCCGTAAAGGTGAAGCGAGTTGAGATTGATGTGAGCGAGGCCCGTATTTGGGATACCTCAGCCATTGTGGCTATCGATGCCGTAGTGGCCAAGTTTGCCCAGCGTGGAATCAAAGCCGAATTAGTTGGCCTAAACCGTCACGCAGCAAAACTTCACCGCGACACCACAGATTCGCTCACTCCCTCGCACTAACCCGCCTCTGAGGCCATATCACACAGTCCCTCCTTGTCTAAAGTCCGTTACATGGGGACTGTCCCCGTGTAACGGACTTTTTGGTAGGTTGCAACCGAAAGGAACTCCGTGACTCAGTCGGAAGATTTTGATCTTGATGAGGCGTATGCCGTAGAGACGCCGCAAGACAACGTAGAACTTTACGCTCGTTGGGCCAGCACTTACGAAACTTTCGTGGAACGCAACGGGTATCAGCACCCGTTTATGGTGGCCGCTGAGTTGTTGGCCTTGGGCGGGCGAGACCACCAACCCGTGTTAGATGTGGGGTGCGGGACCGGTTTGGGCGGCCAGGCCCTCGTGGCCGACGGGCCGATTCTGGTAGACGGACTGGACCTCTCCGCCGAGATGATTGCCGAAGCGGCACAAAAAGAAGACCCACATGGAGCGCAGGTTTACCGGGCTTTCCACCAAGCCAACCTTAAAGAAACCCTGCCTATCGACGCCGGAGCCTATGGGGCCGTAATGAGCGCTGGCACATTTACCCATGGCCATGTGGGTCCCGAAGCCTTCGATGAGTTGTACCGAATCACCCGCCCCGGGGCATTATTTGTTGTCGGCATAAACAAAGAGTTCTACGCCGAGCAAGGCTTTGCCCACCGTTTTAGCAAAGACGCCCAGCAGGGCCGCATTACCGATCCAGTGGTGCACACTTCATCGGTTTATAGTCGTGGCGAGCATGAAGGCCACCTGGGGTTGGTGCTTACTTTTTCTCGCCAGTAGTCGGTTTTTTGCGCTGCACTGGTTTACGTACCCAACGCCCTACGGCGTGAGCCATCTCGCCGGAACGAGCACCCAAAGGCTGGAACTTTGACTGTCGTTCAACCGGCACAGCATCGCGGACCTTGATGCGGTAACTCAGATAAACCACCAAGATTCCCATGACTACGGCGAAGGTCCAGTAGTAGCCGGCGGGGCCCAGCGCACGCATAGCCATTGAGGTGACCATGGGGGAGGCCACCGCACCGAAACTGCTGGTCAACACCAAAGCAGAGGCAGCAGCGGTGCGTTTCTCGGTCGGGACCCAGTCGTTAGCCAGAGCGACAAATAGCCCATAAAGAGGGAAAACAAAAGCCCCGAAAGTGAAGTTGGCCAAAATGATTAACCATCCGGTTGGTTCCACGGTGGTTGCAAAAAGAGCCACCGCTCCGGCTGTGATAGCCACCACCATGATGACCGAGCGGCGGGGGTAGCGATCGGAAAGCTTGCCCAACGGAACTTGCAAAAGGACCGCTCCAGAAACACCGGCAGCGGCAAACAAGGCGACTTGGCTACCTGGCATTCCTGATTCGGTCCCATAAACAGAACTCATCGAACTGGCCGAGGCTTGTACAAAAGAAGCAAGGAATAAGCCAACAACCGCTGAGGGGACTAAGCGGTAGAGCTCTTTTATTGACATTTGCTCGGTAGAAGGCATGGGTGGGGCAGAAGACGCCGACAGGGTCACGGGGATAACCGCCGCCGAGATCAAGACCGAAGAAAGGACAAACATTTCGAAGCCTTCGACTGACCCCAAGTTGACCAGCAGTAAGCCGCCCGCCGTGCCTCCCATCATGATCATCATGTACCAGCCCAATATTTTGCCTCGGGTCTCGTTGGTGGCGCGGTCGTTAAGCCAGCTTTCTAAGACCACGAACACCCCGGCGTTACATATCCCGCTGATGAAATAAACCAACATCCAAGAAGCAGGCAGAACGATCACGGCGTTTACTAAAACGGCAGCCGAAGCGGTAGAAGCCAGCGCAGCAAAGGCACGGATGTGACCCACCGAGGTGAGCATGGTGCGAATTATTCGAGCCCCAACGAGATAGCCAGAAAAGTGGGCCGCCATAACTAAACCCATGGCCAAGGCGGTAAAGCCTTCGGCCTCGGCGCGCAACGGCAACAAAATGCGCTGCAAACCATTACCCACTTGTAAAAGCAAGAAAGCCACAAAGAGGGCCCCGATGCCGGCCATAGCGGGTCCTGACCGGGCCGAGGGGGCGCTCGGGGTCATGGTGTCGCTCATTGCAGCGACCGGATGCCTCGGCCTACGTGGCTCGGGCGAGGAAAACCTGTATGGGTCGCAGCTAAATCTTGAGCAGCCGAGAGTACGGGTTCTGCCATGGGACCCACTTTGGGTGCCTGGCCATCTGCGCCTTGCACGACGTGCAACAACATGGCTTCTTGACTGGCTGCGGGTTCTGGGTCATCGGCGACAAAGAGTTCTTGGTACCAGTGGAGGCGTTTTTGATCGGCTCCCAACAACCAGCCTTTTACCCAGATTTCTGCCCCTTGATGAATCTCACGTAAAAAATGGATGGTGCTTTCTACTGTGTAAAAAGTGCCGTGGGCCTGCCGGTAGTTTTCGCCGAAAGATAAATACTCAAGTAAAGCATCGCCCGCCGAGCCAAAAGCCACGCCGTAAAAGCCTTCGGTTAGATGGCCGTTGTAGTCGATCCACTCGGGGGGCACCACAGTGCGCCACCGTTCAACAGGTTTCAAGGCATCAGCCATAGTATGACCTTTCGCTTCGCTCGTTTAGCAGGGTTATCTTGGCACAAATTCGTGAGAAGACCCGGCAATCTATGCCCAAAACTCTTTAAGTTGCAACCACCGGTGACCGCTTTTTCTTTACCCCAAGGGGCCCGGCGGCAACCGAGATGGGTCCGTGGCTGCAAGCGCTTCGATAGGCGGGCGAACCGGTACCCCGAGCGCTTCTTCAATGAGGCCGGCCCAAGACAATAACTGCCGGTCTGTGCCCCGTGGAGCCACAATTTGTACTCCCACCGGTAGTCCCTCTGAGGTGAAACCCGCGGGCAAACTTATTGAGGGGCAGCCCGACACGGTGACCCGAGAAGAGGACCGCATCCAGTTGGTGTAGTGATCTAAAGAGGTGCCGTTGATTTCCCTTACCCACTCTTGACCCACCGGAAAAGCCGGCACCTGACTGGTGGGGGCTATCAGCAGATCGTATTTGCTAAAGAACACGTCCCAATCTTCTCGAAGGTTCTGCTCGGTGGCTAGTGCTTGTTCGATGCTTTCGGCAGGCAACCCGAGGCCTAAGTTGACCTCAGCTCGTACCGTTGCTTTGACTCGTTCATCTTCCGCCAGAGCAAAAAACTTCTGGGCGTAAAAGGCGGCTCGCAGGGTTTCAAAGCAACGGTCGGCTTTAGAGAAGTCAGGCTCTTGCTGGTCGACGCTCCACCCCAGTTGTTCAATGGTTTCGGCAGCTTTTTTGATAATGCGGTGCACCTCTGGTGCTACGGGGAGGCCGCCGAGGTCCGGGGAGTAAGCCACCGGGAGAGGCATTTCGGTAAGTGGCCGGTCATCTTGCCCGCTTAAGACTGCATCGTGCAGAGCAACGTCGGCCACCGTGCGGCCAATAGACCCTTGGGTAGCCATCACATATTTTGGGTCGCCGCCGGGCACTCGGCCCGAGGTAGGCCGCAAACCCACTACGCCGCAAAAAGAGGGCGGGTTGCGCAACGATCCGCCCAAATCGGATCCATCGGCGATTGAGAGCACCCCGCAGGCCACGGCGGCCGCCGCTCCGCCGCTCGAGCCCCCGGCACTCCGGGTGGGGTCCCAGGGGTTTCGGGTCAATCCATAAACAGGGTTAAAGGTGTGCGACCCGGCGCCAAACTCAGGCGTGTTGGTTTTACCCACCACTTGTACCCCTGCTTGGCGCACCAAAGCAACCGCCGGGTGGTCGGCAACCGGTTGATGGTCAGCAAAAACGAGACTCCCGTAGGTGGTGGGGAGGTCTTTGGTATCGGCGAGGTCTTTAAAAGCAGTCACCAACCCGCCCAAAGGTCCGTCGACCGCTACGGCATTCGCTTGCTGCGTCGCTTGTTCCCAGCGTTCCATCGGGAGAGCGTTAACTACGGGCTCAACCAAAGCCGCCCGCTCTGCACAAGCAGCAAGCAACTCAGCTGCAGAAATTTCACCAGATTTGAGCAATTCTTGTTGGGCTACTGCAGAGAGGTCAGGAAGGTCCATGGACAAACACTACAACGGCCGGCTTAGTGCAGGGATAACTCGGCCGGCACGGAAAGACCGAATTCTAGTGAGGCATCAGCCACCGCAGAAAAGAGGTAAGCCCCAAAAGAACGCTCACAGGAAATCAAATAGGTTTGGATGCCTTGGCGGTCGGCGCGCACGAGATCGCAGGTTACTTTGGCCACCGAAGCAGAAAATGCTGCGCCGTCCGGGGTCAGGTCATCGGCCAGGTCGATGCTGCAAACTTTTGCTAAGGCTTGTGTCGCCGCCGGACCAGAGAGACGCATCATGGCTCGCCCGTGGGTGATATCAATGATCGAGGTGGCCTCTGATTGGTCAATTGCGGCTTGCACCTCAGTGCTTTTGCCTGGGCCGGCCAAAAAGAGCCATTCATCAGGCCGACTGCCGCAAATTAGCGTGCCGTTGGGCAGCAGTTTACTTTGGCCATAGGCCACGACGGGCCCCTGGCCACGTACCAAAATCTTGGTGGTGGCCGACTCATCGGTTAGCTCAATGACTCCGTCTGACGAGGTCAACGTTCGATCATTTAGTGGGCTGTGAAAAAGTTGTTCAGACACGTTGGCGTGCTCCTTGGTGATCGAAATGCGCATGATGCCCCTGCACGGTGGCTGGGATGCGCCGCCCGTCGGCCATCAATACGGTAATGATCGTGCCCGGGGCGGCCAGTTGGGGGGCCACCTGGGCTAAGCAGATGGAACGATCCAAGGTAGGGGAGTGACGGCTGGAGGTAATCCGGCCCAAAATAGTTGTGGTCTGGCCATCTACTATTTGAGCGGCCTCTTCGGGGAGCACCGTGGGGTCGTCGGGTTGCACGGCAACCAGAATCGGCAGATCTTCTCGTTGGTAAGCGGCCCGTAACTCCGGGAGCCCGATGGTGTCGGTTTTGTCTAGTTTTACCAGCCCACCCAAGCCAGCGGTCGGGGCTTTAGAAAGACCATCGGTGTCTTGACCAACGATGTAATGCCCTTTTTCTAGGCGAAGAATCCGTTGCGCTTCAACACCAAAGGGAGCGCAACCGAGGTCTTGGCCCTCAGCAAGCAGTGCTTCCCAGACCTCCAGGGCGTGCCCAGAGGGCACGTGTACTTCGAAGGAGAGCTCTCCAGTAAAGCCAATACGCCAGATCACACAGTCGGGAACCCCCGCCACGGTGCCGCTGCGCACGCTGAAATACGGGAATACCTCCGAAGACAAATTAACGTCTGAAACTAGGCGCTCCAAGAGTTGTCGTGAATGCGGCCCCGCCACGTTGATACTGGTTAAGCCGCCGGTGACCGGGGTGACGTGTACTTGCCATTCTGGGTGTCCGGTTTGGAGCCAGTCTTCGAGCATCTCCCATACGGCGCCTGCCCCTGATGAGGTGGTGGTCATGAGCCAATGGTTTTCGCTCAAGCGGCCGGTTACTCCATCGTCGGAGACCACTCCGTCTTCGGCCACCATGGCACCGTAACGCACCCGCCCGACTTGCAGTGATTCCCAACGGTTTACGTAAACCAGTTCCAAAAGTTTGGCCACGTCGGGGCCTTGAAGGTCAATTTTCCCCAGAGGCGTAACGTCAATGATGCCCACTCCGTTGCGCACGTTTAAGGCCTCGGCTACCGCATCGCCGTAGTGGTCGGGGCGCACCCATTGGCCGGCCAGTAAAGCCGTCGCTCCGTGGGCTTCGTGCCAGTCTTGCAGAGCAGACCTGCGTACTGGCTCAAAAATGCGGCCCGCTAGCGCACCTAAAGAAATGGGCGCAAATGGGGGTCGCCAGACCGTGGTGCCGATGTCGGCTAAGTCCATGTTGCGAGACTCAGCAAGCACCGCCGCGGCGTTTACGGTTTCGAGCTTGCCTTGGGCGGGCCCCATGGTGACTGTGGTGTAGCGCTTCATCAACTCAATGGAGTCAAAGCCTTCACCAGCCGCTTGAATCAAGTCTTTTGACGAAACGTCTTCGGCGTAATCAACCAAACCATGGGTGCTAGCCCGGTAACACTCGGGGTGGGCTTCTCGCCGGAGCGGCGTACGGGCGTCGGTCAAAGATTCCGGTGCGGGTCCTTCTGGGCCGCGTGAGCGAGCGGTGGCCGCTCGGCGACTATGACGCAAACGCAACGACCGGTTGGCAGCCAAAACACCGGTAGCGCTCCCGTGTGCCACGAGTTCGTCGGTGCTGCCGTTGCCAGCGATGCCGCCGGTTGTCAATATTTCTTCGGGGAGGTTTTCTGGAAAGTAGCGAGCGGCCTGCGGGTCGTAGATTGGGCGGTTGCCGGCCATGTTGAGGAGCGAGGTCGGGGCGGTCCAGCCGGTAGCGGTGACCAAAAGGTCGGCCTCGATAGTGCGCCCGTCTTCGAGTACAACTTTTTGCAGTCGGCTCTTGCCTACCGCGGAGGCCACCATGGCGCCGGTGCGTACATCTACCACCTCGACGACTACCACGCCGGCGGCTTGGAGGTCTTTTACTGCGGCGTCTCCTTCGGCATTGGCGGTCAGCACGACCGCTCGTTGGCCGGGTTTAACTGCCCAGAGGTTAATTAGGCGGCGTGCCGCTCCCGACAACATGACCCCAGGGGTGTCGTTGCCAGAGAAAATAAGCGGTCGTTCGATAAGGCCCGGGGCCACAACCAACGAGCCGACACGAGCCTTGACTAAGCGTTCGGGGGCGAGGTGGTGGTCGCCTTGCATTATGGCCACCCAGTTGTGGTCGTAACGGCCGGTCACCGTAGACCGGGTCATCACCTCAATGTTTTCTTCGGCAGTGACGGCGGCTACCAGTTTGGCGAGGTCGGCCCGGTTGTTCTCATTACCCCAGCGCAGGTGACCGCCTAAGTCGGGACCCATCTCTACCAGCAAGACGGCGGCTCCGGACTGTGCCGCTCCTAAAGCGGCAGCCATTCCGGCAGGGCCGCCACCGGCTACCAGCACGTCGGGGTGCGCGTATCGCTTGTCGTAGGCCCCGTGGGTGCTGGTTTTCCAATGCACTCGGCCGCCAGGGGCGAACTTGCGCAAGACAGACTGATAAACGTTGTCCCACAAGAATTTCGGCTTCATGAACGTTTTGTAATAGAACCCGGCCGAAAGAAAGCGTCCAACCACCTTGTTTAAAACGCCCACATCGTGTTTTAGGCTGGGCCACACGTTTTGGGTGCTTACCTGCATGCCTTCTTCTAAAAGACGGGTGCCGGCGCGCACGTTGGGTTCGTCGCCTACTTGGAGCGACAGGTTTGGGTCCCAATGGTCGGCGGTCATGATGCCCCGGTGCCGGTGGTATTTCATGGATCGAGAAAACACGTCAACGCCTTGGGCTGCTAAGGCAGAGGCAATGGTGTCGCCGGCAAAACCGGTGACTGGTTGCCCGTTCCAAGTGAAGTTGATGGCCGTTGAGCGGTCGATGGCCTCACCGGGTTGTGGGGGTAGGCGATGGCTACTCATGAGTGGTCTCGAATCTCATTGGTCACGGTGTTGCGCTCAATGGTGAAATAGCGGCGGCAGCCAGCACGGCAGTACCAGGTTTCGGTTACCCAACCGGCAGCGTTTTCGCGTAGGTAAAGGTAGGTGCGCCACTCGGTGAGCGTGGCGGTGTCGGGGTTGGGGCGATGGACAACTTCGCCGCAGTTACGGAGATCGGCCGAGTTGCGGGGGCCGCAGTGGGGGCAAGGAACAATGATCATTAGTGACCCACCGCAGCGGCGCCTTTTTCGCCGACCAGGTCGCCTTCGGTAAATCGGCTGAGGTTAAAGGGGGCGATCATTTCATCGGTCTTTCCGGTGGCAATGGTTCGGGCCATGGTTTCACCGGAGACTGGGCCGGCTTTAAAACCGTAGGTACCCCATCCCACATCAACTAAATAGCCATCTACTGGGGTGAAACCCATGACGGGGGAGTAGTCGGGGGTCATATCGCAGAGGCCGGACCATTGCCGCATGAGCCGCATTTTGGAGATTCCCGGCATGAGTTCTAATACGTGGCCGGCCAGTTCTTCGGTGAATTCCAAGGTGCCGTTGACCCGGTAGGTGCCAACGGGGTCTACTGATGCGCCGAAGACCAGTTCGCCGCGGTCGGTTTGGCTGACATAGACGTGCAGCGAACCCGAGACCACCACGGTAGGCAGGAAAACTTTGGTTGGTTCGGTGACTGCAGCTTGCAGAGGGTGGGTGGTGATGGGTAGGGGGACTCCCGCCATGTTGGAGATAAGCGATGCCCACCCTGCAGTGCAGTTGACGACTACGGGTGCGCTGATGTCACCTCGACTGGTTCTCACTCCGGTGACTTTGCCGCCCGGGCCTTTGCCTTCGGGTCCGGTGCCTCCTTCGCACAAAATGTCGAGCACTTCGGTTTGTTGGTGTAAATGCACGCCGTGATGGTCGGCGGCTCGGGCGTAGCCCCAAACCACTGCGTCGTGGCGCACGGTGCCTCCGGGAGGGTGAAAGAGGGCGCCTAAAATGGGGTAACGAGTGTTGGGCGAGACGTCCAAGCTGGGGGCTTCTTTTTTGACGTCTGCCGGGTCGATAACGCTGGAGTCGATGCCTTGCAACTTGTTGACTTCGGCTCTCCAGTGCATGGTGCGCAGTGCCGAGTCGGTGTGGGCCAGGGTCAAGTGGCCACGGCGAGAGAACATGACGTTGAGGTTTAGGTCATCGGCCATTTGGTTATAAAGATGCAGCGAGCGGTCGTAAAAGGCCACGCCTTCCGGGGTCAGATAGTTGGAGCGCACGATGGCCGTGTTGCGGCCCGACCCGCCGCCGCCCAAGTAGCCCTTGTCCACTACGGCCACGTTGGTTATGCCGTGTTCGGTGGCCAAGTAGTAGGCAGTTGCGAGGCCGTGGAGGCCGCCGCCGATGATGACTACGTCATAGGTGTCTTTGAATTCGGGTTGGCGCCACATGCGGGGCCAGGTGCCGCGGGTTAAGCCGTGGCGCAGCAGTTTGGCTGCCGAATATTTGTAGGCGTGTTGGGGCATCAGTTCAGGACTTTCTTGCTTCTTTTGTCCATGGGTCCGGGTTTGTTCCTTCTCCGTAGGAGGGAATTTTGTCGGATTCGTCGCCTTTTGGTATGCGGCGGGTTCCGGTCATATGGTCGGCCAACATATTATAAAAGCGGTGAAGTGGTTCTTCAAAGCGGGGGGAGAGGCGACCGGGGGTGTAGGCGCCTTGGCTGATGCCTCGTTGGTTGCGTTCTACGATGTCGATGTCCTCGTTGTTGATGTCGATCCAAAAATCACGGGTTGCGGCAAACTCTTCGTCGGAAACCTTTTCGTTTCCTGGAGGGAGGAGCCACGTGCAATGTTCGCGGGTTTTGCCGGGTTCAAGAGGTTCGAGGCGTAACACGAAGGCGTGGTTGGGGAGCAGGCTCAACAAGACATTTGGGAAAATGGCTAAGAAGCGTCCGCTTACCGCTTCGCCGTTACTCAGAGTGGTTGCTTTAGGCATGACCGTCCAGTCGTCACGACTGGTTTCAGTTATGGGTGTGGTGGTTTGCCCGCAATACATGCCAGGGCCTTGAAAGCGGTAGTGGTCGACTACTCGAGAGACCTTGGCGAGTTCTGGGTGTATCCACGGGACATGATAATATTCTTGATAGTTCTCTGAAATAAGTTTCCAATTGGCGTTCATTTCAAGGTCGACTTCAAGGTGGGTTACCCAGTTTTCCAATTGGTAGTTGGCTACTCGTTCGGTGAGGTCGCCGAACCATTCGTCTATTTCAACGGTGTGGGGGTCGGCGCAGGCAAAGAGCAAGCACCCCCACTGGGCGGTACGCACTGGGTGCAGACTAAAATCTGTGGGGTCAAAATCTTTTACCGTTACTTCTTCAAAGAGCGGCGTGGTGTTGAGCACCCCGTCTCGGTCGTACCCCCAACGGTGATAGGGGCAGCGCAGGGTGGCTCCGGCGGTGCAGTCGTTAGCAAAAAGTTCGGTGCCTCGGTGGCGGCACGAATTGTAAAAACCGTGAAGTTCTCCGGCCTCGGTGCGCATTAAGAGCACCGATCGTTTACCAAGTTTCCTGACCAACACTTGGCCGGGTGCGTTTAGTTCGTTGGCTGTCCCGACACAGACCCATGCGGTTTCAAAAACTTTTTCACTCTCTAAATCAAAAAATTCTTGGTCGGCATAGCAGTCGGCGGGTAATGCTGAGGCCTCTTCTACCGCTCGGCGCGTGGGGGCCCAGAATGCGTCATCGGTCCATGGTGCTGAGGGAGACTGTCTCTGCTCACCGGTCATCTCGGTGAGCGTAGAGCAAGTTCCCATTCCCGCGCCAGTGTTCCCATATTGCGGGAACACTTTTTTCTGTCGACATGCCCTACAGTGCAGGTATGCCAGAACTTCATGTCGTAGACCATCCCCTTGTTCAACACAAGTTGACCCAGATGCGCCGGTTTGATACTCCCAGTGAGCGTTTTCGCCAACTGCTTACTGAAACCAGTTTGTTGCTTACTTATGAGGTGACGCGCGAATTGCCGCTCACCACGACGACCATCACGACCCCTTTGGTTGAAACTGAAGCGCCTGAACTAGTTGAACACCCGGTAGTGGTCTCTATTTTGCGAGCCGGCAACGGGCTCCTTGATGGCGTGTTGCAGGTCATCCCTGGGGCTCGTGTCGGCCATGTTGGGCTTTATCGAGACCATGAAACTCTTCAACCGGTCGAGTACTATTGCAAGTTTCCTTCGTTGGAGGGGCAAACGGTGATCGTGGTTGACCCTATGTTGGCTACCGGAAACTCGGCCGCCGCTGCTCTTGAGCGTGTTAAAGCCGATGGGCCGGCAGCCATTCGTTTTCTTTGTTTGTTGGCTGCTCCTGAGGGAATCGCCGCTTTGCATGAAGCGCACCCTGATGTGCCTATTTGGACTGCTTCCGTGGACGAGTGCCTCAACGAGGTGGGGTACATCGTACCTGGTCTGGGCGACGCCGGTGATCGCATCTTCGGCACCACGTGAGCATCCGCCCGCTTGTGTTTTTAAAGCTATGACTCCTCAGGAAGAGAAAAAGCAACTTCTGGTTCAGCGCCGGCTCTACCATGCCATTCGCCCAATGGCTCGTTTTGATTTGGGGCCGCCCCCCACGGGGGTAGACGGCCCAGTTATTTTGGCCGCCAACCATCGAAGCTTGGCTGATCTTTTGTTCGCAGCCGCTTTGTATCACCTCTGGGGTTGGCCGGTTCGTTCGCTGGTGGCTGCTGCTTATTTTGAAAAACCGGGCATTGGGTCTCTTTTGCGAGGCTTGGGGTGCATCCCGGTTTCTGGCCGAGAAGCCGTTGAAAGAGCGGCCGAGATCTTAGCGGAAGGTACCTCGGTGGCCATTATGCCCGAGGGGCGCGTGGTGCGGCCCGAAGAGTGGCAGCCCACGGGGGTTGGGGAGGCGCGTACCGGGGTGGGGCGTTTGGCTTTGGAAAGCAAACGTCCGGTTATCGCGGTGGGGGCTGCGGGCACCGAGGTGTTGTGGCCTCGTAAGAGCACGTTGCCTCGGGTGCGGCCGTGGCGTCGCCCCTTGTTGGTAGCTCGCCATGAGGTAATTGGGGTCGTTGAAAACCTTGAGGCTCGTGTAGCACTCGAAAAAATCTGGGAGGGCGTGCGGCGCCAGGTGAATCTTGCCGACCAAGTCCGCAAGGACAGCTAATTTTCGTGGTGACCGTGGCCGTGATCGTCAATGAGTAGCATTTCGTGGCGGTGATCATGTTCGCTGTGGTCGCCTAAGAGGCGGGCTCCGTAGGCCTGACGCAACACATCTGGGCAGAGCACCGCGTCGGGTGCACCGGCGGCCACCAAGGTGGTAGCCAGCACCGCTACTTGATCCGCATGGCGGGCTTCGTCTAAATGGTGGGTAGAGAGAACCACGGTTCCTCCGGCCTGGCGGGTTTGTTCAATGACCCGCATAATGATTTCTTGGCTAGAAAAATCTAGGCCAGTTATTGGTTCGTCGAGGAGCAGCAGTGAGGCGTCTCGAGCCAATGCTTGGGCGATAAAGGCCCGCTGGCGTTGGCCGCCGGAAAGTTCGCTTATGGGGTGCCCAGCCAGCGCTGAGATGTCGAGTTTTTCTAGTGCTTGTTCCACATGGGCATGGTCGGCGGGGGAGAGGCGGTTGGGGAGGAGTTTTTTTTGGTAGCGGCCCATGCGTACGACTTCGGCCACGGTTAACGGCATCCACGGGTTTTCGTGGTGCTGGGTTACTAAGGAAATCGAGTCGGGGAGGTGGGTTATGGTCCCTTTGGTTGGTTTGCGTAGTCCGGCGAGGACTTCCAGAAGGGTTGTTTTTCCCGAGCCGTTGGGGCCCACCAAAGCGGTGATGCTGGCGGCCGGGAAGTCTAAACATAAGTTTTCTAGGGCCCATTTGTTGCCGCGCTCTACGTATACCTCGTGGAGTGAAAGCGGAGGTAAATCGTTCATAGTGAGAATCATTCTCGCTCAGCGAAGGCCGAGACACAACCTGTTCTAAAAGTGGTAAGGGAACTCGCTAAAATCTTGCGATCGTTTTTCTAAAAAGGCGTCTCTACCTTCGGCGGCCTCATCGGTGCCGTAAGCCAACCGAGTAGCTTCTCCAGCAAACAACTGTTGACCCACCAAGCCGTCGTCAATCATGTTGAAAGCAAACTTCAACATGCGTTGAGCGGTCGGGCTCTTTGCGTTAATTTCTTCAGCCCACTCCAAAGCGGTGGCTTCTAACTCTTGATGGTCGATCACCGCATTAACCATGCCCATGGCGTGCGCCTCTTCGGCGGAATAATCCCGACCTAAAAAGAAGATCTCTCGGGCCCGTTTTTGCCCCACTTGACGAGCCAGGTAGGCCGAACCAAAACCTCCGTCAAAACTGGCCACGTCGGCGTCCGTTTGTTTAAACACTGCGTGCTGACGGCTGGCCAAGGTGAGATCGCAAACCACATGCAAACTATGGCCGCCTCCCACTGCCCACCCCGGGACCACGGCAATAACTACTTTAGGCATAAAACGGATGAGGCGCTGGACTTCTAAAATATGTAAACGGCCGGTTCGCACCGGGTCAACGCTTTCCGCCGTTTCCCCTTCCGCATATTGATAACCATCGCGGCCACGGATGCGTTGATCCCCACCGGAACAAAAAGCCCACCCACCGTCTCGGGGCGACGGGCCGTTTCCGGTCAATAAAATTGTGCCCACGTCGGCGGTCATGCGGGCATGATCAAGCGCTTGATAAAGCTCATCGACGGTACGAGGCCGAAAAGCGTTGCGCACTTCGGGCCGAGCAAAAGCTATGCGCACCGTGCCTTTACCGATTGCTCGATGATAAGTAATGTCGCCAAAATCGAAGCCTGGCACTTCCTGCCAAAGTTCAGGGTCAAAGGTTGCAGAAATCTTGTTCTCAGTCACTAGGACAGCATAGAGCCCAACCGGGCTTTGTTTAGACAACTGCTCTGCCTGCATCTCGGGGTACCGCCATCACGGCCTTTTGGCGGTTACCCTGCCGTCATGAAACGGCACCTCCCCGCAGCGCTTTTGGTAGTGGCTGCCCTCTCACTGCCCACCGTGGCTTTTGGGGTTTCTGAGTCGATTCGTGATGCCCGCGATCGCCGTGAAGAGGCCGCAGACCAAGAGGCTTCTGCGGCCGAGGAACTGGACCTCATCGAAGCCGAAGATATTGAAGTGGCTGAAGCCCTTGATGCTCTTGATGATTATGTGGCTTTACAGATGGCCAAAATAGCCAGCGCTCGCCAATCCATAGAAGCCGCCGAAGCAGAAGCCACCCTCCGTTGGATCGAAGCCGGGTCGGTCGACAAAGAAATCGTGGCCCTCCGACAACAGATACAAGAACTTGCTGTTGACGCTTATGTGCAGAGCATTCGTCCCGGGACGCTGCTGGAGGCCGAAGACCTCACCGCAGGCATACGCAAATCAGCCATTCTTAAAGCAGTAACTGGTGACCGTGGCGACCTTATAGAACAGTTTCGTTCTTTAGAGTCTGACCGAGAAGATGTTGCTCGTTTTGCCGACAACGCCATCGTGGATGCCGAACGCCAACAACGTGAACTTGAAGCTTCGCTAACTATTTTAGACCAACGCATCGTGGCGCAAGAAGCAGCCCAAGACGAACTTCGTCAACGAATATTGAACTATGAAGAAGAAATACGCCAGTTTGAACGCGAGCAATACCGCATGGCCATACTCATCGACACGTTGATTGCCGAAGAGCTCCGTGCTTCCGCTCCTGATTTCACCTCAGAGTCCGCCTCTGGTTTCATCATGCCCATGGAGGGTCGCATCGGCTCGGGCTTTGGTCCACGCGTACACCCGATTTTCGGCACCACCCGCCAACACAACGGGGTGGACATCGGCTGCGTCACCGACCAACCTATTTGGGCAGCCAAAGCAGGCACCATCCTTTTTTCTGGCTGGCGTAACGGCTTCGGCAATGTGGTACTTATTGAGCATCAAGGCTCGGTAGTGACCGTCTATGCCCACCAAAACCAGGTGCTCGTATCTACCGGACACACCGTAGATACCGGTGAACTCATCGGCAAGTGTGGCTCAACCGGCTGGTCCACTGGCCCCCACCTTCACTTCGAGGTGAGGGTAGGCGGCGAAGCCCGTGACCCCCTTCTCGTTCTGCCCTAACGCCCGCTGTCCGCCCGTAGCAGGAACTTCCCCCGAGGTGAAACATGGGACCAGGCTCCAGGTTTCACCTTGGAAAAGCAAAAAGGAGCGAGGCTCAAAAGCCCCGCTCCTTTTTTGTAAAGATTGGTTTAGTTAGCCAACAAAGGCTGAGGCAAAGACCAGTGAAACAATGGTCATGACCTTGATCAAAATGTTCATGGCTGGGCCAGAAGTGTCTTTGAAGGGGTCGCCTACGGTGTCGCCAACTACGGCTGCTTTGTGGTTGTCGGAACCCTTGCCACCAAGCGCACCGGCTTCGATGTACTTTTTCGCGTTGTCCCAAGCACCACCGGCGTTAGCCATAAAGATGGCCAAGCAGAAACCGGTAACCAAAGCGCCAGCTAAGAAGCCGCCCAAAGCGTTTACGCTTATGAAGCCGATTACCAAAGGAACCACGATGGCCAAGGCCCCGGGAACCACCATCTCTTTAAGAGAGGCTTTGGTAGAGATTTCGACGCAGCGAGCTGAATCAGGGTTAACCCCTGGCAAGCCTTCACGCAAGCCCGGGATTTCCCTGAATTGACGGCGTACTTCTTCGATCATTTCTTGTGCGGCACGACCAACAGCATCGATGGTCAAAGCAGCAAACAAGAAGGGCAGCATTGCTCCGAGGAACATGCCGATAAATACGCTGACCTCGCCAATGTTTAGCGAGAGCGTTCCGCCAGCCTGAATGACCGCAAACTCGAAACTCTTGAAAAGAGCCAAAGCGGTGAGTGCTGCAGAACCAACGGCAAAGCCCTTAGCAATGGCGGCCGTGGTGTTACCCAAGGAATCCAAAGCATCGGTTACTTCACGCACGCTGGGGTCCAATTCGGCCATTTCAGCGATGCCGCCGGCGTTGTCAGCGATTGGCCCGTAAGCATCAACCGAAACAACCACGCCGGTGGTGGCCAACATGCCGATGGCCGCTACGGCGATGCCGTAAATGCCGCCGTCGAGGTTGCCGATGGAATCAAACGCCATCTCGCCACCCCAGTAAGCCACGCCTATCCCGAGGACCAAAAGGCCCACCGAAGCAGCTACCGAAATCATGCCGGCAGAAATGCCACCCAAAATGGTGGTAGCGGGGCCGGTTTTGGTTTGGTCGGCAATCTTTTTAACCGGGCCAAACTGGTCTGAGGTGTAGTACTCGGCGGTCTTGCCCAGCGCCCAACCAATGATCAAACCGCCGATGACGGAAATAGCCAGGCCGTAAGGGTTTTCAAAGACAGAGTCTGAGCCGAACATCCAACCGGCCAGCACAACCGTGGCGACAATGGTTAAGCCCATGGCTACGTTGGTGCCCATGTGTAGCGCATGGGAGAGCGCCTTGGAGTCGGTGGAGTCGCCGCCCTTGACAAAGAAGGAACCGATGATGGACGCCACCATGCCCGCTAGGGCAATGGCCATTGGGAAACCCAACAGCGAAATGGTTACTGCATCGGAGGCGTTTTCTGCCGCCAAACCTGTAGCGAAAGCCACCAAAGAAATGGGAGCCAAAATGGAGCCGGCGTAGCTTTCGAAAAGGTCTGCGCCCATGCCGGCGACGTCGCCAACATTGTCACCGACGTTGTCGGCAATGGTGGCTGGGTTACGAGGGTCATCTTCTGGGATGCCCGCTTCAACCTTGCCTACCAAGTCCGCTCCTACGTCGGCTGCTTTGGTGTAGATGCCGCCACCTACCCGGCTGAACAGGGCAATAGAACTGGCGCCCAAGCCGTATGCGGTAACAACTTCGAATGCTTTGTCAACTTCGAACATGAGCACGAAGATGATGTACACGGCCATAAGGCCAGCCAAAGCCAACCCAGCTACTGAGAAGCCCATCACGGCACCGCCGCGGAACGCCACAGACAAAGCTGGGCCAGGGCCGTCTTTAGCGGCTTGCGTGGTACGAGCGTTAGCCATGGTGGCCACGGTCATGCCGACATACCCAGCGGTAGCCGACAGAACGGCCCCAATGACGTAGGTAATAGCGGCGGTGGGCACGATCAAGGCGCCGATCAAAATGGCCATAACAACTACGAAACCCGAAACCCAGATGTATTCCTGCTTAAGGAAGGCCCGGGCTCCTTTCTGGATTTCGGTCATCAAAAAGACCATACGTTCGTCGCCGGGATCGGCTGCTTTAACTTTTGTGAAAAAATAACCAGCAAGGACAAGGCCGAGTAAGGCTGATAGTCCTGCCAGGTAAGGGATGGCGTCCAAGGACTGCTCTCCTAGGTATTGGGGGTAAAGGCCGCACTCACCACATCGGCAAGGCGGGTCCAGTCGAACAAAGCCCGACCGGAACCGAGACAACGCTAGCAAAGACTGGCCGAGTGTTCATACCTTTGCGCAAAACCAGTTGGTGACATCTGACCAGAAAGATTGTTGGCGTTTTGCTCCCGGGTGAGTAAGCATGGGCTTATGGACCCCGCAGAAACCCGCCAGCGACTCCTCGCTCAGCGTCGTGCTTTGAACTCGACCCAGGTTGCTGCGACCAGCACTTTGGTGGCGGGCCGCATTTCTTGCTTGCCGGCGTATCGGCAGGCCGCGGTGGTGGGGACTTATCACAGCATCCGGGGCGAGATTGATTTGTCGGCTTTAGAAAATCAAACGGGGCCACAGTTAGCTTTTCCTCTCACCATGCCTGGCGAGCCGTTGCGTTTTATGATTCCCAACGGGCCTTTGGTCGACGGCCCCTTTGGCACCAAAGAGCCGATGGTCGGTCAAGAAGTCGACCCGTTAGACTTGGATCTGGTCTTGATGCCGTTGGTGGCGGCAGACCTGCAAGGCAACCGCATCGGTCACGGGGCCGGCTTTTATGACCGAACGTTCGCCAACCGCCAAGCCGGAAAACCACCATTTTTAGTGGGGGTAGCGCATAGCTTCCAAGTAGTGGACGCCCTCATTTCTCAACCTTGGGACGTCCCCTTAGATCTCATCATCACCGATACTGGCCTTGCCGGCCCGGGTATGAACCACCTTGAGCCGCCCATAGGGAAAGATTAGACCGTGAAAATAATTGTGGTAGGAGCAGGAGAGGTCGGCACGTATGTTGCCGAACGTCTCAACAAACAACACGACGTGGCTTTGGTTGAAAACAACCTGGAGCGGTTTCGAGAAATCGACACCGACAGCAGCCTCGATGTGCTGACGGTTTATGGCAGCGGCACTGACCCTGATGCTTTGAGTGCTGCGGGGCTTGCCGACACCGAACTTCTGGTGGCGGTTACCAAAAATGATGAAGCAAATATTGTGGCCGCTTTGCTGGCCCGTCAAGCGGGTGTTGAACGCACCGTGGTTCGCATTGAATCTCGACGGCTACGCAACAAAGAGGTGGGCAAACTTTTAGGCAGCCCCGGGTCGTTTCTTATGATCGACCCTGATCAAGAAATCGCTCACGACGTGCAGCGCCTTATGAAATACCCGGGGGCGCTTGACAAGATTGACATGGCCGGGGGAGAGGTCGTGGTAATCAGCGCTCGTTTGGAAGCCGACGCCCCTTTCGTTGGCGTCTCTCTTCATGACCTTGGTAAAGAACTCGAACCCGATTGGGATTTCATCGTGGGCACTATTACGCGTTGCCGTGACGATATCGAAACCACCATTATCCCTCGCCAAGATGAAACGCTGCAAGAAGGCGACCTGATTCGGGTGATTTGCAAAAACCGGGCCTTGGACGATGTCACCCATCGTTTGGGAATCGCCTTTGACTCGCCCGATCGCGCCTTGTTGCTCGGTGGGGGTCGTACCGCCTCTATGTTGGCGGAGTCGTTAGGCAAAGAAGGCATCAGCGTGGCCATTATTGAAAAAAACCTGCAACGAGCAACCGAGCTTAGTGAGTCGCTGCCTGGCACAACAATTTTTCATGGTGACATCACCGATGTAGATGTGCTCGAAGAAGCCGAGGTGGGGGAACAAGACGTAGTGGTTGCGCTCACCGGCGAAGACGATGCAAATGTTCTGGCCAGTTTGTATGCCCAAGATGTTGGCACCCGCTCAGCCTCAGGGGGCAAGGGTAAAAGCGGGCCCCAGACTATTGCCGTGGTGCACCGGCTCAAGCTTATGCCCTTGCTCGCTGCCCATGATGTGGGAGCCACCTTGAGCCCCCGTACTGCTACCGCAAACAGTGTGCTGCGTTTTGTTCGCGGTGACGTGGCCCAGGTGGCTACCTTTCTGCAAGGCGAAGCAGAAATCCTTGAGTTCGCCATTCACGATGACAGTCGCTGCGAAGGTAAAACTATTGCCGAAATTGGGGTGCCGGATAAGGCATTGGTAGCGGCCATTGTGCGTGATGGCAAACCACAGATTGCTCGCGGTCGAAGTGTTCTGCGAGACCGTGATCATGTGATTGTTATTGCCCTTCCCGAGTCGGCGGACCGGGTGAGCGAACTCTTCGGGTGAGTTCCCTCAAATTTGCCGAGGGGTTGGCTTCTGGCTTTTCTGGTCATGAAACTCGCCGTACGTGGTCGTCATGGCGTTCGGCCAGCGCTTTGGGGTTTGCTCTTGGGTTTTTGGCGGTAGGCGGCAACGCATTGTTGGCCGCCGCCACTAATCGTCTTGTTGCTGCTCCGCACGGAGGGACTTTTTTTCTGGCCGGGGTTTTTCTCTTGCTGTGCGGGTGGGTTTTATTGACTTTTGTCCAGCGACCAGAGCGGCATCGGGGCGCCGATATTTTGGGCGGGCTTACCGTCGCCATGGTGACAGTAATCTTTGCTGCTGGTTATCTCATGGTTCTCACAGAGGCTGTGCCTTCATTTTCTTTGGGCCTTTATGAGTCTGCCAATGCCATTACTACGACTGCGCTGAGCGGGGTAAACGTTGAGGCTCTGAGTGCAGGGTCGCAGATTTTTCGGGCCGGTCTGCAGTGGACGGGTGGGCTCGCTACTTTGCTTTTGGGGGTGGCAATTATTCCGACTTTGGGTGCGGGGCGTGACCTCGCTGACCGGGTTGGGCAGAGCGGGATGTTGCCGTTGGCCCCCAGCGGTGGGCAAGCGGCCAGAAATATTCTTTTTATCTATTTGCCTCTTTCTCTGGTCCTTTGGCTGGCTTTCGCGCTAACCGGCATGGGTGTTTTTGATGGGCTTTTGTTGGCTCTTTCGGTTGTTTCTACGGGCGGTTTAGCTGTTCCCGGGGACCCTTTTCGCAGCGGCGTGGTTCAGTGGATTGCCGTTGCCGGCATGTCGCTTAGTGGGGTCAGCCTGGTTGTTTTGTGGCGGCTTGCTCAACGCAAAACTCAGGGTCTTTGGCGCTCTATGGAACTTCGGTTTTATCTTCTGGGCACCCTCGGGCTTGCCTTGCTTTTGATTTATTCCGCAGGGGATTTTGGCCTAGACAGTGTTCGCCATGCCGCTTTTATTGCTTCCTCTGCTATTTCTACCACTGGTTTTGCGGCCCAACCTTTTGGCCCTTGGGTGCCGTTGGTGCCGGTAGCTATTTTGTGTGCCACGGCCATTGGCGGTATGTCTGGGTCAATCTCTGGGGGCTTTCATCTGCAGCCTTTGGTGGCTTTGGTTCGGCTTTCTCGTCGTGAATTGCTTCGACAACTTCACCCTCGCATGGTGTTACCGCTTCGGTTGGGGGGCGTGCCGGTGGACGAACGCACTATTGAACGAATGGTGGTTTTGCAGTTTTTGTTTATTGCCACGGTGATCGCTACGTCTTTGGCGGTCGCCCTTACTGGTTTCAGCGTTGTTGATGCTCTTGGGATGGCGGTGCATGCCACGGCTACCGGTGGCCCGGTGCGCAGCATTGACGGCATTCCTCAAGATCCGGCGAACTGGGGCGTGCTTTCCCGATTGGTTTTGATACCAGCCATGGTGGCGGGTCGTATGGCTATTTTCCCTGTCTTGGTGACTGCTACCTCGGTGGTGGCCGTTACCCAGCAGAAACTGCATTTTGCGGGCCGTCGAGTGCGTAAGAATTTAAGACGCTCATGACCGCTTATCGTCTTGCCTCTTCGCCGCGCTGGTCGTCGACTACTTGGCATATCACGGGGATTGCCTTGCAGTTTGTGGCTTTGGGCATGGTGTTTTGTTCGTTTTTAGAGCTAAATGACGGTGGGTCGATTGTTCCTTTGTTGGCTGCTGGTTTGTTTACTTTGGCGGTGGGCACGGTGGCTCGTTTGTCTACAGAAACGGGAAAGACGGGGCAGGCGGAGATTTTTGCGGCGGTGGGCGGCACGTGGTTGATTGTTTCGGTTTTCGGGGCTTTGCCTTACTTGTTGGCTGCTACTTTTGCTCGGCCGGGTATTGGTTTTCCGGTGGAGGTAGCCGATGCTCTTTTTGAGTCGATTTCGGGGTTTTCTTGTACGGGTTCGACCGTTTTTGGGGCACATAATCCTATTGAGTCTCAAGGGGCGGGCATACTTTTTTATCGACAGTTGACGCAGTGGATGGGCGGGATGGGCATTGTCGTGTTGGTTGTTTCGATTTTGCCGTCGTTGCGGGCTTCTGGCCTGGGGCTTATGAGTGCTGAAGCGCCGGGCACTGGTTCTGCTGATCGTTTGGCACCTCGGGTTACTGATACTGCCCAGCGGTTCTGGAAGTTGTATTTTGTGTTTACGGCGGCGGTGGCTGGTGCTCTTTTGTTTGCTGGCATGAGTATTTTTGATGCGGTGGCTCATGCTTTGACCACTGCTTCCACGGGAGGGTTTTCGACTCGGGATACTTCGATCGGTTATTGGGATAGCGCCACGATTGAGGCGGTGTTGATTGCGGGCATGATTTTTGGTGGGGCGAACTTCACCCTCCATTGGCGGTCTTTTAACAAAAAGAGGCTTGTTCATTTTTCCGACCCGGAGTTTCGGGGTTACCTTTTTATGTTGACCGCTGCTTCGGCCGCCGTTATTTGGATACTTTTTGCGAACGGCTTGACTTTTGGCCGTTCGGTCCGGGCCGCTGTTTTCAATGTGGTTACTTTGGGCACCAGCACCGGGTTCGGTAACGCCACCAGCACCATGAGCGATGGGAACTTTGTTTTGTGGGCCGGGGGAGCGCAGGTTATTTTGCTGATCCTGCTGGTCTTTGGCGGCTGTACGGGATCTACTTCGGGCGGGGTGAAGGTGTTGCGCCTTCAGGTGGGGTTAGCGCATGCTCGGCGCTCGTTGCGGAGTTTCCGTCATCCCCGGGCTGTCTTTCCGGTGTTTCTTGGGCGTCGCCCCATCCCGGATTCCTTGGTGGAGCGCATTGCCGGTTTTATGGTGATTTACGCCATGCTGGTGGTGGGCGGTACTTTTGTTTTGGCGGCTTTAGGTACCGATTTGTTGACGGCGGCCAGCGGGGTGATTAGTTCGTTGGGCAATATGGGGCCGGCGTTACAAAATGCGGGGCCGACTGCTTCGTTTGTGGATGGCTATTCGGCGCCGGCTCGTCTGGTTTTGGCGTTCATGATGCTGGTGGGGCGTTTAGAGATTTTCCCTATGGTTTTGATGCTGGTGGCGCCGTATCGCACGCTCCGTCACCGGTTGCCTCGCCTCTAGATACCGTCCGCTAGTTGCAAAGCAAAGCAACCAGGAGTTGCTTCAGCATTTCTGGGTCTTGGCTACCGCAGAGTTCTCGGGCGCTGTGCATGGCGAGTTGGGCGGCGCCGAGGTCTACGGTACGTAGGCCGGTGGCGGCGGCGGTTAGTGGCCCGATGGTCGACCCACAGGCCAGGTTGCTGCGGCTCACGAAGGTTTGTAGAGGTACACCGGCTTTTTCTGCTGCTTGGTGTATTTGGGCAGCGCCGGGGGCGTCGGTGGCGTAGCGCTGATTGGCGTTGTGTTTGAGTACGGGCCCTTGGTTTAAAAATATTTGGTGGTCGGGGTCGTGGCGGTCGGGGTAGTTGGGGTGGGTGGCGTGGGCGCCGTCGGCGGAGATAACTAATGTTTCTGGAGCGGCCAGTGTTTCTGTAGAGCATCGGGCGGCGAGGAAGGCGTTTAGTAGGGGTCCGCTGGCTCCGGTGGCGGTGGTGCTTCCTACTTCTTCGTGGTCGTAGAGGGCCAGGACCATGGCGTTGGGTCCGGGGTTTTGGTGGGCGGTCAACAAGGCGTTTAGCCCGGCGTGGCAGGAGAGTTGGTTGTCGAGTCGGGGTGCGCTGATGAATTCTTGGTCGAGTCCGGCCAGGGTGGCTGGGGTGAGGTCGTGAAGCATCAGATCAAAAGAAACGATGTGCTCGGGGTTTACGTCGGCTTGTTGGGCTAGTGCATCCAGCAGGCCAGGCCCATCGCCTAAGCCCAGCAACGGTCGGAGGTGTTGTTGGCGGTTGAGGATTAAACCTTTTTCGTTGACCCCTTGGTCAAGGTGGATAGCCAACTGGGGTATTCGCGCTACGGGGCGGTCCAACAAGACCAAAACTTCGCGTAGGGCGTCTGGGTCTTGAACAATTAGTCGGCCCGAACAGCCCAGGTCGCGGTCTAACCAGGTGTTGTTGAGGGTTCCGCCGTAGACCTCTATGCCGAGGGAGCGCCAGCCGGATGCGGTTTGGTCGGGGTTTGGCTTTAAACGGAGGTTGGGGCTGTCGGTGTGGGCGCCAATGATTTTGGCGGCTTGGGTTCCGGTGCCGGCGGCCGCCAGGAGGGCGCCGTCACGACGGAGGTACACGGGGTGGCCACCGGCGGCTTCGGAAGTTGTGAAGATTTCGGTAAAACCGGCGGTAGCGAGTTGATTGGCGGCGGTTTGCACCACGTGAAAAGGGCTCGGTGAAGCGTCAATGAAAGCGCACAGGTTTTGGACGGTTTTTTGTTCGGCGGTAGTCATGTGCTCTATGTTGGCAAGAATTTACCGCAATGTGGTGTTTGGGTGTCGGAATTTTTATGTTTAGTTTGCCCATCAGCGCCATAAGCGTTCCCCAAACTCATACCAGAAGTTAATGCCTGCCGCCCGGGTAGGCGAATGAGTGAAAACCATCTATTATTAGTCTCTGCTCCGGATCAACGATGCTCCACAGGTAGCGAACCTTTTAGTATCCACCCAGGAGACCGGTTATTTTTCAGCACGGCCAACAAAACCTTGACCTCCCCTCCGCCCAGGGGCTCTATAACCCTGCTTTCGAACACGATGCTTGTGGGGTCAACTTTGTCTGCCATCTGCGCGGCCAGGCCAGCCATGAGATCGTGCAATTGGGCATCGGCGCACTTTGTAAAATGCAGCACCGGGGAGCATTAGGGGCAGAAACCAATACCGGCGACGGAGCCGGGCTTCTGTTGCAAGTACCGGATGGGCTTTACCGAGCAGACGTTGACTTTGCTTTGCCGACCGCCGGCCAATACGCCACGGGGATTGCTTTTCTCCCACAAAGCCTCGAGTTGGCCGATGCGGCAGTGGCCCAGTTTGAATCGTTGGTACAAGCGGAAGGTCTAACCATTTTGGGCTGGCGCGAGGTACCCATCGCTGACCACATGATCGGCCCGGCGGCCAAAGCAGCTCAGCCCATGTTTCGACAGGTATTTCTGACTGCTCCAGCCGGACCCGACGGAGAACTTTTGGCGGGGTTGGAGCTTGACCGGCGCACTTACTTATTACGCAAACGGTCGGAACACGAAATAAAGATCAGCACGGCCGGCCAACCAGCCGCCGGCATGGCCGGGGCATCAGCGGCCTACACCGGCATTTACTTCCCGTCGCTAAGCGCCCGCACCATGATTTACAAAGGCATGTTAACCACCCCTCAACTAGCGGAGTTCTTCCTTGACTTAGCCGACCCACGCACCGAGAGTGCCTTAGCACTAGTGCACTCACGTTTTTCTACTAATACCTTCCCCTCATGGCCACTAGCCCACCCCTACCGACTGGTGGCCCACAACGGCGAAATCAACACCGTACAAGGCAACCGCAACTGGATGCGAGCCCGCCAAGCCGTACTGGCCACCGACCTGCTGCCCGGCGACCTGGAGCGCATCTTCCCCATCTGTACCCCAGGGGCCAGCGACACCGCCGGTTTTGACGAAGCCCTAGAACTCTTAACCATGGGCGGGTATTCGCTGCCTGAAGCCATGATGATCATGATCCCCGAACCGTGGGAACGTCATGCCACCATGGATGACCACCAAAAATCTTTCTACGAGTTTCACGCCACCTTGATGGAACCCTGGGACGGCCCAGCCTCTATTGCCTTCACCGATGGCGCCGTCATGGGTGCAGTATTGGACCGCAATGGTTTACGCCCCAGTCGCTACTGGGTTACCGAAGACGACTTGGTCATCATGGCCAGCGAAGTTGGGGTAGTAGACGTACCCAGCAACCAAATCGTCGAAAAAGGCCGCCTTGAGCCCGGAAAAATGTTTCTCATTGACATGGAACAAGGAAGAATAATCCGTGACGAAGAAATCAAAAATGGGATCGTCAAAACGCACCCCTACCGCCAATGGCTAGACGAAAACTTGATTCGCCTCAACGATCTGCCCGAGGCCACGCGTGAAATAATCGACCCAGCCTCTTTAGAGCAGCGCCAACTAACGTTCGGCTACACCCACGAACAACTCAAGATGTTGGTGGCCCCCATGGCCCGAGACAGCAAAGAAGCCATCGGCTCCATGGGCACCGACACACCGATGGCCGTACTCTCCGGCCGGTCGCGACTGCTCTACGATTACTTTCAACAACTTTTTGCTCAAGTCACGAACCCGCCGCTTGACGCCATGCGCGAAGAACTGGTAACCGCCGTTTGCGCCACCTTGGGGCCACGCGGCAACCTCCTTGAACCCTCAGCGGAGAGTTGCCGACAGATACAACTCAACCGGCCGATTATTACCGAAGCGCAATTAGCCAAAATCCTCCGCAACGAAGAACGCCCGGCAGCCTTAAAAACCATCCAAATAAGCACGCTGTATACGGTAAGCGAAGGCACCCAGGGGCTCGAAGTAGGGCTCCAAGCGCTACGACAAGCCGCCGAAAAAGCAGTAGACGACGGGGCAGGCATCCTCGTGATTAGCGACCGAGGAGCAACACCAACCACCGCACCGATTCCCTCCTTGCTAGCCGTAGGAGCGGTACACCACCATTTGATCGCCACCCACCGCCGCAGCCAGGTCGGCCTGGTAGTAGAAAGCGGCGACGCCCGGGAAACCCACCATATGGCCCTCCTCTTGGGGTACGGCGCTACCGCCGTTTGCCCCTACATGGCCTTTGAAAGCATCGACCAAATGATCGAAGGTGGCTACCACGGTCTTTCTCCCAAAATGAGCAAAGAACAAGCACGAAAAAACTATCTCTCGGCCTGCGACAAAGGCCTCTTGAAAATAATGTCCAAAATGGGCATCGCTACCGTGGCCTCCTACACCGGGGCACAAATTTTTGAAAGCATCGGCTTGAACCAAGAAGTCATCGACGACTGCTTCACCGGAACCACCAGTCGCCTCGGCGGAATCGGTTTTGATGTACTGGCCAAAGAAATCTCGCTCCGCCATGACCTGGCTTTCCCCAGTAACCCACACCAACGCGCTCACCGCAGCCTCGAAGTTGGGGGCGAATACCAGTGGCGCCAAGAAGGCGAACACCACCTCTTTAACCCAGAAACAGTGTTCCGCCTCCAACACGCCACCCGAAAAGGCCGCTACGACCTGTTCAAAGAATACACCGCACTAGTCAACGACCAATCAACTGAACTAGCCACCTTACGCGGACTGTTTACCTTCCACAGCGACCAACGACCCGCCGTACCGCTAAGCGAAGTAGAGCCAGTCAGCGAAATCGTAAAACGCTTCTCTACCGGTGCGATGTCTTACGGGTCGATCTCTTCAGAAGCCCACGAAACTTTGGCCGTAGCCATGAACCGCTTGGGGGCTAAATCAAACACCGGCGAAGGCGGCGAAGACCCCGAACGCTTCACCCCTGACGCCAACGGAGACTCGCGACGGTCAGCCATTAAACAAGTGGCCTCTGGGCGTTTCGGGGTCACCTCGGAGTACCTCGTTAACAGCGACGACATCCAAATAAAAATGGCCCAAGGGGCGAAACCAGGAGAGGGCGGGCAACTTCCCGGCCACAAGGTGTACCCGTGGATAGCCAAAACCCGGCACTCCACCCCCGGAGTGGCGCTCATTTCTCCACCTCCTCACCACGACATCTACTCCATCGAGGACTTAGCTCAACTTATTTACGATCTCAAAAACGCCAACCCGCAAAGCCGGGTGCACGTCAAGTTGGTCGCCGAACAAGGGGTCGGCACGGTAGCCACCGGGGTCGCCAAAGCCCACGCCGACGTAGTGTTAGTCTCTGGCCACGACGGGGGCACCGGGGCCTCACCGTTGACCTCTGTTAAACACGCCGGCGGGCCCTGGGAACTCGGCCTCGCCGAAACCCAGCAAACCTTGCTTCTGAACCGCATGCGGGAACGAGTAGTAGTTCAAACCGACGGCCAGTTAAAAACCGGACGAGACGTCATGGTGGCCGCCCTGCTGGGCGCCGACGAGTACGGGTTCGCCACCGCACCTTTGGTGGTTTCTGGGTGCGTCATGATGCGGGTCTGCCACCTCGACACCTGCCCCGTAGGCGTAGCCACCCAAAACCCCGAACTCCGCAAACGCTTCACCGGCCGCCCCGAATTCGTGGTCAACTTTTTCGAATACATCGCCGAAGAGGTACGTGAACTGCTCGCCGAATTGGGTTTCCGCACCCTTGATGAAGCCATCGGGCAAGTGGAATCGCTAGATGTTCGAAGCGCCGTAGACCATTGGAAAGCCTCCGGGCTGGACCTCTCACCGATACTTCATGTACCGGTCTTGGAACCCGGAGCGGCCCGCCGTCAAACCACCGGCCAAGACCACGGATTAGAAAACGTATTGGACCAAACGTTAATAAAAGAAGCTCAGCCCGCCCTTGAATCTGGGCAAAGCGTGCACCTCCGCCACCCGATCTCTAACGTGGACCGCTCCACCGGCACCATGCTGGGCTCTGCGCTCACCCGCCTCCACGGCGGCACCGGGCTGGAAGACAACACCATCACCATAGATTTTGCGGGGTCGGCCGGCAACAGTTTTGGCGCTTTCGTGCCCCGAGGCATTACCTTGCGCCTCACCGGTGACGCCAACGATTACGTCGGCAAAGGGCTCTCCGGTGGGCGACTCGTTGTACAACCACCCAGCGACGCCTCTTTTGTGGCCGAAGAGCAAATCATCGCCGGCAACGTTCTTCTTTACGGAGCCACCAGCGGCGAAGCTTTCATCCGCGGCAAAGTAGGGGAACGGTTCTGTGTACGCAACTCCGGTGCCTTAGCGGTTGTTGAAGGTATCGGCGATCACGGGTGCGAGTATATGACCGGCGGCCGAGCAGTCATATTGGGGCCCACCGGACGCAACTTCGCTGCCGGCATGTCTGGCGGCATCGCTTACGTAGCTGACCCTCTGGGCGAATTCACTCACTCCGTGAACTTAGAAATGGTTCTCTTAGAGAGCCCCTCTGACGAAGACTTGGCGTGGCTACAGCAAGTGATTGCCCGCCACGGAGAAGAAACCGGGTCAAGCGTGGCCGAACGACTCTTAAGCCGCTGGGGAACCCCCGCAGCCCGCTTTGTCAAGGTCATGCCTACCGATTACAAACGCGTGTTAGAGGCTGCCGCAGCAGCACGAAACGCCGGACAAGACGAGGTAGCCGCCATCATGGCTTCCTCTCGGGTATAGGAGACGCTATGGGCGACCCACGAGGGTTTCTAAACCACGATCGACAGCTTCCGGAACGCCGTTCGGTGCCGGTGCGGTTAGGCGACTGGCGAGAAGTAAACGCACCGTTCCCCGCCGAAGACCTGCAAAAACAAGCCAGCCGGTGCATGGACTGCGGGATTCCCTTTTGTAACAACGGGTGCCCTTTAGGGAACTTGATACCTGACTGGAATGATTTGGTCTATAGAGAGCAATGGAAAGCGGCCTTTGACCGATTGCACGCCACCAACAACTTTCCCGAATTCACCGGACGGCTTTGCCCTGCACCTTGCGAATCTGCTTGTGTCCTTGGTATTAACGAACCACCGGTCACTATTAAACAAGTAGAGGTCAGCATTGTTGATCGGGCTTGGGCCGAGGGCTGGATCATCCCAGCGATTGCCGACCAGTTCACCGGAAAACGTATCGCCATTGTGGGCTCCGGGCCTGCTGGTTTAGCGGCCGCTCAGCAACTCACTCGTTCCGGACACGAAGTAAGCGTGTTCGAAAAAGCTGACCGCATCGGCGGTTTACTGCGTTACGGCATTCCTTCGTTCAAAATGGAAAAACATCATCTGGATCGCCGCTTGGCCCAGATGGAAACCGAAGGCACCGAGTTCCGCACCAATACCGAGGTGGGCGTCGATTTCTCGGTGGAGGATTTGCGTGCCGACTACGACGCCGTCGTGTTAGCAGGGGGTGCGGGCCAGTGGCGTGACCTGCCTATTCCCGGGCGAGAGAACACCGGTATTATGCAGGCCATGGAGTTTCTTCCCGGCGCAAACAAAGTTGTTGAAGGCGACATTGATGCCCCGCCGGTAAGTGCGGCCGGAAAACACGTTGTGGTTATTGGCGGGGGAGACACTGGAGCCGACTGTTTAGGTACTTCATTGCGCCAGGGGGCCGCTTCGGTCCAGCAGTTCGAGATCATGCCGCGGCCATCTGATGACCGCCCCGAAGCCAACCCGTGGCCTACCTGGCCCATGATTTATCGGGTTTCTTCGGCCCACGAAGAAGGCGGCGAGCGCCAGTTTGCTATCAATACCGAACAGTTTTTGAGCGAAAACGGCCAGGTAACTGGGTTACGTACCCACCAAGTTGAACAAGTATTCGTTGAGGGCCGCATGAGTTTTGAGCCGGTACCCGGCACGGAAAAAGACTTTCCTGCCGATTTGGTTTTGCTCGCCATGGGCTTTACCGGGCCCGAGCAGAGTCCGCTTTTGGCTGAACTAGGCGTAGCCCTTGACACCCGAGGCAACGTGGCTCGCGACGAAAATTTTGCCACCAACGTAGACGGCGTGTTCGTGTGCGGTGACATGGGGCGTGGCCAGTCGCTCATCGTCTGGGCCATCGCCGAAGGCCGCTCGACCGCCCATGCGGTAGATGTCTTCCTCACGGGCAGCAGCCAACTTCCGGCACCCATTCAGCCCACCACTGCCCCCCTTCGCTAATCCACGGCGCCATTGCCGGTTTCTGCTCATCTCTCCAAAAGGAAAGTTCGTGCCACGGGGACTGTCCCCACAGCACGAACTTTTAGCGGAAGGCCTAAAAGGGGTGGGCGTCTAAAAAAGTCAAAGCGGCGTCAAGGAAACCAAAATCTTTCGGTGTGGCAAAATGATCCAGGCCACGCAAGGTCGTTAACTCACCCTGCGGCAAGGCATCCACCAACGGTTGGCCGGGGCCGGCAAAATCTCGGTCACCCAAAGCCACCAAAACAGGGGCCGTAACTTTGCTCAAAAGTTCTTCGTTCATTTCTTGGTCAACCGGCCGCTCTAAAAAAGCCACCAAAGCTAAGCGTTCCGCCCCGGGAGCTTCAGGCAGGTTGGCAAAATACCGTAGTTCAGGATCTGGGGCCTGACCGGTGCGCACTGCTTCGATCAGGGCCGCTCGCCGTTCTGGCTCGTGGCGAAAAAGATTCTGGCCTACCCCGCCCACCACCAAGCGGTGAAAGCGCTCCGGGTAAAGCGCCGCTAACTCCAACGCAATACGAGCCCCATAAGAAAAAGCCACCACATCAACCGGTTCGTTCGGCAACTCTTTGAGAACCTCATCAGCCACCGCTCGATAAGCCTCCGGGTCGGTCGGCTTGGCAGCCTGGCCATGGCCGAGTAAATCAACGCCAATTATTTGCCGGCCTGCTTCCGCCAAAATCTCTGTCCAACCGTTGCCTTCCCATGTAGCAGAAAACGACGTACCGAATCCATGGAGCAGAAGTACCGGGGGAGCAGACATCAGGCAGCGCTGGCGGCTTTGCGCTGCGAGATCATCAAAGCAACAAAACCTAGGATGGGCAACAACCCGACTATTGAGGCAATGTCACCGAGTGTCTGATAACTGGTAGCGGCCACCACCAGCCCTGCGCTCACTCCCGCCAAGGCTCCAGCCGTGGTCATAGAGAGGTCGGCCAAGCCCTGCACCCGCACTCGATCGGGTCCGTCAAAGGTCACCGCCAACAAGGCGGAGGAGGCCACCAGGCCACAGCTCCAACCCAAGCCGATAAAGAACAATCCGAAAAAGATCCCGTCGCTTTCTTGGGCCGGAGTATTGGCCGCCATTTGCGCACCCAGAAAAAGCAGCGCCCCACCCATAGCCATCACCGGGGGAGCGGTAATGCGGTCGGTGAGCCACCCCACCACCGGAGAAGCGGCGTACATGCCAATAATGTGCAACGAGATAACAAAACCGATTACTTCCAAATTATGATCGCCCGCTTTGAGATGCAACGGGGTCATGGTCATAACCCCCACCATCACCCAGTGGCCAGCCACCATGGACCCAACCGAGAGACGCCCTACCGGAGAAGCAAAAAGTGACTTAGCCGCTTCCTTCAATCCCCGGTCAGCAGCGTCTTTTCCCAAACCACCAGCCACCACAAGAGGGTCAGGCTTGAGTCGAAAGAAAACAACCAGTGCCGAAACAGTAAAGAGCACAGCAGCAAAGAGGTGCGGCCCGGCCAGCTCGTGGATTCCTATAAAGTTCGCAAAATCTTTTGCCGGACCAAAGCCAATAGTCGGCCCCAAAACCGATCCAAAAGTAGAGGCCCAGACCAAGGTGCCGATCGCTCGCGCCCGGTGGTCGGGGGTGGCGAGATCCGCCGCAGCATAACGAGAGGCCAGGTTGGCGGCGTTTCCGATGCCTACCCCCAACATCCCGAGGAGCAACAAAACGTACACACCGCTTACCGCGGCCCCCACCGACAGCAAGGCGCCCACCGCAGCCAAGCCATAGCCCAACATCAACCCAGGGCGTCGGCCCCGAGCGGCCATCACCTTGGCCAGAGGCAGCGTAGCCAAAGCGGCACCGGTGGTCATGCCGGCAGCCGCTAATCCGCCCAGGGTTTCTGATCCAGTGAGTTCTTCACCCAATACCGCTGCTGTGGAGTACGCAGCGCTTAACGCCGCCCCTCCGGGCACCAAACCCATCATCAGTGTGCGGATGGTCCGACGTTGTAAAACGGAATGATTGGGAGCAGTAAGTTCGGTCACCGGCAGAACCTAGCGGGTAGGTGCATGAAAACTAGTAACCGGGACTATCACACCGGGCGGCTACGGTTTAGGACGTGACCCCTCCCTTTGCGTGTTTTGATGTTGAGACCACCAGTTTGGATGCCTCAGCGGGCCACATTATTGAAATCGCCGTGGTTCAAATAACCGCCCAAGGCAAGGTGCTCACCGAATGGTGTTCATTAGTGGATGCCGGCACCAGTGTTATGGGGCGCCCCGACATTCATGGTATTTCTGCTTCCATGCTGGCTGGAGCACCCACTTTTGTAGAAATCGCCGGCGACCTCGCTGAACTCTTCAACGGTTGCATTCCGGTGGCTCACAATGCCAGTTTTGATGTCAAGTTTGTTTCTACCGAGTGGGAACGAGCCAACCTGGGTCCGCTGCCTCTTGCCGCCTTAGATACTTTGGCCATGGCCCGCGAGCAAGGCCGTCCCGGCCGGTTAGGGGCTCTAGCCGAGTCGCTGGGGGTTCCCTTGGTCGATGCCCACCAGGCACTTGATGACACTCGAGCACTTGCTGGAGTGCTGGTGGAGTTGCTTAAAGACCACGATATGTCCAAGCCTTTCCCCGTTTTTAGCCCGCCGTTATTTACCCCTGCAGCCACTGGCAAGGTGTGGCTGAGGCCTTCGCCGTGAAACCTGCGCTTATTTCGGCTAGAAAATAGTATGCGACGATGGATGGCCGTCGGCCTGCTCACTGCTTTGATAGTGAGTTGTAGCGCTTCTGGAGATCCTGAGCCTTCTGCATGGGCCACCATGGCCAACCGAGGCCCGGTACCCGCCCAAGCCCCTTCAACCACCACCCCGGCGGGTAACACGAGCACCAGCACAACATCCACCAGTTCATCAACCACCACACTGGTGGAAATCCCCGCCAATCACTGGGTGCAGGTAGCTACCGCGCTGGGGGACTCTTTGGTCACCTACCGAGAACCCGGGGGCGACCCTTGGTGGGAGTTTTTGTCGCCCGGGCCCGGCGATGGCCCACGGGTAGTTCGGGTGCTTGACGATTCAGACCCCGACTGGCTCCAAGTAGCTTTGCCGGTAAAACCCAACGGCACCACCGGTTGGGTGCTCCGGTCTAGTGTCGAACTCTCAACACACGCCGCCCGGGTAGAAATTGATTTAGGTGAACACACCTTGCAGGCTTGGTTAGACGGGGAGTTGATTGCCGATGCCGTAGTAGCCATTGGCGCTGTAGACAGCCCGACCCCGGTCGGTACTTTTTTCTTGATCCATAAAGAAACGCTGACCGCCCAAGACCCGGTGTTCGGGCACCGGATTCTCGGGACCTCAGGGTTTTCAGAAGTGCTGCCCATTGTCGATGGGGGAGTGCCTGCGGTGGCCATCCACGAGGCTGTCGATCTGTCGCTCCTAGGCCAAGCCGTTTCGTTGGGTTGCCTGCGGGTAGCCCCGGAGGTTGCCGAAGCACTCTTTGCTTTGCCGTTGGGGGCTTTAGTGGTGGTAAGCGATTAGTTCTGCGAGAGGTCGTCGGGTGCTTGCGCCATGCGACCCACTAGGCCACCCTGCCGGGTGAGCACTTTGGTCCACAGCGTGTCGGCCTCGGGGTGAAAAATATCGTCTTCTTGGGCTTCGAGAACCAACCAGGAGCCTTCTTCGATTTCGGCCTCAAGTTGACCGGCCGACCAACCTCCGTAACCGGCAAAAACCCGTATCTGTTTAACGTCGGAACGTTCGGCGGGCGAGAGGTGCAGGTCAATAATCTCCACCCGGCCCACCAAAGACTTTTCGCTGCTTGCCTGAGTACGGGCAATACCGATTACGGCGTCGGTGGCTACCGGGCCGCCCCGATAGATAACCGCTTGGTCTTCGAACTGGTCGGCCCAGTCTTTAATGATTTCCTCGGGATGCACCAACATGGGGTCGTTCAGCACCACACCTAAAGCACCTTGATGGTCGTGTTCAAGCATAAAAACGACCGTCCGGTTGAAGTGACGATCCTCTAAAGCCGCCCCCGCCACCAGAAGTTTCCCCTTGGTATAAGTCATTG